>Ga0102851_10001170_pt1 | contig 14627 bp, 14 predicted proteins | sample Mud3Dept3metaG_FD_79558 | JGI IMG/M metagenome (GOLD analysis project Ga0102851, IMG submission 79558) | Freshwater wetland microbial communities from Ohio, USA, analyzing the effect of biotic and abiotic controls - Mud 3 Core 4 Depth 3... | ecosystem: Environmental > Aquatic > Freshwater >... | reverse complement strand
TCAGGAAGGTGTCTCCGGAAAGGCCGGAGTTCCGCAGCGCCGAGAAAAGCGCTTCGGGAACGGCGTTAAGAACCTGAGGGGAGCGCTGACATCCTAAGTTGCTAAACATCATATCACATGAGAAGGGATGCTTACACCGAGCCATCTCAAATTGAATTGGCCCCCCTATTATGATATTCTGGGGCAGGGAGGCGTCTTGAATGGATGAAAAAGCCTTGAAAGAGCTCATGCTCAAGGAAAACGCCGAATTCCGGAAGCTTCATGACGGCCACCAGGCCTGCGAAAAGAGGCTGGAAAGCCTCCAGGGAAAAAGCTTCCTCAACGAGCAAGAGAAGCTCGAGGAGCGTGAGCTGAAGAAGCGAAAACTCGCCCTCAAGGATAGGATGTACAAGATGATGGCCGAGTTCCGCAAGACGCTCTGAGTTTCCGCTCCGGAAAGTATCTCGATGGCCGGCAAAAGAAAATTCCAGGTCGCACTCATCGGCACGGATTCGCTGCGCGGCAAAGAGATAAAGAAAATCCTCGGCTCCAAGAAATTCCCCCTCTCGCACATCGAGTTCTACGACGCGGATGTCCAGGAGGAGTTCGGGAAGCTGACCGATTTCCAGGGCGAGCCGAGGGTCATCCACAGTCCGAGCGGCGACTCCCTCGAAGGCTTGGACCTGGTCTTCCTGGCCTCGGACAAGGAAACCAACCTGAAGATCGGCCGGCTGGCCGGCGAGAAAAACTTCCGGGCCATCGACCTGACCGGGGCCTTCAGCGGCCAGGGGGATATCCCCCTGGTTGTCGCCGGGGTGAACGACTCGATCCTGGCTTCGAAGCCCCCCTCCCTGATCGCCAACCCCCATCCGGTGACCATCATCCTTTCCTCCCTCCTCCATCGTCTCATCTCCAGGCTGGGCATCGCCAAGGCCGTGGCCTTTGTCCTCCAGCCCGTTTCGGCCTTCGAGGAATCGGGAATCGAAGAGCTCGCCAGCCAAAGCGCGGCCATGCTCTCCGGGGCCTCGCCGAACAAGGAGGTCTTCCGGGACCAGGTCGCGTTCAACATCCTCTCCCACACCGACGCGCCGGACGCCAACGGCTTTTCCTCCGGGGAACGGCAGATCATCTCCGAGGTCAAAAGGGTCCTCGGCCTTCCCGCCCTGCCCCTCTCCCTGTCGGTCATCCAGGCGCCCGTCTTTCATGCGTATTCCATAATGGCCTATGTTGAGCCGGAGGCCAAGACCAACATCCAGGACCTCGAACGCCTCTATAGGGAAAGCCCCCTTTTCAAGATCGGCGCGCCCTCGCCTTCCTGCTCCGTCACCTGCCTGTCCGTTGCCGGAAAGGAGCAGATCTTCATCGGCCAGATCAAGAAGGAGGAATCTTTTCCCAACGCCTTCTGGATCTGGACGGTCGCCGACAACCTGACCCGGGGCTCGGCCCTCAACGCCCTGGAGATCGCCCGGATCCTGTACGGCGCTAAAACCGGAGAGCGCGCCTCGAAATGAAAGATGTCCTCGCCCTTTTCCGGCTGGCCAGGCAGGAGAAGAGACTCCTCATCCTGTCTTTGGTCTGCTCGTCGCTGGTGGCGTTTTTTACCTATCTCTTCGTCAACCTTATCCAGCCGATCATGGATAAGCTCTTCCAGCTTAACCCGGGCCAAGCCGGACCGCAGAAAGCCCGGTTCATGGACGCCCTCTTCCGGACGCTCGGCATCGGCGAAGCCCAGCTCGTCCGCTTCCTGCCCCTGCTCGTCCTGGTGGTCATCTTCGGCAAAGGGCTTTTCACTTTCTTCTCCTCGTACCTGATGAAGGCCGTGGGGCATCGCGTGGTCAAGCGGCTGCGCGACGACCTCTTCAGCCATCTCATCCACCAGTCCAACAGCTTCTTCGACCGGATGACGACCGGAGACCTGATGTCCCGGTTGACCAACGATGTGGACAAGATCCACCAGGCCATCTCGGGCAGCATGGCCGATTTTATCGAGGAGCTCTTCATCCTCCTGGCCCTCCTGGTGGGGGTCTTTGTCATCGATGTGCGCCTGGCCGTCGTCTCCTTCGTGATCACGCCCCTGGCGGTCATTCCCCTGGCCCTTTTCAGCCGCCAGCTCAAGAAGAAAAGTCTCGTCGGCCAGAAAAAGATGTCCCAGATCTACAGCCTCCTCCATGAGGCCATCACGGGCAACAAGATCATCAAGGCCTTCACCTCGGAGGAATTCGAGATCCGGAAATTCCTCAAGGCCACGGCCAGCTACCTCCAGACCAACATGAAGCTCGCCTGGATCGGCAGCCTCTCCTCCCCGTTCATGGAATTCATCGGAGGGGGGGTGGGGGCCTTCATCCTCTATGTGGGCACCCGCCGGATCACCCAGGGCGCCATCAGCCCGGGCGATTTCGGCGCTTTCGTCATGGCCCTTTTCATGATGTACACCCCCATCAACCGGCTCAACCGGGCCAACAATGTCATCCAGCAGGCCGTCGCCTGCCACCAGCGGGTTCGGGAGGTCCTCGCGACCGAGCCCCAGATCCAGGATTCCCCCACCGCCTATCCGCTCCCGGCCATCCAGGGCCGGCTGACCTTCGACCGGGTCTGCTTCCGCTACGACGAGGCCCGGCCGACCATTGTGGACGTCTCCTTCGAGGTGAATCGCAACGAGACGGCTGCCTTTGTCGGCCTGAGCGGCGCCGGGAAGACGACCATCATCAACCTCATCTCGCGCTTCTATGAGCCGACATCGGGCGCGATCCTCATCGACGGCATCGATCTGCGCCAGGTCACCCTGAGGTCCCTGCGATCGCAGCTCGGACTCGTGACCCAGGAGACCATCCTGTTCAACGACACCGTGAGAAACAACGTCGCCTACGCCCTCGGGGATGTGCCGTTCGAGCGGATCGTCGAGGCCGCCCGGGCCGCCCAGGCGCATGATTTCATCACCGATCTTCCCCGGGGCTATGACACTCCGATCGGGGAAAAGGGAGGGCTGTTGTCGAGCGGCCAGCGCCAGCGCCTGGCCATCGCCCGGGCGCTGCTCAAGAACCCGCCCATCCTCATCCTCGACGAGGCGACATCGGCCCTGGACTCCGAGTCCGAGAAGCTCATCCAGATCGCCCTGGCCAACGTCATGAAGGGCCGGACGACCCTGGTCATCGCCCATCGCATCTCGACTATCCGCAACGCCGACCGGATCTTTGTCGTCGACGGCGGCCGGATCGCAGAATCCGGGACACACGAAGAGCTGTTCAGCCTGAACGGCATCTACCGGAAGCTCTACGACCTGCAATTCCCCGAGGGGGAGGAGGCGCTCCCATGAGAAGTATGACCGGGTTCGGCGAGAGGAGGTTTGCCGCGCCGGGGCTTCGTGTCAAGATCAGCATCAAAAGCCTGAACCACCGGTTTTTCGACTGGAACTATAAGGGGACGCCGCTCGGCGATGCCGAAAACAGGCTGCGGGCGCTGGCCCAGCGGAGACTCCTCCGCGGCCGGATCGAAGCGGCCGTCGATCTTGATTTCCTGGACCCGTCGAGCTGGGAGGTCGAGATCAACGACGCCCTTCTCGAGAAGGTCCTGGGGACGATGGAAAAGGCCTCCCGGCGGATGGGCAAAGCCGTGAGTTTCCCGCTGGACAGCATTTTCCGCATTCCCCAGCTCGTCGAGATCAGGCGCCGGGAATTGACCCCCAAGGTGAAATCCTTCCTGGAGAGGGCCTTCGATAGAACCCTGGACGATGTTCTCAAGGAAAGGCGACGCGAGGGCCGGGAGACCGCCCGCCAGGTCCGGAAACATCTTTTTTCCATCAGGCGGTCGCTGCGGACGATCATGAGCCTCGCCCGGACCCAGCCCTACCTCATCCGCGAGAAATTGGCCCGGCGGATCAAGGACTTGAACGGGGAGGCCTGCATCGAGGGCGAAAGAGTGGAGGGAGAGGTGGCCTACCTGGCCCAAAAGGCCGACATCGCGGAGGAGATCGCGCGTCTCAAGAGCCACGTGGACGCCTTCGAGCAATGGGTGGGGGAGGGGCAGGAGGAGCCGGTGGGACGGATGCTCGATTTCCTGGCCCAGGAGATCTCCCGGGAGGCCAACACCATCAACTCCAAGAGCCAGAATATCGCCCTCACGAAGTCCAGCCTGGCCATCAAGGGAGAGGTGGAGAGCATCCGCCAGCACATCCAGAACATCGAGTGAGACAAAAGATGATCTATGTCGTTTCCGGACCCTCGGGCTGCGGGAAGTCGACCCTGATCCGCCGGGTCCTGTCCCGTCTCGACGGAGTCCGGTTCTCCGTCTCGCACACGACCAGGGAAAGGCGGAAGTCGGAGGTCGAGGGGAAGGACTATTATTTTGTCACCCGGGAACAGTTCCTCCGGATGGTCGAGAACAATGCCTTCGTCGAGTGGGCGGTTGTCCACGGCGCCCACTACGGGACCTCCCGGCGGGAGCTCGGGCGGAGCGGAGACGGGGACGTCATTCTGGACATCGACGTGCAGGGGGCCGCTCAGGTGAGGGAAAAGATCCGCGGGGCCGTCTTCATTTTCGTCCTGCCTCCGAGCTTCCAGGCGCTTCGGAGGAGGCTCGAAGAAAGACATCTGGACAGCGCGGCGTCCATCCGGAAGAGGCTGGCCACGGCCATGAAGGAGGTCCGCTCCTGCGGCCGGTTCGACTATGTCGTGGTCAATGACGATCTGGCGACGGCCGTGCGGGAGCTCGAGTCCATCCTGCGTTGCCGGCGGGCCGGCTTGGCCGTCCGGAAAAAGAGCCTCGCGCCCATCCTGAAAAGCTTCCGGGGAAAAGGATGAGTGAAGCCATGAGAAAAATCGCCCTGGGGGTGACTTCCTCCATCAGCATTTATAAAGCCTGCGAAGTCGTGCGCGGCTTCCAGAAACAGGGCTTCGACATCCAGGTCATCATGACTCCCAACGCGGCCAAGCTCGTATCGCCGCGCCTGTTCAGCGCCCTTTCGGGAAATAAAACCCTCCTCGATCTTTTCATGGACGACGGTGACCGGATCAGCCATATCGCCCTGGCGGGAGAGATCTCCCTCCTGGTCATCGCCCCGGCCACGGCCAACATTATCGCCAAGCTGGCCGGAGGCATCGCCGATGATTTCCTGTCCACCTTTTACCTGGCCGTGCGCTCCCCGGTGGTTATCGCGCCGGCGATGAACGAGGCCATGTACCTCCATCCCCAGACCCAGGCTAATATCCTCAGGCTCCGGTCCGCCGGCGTCGAATTCGTCCTCCCGGAAAAAGGATACCTGGCCTGCAAAGACGAGGGGTGGGGCCGCCTGGTCGCTCCCGAAAAAATCGTCGAGCGCGGCCTGGCGCTTCTCCAGCAAAGCGAGAGCCTGAAGTCCCGGACGGTCCTGGTCACGGCCGGCCCGACTCGAGAGCCCATAGACCCTGTCCGCTTCATCTCCAACCGGTCATCGGGGAAGATGGGCTATGCTCTGGCCGGAGAGGCCCGGCGCCGCGGTGCCCGGGTCATTCTCGTCTCCGGTCCGACCGCGCTTCTCCCTCCCTTCGGCGTGGAGTTCCGGTCTGTCGAAACCGCGGCCGATATGTCGCGCGAGGTTAAAAGCCTCTTTCCCCAGACCGACATCCTGATCATGGCCGCGGCGGTGGCCGATTTCCGGCCGGCCGCACCGTCGGCCCGGAAGATTAAAAAGAAAGAGGCTCCGCCCACCCTGGAGCTCACTCCCACGGAAGATGTTCTGGCGTCTCTAGGCCGCTCTGTCGGCCGGGCCGGCAAGATCATCCTCGGGTTCGCGGCTGAAACAGCCGACGTCGCGGCCGGCGCCGCGAGGAAGCTCCGGGAGAAAAGACTCGACCTCATCGTGGCCAACGATGTCTCCCGGCCGGGAATCGGTTTCGATTCCGATTTCAACCAGGTCCTGATCATCGACCGGAAGGGCGTCGTCTTCGAATCACCGACAGCCGGCAAGCGCGAGATCAGCCGTCTCATTATGGACCGCGTCGAGGTTCTGCTTGGCGGGAAAAAATAGCCGGTTCCACCGCGGCCTGGAAGAGGAGATCCTCTTCCTCTCCGAGATCGGGGCGGACTTCGTCTTTGCTCCGGAGGCCCACCGGGGGCTTGCGCCCGGCCGGCGGGAGGAGGCGGCGGGACCGGCCCGGGAGCTGAAGGCGCGCGCCGACCTTGTCCGGAAGCCCGACCCGGAAAAGACGCGCGTTCTTAGGACCTTGGAACAGAAAATCCTGACCTGCACGCTCTGCCCCCTTTCTCAGGGAAGGACCAGGGCCGTGCCTGGAGAGGGCGACTATTCCGCTCCGCTCATGTTCGTCGGGGAGGGCCCCGGCGCCGAGGAAGACATCCAGGGGCGTCCGTTCGTGGGCAAGGCCGGACAGCTCCTGACCAAGATCATCTCCGCCATGAACTTCAAGCGGGAGGAGGTCTTTATCGCCAATGTGGTCAAGTGCCGGCCGCCCCAGAACCGCAGTCCTTTTCGGGAAGAGATCGAGAAATGCCGGCCCTACCTCCTGGCCCAGATCGAGACGATCGCCCCGCGAGTGATCGTCTCCTTGGGGAAAACGGCCACGGAGTTCTTCCGTCCGTCCGCGATCCCGATATCCACCCTGCGCGGGAATTTCATCGAGTACGGGAGGATCCTCGTGATGCCGACCTTTCATCCGTCCTATCTTATTCGGAATGAAGGGGACAAGGAGCGAAAGAGGCTCGTCTGGCAGGACATGCAGAAGGTCATGGATGTCCTGGGCCGAAAATGACGCTGTACGCGGACGTCGTCCTGCCGCTCCCGATCGACCGGCCTTACACATATTTAATCCCCGCTGAGCTCGAAGCCGGGACGGCCGTGGGCTCGCGGGTCCTCGTCCCTCTGGGGGAACGGCAGCTGACGGGTTTTGTGGTCGGACTGAGGAAGAGCAAACCGCGGCTCTCCGTGAATCTCAAGCCCGTAGCCGAGGTGCTGGACGAACGGCCGTTCCTGACACCCGAGCTCCTCAGCTTCACCCGGAAAGTCAGCCGGTCGTCATTTACGGCCTGGGGCGAGATCCTCCAGGCGGCCGCGCCTCCCTCCCTCCTCCTTCGGACCCGGGTCGCGGTCCGGCTGACGATCAAAGGTGAGGAGGCCTTGGCCCGGGGGACCCTGTCCGACGAGGAGAAGCATGTCGCCGTCCTGGTATCAAGCCGGCCGCATTCGCCGCTTTTCCTGGAGAAAAAGGTCCGGGTCAAAAACCTGCCCGGCCTCCTGGCCCGGATGGGGAAGAAGGACCTCATCAAGGCTGAAAAAAAGTTGAAGCGGGTCAGCCGGAGGGCCCAGGCCGCGCCACCCGCGAGGCCGGCCCAGTTGGAGCTCGATTTCTCTCTCGATGAAAGCCTCCGGGGCGCGGCCGGAGCGATCCTGGAGAGGATGGCCAAAGGCACATTCGCCCCCTTCCTCCTGTTCGGGCCGGCGGTCCGGCGCGAGGCGGTCTACTTTCATCTCATCCGGAGAGCCGTGGCGCAATCGGGCCGAGTCCTCCATCTCGTCCCCGAGATCGCGCTGACTCAGGCCCTGATCCAGACATACAAGAAGAGGCTCGGGGACGGCCTCGCCATCCTCCACAGCGCGATGACGGAAAGGCAGCGGGAGCTTGAATGGCATAAAATCAAGGACGGAGGAGCCGCGGTGGTCGTCGGCACGCGCTCGGCTCTCTTCGCGCCGCTCCCGGATGTCCGTCTGATTATCGTGGACGAAGAGCAGGACGAGACGTATTCGCAGCAGGAGGGGCTGCCGTTCGATGTGCGGAAGGCGGCAAGGATCAGGGCCGAGGAAGAGCGGGCCGTCCTGGTCCTGGGAAGCGCCGCTCCGACGGTGGAGTCCTTCCACTCCGCCCGGAAGGGCGGCTTCCTGGTCGACCTGGGGCGGGAACCCGTCGGGAAGAACGCCCTGCTCTTGGATTTCCAACCGACCTCCGGTTTGATCGACCCGCGCCTGACGAAGGCCATTCGGGCCCGCCTCGAGAAGGGAGAGCGGACAATCCTCTTTTATAACCGCCGCGGCTATGCCTCCGGGCTTGTCTGTCCCCGGTGCGGACGGGTGCCGCGCTGCGACCGCTGCGACCTGTCCCAGGTCTACCACAACAAGGAAGGGAAGCTCGTCTGTCCCTCCTGCCGCCGCGCCGTCCCGGCGGTTTTGACCTGCACCGGGTGCGGCGGCCGCATGGCCGTAAAACCCAGCGCCGGCATCGAGGCCGTGGCCGAGGAACTGAAGCGGTCTTTCCCCGGACGGAGGGTCGAAGTCTTCGCCGCCGGTGAGGCCTCCCGGAAAGAGAAAAAGGAGGCCCTTCTCAGGGATTTTGAGAGGAATGAGATCGATATCCTGGTCGGGACGCATGCCTTGATCCGGCAGTCCGGCCTTTCGCCGGTCCCACTGGTGGCGGTCCTCCAGCCGGAGATGATCCTCCAGCTGGCCGATTTCCGGTCCGGGCAGAAGGCTTTTCAGGCCGTCGCGGGAGCCCTCCGCTTCCTTCGGGAGGGAGATGATTCCCGGCTGGCTGTCCAGACGTCCGCTCCCGGCCATTACAGCATCCGCGAAGCCATCCGGGGGGATTACCGGGCCTTCTTCGACCAGGAAATCAAGTTCCGCCGCCTCCTCGATTATCCGCCGTTTTCCTGCCTGGCCGAGGTCCTTTTGAGCGGCGGGAATCTGCGCCGGCTGGCTGCCGAAGCCAGATCCCTGGCCGACAAGATCAGACAAGCGGGAAAGACGATCCAGGTTTACGGGCCGGCTCTGGCTCCGGTCGCGAGGATGAAGGAGCTTCGCCGCGTCCAGGTGACTCTGAGGGCTCGGAGAGCGGAAACAATCGTCAAGGCGCTGGCGCGGACTTTGCCGGGAATCAAATCCAGAAAGGCCGTTTTTTTATTCGATTGACAAGAAAAACTCAACCATGGACGAGGCCTTCGCCTACTGGGGTCAACCCAGAGGCACAAGGCCGGCGGCTATTCCTCTCCGTGAACAATATGGATGGGTGTCGAGCCCCAGATATACCTGGCTCCCTCCCAGGCGACCTCCGCCTTGATCAAAACGTCCATGGTCCTGGATAGCTCGTCATAGAGCGGGCCGTAATAGGCCAGCTGAACGGAGCCTTCGACGTCCGTGGTGGCGGTCAGGGAATTCATCTCGTCTTCGAAATAGCCGAGGCTGCCGCGCGGAGATTCTATGGTGAATAGAATATTGTAGCCGGCCAAGGGAATCCCGTCATATTTTTTTAAAGTGGCGGTGATCGTCGAGGTTTCCCTCACATAGTGACCCGCGAACATCGCGTTGGGACTGGCGGTCAGGTTGAGAATCACGGCGATCGAAGGAGGCCCGACGGGAGAAGGCTCGGTGACCGTGCTGCTCTTGCAGGAATCGAGGGCGAACAAAGCCAGGGCCAAGGAAACCCCGATCACGAAGACCTTGTTGTTTCTTTTCATGTTGCTCACCTTTTCGCTTTTTTCGTCACGAAACTCACTCATCTTTCCGCCCGGACCCTTAATTATCCGCATAGTTGGCGAAATAGATCGTCAGGTAACCCGTGGCCTTGACGGTTTTATTGACGTTGTCGTGGCCGTAGAACTCGACCTTGGCCGTGCAGGCAAGGACCATTTCCTCTCCGAGATCGGCGAGTCCGACAAGCGGAGGCTCGATCTTGGCGACTTCCCGCACGACGACGAAGGAGATCGTGGACGTTGAGCCGGCCTTGACGACCGTGGACAGGGACCCTTCGAAGGGGTAGGGGACATCGACCCCGGGCACGTTCCGGCCGTCGGTCCGGGAATAGCTCACGATGTAGCGGGTGATGACGATGTCGTTATAGGGAGATGTGCCCAGCAGGGGATCGGGGTCAAGGGTAACGGCCCGGAGAGTCGCCGACGCCGTGTCGGCGATGATCGACCCCGTCGACAGGACGACGTCGGACTGGAGGAAGTTGCTGGCCTTGCCTTCCGCGTCCTTGCCCAACATGTTGTCGACGAGAAGCATGGTGGCCGACTCGGAATCGTCCTCGACCGGGTTGCAGGAGATCAGCGCCAGGAAGGCCGAGAAGATGACCGCTATGCGCAGCGCCTTTTTTGTGGTGTTCATGGTTGCACCCCTTATTTAATGATTCGGGGAGTGATGAAGATAAGCAACTCCCGATTCTGTTTGGTCCGGGCGAACGATTTGAAAAGGTTGCCCAGGATGGGTATCGTATGCAGCAGCGGGACCCGGTCCCGCGTGATGGAATCCTCTGTCCGGTAGATGCCGCCGATGACCGTGGTCCCGCCGTCGGGGATCATGACCGTCGTCTTGGCACTCTGGGTTGTGATCGGCGGAATGCCGTTGACCAGGTTGGCAAAATCGGCGGCGTTGTTCTGGATTTCGATCGTCATAATGATCGTCCCCTCCGCGGTGATCTGGGGCGTGGCCTTGAGTTCCAGGGCGGCGTTGACATACCGGGTTGTCACCGTGAAATTGGCCACGGTCTGGACAGGGATCTGCCGGCCTTGGACAATCTCGGCCTGCTGGTTGTTCTGGGTGGTCACCTTGGGACTGGAAATAATCCGGCCCTCTCCGGCCGTCTCCAAGGCCGTGAGATAGACATCCAGCCGGAAGGTGTCCAGGATGTTGGCGAAGGAGAAACCGACGGCGGTGTTGAAGGCGGGCGCCGGCAGGTTGATGCCGTAACCACCGAGAGGACCGCCGGTTCCCTTGGTGACGATGCCCGAGGGGATCTGGTTGCCGTCCACCAGGACCTTATTGGGGAACTGGAGGTTTGTCTGGTTCCCGTAGAACGGGTCGGCGACACCGCGCCAGCCCCACTGGATGCCCAGGTTGCGGATGAAGGTCGAGGTGGCCTCGACGATCCGGGCTTCGATGGAGACCTGCGGGGTCGGGGTATCCAGGACCGAAATCAGCTTTTCCAGGAGGTCCAGGTTTTCCCTGACATCGGCGATGATCAGCGTGTTCGTCCGGTCGTCGATCGTGATCTCGCCCCGCTGGCTCTTCTTGGAACTGAGGAGCGACATGACGTCCCTGGCCTTGGAGTAGGACAGCGTTATGGTTTTGACGACCAGGGGTCCGGCCATCTCCTTGCTTTCCCTGAGTTTTCTTTGATCCTCGTCCTCCCGGGTCAGCACGCTGACCGGGGCGATGCGGAGCACGTTGCCCTCCAGGACCTTGCCCAGCTTGTTGTTCCGAAGCAGGATATCGAGGGCCTGATCCCAGGGGACGTCCTCCAGGTTGCAGGTCACGACCCCTCTGACGTCGGGGTCGAAAACGACGTTCAGCTTGGCGAAGTCGCCGAGATAAAGGATGACATCCCGGAGGTCGGCATCCTTGAACTTGAGGGTGATGATCTCACCAGTGTATTTGACTTCCCTTTCCGATAAAATCCGGGGCTCGTATCTCGGCTCCTGCTCCTGGCCGATGGTCAGATCCTCCGGCGGCGGCGCTGTTTTTTCCTGGACCGCCTTGCCGTTTTTCCCGTTCTTGCCGTTGGGGACGGCGGGCGGGACGACCGCCTTGACCTCAGCCTTGACCGGCTCTTCCGTTTGCGGGACGCTGATGGCCGGGGGCGGGGAGGGCGGAGCGGGCTTTGTCTCCGTCAGCGCGGCGGACGCGCCGACCAAGGGGCTCTGCTCTTTGAAGAAGGAAACGGCGATCATATCCTGGTCCGAGCGAAGGTCATAGTACTTGGGTTCGGCGAGGTCGAAGACCATGCGGGTGATGGAGCGGGGGTTGCTCAGCTGGAACTGGGCGACCCGGACCTTTTTCAGCCCGCATTTGTCGACCGCCAGCGAGGAAGCGGGTTCCTCATAGACGGCGTTGTAGACGTCGACGACAAGCCGGAGGGGATTTTCGAGGGTAAAGACCTGGGCGACTGTTCCGCCGCTGAGCTTGGCGCGGAATTCAACCCCTCCGTCCCTCTCCTCCAAATTCAGCTTGTTCATGAAGACGCTCAAACCCGGGTTCTGGTCGAGCCGCTGCTGGAGCTCGGGCTCCACGGAGTATTCTCCCGGCCCCCTTTGGATCCCGTTGAGCTCCACGACCATCCGGTTCGCCTCCCGGGACACCCTGTAGGGCACGGGTTCCCGGACCTGGATTTGGAGCCGGGCCTGTTCGGCCCCCGTTTTTTCCAGCCGGACGGCCGTCACGAGCGAGGTGTCCCCCGTCTCGATGGGCGGCTGGGCCGCGAGATTGACCTGGTCAAGCTCGAGGACGATCGCCCGGGCTTCGTAGTAGGTCCGGGCCAGGATCGGGGCGCCGTCGGTCTCCAGAACGACCCGGGTGTTCAGCTTTCCCTGCTGAGTGGTGATCTTATTTATGCTGGCCGCCGAGGACGCATCGTACCCGAGGCCGGCGAAGATGACCAAGAGGCTCAGTGCGGTGAAGAGCAGCCAAGACGCTTTCCTTTTCATGTTTTAACGCTCCTCCGGGTTTATTTCTTTGATGATATCCTTGGGTTTGGTCAAGGGAATGCCCCGCTCGTTGGTCTTGCGAAAGATGACCTGGTTATCGGTGATCGACAGGATGAATCCGTCCGACAGCTTGTCCCCGACTTCGAAATAGTAGGGGAAACCCTGGGGCCCGCTGAGGACGGCCGTGAATCTCTTCTTGTATTTGACGACACCGATCAGGTTGACGTCATCGATGTAGAGCTGAGGGGTTCCCCCCACGGGAGCCTTTTCCTTGAGCTCTTTTCCGCCCAGGAGGTTTTTGAAGGGGTCCCTCCGGCCGGAGGCATCGTAGGTGGGCTGGTTTGTCTGCAGGTCGATGAGGGTCTCTCGTTCCGGCTCCTGGCTTGTTTCCTGCGATAAGAGCGAGCCGCCCCCTCCGAGGAAGAGGCTCAGACAGAGAAGTGTCACGGCGACCTGTTTCATGGCGTCCTCCTCTTGGGCTGGGGCTTGGCTTCCGCCGGCGCCGCCTGCTCCTCCATGAAGATGTAGGTCTTGGCGGTGAACGAAGAAGAGATGGTCAGCTCATCGCTCTGGCTGCCCAGGGCCTTGATGGTGAAATTATCGATGTTGAAAATCCGGGCGAACTTGCTCAGCCGGTCAAAAAAGGAAGCCAGGTTATGATAGCTCCCCCGGATCTCCATCGGGATGGGCCATTCCGAATAGAATTCCCGGTTGATCTCTCCCCGGGGCGTGAACCGGATGAGGTCCAGCCGGGAATCGAAGGCCATCTGCTGGACCCGCCGGAGGATGACGTCCGTCTCCTTGCGGAGAGGGATGATCACCTCGAGCTCCTTCAGAGTCTGGGTGAGGGTGGCCAGCTCGGCCTCGATCCGGTCCAGCTGGAGCTTCTTCTGCTGGAGGCCTTGGACCTCGGTTTCCACCTTCTGCCTTTCCGCCTTGATCCGGCCGAGCTCGGCCTGCTGAGGCTTGAAATAGAAGAGAAAGGCGGCACCGAGAATGACCACCGCCAGGATGATGTAACCGTACCAGGGCAGGTTTTTCATGGCGATCACCTTGGCTTCTTTTTGGGCGCCGGCTTGGCCGCCGGTTTCTGGGCCGGCGGCAGCGCGCCCTCGGGCAGGACATAAGTCAGGGTCAGCGAGAACTCGAGGTATTGCGCCCCTCTTCCGGACTTCTGGGTGGAGGAGATGAGGTTGACGTTGGCGAAATGGGGGCTGCTCTCCAGGTTATAGATGTAATCGGCGATGAGGTTGTTGGACAGGGCGTTGCCCTTGATCTGGATCGTCTGACCCTGGGAGGAAAGCTCGGTCAGCCAGACCCAGTCGGGGAGCTTCCTGCTGAGCTCGTCCAGGATGACCACGGCGCTGTCCTTTTGGGCCCGCAGCTGATTGATGAGTCCGATCTTGCGTTCGAAGACGGCCTTCTGCTTCTCGAGCTCGGCCAGCTTGGCGATGACGTACTCGAGCTTTTTCTTTTCCGCCTGAGCCGTCTGGAGCCTGTCTCTCTCCTGGCTGATCATCCTCTTCTGGAGGAAGAAGCCAGCGGCCAGGAGGGCGATGATGGCGACGGCGAATGCGGCGCTGAAGGGGAAGGCTTTTCTAGCCCTGATCTCCGGCCCGGCGACGGCGGGCCCTTCCCTAAAGTCCTTGCTTTCCGGCTTGAGGAGGTTGATTCGGATCATGTTATTTTTCCATTTTCCGGGTGGCGATCCCGACGGCCACGCCGAAGAGCGGGGCCATCTCCTGCGGATATGAAGCGTCGAGCTTCTTCTCGTCGAAGGAAACGTTCCGGAAGGGATTGAATACCTCTGTCTTGATGCCGAACTTCTGCTCGAAGGACTGGGTGATGTTCTTGAGCTGGGCCAGCCCGCCGCTCACATAGATGTTCTCGATCCTTTTTTCTTTCTTTTCCCCCGCTTCGTAGAAAGAAAAGGTCTTGTCGATTTCGTCGAGCAGGTCCTTGATGTTGAACCCGACCAGCTCGTCCACTTTTTCAGGAGCGATGTTCTTGGCCGGGATGCCCTTCAGCAGCTTCTCGGCCTCGTCGAAGCTGAGGTTCAGCTCCTTGCGGATATTCTCGATGAAGAAGAAGCCGCCGAGCGACAGGTCGCGGACGAGCTGAGAGGTTCCCCGCTCGACGACGGCCACGTTGGTGATGTTGGCCCCGATGTTGACGACGGCGATGATCTTGGACTGGAACTCCTCCGGGTAGTTGACTTCCAGGGAGTTCTGGAGGGCGAAGACATCGACGTC
>Ga0102851_10001169_pt1 | contig 14629 bp, 13 predicted proteins | sample Mud3Dept3metaG_FD_79558 | JGI IMG/M metagenome (GOLD analysis project Ga0102851, IMG submission 79558) | Freshwater wetland microbial communities from Ohio, USA, analyzing the effect of biotic and abiotic controls - Mud 3 Core 4 Depth 3... | ecosystem: Environmental > Aquatic > Freshwater >... | reverse complement strand
TAACGAACCCGAGGAGAAATGATAATGAAAAAGAGTCTTTTAGCTTCTGTTTTGTTGGGCGCGTGCTTTGCGTTTGCCACGAGCGCTGCAGCTGACAACAACCTGGCTGACCGTCACGCCCAAAAGGGTTTGAAGTGCGCTCAATGCCACGTTGAAAAGGTGCCCTCCAAGGCTCCGAAGATGGATACATGCTTGAAGTGCCACGGTGGCTCTTACGAGGAGCTTGGCAAGGCCTCTGCGGAGAAAAAACCCAATCCCCACTACACACACGTGGGCGACAAGGAATGCGCAGTCTGCCACAAGGGCCACAAGGCGCCTGAGTTCTTCTGCAATGATTGCCACAAGTTCAAGGTGCAAGTTCCCTAGTGGGTCGCGAGCGATCTGATTCCCTACAAAGCAACCGCTTGGTCTTCCTCGCGAGCGTCAACCGGTTTTCTCTTGTTCTTCTATGTTCGGAGCCTAATTGTGCAGGGACATATAAGCTATATTTCATAACGAGCCTTGCCATTGCCAGACAGGGTCAATTCACCTCTGCCTTTTCTATGCACCCCTCAAGTAGTAATTAACAACATCAACAATTTTTGAAGTCGTTTGTCTGCAGGTGTTAGCAACATCAGCTTCGGCATCGCTTTCTTCCCGGAATCAACAGTTTCAATTTCCTTTGAGAGATGCCATACTGCAAATGGTAACGAGCACATACACCGGTTATCTCCCCATGGTAGAGCTGCGCGTATCAACACCTCGATGGGTTCCGATTCTCACAAATCTATATGTCCTTCCTCATTGACACGCAACGCGGAGATCATGAGCGGTATTCGCTTTAGAGTTGACAATTATGCTGTTCAGGTTACACTGGAAAATAGTTTACGCAAATATTTAATACTTGGGGGTCGATCATGATGGAAAAAGAGGGTAGTGATGTGCACGGTGTCGATACGCCATCTTTTGCAGACAGAATAAGGTCGATGATGGTGGACAAGAAGGGTGATGATGTGCGCAGGTTTCTTGAAGGTAAGAAAGGTTTGATCCTCGGCATTGCCAACGAGAGAAGTATTGCCTATGGTTGCGGAGAGGTGTTTCATGTCCTTGGCGCCGAGTTGGCTGTTACGTACTTGAACGAGAAGTCGGAACGTTTCGTCAAGCCCCTCGCAGAGCGATTGGAGTCCCCGATCTTCATGATCTGCGACGTTGAGATCCCGGGTCAATTAGAGGCCGTCTTCGAACGGGTGTCACAGGTTTGGGGACGGCTTGATTTTGTGCTACACGCAATTGCATATGCCCCCAAGGAAGACTTGCACGCCAGGGTAACGGACTGCTCAAAAGAGGGGTTTCTGCAGGCCATGGCGACTTCGTGTTACTCACTCATTCATACGGTGAGGCTTGCCGAACCGCTCATGGGAGGCGGTGGTTCCATCCTCACCGTCACCTATTATGGCTCGGAGAAGGTAGTGGCAAATTATAATGTCATGGGTCCCGTGAAGGCTGCGCTTGAAAGTTGCGTTCGTTACATGGCTGCGGAGCTTGGCCCGAAAATGATCCGCGTGAACTCTCTTTCTCCCGGACCCATATCAACGAGGGCAGCATCGGGTATTGACCACTTTGATGCCCTTATGCAACGCGCCGTGGAGCTTGCCCCTGAACATCAGCTCGTATCCATCGAAGATGTGGGTGCTTTTGCGGCTTTTCTCGTGGCTGACGCGGCTAAGAGTATCACCGGTGGAGTCCATTATATCGACGGGGGGTACCACATAGTCGCCTAGGCGGAACCTGCCGGCCGCATTTACCCTCAAGCCTTTGCCCGCCCGGAAGCATCGCATAACGATGGTAAGTGCTAGGTGTATCTTTCGTCATGCTGTACAACTCATGTTTTAAGTCGTAATCATTGCCTTTTGTATCGACTCTCAATGCAACACTGGTAGGTGCTAAACGCCTGATTCGACGTGCTCTTCCACTGTCCGTCATGTCGAGTTCAAGTTTCTACGCATTCTGTCTTTCTTGACTGTAACCTCCGTTCCGGTTTTTTCCTCAAACTGTGTAGTATCTCCTCAACCTCAACCTTCGCTCTTGTTCTTTCCTCAACCTGCCTTACCCCTTATCCTGTCTTTATCCTCGGATCGGCGAACGCGTACGAAATGTCAGCGAGTAGGTTGCCGACGAGGGTCAGGAAGGCGCCTATCACGAGGATGCCCATGATGGTGGGGTAGTCCCGCGCCATCACGCTCATGTAGAAGAGCTGACCCATGCCCGGTATGCCGAAGATGCTCTCGAAGATGACACTTCCGCCTATGAGACCGGGCACGGAAAGGCCGAGAATCGTGATCACGGGGAGGAGTGCATTACGCATCGCATGTTTTCTCAAGATCATTTTCTCAGGCAGCCCCTTAGCATACGCGGTGGTGATGTAGTCCTGCCTCAGCACCTCGAGCAGGCTGCTCTTCATGTAGCGCGATATGCCGGCAAGACCGCCGATCGCCGCAATGAAGACAGGGAGTATAAGATGTCTTGCCAGGTCTGCAATCTTTTCCAGAAACCCGAACTCTTCATAGTTGAACGACTTGAGACCCGATATGGGAAGCAGGTCGAGGTAGACGCCGAAAAGGAGCATGCAGAGCAGCGCAAGCCAGAACGTGGGCATGGCAAAGCCGGCAAAGACGAAGGCGGTCAGCCCCTTGTCAAAGAGCGTGTCTTTGTAGCGTGCCCCGTAGACGCCGATAGGTATGCCTATGGCGAGAATCAGGCACATCGATATGAGGTTAAGAGAAATGGTGACGGGCAGGCGCTCCGCAATCTTCCTGATGACGGGCCGTCGGTCCGAGCTGAACGAGAGGCCGAAGTCGAGCTTCACGATCCTTTTCAGCCACAGGTAGTATTGCATGTACAGGGGTTGGTCGAGCCCGTAGAAGGCGCGTATGCGTTCCCGCACTTCCTTTGTTACCTTCGGGTTCATTTCGGTGCCCAGCGCGCCGGGCTCGCCGGGCGTGAGATGGATCACCACGAAGGAGATGAGCGTGATGCCGAGGAGCATCGGCACCATGAAGAGAAGACGCTTAAGGATGTATGCGAGCATTCGTCTTGTACCTTACCTGCTCTTCGGGAACGTACCACTTGATGTAATTGTGCGAGATGCCTGCCGGCGCGGGTTCTACGCCCTTGATGCGCTTCTGCACCGCAATGTTTGCGTACGGGATGAAGAGGAACGTATAGGGCTGCTCTTCCGCAATGATCTCCTGTATCCGCCAGTAATATTTCTTGCGCTCCTCCTGGTCGAATGTCTCGCGTGCTTTCACGAGTAAATCATCCACCTCTTTGTTGGCAAAGCCGGTGAAGTTGAGCTCTTTCGGTCCCTGCTTTGAGGAATGCCAGATGTCGTAGATGTCCGGGTCGTTCGGGACCGTCCAGCCGAGAATGACGGCTTCGAAGTTCCGCTTGTCGATGAACTCGTTGACGAAGCTTGCCCACTCGATGACCCTGATCTTGATGCTGATGCCCAGTTCGGCAAGCCTCCGCTGGATGAGCTCGGCGCACCTGATCCGGACGTCGTTCCCCTGGTTCGTGAGCACGGTGAACTCAAAGGGCTTGCCGTCTTTGTAGAGCAGTCCATCAGTGCCTTTCTGAAAACCAGCTTCGTTGAGCAGTGCCATGGCCTTGTCCCGATCGAACGGGTACTTTCTTACATTTGGGTTGTGCGCCCACATGTCGGGTTTGTACGGGCCTGTGCTCGCGACTCCCTGGCCAAAGAGTATCCCGTCTATGATCTCCTCCCTGTTGATCGCATAGGTGATTGCCTGGCGCACCCTCGCGTCTTTGAAGAAGGCATGCTTCAGGTTGTAGCCCAGGTAGACGTAGCTGAAAGAGAGGTACCTGAACTTGTTGAACTCGGCCCGGAACTTCGGGTATTCCGTCTGCTTCACATATTGGAGCGGCGTGAGGCCGGTCATATCAACGCCCATATTCTTCAGTTCGAGAAAAATGGTCGCCGAATCGGGTATCACGCGGAAGATACGGCGGTCGATGTATGGTCTTCCCTCGAAGTAATCGGGGTTCGACACGAGGACGATGCGGTCTGCGCTCACCCATTCCTTGAACCTGTATGAGCCTGTCCCGACCGGTTTTCGTGCGAGGGAGGAGGTGGTGATATCCTTGCCTTCGAGAAGGTGGCGGGGAAGGATCGATGTCCCCCAACTGATGAGTGCCGGCGCAAAGGGCTTGGAATACCTGGCACGAAAGGTGTGGTCATCGAGGACCTCTGCCTTTTCGACCAGGAGGAAATCGCCCGAGTAGGCCGTGGGCGTCTTGGGATCGATGATGACCTTGTATGTGTATTCGACGTCGCGCGCGGTGAAGGGCTCGCCGTCGTGCCACCGAACATTCTTCCGCAGGTGAAAGGTTATGGAGAGCTTGTCGGATGAAAACTCCCACGATTCGGCGAGATCTCCTACTATCTTTAGGTCTTTGTCATACTTAACGAGTCCGTTATAGACGTACCCGGCAACGTCGTGAGATGCAGAGTCCGTTGAGAGGATTGGGATGAGATTCGACGCCTCGCCTATTGAGGCAGTGATGAGCGTGTCTCCGTACGCGGGCGATCCGGGATCATCATATCGACCCGCATCTTCTTTCCTGGTACACGAAAAAAGAAGAAGAAAAGCCAGCGCCACGGCGAGCTGTCTTGCCATTTCCGTCGGACCATTCTACCAGACGAACCAGGGGATGTAAAGGAAGGACCGTTTATTGCGGAAGGCGGAATCTAATATTATAATGATAGACGAATCTGTGTGATTTTCCTACGGAGGATGAACGGTTGAGTCTGATGTTGCTTGCGTGCGTGATTTCCCTTGCCATTCCGTGTTCTGTGGTAGCGGAAGAAGCGCCCGTCCCTGAAAGAAAACTCTCGATAGGAGTCGAGGAAGAGGTAATGCTACTGCCCTGGGGTGTAAAGCTTCCTGCGCGCGTGGACACCGGGGCAGCAATGACCTCGCTCGATGCGCGCCACCTCGTGGTAAAAGGGAAAGTAGCTGAGTTCCAGTTGCCGGAACGGTACGGCGGTTTGCGACTCAGCATGCCTGTAGTGGGCTGGAAAAGCGTCCGCTCGGCGGAGCACCGTGAACGCAGGCCTGTCGTCGAGTTGGAAATCTGTCTTGGGCCGAAACGTTTGAAGATTCGGGCGAATTTGAATGACCGCTCGCTCGTAAAATACCCGATGATACTCGGGCGCAACGTCCTCCGCGAAGGCTTTGTTGTTGACTGTGACTGCGTCAATCTGCTGCCGCCCAGTTGTGCTCAGCCTGTGGCCAAATGAGACGCACCGCGACACTTCTCGCGGTGGGGCTACTCCTCGCCGCCCTTTCTCTCATCACGTACCGCGTCGTCCGGATGGGCTATCCGCTCTACCCGGCCTCTCCGGCGAAAGCCTGGGAGCTGTCGCTCGAAGCGCGCGTCCCGCCGAACCAGCGTAACATCACCATCAAGATTGCCATGCCTCGAAGCGGCGAGGCCCAGACTGTGGTCGAGGAGCGCCTAGCTCCGGGGTTACTTGGTTTCACCCGTGTTCTTGAAGGACCCAACGAAGTGCGGGTCTGGTCGGGTAATACTGATCGCCAGGGTGACCTGATCAGCTACGATGCCACTGTCCTGCTGAAGGATAGCCGTGCTGTGCAGGCGACCACGCCGGCCCTGGCCCCATTCCCTGACGATGTCACATTAGCGGAGCAATCCGCGGCGAAGCGCCTTGTGGCCAGGTGGAGACAGCTGCCACTGCCCGAAAGACTGCGCGCTCTCGCCGACGGTATGCAGCTCTTCCTGGAGGAAACAGCGACTCAAGATGGAGACGTTCAGGTGCTGCGTCTCCTGGAGAAAAGACAGGGCACAGTCGTGGCCATTCTCACGATACTTCGCGCTGCGGACCTGCCTGCACGCGTGGCAGAGGGCTTCTTCCTTGCCGAGGCCGTAATGGCGACACCTACGCGGTGGATCGAGGTGTGGACAGGCCGCGGATGGGAAAAACTGCACGTCCAAACCGGCCGCATCTATGCAGGATCCGCACAGTTTCTTCGTCTGGCGGTTGAAGGCGTGCCGGTTGTACGGACTTCAGGGCTTGATTTTCTCGATACGCGCTGGACCGTGAGCAAAAAGATCATAAGCGCGTGGCGCAGTCAGTTCGAATTGATTCAGCGGTCGGACCGGCTGCTCGATAGATGGTCTCTTTTCAGTCTTCCGCCACAGTTCGAGGAGACATTCCGCATCCTGCTCCTCGTCCCCATCGGCGCGCTCATGATCTGCGTGTTGCGCAACATCATTGGTTTTCCGACCTTTGGTATCTTCATGCCCGTGCTTATGGCGCTTGCTTTCCGGAGCACGGGCCTCCTGTACGGGTTAGCAATTTTTGGAGGGGTGCTCTGCGTCGGGTACCTGGTGCGACGCTGGATCGACAAGCTCAGGCTGCTCCTGGTGCCGCGTCTATCGGTGATGGTGACGCTGGTTATCTGCTGTTTCACCATGTTTGCGTTGGTCGGCAGCAAGTTCGGTTTGCGGGAGCTCATGGCCGTTGGCCTTCTGCCCTTCGTGATCCTCACCATGACGATTGAGCGTTTCTTTATCACCGTGGAAGAGAGCGGCGCAAAGGAAGCTTTCAAGATGGCCCTGGGCAGCGCTGCTGTGGCTGCGACCACACACGAGATCATCCACATCGAAGGGTTGCAGCTCACGTTCTTCGTCTATCCGGAGTTGCTGCTCGCTGTGGGAGCTTTCCAGATGCTCGTGGGGCGCTACACAGGATACCGGCTCCTCGAATACCTGCGGTTCAAGGCCTTCAGGAGGCCGTCGTGACGCTGAGTATATATTCGTGGTTGCGTGATAGCGGCGTGCTAGGCATGAACCGGCGCAATGCCGAATATATCATGCGCCAGAACCCGCGGACGGCGTACCCGCTGGTAGATGACAAGCTGCTTACGAAACGCCTGGCCGTCGAGCACGGTCTGCCAACACCTGCGCTGTTGCATGTGATCCAGTATCATGGCGACATGGCCACATTAGATGAGGCCCTCAAAGGGAGCAGCGAGTTTGCGGTGAAGCCGGCCCGGGGAGCCGGCGGCAGCGGGATCATACTGATTGCAGGGCGTAATGAGCAGGGCTTTGTAAAGCAAAGCAACGAGGTCGTTTCTTTTGAAGAGCTCCACTACGCGATTTCCGACATACTCTCCGGCGTCTATTCGCTGGAGGGGCGGGAAGATCGTGTGCTCATAGAAGCGCTCGTTCATCCGGACCCGGTTTTCGCGTCAGTGACATTCAGAGGTGTGCCTGATATTCGCATCGTTGTCTATAAGGGCGTGCCAGCCATGGCAATGACGCGCCTGCCAACACAGAAGTCTGATGGAAAGGCGAACTTGCACCGCGGTGCCATCGGCGTGGGGATCGACATGGGAAGCGGGACAACGACGAGCGGCGTGAACGGGACAAGCCTCATTGACCGCCATCCGGACACCGGGGGGAAGGTCTCCGGCATATCCGTACCATACTGGGAAGAGATGCTCCTGATTGCGGCAAAAGCGGTCGACATGACGAGCCTCGGCTATCTGGGGGTCGATCTCATCATCGACAGGGAGAAGGGTCCGCTCCTTCTTGAGCTCAACGCACGGCCCGGGCTGCAGATTCAGGTTGCGAACCAGAGCGGTCTCAAGAAGCGGCTTGACCTCATAGACGATGCATCATCGCACGTCTTCGTCTCTCCGGAGGCGCGGGTCGCGTGGGCACGCGACGCTTTTACCAGAGAGCCCTAGCGCCCTCCTTACAACTTATACCGATCTGCATTCAAGATGGACGACCCAGCCACCGGCTGGGTACCCCGGGCGGCAGCGAGGAGCCGACGCAGGCGTACGTGGAAGTACGTCGAGGCGAGCGACGCAGCGACAACGAAGGTATACACTTGAAGGCAAATCGGTATTACTTGAATTTGTGGAGGTCTTTATTTTTCTCGTACAAAATTTTCAAACCTTTTAGCGTGAGGAATTCGTCGACCTCATTGATGGTCTCAGATTCCTTGAAGATGAGGTTCGAGAGTCCGCCGGTCCCGATGACGTAGGGATCTGTCTTGACCTTTTCTTTCATCCGCTTCACGATCCCGTCGACCAGGCTCACGTATCCGTAGAGGATGCCTGCCTGCATGGCTGTCACGGTGTTCTTGCCGATAATCTCTTTCGGCTTGACGAGTTCAACCCTGGGGAGTTTCGAGGCGCGCTCGAACAGGGCTTCAAGCGAGATCATCAGGCCCGGCGATATCACGCCGCCGACATACTCACCCTTCGGTGTCACGTAATCAAAGGTGGTCGCCGTGCCGAAATCGACGATGATGAGCGCCTTCTTGTGTTGCTCGTATCCGGCCACCGCATTGACGATACGGTCCGCTCCTACCTCCTGAGGATTTTCATACTGGATGGGCATGCCTGTCTTGATGCCGGGCTCGACCACTATAGGCTGGATCCCCATGTAATTGGCGCAGACCCGCTGAAAGGGAAAGAGCAGCGGAGGCACGACACACGATATGATGGCGCTGTGTATATCGGTCAACCTGATTTTCTCGAAATAGAGCAGGCTGTTGAGCAGGATGGCGTACTCATCGGCAGTCTTCTGGATGGCAGTGCTGAGACGCCAGTGGTTGACGAGTCTCTCGTCCTGGTACACGCCAAACACGATATTCGTATTGCCGATGTCAATTACGAGCAGCATAGTTCAGAACGCCACATCCCCCGCGATCATCCTGCGCACCGTTCCGTTGTCGTTGAGAAGCAAGGTGCCGTCAGCATCGATGCCCTCTGCAATGCCCCGGAAGGTGCTGTCGCCCTGCAGTATCTCCATCTGCTTGCCCCTGATGTTCGCCTTCTCTTCCCACTCATTGCAAAGGCTTTTCACACCGGCTTTCTTGAGGAGATGATAATACTGCTCCAGGCTGTTCAATAGGATGCCACAAATGCGGGCCCTTTCATAGAAATTTTTTGTCTCCAGAAGCACGGAGGTGGCTTTACTGCGTATCTCATCGCTCATCTCCGACCTCTTCATGTTGATGTTGAGGCCGATGCCCACTACGACGAAGCGGACCATGTCCGCCTCCGTGGAAAGCTCGAGCAGCGTCCCGCATATCTTCCTGCCATTGACGAGCACGTCGTTCGGCCACTTGAGAGCAGGCTGCAGTCCGACTGAGAGGAGCGTGTCATGAACGGCCAGTGACGAAAGAAAAGTAATAGGGTAGACCTGCGACGGATGAAGCTTGGGCCTCAAGACCACGGACAGGTACAGGTTCTTGCCGTACGGGGAGAACCACTTTCGCTGAAGCCTTCCCCTGCCCGTCTTCTGGGTCTCGGCAATCACACACGTACCTTCAGGCGCGCCGTCAAGGGCCAGCCGGTACGCGAACTGATTGGTGGAGTCGAGTGAATCCCGGTACTCGATTGTCCGGCCGATGACGTTTGTCGAAAGGAATTGTTCCACTTCCCAGGAAAAGAGGCGATCCGGCGTTGAGAGTAACACGTAGCCTTTGCCCTTCAGTCTGTCGATGGCGTAACCCATCTCTCTCAGCTGCCCGACGTATTTCCAGACAGCCGTTCTCGACAGGCCGAGCCGGGAGGAGATGTAGTCACCGGACACGTACCCGGTGTTCCCGCGCAGGAAGCCCAGTACTTCACTGACTCTGCTCATTCTCGACCCTGTCGTAGTGTGAGAAGAACATGGTGAATGAAGCCCGTCCCTGGGAGAGGGAACGGATGTCCGTGGAGTAGCCGAACATGTTTGTGAGCGGCGCCTTGGCCTCCACGACCGTGATCTTGTCCTGGGATAAGACGTTGTTTATCTGGCATTTCCGGGCGTGCAGATCCGCGATGATTTCGCCCAGGAACTCGTTCGGGGTGGTGACGGTGAGGGACATCAGGGGCACGAGCAGGATCGGGCCTGCCTCTGAGCACGCCCTCTTGACCCCGTCATACGCTGCCATTTTGAGCGTGAGGCGGGCAAAGTCCGGGTTATTGAAGGTGGCATCGTGGACCGTCACCCGAACGTCAGTCAACGGAAATCCCTTGATGACACCCATTTGAGAGGCCTCATCAATCCCTTCCTCCAGCGCGGTCGCATACGGAAAATCGGGCTGCTGGGCGAGCATCTCCGACTCGATCACGATGCCCTGGCCTCGTGCGTTGGGTGCGACCGAGAGGCGCACGCTCCCTTTGTAGAGAGCCCCGTTGATCAGCTTCTCAAAAACCTGGTCGACTGTGGCTGCACGCTCGATCGATTCCTTGTAGACAACCTGCGGCCTGCCGACCACCACCTCAACCCCGTAGTCCTCCTTGATGCGGCGCATGATTACGTCAAGATGGAGTTCTCCCATGCCGGAGACAATCGTCTGGAAAGAGCCTTCATCGGTCTTGACCAGAAAGGTGGGATCCTCCTCGGCGACCCGCTGGAGCCCGAGAAGAAGCTTCTCTTGGTCCACGTTTCTCCTGGGTTCTACAGCTATTGAGATGACAGGTTGGTAGAGTTCGATCGCCTCCAGGAGAATCGGCTTATCCTTGGTGAGCGTGTGCCCGGTCGATGTCTCCTTCAGGCCCACGATGCCCACGATCTCTGCAGTGCGCGCCTGCTCCACCCGGTCCTTGTGGCTGGCGTGAATCTTGTACACCCTGGAGACCTTCTCCTTTTTCTGCAGGTTCACATTGTAAATGTCTTCCCCGACCTTGAGCGAGCCCGAGTAGATCCGTATGTAGACGAGCTTCCTGCCTTCCTGAACCACTACCTTGAAGGCGAGCGCGCAGAGGTCTTCATCCGGGTCTGATTTTCTGTATGCGGGCTCACCCGTAACCGGGTCGCGCCCCTGGATGGGAGGTATGTCGAGCGGGGAGGGAAGGTAGCGTACGACTGCGTCGAGGAGCGGTTGGATGCCTTTATTCCTGAGAGCCGTACCGCAGACGACCGGAACGCACTTCAGGCTGACCGTGCCTTTCCTGATCGTGTCGTGAATGGTTTGCTCATCGATCTCTTTCCCCTCCAGGTAGAGCTCCATGAAGGTGTCGTCAATGAGGGAGAGCTTTTCGAAAAGTTTCTCTCGGTAGGAGCGCGCGACGGCCTTCACATCCTCGGGTATGCTCACCTGGTGTATGGTTGCACCGAGGCTTTCGTCGTCCCACGCGAGGCCCTTCATGGTGACAAGATCGACAACGCCGTAGAAATTGTCTTCCCTGCCAAGAGGTATCTGCACGGGGAGCGGATTGGCACCCAGCTTTTCGACCATCATGTCGAGCACGTGGAAAAAGTCGGAGCCGATCCTGTCGAGCTTGTTGATGAATGCGATCCTGGGCACCTTGTACTTGTCTGCCTGATGCCAGACCGTCTCTGACTGCGGCTCGACGCCTTCCACGCCTGAAAAAACGGCCACCATGCCGTCGAGGACCCTGAGGGAGCGCTCGACCTCGATGGTGAAATCGACGTGGCCGGGTGTGTCGATGATCTGTATCTCGTGGTCGTCCCAGTAGCAGGTGGTGACAGCGGACGTGATGGTGATGCCGCGCTCCTGCTCCTGCGGGAGATAGTCCATGGTGGCCGTTCCTTCGTGCACCTCGCCTATCTTGTAGGTCTTGCCCGTGTAGTAGAGGACGCGCTCCGTGACCGTGGTCTTGCCCGCGTCGATGTGGGCGGCAATCCCTATGTTCCTGAGCATCTTGAGTCTCTGCAGTTCCCGCTTCATGGCCTAAGAATATGAACAAATACCTGCAAAAAGTCAATATTGGCACGAGTCTGGAGGCGTGAAGATCAGACCTTCTAAATTGTTGCGATATATCGGAAAAGCGACTATTCTTGGAATAAGGGGAGTAACGAGAAAAGGGGGTGATTGTATATGTTCATCAAGGAGGCTGATCTTTTCAGGGGAATTACCCAACGCACTCTGGCGGAAATCGGAAAGGGGAGCAGTGACGAGAGCTTTAATCCGGGCGACGTGATATTCAGGGAAGGAGAGGATGCGGACGCCCTGTACGTGCTGGTCAGCGGTAAGATAGACGTGTCGATTGGCGAAAGGGAAACAGTCGATTTTCTGGTGCAGCGGCCAGGCGAGATCATTGGGTGGGCAGCGCTGGTTGAGCCTCACGTGCGCACAGGAACGGCAACGTGCGTGGAAGCCACGAAGGTAGTGAAAGTGCCGCGCGAGGTGATGGAACATACCATGAAGAAGTACCCTGAGGACGGGTTTCTCATAATGAGGCACCTTACCGGGATACTGGCCCAGCGCCTGCGCAATGCATATCGGGCTGCATCGGAAGAGGTCGATCTGATGACGACCTCAGCCCATGCCCCATCTTACGGATAATCTGCAGTCACGAAGCTCGTGAGGGGCGCGGCCCCGACGGGTGATTCCGCCGGGGCCTTTTTGTATACATATTCCAACAGGCCAATGCCGGGAAATACCTACAGAATCAGGCGTCCGTTGACAATAACCGTATAAAATCATATACTAATGATGAAGTTTTTCGCGTCATAACTGGAAGCCAAAGGAGGCCGGAGGAAGAGAGCATGAGCAAAGGAAACGAAGGATACCGCGGCAGCGGGGACTATATCGCATCGAAACCTCTGATGGAGATCGTGAACGTGTCGATCAACCTGGCCAAGCCCCTGGTCATTAAAGGGGAGCCGGGAACGGGGAAGACGCTCCTTGCGCACAGTATCGCAGAAGCGCTGGGCAAGAAACTGCTTATCTGGAACGTCAAGTCAACGACGAAGGCGCGCGACGGGCTGTACGTGTATGACACCGTGCAACGGCTCAACGACGCCCGCTTCAAAGACAGGGATATCTCCGACATCAGGCAGTATATCAAGCTGGGACGGCTGGGTCAGGCATTTACCTCGGATGAGCAGATCGTTTTGCTGATCGATGAAATTGACAAGGCGGACATCGAGTTTCCCAACGACCTCCTGAACGAGCTGGATGAGATGTCTTTCCACATCAATGAATTGGACGAAGAGGTGGCGGCGAAGCATCGTCCCATCGTGGTCATCACGAGCAACTCTGAGAAAGAGCTGCCGGATGCCTTCCTCAGAAGGTGTATCTTCTATTACATCGAGTTCCCGGACGAAGAGATGATGGATCGCATCATCAGGGTGCACTATCCTGACATCCAGGAGAAACTGGTGCGCGAGTGCATCAAGAGGTTCTACTGGATACGTCAGATCGACGGCCTCAGGAAGAAGCCTTCCACGAGCGAGTTGCTCGACTGGATAAAGGCGCTTTCCATGGGCGGTATACATATCGACAGGATCACGTCGGAACTCCCGTTCCTCGGTAGTCTTCTGAAAACCGAGCAGGATACCGAACGGGTCAGCAGGGTCGCTTCCGGCGGGTCAACCGGGTTTAGAAAGAGATTCTAGGAAAACAATGTTCATAGACTTTTTTTACAAGCTCAGGGCAAAGGGCGTGCCTGTCTCCATCACGGAATGGATGTCGTTCACGGAGGCACTCTACAAAGGGTTCATGGGCACGAGCCTGAACCACCTCTATTACGTAGGCAGGGCCTTCCTCGTCAAGAGCGAAGCATACTACGACATGTATGACCTTGCCTTCAACGAGTATTTCGGCGGCGTTTCGTCGGAAGGGATCGACCTGGAAAAGGTGATGGAGTGGCTGGAAAATCCCATCAATAAACTGCCCAAGCTGAGCCCTGAAGAGCTGGAGGAGATGAAACGCATCCTTGAGGAGATGAAGCAGAAGATGGACCTCGAGGAGATGATGAAGCAGTTCAGGGAGCGCATGAAGGAGCAGCAGGAGCGGCACGACGGGGGGAGCAAGTGGATCGGCACCGGCGGCAGATCGCCCTTTGGCGCCTATGGGTACTATCCCGGCGGCATCAGGGTCGGTGGTGAGGGCTGGATGGGTTCGGCCGTGAAGGTTGCCCAGGAGAGGCGATTCAAGAATTACCGCCAGGACATCATCCTCGACGTGCGCCAGACAAAGATGGCGCTCAAGAAATTGAGGCAGCTCAGGCGCGAGGGAGCAGAAGAAGAGCTGGACATAGATCTAACTATCGACAAGACGGCAAAGGAAGGCGGCGAGATCGAGCTCGTGTTCGCGAAGTCCCGCGAGAATACGATCAGGGTGCTGCTGCTCATGGACACGGGCGGCTCCATGGCCCCGTATGCCGACCTCTGCGAGAGGTTGTTTTCCGCGGCTGTGCAGAGTGAGCACTTCAAGGACATGAAATATCTCTTCTTCCACAACTGCATCTACCAGGATGTGTACGAAGATATGTGGAACGCGAAGGCCGTGCCGACCGAAAAGATGCTTGCGAACTTCCACAGCGGCTACAAAATCATCCTCGTCGGCGACGCGCGCATGGGTCCCGGCGAGCTTTTCGACAAGTACGGGTGCATCGACTACTACTATTCCAACGAGACCCCGGGCGTGGAGTGGCTGCACCGCATCAAGAACCATTTCGAATACAGTGTCTGGCTCAACCCGACGCCGAAAGAGTACTGGCGCCACCCCACGGTTGACGCCATCGGCCGCGTATTCCCCATGTATGAGCTCACCGTTGACGGGCTCAAGGACGCCATCAAGGCGCTGACCTCCAAGGTAAAGCGCTCCGCAGCGTAATAATACCGATTT
>Ga0102851_10001168_pt1 | contig 14629 bp, 16 predicted proteins | sample Mud3Dept3metaG_FD_79558 | JGI IMG/M metagenome (GOLD analysis project Ga0102851, IMG submission 79558) | Freshwater wetland microbial communities from Ohio, USA, analyzing the effect of biotic and abiotic controls - Mud 3 Core 4 Depth 3... | ecosystem: Environmental > Aquatic > Freshwater >... | reverse complement strand
TTCATAGAAAATCAGATCGCCTCTGTCAGCAAGCACGACAACCTCGCCCCCCGCATGAGCAGCCTGATTTTACTGTCCCATGTCAAAGAAGGCATTGAACTCGCAAAAAAACATAATCTCCCGCCGATGATTATAGACATCATTCAGCAGCATCACGGCACATCTATCCAGACCTTCTTTTACCAGAAGGCAAAGGAGCAGCAGGACAATATTACCCTCCTCAGGGAAGAAGATTTCCGGTACCCGGGACCCAAGCCGCAGACCCGTGTGGCAGCGCTGGTCCTCATGGCGGACGCAGTCGAGGCCGCCTCACGGGTACTTACGGACACATCGCCTGCTCGTGTATCGCTTCTTGTAGACAGGATTATCAACCACTGTATAATCGACGGCCAGTTTGATAACTGTGAGCTGACTCTTAAGGACCTGCGGGAGATCAAGACCCATTTTGTTTACCTGCTGACCAGCATGTACCACAAACGGATCAATTATCCGGGCTTTGACATTAACAATGAACATATTGATAAAAAACCAGCAAAGGCAACGACCCCTCGATAAATCCAAGATAACCAGAACCGCCCTTCATATCCTCTCCCTTTCAGACCGGTCAGGGCATGCCGGTACTGAATTGAGCATCTTATTCGTGGGGGACAAGAAGATGACCCAGTTAAATACAGCTTACCGGGGGATCAGGAAAAGCACGGATGTGCTTTCTTTCGAGGCCCAGATCCCTTTACAGAAGGGAATGGACAGTAATATACTGGGCGATATAGTCATAAATATACCGAGGGCGGAATTACAGGCAGGTACGTTCGGCACAGGATTTTATGATGAGATCTGTCGCCTGCTGATCCATGGCATTCTTCATCTCTTGGGGTATGACCATGAGAAGTCGGAATACGCAGCCCGTAAAATGAGAAAAAAAGAACAGGAGATAATGGATGCCGTTAAGAAAATGGATCGTAAGCGCTAATTACGCGATCGAAGGGATATTACATGCCGCCAAGACCCAGCGGCATATGCGCTATCACCTTTACGCGGCAATGGCTTTGTTAATTGTCAGCTTTGTCCTCGGCGTCAGCGGCACTGAATTTGTTGTCTTGATTACCCTAACGGTCCTGGTGATTGCCGTTGAGATGCTCAATACAGCGGTTGAAATAATTACAGACATCCTGTTCAAGGAATATGACCAGAGGGCAAAGATCATTAAAGACACGGCAGCGGGAGCAGTGCTCGTAACAGCTATTGGGGCGGTACTGGTCGGATATATTATCCTGATTGGGCCGGTCAAGAAATATTTCAGCAGCGGCCTTTCTGTAGCAAAGCATACGGAAGCGGACGTGGCCGTCGTTGCATTGCTTGCGGTGCTTATTCTGGTGGTAATAACAAAGGCTTTCTTTGGGAGGGGAGAACCTCTGAGGGGGGGCATGCCGAGCGGTCATGCGGCAGTGGCTTTTTCCATATGGATGTCTGTTACCATGACGACGGAGAGCTTCATCCCGTCTTTGCTGGTCTTTGTTATGGCGGTCCTTATCGCCCAGAGCAGGGTCGCTGTCGGTATTCACAGGCCTGTGGAGGTCGTTCTCGGGGCACTGCTCGGTATTGCTGTGACCTTTCTGCTGTTTAAGATATTTGTATAAGTAGCAGGTTTCCGGTAAGTGACGTGTGGCTATGATCGTCGTTTTTTTATCCCCTATCCTTCTGTTTAGTAAAGATATTCATGGGTAATTATGATAATCTAATGCTCATAGACCTGAATAACAACATGCATGTTAAGCTCAAAAAATTTGACCCGGCTGTTGATAAAAGGATTCTTGTCGTCCTTTCCGGCATCATGTGGAGCGGGGTGGGCATCATGCTCTGCAATCATGCGATTAAGTGGCTTTTCCATCCACCTGTCCAAAAGGGGGCCTGGTTTTGTTTAGCAGGGATAATGCTTGCCCTCATGATTCATCACTTTGGGTTCGTGAAGCTTGTTGACCAGAATATCGTACGCATTCTTGCCAAAGAAGGGAAAGTATGTATATTTGGGTTTCAACCGTGGAAGAGTTATTTGATGATAGCATTCATGATCGGCATGGGGACAGCCCTCAGACATTCATTACTGCCGAGGCAGTATCTTGCAGTAGTATATATCGCCATGGGCGGGGCGATGCTTCTTTCGAGCATTCGGTATTACAGGACTTTTATAAAGCTTGTTTCCAATAAATCATAATGTGCTGTATCTCTAATACATTAATGATTTATCAAATAAAATCCGAGTAATACGGTAAGAACTTGGATTAAGGGAATATAACACGTAAAAGGACAATCATTGCGTCATCTATGGAAAAGATAATTGATGGGAATGAAATAATACAGGCGCTCCTGCACGGCACGCCGGATTTTATCTATTTTAAGGATAGAGAGGGCAAATATGTTGCCGTCAGTAAGTCTTTCGCAGTCCAGTTAAACAGCACTGTAAGTGACGTCATAGATAAAACGGATTTTGACTTCCTGCCCGTTGAACAGGCTGAGAAATTGTTTGTTGAGGACAAAAAAATCATTGAAACAGGTAAAACGGTTGTAGATAAGATAGAGAAAAGGACGTGTCCCAGCGGATCAGACATGTGGCTTTCTGTTACCAAGGTGCCATGGAGAAACAGCGGAGGAGAGACGGTCGGCATTATCGGTGTTTGCAGGGAAATAACGGAACGGGCCGAAAGAGAAAAACATATCCTTGATATGCTCAGTATAGCGACACATGACATGCGGGGTCCGCTGATTTCGATTGGAAGCATGGTAAAACTACTGATCCGGGGGGCCTTCGGCCTGATCGACGAAAGCGTGAAAGTCACTCTCCTTGATATTTCCGGAAGAATCGGTTGCCTTGAAAAACTGATGGGCGAATATCTCTGCAAGTCTTCCCTGATGAACGTAAAGACGCCGGACAAAGAGGTGCTGGACCTCAGGCAGGACATCATTGATCCAATCCTTGAGGAGTTCCTGTCAGAAATAGAGGGAAGCAAGATCAGGATAGACAACCGTCTCGGGGCCATTCCCGGCAATAAGATCATTATAAAGGCAAACGCGAAGTGGATCAGGATTGTATACAGGAACCTTATACGCAACGCGATCAAATACGCGGCCTCAGGACAGATCGCATTCGGCTTTGAAGACAAGGGGGACCATTACCGCTTAAACGTTTATAACAGCGGGCCGCCTGTCCCGGCAGAACGGGGTGCCGGCATCTTTGAAAAATTTGAGAGCAGCGACAGTACAGGCCTCGGACTCGCTATATGCCGGAACCTCATCCAAAAGCATGGCGGAAACATGTGGTACGAGAACACCTGGGACAACCATCCTAATTTTATTTTTACGATTCCGAAATAATACAGCATTATATTTTCTCCATCTCCGCGGTCCTGATCCAGCCGATTTTCCCATCCGGACGCCTGATCTTCACCCACTCTGTTTTTAATTCCAGGATGAACACCTTCATCCCCTCATATAACGTGAAATGTGTGGTGGCATTGTCCAACGGCTCATATTTCGTCTCGGCATTTTCTGATATTATTACCGCCTCACTGTCAAGTACGGACACTTTACCGTACAGTGAAAAAGCGAAAGTCATAAAGAGAACAAATGTTAAGCCAAGGACCAAGGCGGAATAGCGTCGTATCTTAATTATAAAAATACTCCCTGTCAGAAACAGGAGGATGGAGATAAAAATGCAGGACAGGATTATCGTCACCTCATTGAGAGTAAACATATTGAACCGGTCAAAGGACCTTTGGAGCCATGATGACCCTTCAGATGTGTTGTACGCGATTTTCGATGCGGCAAATTGATAGTTCGTAATCAGGTCACTGTCTCTTGGAATAAGTCTCCTGGCCCTCTCGTAATTCAATATCGCCTTACCCAGTTCTCCTTTTTTGAAGTAGCTGTTTCCGAGGTTAAGTAAAGGTTGCCGCTTTCAAGTCCCTGTTCCAGGAGGTGAGAATATTCTTGTATGGCACGCTCATACTGACCTTCTTCATACAATGTGTTCCCCCTGTAAAAACTCTTTTCCTGCTCTGCAAAAGCGCCCTGTGCAAGCATGAGCGAACTAACGATAATGATGATGTATAAAACCGATTGCCTTTGCTTCATCCCTTGTGCCTTTCCAGATAATCGATAAGTTCTTTTAATTCCCTCAGCGTCACCTGCATTTTGTCCCCTCCGGTTTCAGAGGGCGCGTATCTGGCCATATCGCACTCCCTGAATATATTTATCAGTCTTGCTAACATGTCCGGGGCCAGACCCTTATCTTTTAGTACGTCGCTTGCTGAATCAGCGGTCATGCCCCCTGATGGTACGTGAAAGCGGTTGCCGACATAATCCCTGATGGTCTTGAAGACTGCGTCATAAAACTCACTTGTACGGTTCTTTACCAGGAATTCCTCTGCCTCACGAATGCCTTTTCCGGCCTTCCGGGGAGCGGTGAGACGCCGGGCATATCCTATATCCGTGCTCAGCTTTTCTTTGCGCTTATATGCTGCCCAAACACCTATGAGCATCAGGACAGGCACTACCTGAAGGATTATGAACAGGGGATTTTTATAAATGTACCTGCCTTTTCTGGTCAATACCCCGGGGGATTCTTTTATATAGATGATATCCCTTCCGAATTTCTCCCTGACAACTGACCTTGCAGCGTTCTCTGGAGCGTCAAGTATGGTTGCCTCTTCTTTCCTGTCAGACTTAAGCACTTTCAGCGGAACACCCCCTCTTACTATTGTCTGATATTCCCCTTTTTCCGTATTAAAAAAGCTGAAGGACACCGTGGGGACCTCCTTGATATTATCCGTCATCGGTATAAGCACCTGTTCAAATATCTTCCTGTTCCCCTCCTGTTTTGCCTGCGGCTCATAAGATTTAAATCCTTCATGCTTGTTAAGTGAGGGACCCGTTACTGAATCAAAGTTGCCGCTTCCGGATATGATCATCTTTAAGGTCACGGGATCTCCGGCCTTTACTTCAGAAGGAGACACCTCAAGGTTGAAATTAAAATTGCCGAGGGCCCCTTTAAAGTCACCGGGCCTTCCTTGTTCGGGCAGAGGGAGCACCTTAATAGACAGTGCGTCAGACTTCAGCTCTACAGGGTATGTCTCATAACCACCGAAGAAGTCGTCAAACGGGTCGCGGCCGAAAAAATCATCTAAATGAGAACGGCGGCTTCGCCTGCCCTGAGTAACGATGTTGGCCTTGAGCCGGGCCGGCCCGAGCGTATAGGTCCCGTCTTTGGTTGCGAATATACTGGTTTTAAACTCAACAACGTCATACACTGAACCGCTGATCGTTTCTTTATATTGACCCGGTTTGTCAAACTGGCTGCCGGAGAAACCGTCATGAGAATATTCCGGGTACTGGATATCGCGTACACCTATTCCGTTCACATACAGTTTTATGGTCAGGGGTATTATTTCATTTATATAAGCGCTCTTTTTCCCTGCATGTATTTTTACAAATACTCTTTCACCCAGACCGGCAGCGGGCTTCTGCTGCTGTTCGGTACGTCCCCCGGTATTTGCAGCGCTGTCGAGGACTTCGGCAGTAAGGGTGTTTGATGTATATGTATCTCCTTCGTGTTGAATCGTAAATGGCCCAATCTGAAATTTTCCCGTCTTTAACGGCACAAGCCTGTATATATGAGTAACCGAAGACGACATCCTGCCGTTTACTATTGACATCATGGTAGATGGGCCTGCATAGCGCACCTGAAAACCGTCTATGGCAGGAATGTCCGGAGCAGGGACGTCTGTGGCCCCCTGGAACTGGAGCTGAAGCTGCGCGCTTTGACCGAGGGATAGCACATCTCTGTCCAGTGATGCCTGGAAATTAATCTCTTTGGCATAAGCGGCTGATGAGAGCACAAACAGCGCGAACATGAGGCAACTTACGACCGCCATTATATATTTTTTCCTGAAATTCATATTATCCATAATAATGCGTTTTGAATATTGCAGGCGTTGGGAAATAATTTATTTTTCGATACCTTAAACGCCGTTTCAATCAAGGTGTTGATGTAAATTTATCTAAAGCTGTATGCATAGTTTGATTATAGTTTCATCGAGTTAAATATATTGGTTACCAATGTCTGCATCATTCCGGTAATTACCAATCCTTTAAGACTTCCCCAGGACGTCCCCTGATCTCATGCTTATCACCTATGGTCCCCTCCTGTCCGTAGGCATCAAGGAGCATCCTCGCCTCCTCAGGAGACATGCCCTTTAAATCATCTTTCCCGGCGCCGGAGGGCTGTGACCCTTTATCTTTATCTTTTGATGCTGACTTCCCTTTGTCATCTCTGTCGCCTGCCTCCTTACTCGCAGTATCCTGCTTTTTCTGCTGCTCATTCTGCTGGTCTGATTTGTCCTGTGACTGCTTGCCGTCCTGTTTGTCTTTTTTCTCCTGGTCCTTATCTTTGTTCTTGTCCTGATTCTGCTGCTGGTTCTTTGCACGGTCAAGAAGGAGCTTTAACTTCTTTTCAACCAGCTCGTGATTATATTTTGCGTCCTTGTCCCCTTCTTTCATCTCTATGGCCCGTTTGTAATAATCAAGTGCCTCGCGGTACATATGTATAGCAGAATTCAAATCTGAGTCTGCTGCTTGGCTGCCGAGCTTATATTTGCTGTTTGCGAGGTTATAGACGGCTTTTGCCTCAAGTGCCTTGTTATCAGTACTCAGCGCCTTTGTGAAGGCATCAATCGCCTCCTTGTAATGCCCTTTCTTATACAAGGCATCTCCAAGGTTGAAATGGGCAATGTCCGAATCGGGTGATTGCTTCAGCGCCTGATTATACCTGTCTATTGCCTCACTGTATTTTTCCTGCTTATATAATCTGTTCCCTTCTCTGATATCACCAGTGGCAGATGCGGAAGTACTATCAGCACTTACAAATAAGCAACAAACAGATAGTATTATCGACAATATGGTTCTCATGTTTCCTGATTCAGTCCTTCCTCTCTCTCATATAAGGCTCAATACAGAGCAGCAAAAGGGCGATTGCGAGAGGTATCTGGTATCTCTCATAATATTTCCTGATCATTTTATTTTCAACCTCCCTCTTCTCCATCTTTGACAATTTCTCTTCGTAAATCAGGTCCAGGCCGAATTCGGTAGCGGTAGCCTTTACATAGCTTCCGCCTGTTGCCAGGGCGATGTCCTTGAGGGTCTTTTCATCCAGACTTGTTTTTACCACATTCCCGCTCCGGTCTTTTAAAAACATACGGTTGCCGGATTCGTCAGTCACAGGGATAAGCTCCCCTTCTCTTGTCCCGATGCCTATAGTGAATATTTTAATCCCCTGCTCCTTTGCCTTTTCAGCCCATTCCGGTGCATTACCCTCATGGTCTTCCCCGTCAGTGATAATTACGAGCGCCTTATATTTTTTCTTGCCCCCCTCATAACTCTCAAGAGCTGTCTTTATTGCATTTGACAGAGAGGTCCCGCCTTTCGGAAGGGTGTTGACATTCAGGTCATCGAGCGAGAGCATAAACCCGCTGTAGTCAACAGTCAGGGGGCATTGCAAAAAGGCGCTGCCTGCAAAGGCGATAAGCCCGATCCTGTCACCCTGCAGCGTTTGGATTAAATCCTTGACTGCCAGTCTCGAACGTTCCAGCCTGTTCGGCTTAACATCTTCCGCGAGCATGCTCTTGGACGTGTCAATAGCGATCAGGATATCAAGCCCGCTCCGGGTCACCTCTTTCCACTCAAAGCCCCATTGCGGTCTCATCAGGGCCAGGGCAATGGCGGAAACCGAAAGCAGGATAACGAGGGCCTTCATATTCTGTCTCTTCCTGTCCATTGACGGTGTTAAATGAATGAGAAGCTCTCTGGCCGCAAATGCCTGCATCGCCCGGTTTCTCTTTCTATACGCCCACACATAAAAGAGGAGCAGGGCCGGCAGCAGCCATAGATAATGTATAGCGTGAATATTTCCGAATGTCATTATGAAAATATGGGGTTAGGATTTTGGGATTGGGGCTTAGTATTTTACCAATCCCTAACCCCTGCCCCCTAATCCCTTTATGGTATCCTCCTCAACACAGTATTTTTCAATATCACTTCCATTAATAATATGACAAGGGCCGGTATCAGAAAGAGGTGGAACAGCTCTTTGTATTCCGTATATCCCTTTTCCTCAATGGGTGTTTTTTCGATTTTGTCTATTTCAGCATAAATATTTCTTAGCGATTTTGTGTCTGTGGCACGGTAATACAGGGCCTTTGTCTTTTCCGCTATCTTCTTCAGCGTCTCTTCATCTATATCAATCTGTACCTGCCTGTAAACGGTGTTGCCGAAGAAGTCTTTTGCCGGATATGGCACCAGTCCCTTTGATCCTGCGCCGATGGTGTAGACTTTGATGTTCAGTGCCCTGGCCGCGTCAGCAGCGGTAAGCGGTGATATCTTCCCTGCGTTGTTTCTGCCGTCAGTCAGCAGGATAACGACCTTGCCTTTGGCCTCGGAATCTTTCAGCCGGTTGAGGGCCGAGCTTATCCCGGAGCCTATTGCTGTGCCGTCTTCAGTCATGCCGATCTTTACCCGCTCGAGGTTCTGCATTAACCACCCGTAATCAAGGGTAAGGGGCGATATTGTGTATGCATGTGCAGCAAACGCAACTATGCCGATCCTGTCGCTGTGGCGGCGGGAGATGAAGTCCTTTACGACGTCTCTCACAACTTCCAGCCGGTTTTCACGTTTTCCCCCGAGTTCAAAATCCTCTGCAAGCATACTGGTAGATGTGTCAACAGCGAGCACAATATCTATGCCTTCGGTCTCGATCCGGGACTCCTGAAGCATTAACTGGGGACGGGCCAGCGCGATGATTATTAAAAAAAGGGCCAGCATCCTTAAGAATATTATTCCCCTGAGCAGTCTCAGCTTAAGCGTTGTTTTTAACCCCCCGAGCAGACTGCCTGTTGAAAACCGGACCGCCGGCTGACGTTCACCCTTCATGCTGTAAAGAAGGACCGCAGCGGCTACCGGCAGCAATAGTAATATCCATGGGTGCTGGAAGGTCATTGCGCTCCCCCCTCCTGAACAACGGTCTCCTTTGTTCCGTCTATCAGCTTCCTCGCTGAATCATAGCTGAGCTCGATTTCCTTCTGGTCCGGCAGATATTTCGCGAACTTCACCATATCGCAGTGAGACAGAAAATCCCTCACATCTCGTTTTTGTTCACTGTTTAAAACCCCGGAGTATTTCAGGGTCACAAGGAATTCTTCTGTGGTCATTTCCGGGGCCTTCAACTGAAACCGGGCCTCAATATAATGACGTACGATATCGGACAGCTCAAAATAATATTCCCGGACCTTGCCCGCCTTGAGGTAATCTCTGTTCATCAATTCTCTGAGCGCCTCGTAGGCAATTTCATGGGCAGGTCTCAGAGGGGCCACTATTTCATGCGGTTTTCTTCTCTTTTTCAGGAGCCTGACAATAAGGACAATGATAACTATGACTACGATAATAGCGAGGATAGTGTAAATATATGTCAGGTGATATATGCTCTCCGGTCCCCTGATGTCACGTATGTCGGTCTTTTCAGCATCCATATCGAGGACACTCCGGACCTCTACCGTGAGCGGAAGCGAGACGGTTTCTTTCCATTGTTCTTTGTCGTTGTGCCTGTATTTAATAACCGCCGCGGGGATCGTAAACTTCCCGGTTTCGTAAATATCGAGCACATACCACTGGGTCAGGGTCTTACTGCCGAAAAAGCCGCCTTTTGAAGAGCCGTAATCCCTGATGGCAAAGCCTGCCAGGTTTTCTCCGAAGTCAGGGAATGTTACTTCTATATCATCTTTTGTCCTTACTTCTAGCGAATATTTTATTTTATCGCCAATGCTTACTGACTGTTTATCAATCTCAGCCTTTACTGTAACAGGGACATTCCTGTCCAGCTCACCTGCGGTAACGGCAGGGATACTTAACATTAATACTAATAATGCATTTAAAATAATGCAGATGTTGGAGAATAATTTAATTTTCGATACCTCAGACGCAATATACATTAATTGAAACGCACACTCTTTAATCCAGAGTCACAGGCATAATTTAATTTATAAGTTATCGAGTTAATTAAATTGTTTTTCAATGTCTGCATTGTTTGGATTAAGGAAAACATTATATCGAATAAGAACCTGATCGCCTATATCCTCCTTTCCCTCATCCTGAAAAACTTATACAGTTCCCGGGCATATGCGACATCGGTGCGTAGATCTATATGGTCAATATTTGTTGAGCGGAAAAGCTGGCGCCTTTCATCAAACATCTTAAGAGCGGCATTATTATAATCCTTCCGTACTGCCGCACTTGAGGTATCGAGCAGGAAATCCCTTCCTGTCTCAGGGTCTTCGAGGTTGATGATGCCGATATCAGGCAGCTCCGTCTCCCTCGGGTCTGTTATGGATATTGCGACTATATCATGCCGCCTGCCTGCGATAGATAAGGGCTTTTTATAGTCCCTGTCGTAAAAGTCAGAAATGATGAACGTGACCGTGCTCCGGTTCGTTACCCTGCCCAGATACTCCAGCGCCCCGGAGAGGTCCGTGGCCTTTCCCTCAGGCTCAAAATATAATGCCTCCCTGATTATCCTGAGCACATGACTGAGCCCCTTTCTCGGGGGAACGAACTTTTCTATCCTGTCCGTAAAGGCAATCAGGCCCACCTTGTCATTGTTTTTAATAGCGGACATGGCAAGCAGGGAACAGAGCTCTGCGGCCAGCTGCCGCTTGAGTTTATTTACCGATCCGAAATAGGTTGATCCGGACATATCAAAAAGGAGCATGATCGTCAGCTCCCTTTCCTCCATGAATTTCTTTATGAAGGGGCGTCCGGTACGGGCGGTCACGTTCCAGTCAATGGAACGGATATCATCGCCTGGCTGGTATTCCCTGACCTCTTCAAATTCCATCCCCTGCCCTTTAAACACGCTGTGATAATGGCCCGCAAATACATCCGTGACCATCCGGGAGGTGGTTATCTGTATCCTGCGAATTGTTTGAAGGATTTCTTTTGGAATCATTTTAAAATCCGTAAAGAGTGAAGCGTGATGAGTAATGATTAAAAATAAAGGCAGCTTATCCAGGCTGTCCCCTCATTACCCGTCACTCATTACTAATTACTGTTTTTACGGGACCTCAATCTCCTCAAATATTCTCTTAATGATATCGTCCGAGGTCTTTTCTTCTGCCTCTGCTTCGTAACTTACGATTATGCGGTGGCGCAGGATATCGGGGCCGATGGATTTGACATCCTGCGGGGTAACATACCCCCTGCCTTGTATAAACGCGTACGCCTTGGATGCTATGTTCATGTAAATGGTCGCACGGGTGGAGGCCCCGTACTGGATAAGATCTGTCAGGTCATTGAGTTTGTATTTCCCCGGCTCCCTTGTGGCAAAGACCAGATCGAGGATATACTTTTCAATCTTCTCGTCCATGTATATGTCATTGACTACGCTCCTGGCCCTTTGAATGTCCTCAGGGCCTACGACCGCGTTAACTTCGATTTTCCTGTTCGTCACGGCCATGCTCTTCATGATTCTGTACTCTTCCTCGATAGACGGGTACGTGATATGTATCTTGAGCATGAATCTGTCTATCTGTGCCTCAGGCAGGGGATAGGTGCCTTCCTGTTCTATCGGGTTCTGGGTTGCAAGTACCATGAAAGGCTCATCAAGAGGGAAAGTATTTTCTCCAATTGTCACCTGTCTTTCCTGCATGGCCTCCAGCAAAGCGCTCTGGACTTTGGCAGGGGCCCTGTTTATTTCATCCGCAAGGATGATATTGGCAAAGATGGGCCCCTTCTTTGTTGTGAAGCTGCCGTCTTTGGGATTATATACAAGGGTCCCCAACAGGTCGGCGGGTAGGAGGTCAGGGGTGAATTGGATCCTCTGGAATTTTGTCTTTATAGAGCCTGACAGCACCCTTACCGACAGGGTCTTTGCAAGGCCCGGGACCCCTTCTATAAGAATATGGCCGTTGGCCAATAGCGCCACCAGGAGCCTTTCTATTAAATACTTCTGGCCGACTATTACCTTTTCAAATTCTGATAAAAGGCTTTGCACAAATACGCTTTCTTCACGCACTTTTTCATTGATGGCAGTTATTCCACCGCTAATCATATGGTATGCCTCCTGTAATTGTTTCTTCGTGTCGAAATGACCATGGACATTTACTAAATTTATAATATTAGAAAAATTTACATATTCTTTCAAGAGATTATGAAGATATTATGAATACATATCTCCACGAAGCCGGGACCTTAGACAAATGGCCTGTTTGATTTTTTTCCGGGGTATAAGTAGAATAGTAGCCTGAAATTCAGAATTAAATTTATTCCTGATAATCATTAATGAAATAAGGAGAGCATCATGACATATACAACATATCGTCCTCACAACAAAAAGCGCAAAAGGACCCACGGTTTTTTAACAAGGATGAGCACCCCGGGCGGAGCCAAGGTCATTAAAAGCAGGCGTGCCAAGGGCAGGAAAAAACTGTCTGTTTAATACCGGGGCCAATCTCCATTCTTCACGAATAACAATTAACAGCATAAAGGAAAAAGTGAAGTCATTAGCACTTGCCGTCATTATTGGTTATAAGAAATATATATCTCCTTTCCTGCCTCATTCCTGCAGGTTTTATCCTTCGTGTTCAAGTTACTGTATGGAGGCTGTAGCCCGGTACGGAGTAATAAAGGGGCTCCTGCTTTTTTCAGGACGGATTCTGAAATGCCACCCTTTTCATCCGGGGGGGTATGATCCGGTTGCGTGCCCGGATAATTCATGTCTTGAAATGAGAGTAAAATAATGGATAAAAATACATTGTTAGCTGTCATATTGTCGCTTGTTGTGCTGCTCGGCTGGTCATACTTTTTTACTCCCAAGCCTGACCCGCAAAAGCCTGTCCCTGTCCCGTCTGTGCAGGAGACATCGCCTTTAATGCCTGAAGCCCCGGCAAAACCGGAAACGATAACGCCAGAAGCACAAATACCCAGTCAATACATTGCCCCGGCAGGCGCTGAAGTAAGCGATGTCGTAGTTGAGACGGATTTATTCAAGGCAGTTTTTTCAACAGAGGGGGCGATTCTCAAACACTGGGAGCTGAAGACGTATAAAGACAAGAACAATCTACCGGTCGTTCTCTTAAAAGAGCCGGGGATTGTCCCGCCATTGGGAATTGTATTTGAAGGGACCAACGGGAACGTACCTCAGAAATTAATATATACAGTCAACACAAAAAACCTCTCGCTTTCAGAAAGTGGGGACAAACAGGGGGAGTTGATTTTTTCATATGACAATCAGGGATTGTCCATAAGAAAGAGGCTTGTATTCCACAATAATGACTACAGGGTCGACATCTCAGTAGAGACCGCAAACACACCTTCATACATGCTGCCGGTCGGGACCAATTTTGGCGTCTATGACAGAGAGCAAAGTGAGCATAAAGGCCCTGTCATCCTTGTCGGCGCTGACAGGGAGGAGTTCGACGAGAATTTGAAAAGTCCGAAATCCTTCCCCGGCAAGATTAACTGGATTGCACAGGAAGACAAGTATTTTGCCGCTGCTATTATTCCGGTGACCCCGGTTGAGGGCGCTCATGTCTGGAAGGAAAAAGATGCAGCGGAGATAGCGCTGAAGCTCAAGGCCCAAAAGAATGATTTCATTTTTTATGCTGGTCCCAAGGAATACGACAGGCTCAAGAACCTGAACTCCGGGCTTGAACATATTATTGATTTCGGTTGGTTTGCATTTGTTGCAATGCCCCTTTTCTGGGTATTGAAGTTTTTTTACAGTTTTATGGGCAATTACGGCTGGGCCATAATCATACTGACTATCGTTACGAGAATACCGTTTATTCCCATAATGCATAAGAGCCAGAAGTCCATGAAGAAACTGCAGACAATACAGCCCATGATGGCGGAGTTAAAAGAGAAATACAAGAAAGACCCGCAAAAGATGCAGCAGGAAACCATGGCGCTTTACAAAAAATACAAGGTCAACCCCATCGGCGGCTGTCTGCCGATGCTCCTGCAGATCCCAGTCTTTATAGCGCTGTATAACGTCCTCCTCAGGGCGATTGAATTAAGGGGAGCGCCCTTTATTCTCTGGATAACTGACCTCTCAGTAAAGGACCCTTATTATGTGCTCCCAATTGTCATGGGGATCACCATGGTGATCCAGCAGAAGATGACTCCGTCGGGAATGGACCCGGCACAGGCCAAAATAATGATGCTGATGCCCATTATATTTACATTCATGTTTCTCTCATTCGCCTCAGGCCTGGTTCTGTACTGGTTGGTCAACAACGTCCTCGGCATTGCCCAGCAGTTTTACTCTAATAAAAAGGCCGCGGCAGGAGAAACCTAATCCGCTGTCGGTCAGCCTCCGGATAAAAGATCTCCTGACAACTGCCCACTCTTATCTGTAAACTACATTGTATGCAAACCGAAGATACAATCGCTGCCATAGCAACAGCTCCGGGGCGTAGTGGCATAGGAATAGTCAGGCTTTCAGGCAGGGACGCATTAAAGATAGCTGAGAAGATATTCCTTTCTGTCAGGCAGAAAAAAATCAGTAAGACCCCCTCCCACCGTATGCTATACG
>Ga0102851_10001167_pt1 | contig 14630 bp, 13 predicted proteins | sample Mud3Dept3metaG_FD_79558 | JGI IMG/M metagenome (GOLD analysis project Ga0102851, IMG submission 79558) | Freshwater wetland microbial communities from Ohio, USA, analyzing the effect of biotic and abiotic controls - Mud 3 Core 4 Depth 3... | ecosystem: Environmental > Aquatic > Freshwater >... | reverse complement strand
GGTTTCATGGGCGTCGGCAAAACGAGCGTGGGAACGCGTCTCGCGAAGGACCTCGGCTACGTCTTTGTCGACACCGATGAGCTGATCGAAGCGGACCAGAAGATCACCATCACCGAGATCTTCTCGACCTTCGGCGAGCCGTACTTTCGCGATGTGGAGACGCGGGTGATCAAGCGGCTGCTCGAGGACGAGGGCCAGGTGATCTCCACCGGCGGCGGCGCTGTGGTCCGCGATGAGAACCGCAAGGCCTTCAAGGAGAACGGCGTCACGATCTGCCTCACCGCCCATCCGGAAAGCATCTATGCGAGGATCCAGCACGAGACCCACCGGCCGCTTTTACAGGTAAAGGACCCCCTGGCAAGGATACGGGAGCTCCTCGCTGCCCGGGAGCAGTTCTACCGCCAGGCCGACTTTGTCATCGATACCTCGGAGCGCTCAGTGGACGAGGTGATCACCGAGATCAAAGAGAAGGTGCGCTATGCATGTTGTTAAGGTAGAGCTCGGGCCGAGGAGCTACGACATCCTGATCGGCGCGAAGCTGGAGAAGTTCGGCGAAGAGATGGGCATGCTCCGCTTCGGCCAGAAGACCGCCGTGGTCACGAATCCCACAGTGAACAGGCTGTACGGCCAGGGCGTGCTCAAGGCCCTGACAGCGGCCGGCTTCCTGGCGATGCCCGTGGAGGTCCCGGATGGTGAACAGTACAAGACCCTGGACTGGGCCAACGCCGTCTTCACCGCTCTCCTGATCAATACCTTTGACCGGCGTTCGCCGCTCGTGGCGCTCGGCGGCGGCGTGATCGGCGACCTGACGGGATTTGCCGCCGCCTGCTACATGCGGGGCGTGCCTTTCGTCCAGGTGCCGACGACGCTCCTTGCAATGGTGGACAGCAGCGTCGGCGGAAAGACCGGCGTCAACCACCCCATGGGCAAGAACATGATCGGCGCCTTCTACCAGCCAAAGCTTGTGTTCATGGACCTGGACACGTTGAAGACGCTGCCGAAGGAAGAATTCCTTTCGGGCATGGCCGAAGTGATCAAGTACGGTGTGATCTGGGACCGCGAACTGTTCGACTTCCTCGAAAAGAACCGGGAGAAGATCCTCGCCCAGGAGCACGGGCCGCTGGGCCACATCATCCGGCGTTCCTGCGAGATCAAGGCGGACGTAGTAAGCAAGGACGAACGGGAAAGCGGACTCCGCGCCATCCTGAATTTCGGCCACACGGTGGGGCACGCGGCCGAGACGCTGTCGAACTATACGGTGCGCCACGGCGAAGCGGTGGCCATCGGCATGGTGTATGCGTCGAAGCTTGCCCTTCGCCTTGGCCAGTGCGATGCCAAGGTCCCGGAGCGGGTGGAAAAGCTGATCAGTGACTACGGCCTGCCGGTCAGCTTCTCGGCCCTGAAACGCCGTCCTTCCGTCGCCGAGCTCATGGATACCATCCAGGTGGACAAGAAGGCCGAGGGCGGCAAGGTGCGGCTGGTCCTGCCGAAGAAGGTCGGCGAGGTCGTCATGACCAGGGAATGGGATGACGAACTATTAAGGAGTGTCCTGGCGGAGTGATCCTGCTGCGGTCTGAGCAGCAGGAGGGAGGGCTCATGGGCATCGGGGACAGATTCGGCTTTGGAAAAAAAGAACCTTACCGGGTTCCTCGGGAAATTGCTGTGTTGCGAACAAGGATCGAGGCGGAGGCCAGGGAGAATTTTCCCCAGCTCGCCCGATTCAGGGAACTGGAGCAGGAAGCAAAGCAGGTCTACCGGCTTCTTAATACCGTGATCGCGCAGAAGGAATATGCGGAAGAGGCATCGAAGATCAGCGCGGACATTCGGAAAAAGCTGGAAGCTCTGGCGGCCCGGATCCGGAAGAGCGCACACGAGGCCGCGGTCGAGGCCAGCGGCGGCACAATGGACCTCCTCGCGCAGAAGAACCTCAGGGACAGCGCGAAGACCGTGTTCGCGGCGTTTCTGGAGGGGCACCATCTGTTTATCTCGACCTTGAAGCTTACCGGTCCGGACAGCGCCGGCAAGCTCACGACTGCGGCATCGTCCATGATCAAAAGCCTCACGATATTGCAGAACGACTATTTCAGCAAGCACGAGAGCGACGAAGAGATCCAGTGGCTGCGGGACCATGCTCGTGAAAAGGTGTCCGAACTATACACCGTCGTCCAGCAGTACAAATCCGCGATGAGTGACCACGCAGTGGCATCGATCGTAGAGGGGCATCTGGACAGGATCCTGGCGGCGGCAGTAAGGCGGTCAGCGGAGTGATCCGGCAAGTATTGCTTACGGAGCGCCAACAGTCCCCGGAGGCGGGGCCATGAGCGGCAGTCCAGGGGAGGGACCATGAGCGAATATATCTGGCAATGTCCATTCTGCGGCACCGACCAGTCCGTGACCGACAAGGAGCGGCAGGTGACGATCGCGGACCTGACGCTGCCGAATGCGGACGGACCGCGTCGCCTCGTCGCCAAGTTCGTGGTCTGTCCCAACGCGAAATGCCGAAGATTCTCCCTGAGCGCGTCCCTGCACGGCCGCGAAGCCGTCGGGGCGCGGGTCTACACGGGAAAGCACCTCACCTCCTGGAACCTCGTGCCGCCGTCCCGCGCACGCTCATTTCCTGTCTCCCTTCCCCCGGCGGTCCTCGAGGACTATCACGAGGCCTGCCTCACCCTGGAGCTGAGTCCCAAGGCGTCTGCGGCCCTGTCCCGGCGCTGCATCTCGGCCATGCTGCGGGATTTCTGGCGCGTACAGCCGGGCGGCCTGAATGATGAGCTGCGCCAGATCAGGGGCACGGCGGACCCGCTCACCTGGGAGGCGATCGAGTCCGTCCGGAAGAGCGGCCTGATCGGCGCGCACATGGAGGCCGAAGGCGCCGAGATCCAGGATGTTGACCCCGGCGAGGCCTCGCTCCTGATCGGCCTGATCGAGACGCTCATCCAGGACTGGTACATCGCCCGGGAGGAGCGTCGAAAACGGCTGCAGAAGATCAGGCAGATCACCGGTGAAGAGTCAGCGGAACAGGCTGCGGACGTGTAGCGGCGGGTTCTCCCGCCGGCATGGTTGCGGCCGGGAGCATGTGAAAAATACATGCAAGCGGTCCCTGCCCGCTATTCACCGTTCCTCCGGAAGCGAACGCACTCGTTGCAGCATGCTGCGGGGAGCTTCAATTATGGATATACCCGCCTTCTCATATCTCCGACGGCTAACCCCCCTTACTGATACGGCCATCTATCTTGTCGGCGGCTCCGTCCGTGATCTGCTCATCGGCGCCCGGAATATCAAGGACATCGACCTTGTGATGCCATCCGGCTCCGAGGACGTGGCCAGGAAGTTCGCCGACGCTATCAACGGCAGCTTTTTCTTCCTCGACGAGGAACGCAGGATCACGCGCGTGGTGAAGGACGAGGCGGACGGCATCGTCCAGTTCGACTTCACGAACTTCGAAGGGCCTGACCTGCATGCCGACCTCGCACGGCGCGATTTCGCGGTCAATGCCATGGCCATCGACCTGAAGGTGTTCCTCGCGGAGGGGTCGCTTGACGGTCTTATCGATCTTTTCGACGGCCGCGAGGATGTCCGGCAGAGACGTATCCGGGTCGTTGATCCCAAGGCATTCGACGATGACCCGCTCCGGCTCCTCCGCGCGGTGCGGTTTGCAGCGACGCTGGGCTTCAGCATCGAGAACGCGACCACCGGGCATATCCGGGACCGTGCGGACCTTATCACCAAACCTTCCGCTGAACGCATCCGGGACGAGCTCTTTCAAATATTATCGGTGCCGGGCGCCGGCCGGCATCTTCAGCTCATGGAGTCGCTCGGCCTGCTCAGGAAGCTCCTGCCCGAACTGGAGCCGCTCAAGGACTTCGCTCCCGGCAAACACCATCTCTACGACATCTTCACGCACTCGATCAAAACAGCCGAGTACGTGGACAGCGTCATCGAGAGCCTCCCCGGCCTGTCGCCCGGACATGCGGGTACGGTCCTCGCCCATCTCGACGAAGAGCTCGAACAGTTCGTGACCCGAAGGGCCGCTCTCCGCTTCGCCTGCCTCCTGCACGACAACGCCAAGTCGGAGACCTATAGCCGCGATGAGGAAGGGGACATCCATTTCTTCGACCATGACATGCTCGGCGCAGACAAGGCGTTGTTCATCTGCCAGCGCTTCCGGCTGTCAAACGATACGGCGTCGGTCGTGTCACGTCTCATCCGGCACCATATGCGTCCGCTCAACCTTTCCGCCCCCGGCGGGCCGAGCAGACGCGCGCTGTATCGCTACTGCCGGGACGTCAGGGACGCGGTGCCGGAAAGCATCGTCCTGTCGCTTGCCGACGCGAAGGCGACGTCGGAGGTTATGCCCGCTGAGGGCTTCACCGACACACAGAAGCTCTCGGGGCAGGTCCTCGATTTCTATTACGGTAAGTTCCTCAAGGCCGAGGCGAAGCCCCTGGTGACGGGGAAGGACCTCATAGCCCGCGGGATGCAGCCGGGGCCGAGGTTTCGCGAGGTCCTCGATGACATCAAGGAGCGGCAGGCGGATGGGATGCTCGCGGACCGGCAGGACGCGCTGAAGTATCTCGACTCATTGTCGTCGTAAGCCGGGATCAGGGAAGCCTTGCAGCATGCTGCAGAGGATCTCACCGGTTCTCGTTATCCCGATCATTCGCGAATACCGGAGCAGGCAGCGGGGCCGGCGCTCGCCCTTTGATTCATCCTTTTCCGGTTTTGGGGTGTCACATGAACAATAAATTGGAAAAGGCCTATGAGAGGCTGTCCGTGGAGGAGTTACGGGCGGAGCTTGCGAGACTCAAAGAGAACCTCTGCGACCTTGAAGAAACGCATAACTTCACCTTCGGCAAGACCACTGTTCACATCGGCGCCGAACGGGCACAGGCCATGCAGGAGGAGCATGAAGAGGAATGCGGCAGGTACAGCGGGCAGATCGCGAAGATCGAAGCGATCCTGATGTCCAAGACGAAGTGAGGGCGGGACTGCTTTAACAGTTGCAAAATTGCACGATTATCCATGGGATTGGCCCTCAAATTCTGCTTGCAGAATTTCGCAAATTATGGTATCTATAACGCTCACAAGCGGTACAAATTCTCTTTCGAGGGGGTTCTTGGGATGAAGAAGCTTTCCGTTGTTGTGACTGTTGTGGTGTCGATTTGTCTGGTGGCCTCGCTTGCACTCGCGGCCCATCACATGAAGAAGGGTGCGGTCAAGTCGGTAGATGCCAAGGCCAGTTCGATCGTTGTGACCGTGGATGGCAAGGACATGACGTTCAAGGCAGGCAAGGGCGTTGACCTCAGCAAGTTCAAGGCCGGCGACAAGGTCGAAGTAGCGACCGACAAGGACGTAGCCACAGAGATCAAGGCCGCCGCTCCGGCGAAGAAGGCCCCGGTGGGCTGCTAAGCATCAACTAAGCCTGTTCACCCAAAGGCCGCCTCATTCGAGGCGGCCTTTGCTTTTGTTTTTCCTGCCGACCTGTCCGTTGTATTCCACCACTCCTCACTAGAAGTCAAATCCCGCAGATACGTAAACGAGATACCTACTGTCCTCGCCTGCCCCGAAGTCGAGCCGGACAGGGCCGATCAGCGTATCGGCATGAAGGCCGATGCTCGCCCCTTTCCTGAGGTCCCGCGGAGACATGTCGTCCCGCACGTTCCAGACGTTCGCTGCCCCGCCGGTCACGGCAAGGTAAATTGCTTTCACGGCTTTCAACTGATATTCCGCCATCATCCAGCGGTACGTCGCTGATGCCCCCAGCTCGTTGGCGCCGACGAATTCCCGCCGGTAGTAGCCCGGCAGGGGATAGCCGAGCAGAAAATCGGCACCGCCGATCCCGAACTGCTCCTGGTACGGGAGGGCGCCGCTCCCGTACCCGGCAGAAACATCGATGATCAGGGTGTGGCGTTCAGCCACCGGAAGGCATCCTGCACCGTACAGCGAGGTCTTGCGGAAATCCACGTTCCCGCCGTAGGAAGCGGCGGCGGTCTCGTAGGATCCTTTGAACAGGAACCCGGTATGCGGGAACGTGCTCCGGTCCCTCGTGTCGATCGTTGAAAGGAACGCCAGGCTGCCGATGTGCAACGGATTTTCGACAGTCGGTACGCCGTAGATGGTCACGGCCCGGTCGGACTCGTAGCGGTAGCGGAGGTAGGTGTCGCCGAAGCGGAACCACTGGTACCCGAACGCGAAATCCACGCCTGCGCGGCTTATTTCCTGCTCTCCGGTCTTCCGATGATCGTCATAAAAGGAGTAGGTCCGGTCGCGGTAGAACCCCTGGAGCGTGTGCACGAAGTACGTGTTGATGAGGACCGGCGAGCGATAGCCTAAGGTCAAGTCCGTGTAGTTTCCGAATCGCGTGTTCAGGAACAGTTTGATGCCTTTTCCGGCCAAGTTGTCCACGACGAGGTCCGCCAGCCCCGTGAACGAGTCCTCCCGGTCGTACCGGAGGCCGAGCCGCATGGTCCCGCGCGGCTTCTCCCGGATCTTTACCGTGAGCACGACGCCGCCCGTACCGCTGTCGGCAATGTTGACGTTCAGCGATTCGAAGAAGTTAAGAGCATACAGGTGCTGGATGTCCTCTTCGAGGGTTTCGAAGTTGAGCGGTTTTCCCACAGCCGTCCTGGTCTCCCGGCGGAGCAGCGATGGCTGGGTGCGCCGCTGGCCCTGGAGCACGACGCCGTCCACCCGCCCCTCGGTGAGGGCTATGGCGAGGGTTTTTCCGTCAGGCTCCATGCCCGCGTGCTTCACGTTGACGATGAGGTAGCCCCGGTCCCGGTATCGCTTGACCACCCGCTCCAGCGCCTGCGTGACAACGGTGACATCGAGCGTGTTCCCCAGCTGTCCTTCCAGCTCCTCCATGACCTCGGCTGCGGGGACCAGGTCGGCGCCCGATATCCGTATGGCGCCGACCACCGGGTTTTCCGTCGCCGTGAGAACGGCGCTCGCCGTTGCTCCTTGCCGGGTGAGCTCCAGTGTCATGTCCGCAAAGATGCCGATGCGGTATGCCGCTGCGAGCGTTCTGGCGATATTGTCCTCCGTTGCTTCCCGGGTCAGAAGGAGCGCGAAGGTCCGGCGGATCTGCGCTTCCCCGGTCGCGGAAACTCCGCGCACGTCGAGGCTGGTGATCTTGATCCGCTCCACAGCCGGGCGGGGTCCCGACCGCGCGGCGAGCGTCTCCCGGATCCGTGGGAGCGCGGCGCGCGCGGCATCTTCTCCAACGCCTATGATTTCGGCGATCCTGTCGAAGGCGGCGAAGGAATATGCGGCCGTGTCGGGTGCGATCACGATATCGGCGAGAGCCGCCTGCCTTTCCGTTTCACGGCGGACCGGCAGGGAGATCGACTGGTTCATGATCTCCACGATCGACGAAAGCCGCTCCTGTTTCACGAGCCGCGTTGACGGGTCCACGGCGATCACCAGGTCCACGCCCATGGCCCGCAAGACGTCGACCGGCAGATTGTTCGACATGCCGCCGTCGACCAAGAGTCGTCCCTCGAGCTCCACGGGCTGAAAGACCACGGGGATGGCGGAGCTTGCACGCATGGCGTCGGAGAGGATTCCCCGGCCGATGACCACGGCGGCGCCGGTCTCGATGTCCGTCGCGACGGCCCGGAAGGGGATGGGTAGCCGGTCAAAGTCGAGACCTGCCTGGAATGAAGGCGCCAGGGTCTTTGACCGGAGCAGGTTGGTGAGCTTCTGACCCGCGGTCAGGCCCGAGGGGGGGATGAACCTGCCGCCGATGAGGCTGAACTGGAGCAAGTGGCGGCTTCCGGCCTCCTTCTGCTCCTGGGTGAGGAACGTGCGGGACGGGGTGTCCGAGAAGAGGTCGTTCAGGTCATTCTCGAGGAAGATGGCCTCGATCTCGTCTGGACGATAGCCGGCCGCGGCGAATCCGCCGACGATGGCGCCCATGCTCGTTCCCGCGATGGCATCGATCGGGATGCCTTCCTGGTGGAGAACCTTGAGCACGCCGATGGACGCGGCTGCCTTTGCCCCTCCGCCCGCAAGCGCGACCCCGATGCGCGGCCGATCGCTATCCGCCCTCTCCGCTGGCACGGTCAGTCCCCCGTAGAGGACCGTGAGGGCGGGTGTGAAGCGGAGGATTTCGGAAGGAGACTGCCCGGAGCGCGCAGGGGCAGGAAGACCAAGTATCAGAAGAGAGAACAATAATGAGAGCCTGCTTCGCGTGAACATGGCTTTTACTATAGCATATCGGCCGGGGTGTATCCATTGGGGAGCCCGCACGTTTTCATCTTGCTAACACGCTATTTCCTGTTCTATAATGCAAGCACCCGTCGGAGATCGCCGCCTGAAGGGCGCACCGGCACAGAGAGCGGGATAATCACGGGGGGAGGAGAACATGAACAGAAGATTCTGGCCCGGCTTCTTCGCTTTGCTGGTCGTGGTTTCCACCGCATGGGCGGTGACGGGAGGCCTGGCCTGATGGATCTACCCAATCGAGAGAAGTGCGATGACGACGTGACCAGCGATCTCTGCCGCCGGTTCGGGTCGATTGCCGTGAAGAAGGGCTTCGTGACCATCGAGGAACTGAATGCGGCCGTCATGGAACAGATCGACGACGATGCCAGGGGATGCGAGCACCGCCTTCTCGGCAGCATCCTGTATGATCGGGGCATGATCACCGAGCATCAGATCGAAGCAGTGCTCCTGGAACTAAAAAAGACCCTGTAATGATCCCGCCGGGAGCATCCGTGCGGTCCTTTTTGTGAGTCGTTCATTTCAATGAGCGGTGCGCTTTGCACGCACCGCTGTTCCTCCGGAATAAAGAGCGATCCCACCTGCATCTTTCTGATTCTTCCTATTTTCTGCTTTCCTTGACAGGGCATCTTTTCACCGCTAAACTTTCCTTATAATCGGCACAAAGCGTTGTCGCGAAATTGAATCCAGGAGCGAGCGTATCCCCGTGGTTTGCTGCGGGGTTAGCGAGCGATTAGAATAACGATAGTTCCTTCAGGAACGAAGCTCCATGCATCTTGCGGTAGAGAGCTTAAATCCAGGAACGAGTTCATTCCCCGTGGTTTCCTACAGAGAACTATAATTCGGAAAGCTTTTGGACAAGGTCTTGGCAGGATTCCTGCCATACGTTCTCACGTCGACTTTCCAGTACACTTGCCGGGAAATCTTCCCTAGTCTCAGTTCACGGAAGGGGGCGGCCATGACATTATCGAGAAGAGAGTTTATCAAGACGACGGCGGCGGTTGCCGCGGCTACCGCGGTCGGGATGTCCGTGCCGGAAGAGATCCTTGCGGCCGCCCAGAAGGCGGAGATCGGCTGGAAATGGGACAAGTCGGTCTGCCGCTTCTGCGGGACGGGCTGCGGCATCATGGTCGCCGTCAAGGACGACCGGATCGTGGCCGTGAAGGGCGACCCGGCGGCGCCGGTGAATATGGGCCTGAACTGTATCAAAGGCTATTTCAACGCCAAGATCATTTACGGCGCGGACCGGCTGACCGAGCCGCTCATGCGAGTGAACGGGAAGGGCGAGTTCGACAAGAAGGGCAAGTTCAAACCCGTCACCTGGAAGCAGGCCTTCGACGAGATGGCGAAGCAGTTCAAAAAGCACTATGCCGCGCTCGGCCCGAAGGGCGTCGCGGTCTTCGGCTCCGGCCAGTACACCATCATGGAAGGGTATGCGGCGGCCAAGCTCATGAAGGCCGGGTTTCGCTCCAACAACCTCGACCCGAACGCGCGGCTCTGCATGGCCAGCGCCGTGGCGGCGTTCATGGAGACCTTCGGCATCGACGAGCCCGCCGGGAACTATGACGATATGCACCACTCCGACACGGTCGTGCTGTGGGGCGCGAACATGGCGGAGATGCACCCGGTCCTCTGGTCCAAGATCACCAACCGGAAGCTTGCCGACACCAAGCATGTCAAGGTCGTGAACCTCACGACCTTCACCAATCGCTGTTCCAACCTCTCCGACATCGAGATCGTCATCAAGCCGAACACGGACCTCGCGATCCAGAACTATATCCTCCGGGAGATCGTGAGCCGGCCCGGCGCCATCGACTGGGAGTTCGTGAACCAGAACTGCGTGTTCGCCACGGGCTTCGTGGACATCGGGTACGGGCTGCGGCCGAAGATCGATCATCCGAAGTATAAGAAGGAAGAGCTCGATACGGCCAGCAGGGAGGCCTTCAAGGTCATCACGAAGGACGAAGCCGTAGCCATGGGCGCTCTCGGTTTAAAAGAGGGCGACAAGATGGAGATGAAGAACGCGGCCAAGGCCGGTGTTCACTGGGCCATCAGTTTTGAAGACTTCAAGAAAGGCCTCGAACCCTACACGCTCGATTTCGTGGCGCAGCTTTCGAAAGGCGATGCCGACGAACCGCTCGACGAGTTCAAGAAGAAGCTCCAGGCGCTTGTCGACCTCTACGCCGAAAAGAACCGGAAGGTCGTCAGTTTCTGGACCATGGGCTTCAACCAGCACGTGCGCGGTACCTGGGTGAACGAGCAGATCTACGCTATCCACCTCCTCCTCGGCAAACAGTCCCAGCCGGGCAACGGCGCCTTCAGTCTCACCGGCCAGCCGAGCGCCTGCGGCACGGCGCGCGAGGTCGGAACCTTTGCCCACCGGCTCCCGGCGGACATGGTGGTCATGAATCCGAAGCATCGCGCGCTCACCGAGAAGATCTGGAAGCTCCCCGAAGGTACCCTGAACCCGGTCATGGGATCGCACTTCATGAAGATCATGCGGGACCTTGAGGACGGCACCATCAAATGGGTCTGGGTGCAGGTGAACAATCCCTGGCAGAACGCGACCAACGCGAACCACTGGATCGCGGCCGCCCGGGAGATGGACAATTTCATCGTTGTATCCGACGCCTATCCGAGCATCTCGGCAAAGGTCGCTGACCTGATCCTGCCTGCTGCGATGATCTTCGAGAAGTGGGGCGCTTACGGCAACGCCGAACGCCGCACCCAGCACTGGCGCCAGCAGGTGACGCCGATCGGAAAATCCATGTCCGACACGTGGCAGACCACGGAGTTCGCGAAGCGGTTCACCCTTGCCGAGGTCTGGAAGGAGTGGAAGATCGACGACAAGACTGCGTTGCCCGACGTTACGGCCAAGGCCCGCGAGATGGGCTATACGGAGAAGGACACGCTCTTCGACGTGCTCTTCGCCAACAAGGAAGCGAAAACGTACAAATGGCCCGACCCGGTGGGCAAGGGCTACCTGAACACCGAGGCAGCAGGCGACAAGCGCAAGGTCGAGGGGTTCAAGGGCTACGGGTTCTTCCTCCAGAAGTATCTCTGGGAAGAGTACCGGAAGTTCGGCCTCGGCCACGGCCATGACCTGGCGGACTTCGACACCTATCACCATGTGCGGGGGCTCCGCTGGCCGGTGGTGGACGGCAAGGAGACGCTCTGGCGGTTCAACGCCGAGTACGATCCCTATGCCAAAGCGGCGAACCACGGCAAGTTCGCGTTCTACGGCGACGCCGGCAAGGAGATCCCGAAGGGCGACCTCACCGGACCCAGGGGTGACGAGAAGGTCAAGCTTCCGAACCAGGCCAAGATCTTCCTGCGGCACTACATCGATCCGCCGGAGGTCCCGAGCGCCGAGTATCCGCTCTGGCTCTGCACCGGCCGCGTGCTCGAGCACTGGCACACCGGGACTATGACCATGCGGGTGCCCGAGCTCTACCGGGCAGTCCCGGAGGCGCAGTGCTTCATGAGCCAGAAGGACGCCCAGGTGAACAAGGTCAAGGACGGCGACCTAGTCTGGGTCGAGTCGCGGCGGGGGAAGGTGAAGGCGCGCGTCGAGACGCGCGGCAGGAACCTGCCGCCCAAGGGGCTGATCTTTGTCCCATTCTTCGACGAGCATGTCCTCATCAACAAGGTAACGCTCGATGCCACCTGTCCGATCTCGAAGGAGCCTGATTACAAGAAGTGCGCGGTGAAGATCTATAAAGTGTGAGACGAGTGCGGAATGCGGAGTGCGGAATTGAAGGACCGGCGGGAGTTCCTGCTCGGCCTGGCAAAGAGCGCCGGCGTCGCCGTAGTCGGTGGTCTGGTGTGGGCCGGTTATATCGACGGGAAGAAGGCATATCCGACGGTCCTGCGGCCGCCGGGGGCGGTGGATGAAAAGCGGTTCCTTGCCGCGTGCACGAAGTGCGGTCTCTGTGTGACCGCCTGTCCCTACCGGGCGTTGATTTTGGCAAGACCAGGGGACGGGAGACCGGTCGGCACGCCGTATTTCGTGATGCGGGACCATCCCTGCCGGATGTGCCGCGATATCCCCTGCGCTGCCATATGCCCCACAGGCGCACTCGATGCCGGTCTGGTCAGCGACAGGTCTGAAGAGGGTAAGTCCATCCTGAACGTCAACAGGACAAGGATCGGCCTGGCGGTGATCGACCGGGAGGCCTGCATCGCGTACTGGGGCATCCAGTGCGACGCATGCTACCGGACGTGCCCGGTGATCGACAAGGCGATCACGGTTGAATATACAAAGAACGACCGGACGGGCAAACATGCAATCCTGGGCCCGGTGGTCCATAGCGAGCACTGCACAGGCTGCGGCATGTGTGAGCGGGCGTGCGTTACGAAAAAAGCGTCGATCTCCATCCTGCCGCGCGGGCTTGTCATGGGCGAGTCCAGCGGCCGGTACATCAGGGGCTGGGAGGCAGGAGACGAGAAACGCATCGAGGAGGCGCCCGAAGAGACGAGGACCGTGACTCCCCGGAGCGGCAAGAGCCCGACCGATTACCTGAACCGGGAGGACCTGTAGGATGCCAAGGATCATGGCACACCGGTATCGCATCCTGAGGCGGCTGGTACAGGTTTCAGTGCTGTTGCTGTTCGTTGCCGGGAACACCTATGGATGGAAGGTCCTGCAGGGGAATTTCAGTTCTTCGCTGCTCTTTGGCGTCGCGCCCCTGGCCGATCCCTTTGCCCTTCTCCAGATCTTCGCCGCAGGCACCGTGGTCTCGGCAAAGGCTTTTCTGGGGGGCGGCATTATCCTGCTGTTCTTCGCGGTCATTGCCGGCCGCGCGTTCTGCGGCTGGATCTGCCCGGTCAATATGGTGACGGACCTTGCGGATGTGGTGCGGGTCAGGATCGGCGGACGCAACGGGACGCTGCAGATGGGCAGGAATGTCCGATACTGGGTACTGGGGCTGAGCCTGGTCCTGTCAGCCGCGCTCGGCGTCGCGGCCTTTGAATGGATAAGCCCCATCGGCGCGCTGCACCGGGGCATTCTCTTCGGCATGGGAATGGGCTGGACCGGCATCGCGGCCGTGTTGCTGTTCGATGCCTTCGTGGTCCGGAACGGGTTCTGCGGGCATGTGTGCCCGCTTGGCGCGTTCTACGCGCTGGCAGGTCGCGCGAGCGTGGTCCGGATCAAGCATGTTCAGGAGCGCTGCACCCGCTGCATGCAGTGCGTGGAATCCTGCCCCGAGCCGCAGGTGCTGCCCATGGTGGGAAAATGGAGCGGAGCGGTCACCTCGGGCGAATGCACGAATTGCGGCCGGTGCATCGAAGTATGCCCTGACCGCGCAATGCACTTCGGGCTCAAGAGGTACGGCCCGACAGGGAAGAACGCGAAGGAGGTCACGTCATGAAAACGAACCGGGTCATCATTGTTTCCATCCTGGCGCTTGCGTACGCTGTTGCCGCGGACGGCGTATTCGCGCAGGCAAAGATGAAGAGCGAGGACGAGATCGGACTTCGGCGGGAGACGACCATCTACGACGAGACAAACGCGATGCCCGCACATGGCGAGTATGGCAAGGCCGAGGCGGGCAAAAGCAAGCCGATTGGCAGGGCCTTCGAGAACAGCCCGCCGCTCATCTCCCACGACCTGACCGGCATGCTGCCCATCGAGGAGACGAACAACGCCTGCCTGAACTGTCACATGCCGGAGCACGCAACGGCCCTCGGCGCTACTGCGATGCCGAGGTCCCACTTCTTTGACATCGACACCGGCAAGGACCTGAAGGGTCAGTTGGACAACAAGCGGTATCACTGCATGCAGTGTCATGTACCGCAGGTCAATATCCCCGAGGCGATCAAGAACACCTTCCGGGCGGATTTCCGGTCGAAGAAGTCAAAGACGAGCTCGAACCTTATCGACAATCTGAACGAAGGCGTGAAGGCGGATTAGGCATGAACATATCCAGTCTTGTGGTCAAGGTCTCGCCGGAGAGCATGGATTCGGTCCTTGCGGCGCTGTCCGGTTCGGGGTTGTGCGATGTCCATTTTCACGATCAGCCAAAAGGGACGATCGTGGTGACGATCGAAGGCCGGGACGTGGGCGAGGAGATGGACAAGATGAAGGCGATCGAGAAGATGCCCCATGTGCTGGGAGCTGCGCTCGTGTACGCTTACAGCGAGGCCGAGCTCGAAGCAGCGGCGCAAAGGATTGAGGAAGGGTCTCGCGATCCGGTGCCCGGGGACCTGAAGAACGCTTAACGGCAGATGACATGCATCCCGTGAGAACAGAAGAACGGCTATGGCTTTAGATACGTCATTCCCGCGACGAAGCTGAGCGGGAATCCAGTCTTTCACCGACGATCCCGGATCCCCGATAGAGGCATTCGGGGATGACGGATCTCAATACCGTTGTGAGACCGCTGATAATCCTGGGGGCAAGCGTG
>Ga0102851_10001166_pt1 | contig 14638 bp, 10 predicted proteins | sample Mud3Dept3metaG_FD_79558 | JGI IMG/M metagenome (GOLD analysis project Ga0102851, IMG submission 79558) | Freshwater wetland microbial communities from Ohio, USA, analyzing the effect of biotic and abiotic controls - Mud 3 Core 4 Depth 3... | ecosystem: Environmental > Aquatic > Freshwater >... | reverse complement strand
TTCACGTTCAAGGTGCTGCGCGCCGACAGCCGCCGGTTGCACCTGTTGCAGGTGGAACCGCAAGCCGGCTCGAAATAAAGACCGGCTTGACCACTACTCTCCAGAGCAACGCGCTGCCCCGCGCCAACGCACTTGCGCTTGCGGCATTTGCCGGCGCGGTGACCGTCGCGGGTTTCGCGCCGTTCTATCTGTTTGCGCTCCCGGTCGCCACACTTGCGGTGCTGATCGTGCTGTGGCGGCGCGCGGCGGGAAGACGGGCCGCGGCGCTCATCGGTTTCAGCTTCGGCCTCGGTTATTTTCTGACCGGTGTGAGCTGGGTTTACGTCAGCCTGCACGACTTCGGCGCCATGCCGGCGCCGCTGGCCGGAATCCTCACCCTGTTGTTTTGCGCTTACCTGGCGCTCTACCCGGCGGTCACGGGATGGATTTATTACGTCCTGGGGCCGCGCTCGGCGCTGGCTACGTTGGTGGCGCTGCCGGCGCTATGGACGCTCGCCGAGTGGCTGCGCGGCTGGCTGTTCACGGGTTTCCCCTGGATCGCGCTCGGCTATTCCCAGATTCCCGCCAGTCCGCTCGCCGGTTACGTGCCGGTGCTGGGGATATACGTCGCATCGCTGGCGACCGTCGTGACCGCCGCGGCGATAGTCACGCTGTGGGAGCATTGGAAACGTGCCCGCAATATGACGCCAGCGTTGCGGCTGTCAATTCATCGCTCATCATTCATCGCTCATCGTTTGCGTGCGCTCCTTAATCCGTCCCCTTTCATCCTCGCCGCCCTCCTGGCCGGTGGCTATGCGCTGCAACAACTCGAGTGGACCACCCCCGAAGGTGAGCCGATCGTCGTCAGCCTGCTGCAAGGCAACATCCCGCAGGAAATGAAGTGGCGTGACGACAAAATTGGCACGACGCTCGAAAAATACCGCCGCCTGGTCGACTCGAGCAACGCGCGCCTCATCGTGCTGCCCGAAACCGCGCTGCCGCTGTTTCTGCACGACGTGCCGCAATATTATCTCAGCGGCTTCGCGTCACACGCGCGCAGCAATGGCGGTGACGTTCTGATTGGCGTGCCGGAACGCACCGACAAGCGCGATTACTTCAACAGCGTACTGTCGTTCGGTGCATCGCCGACTCAAACCTACCGCAAGTCGCACCTGGTGCCGTTCGGTGAATTCGTGCCGCTGAAACCGCTGTTCGGCTGGTTTCTCGAGGTCGTGCAAATTCCGCTGCTCGATTTCGCGCGCGGCGCGGAAACGCAGCAGCCGCTTGCGGTCGCCGGCCAGCGCGTCGCGGTGAACATCTGCTACGAAGACGCGTTCGGCGCGGAAATCATTCGCCAGCTGCCGCACGCGACGCTGCTCGCCAACGTCAGCAATGTCGCGTGGTTCGGCCGCTCGATCGCGCCGCAACAGCACCTGCAGATCTCGCAGGCGCGTGCGCTCGAGTCCGGCCGCTACATGCTGCGCGCGACCAATACCGGCATGACCGCGATCATCGATCCGTACGGCAGGGTGCACAAAGTTGCGCCCGAATTCACCGAATCGATCGTGACGGGCGTGGTGCAAGGTCGAGCGGGCGCAACACCCTATGTGCGCTGGGGCAATACGCCGATCGTCGCGTTGGCATTGCTGCTCGCGCTCGCCGGAGGGTGGCTAGCGCTTCGCGAAAACGGTAAGATTCGCGGTCTGCCAATACGTTAGCGCAAGCTATCGCGTGCCCATGCTGACTTTCCAGCAAATCGTACTGCGACTCCAGGAATACTGGGGCGAGCGCGGGTGCGCGCTGTTGCAGCCGTACGACATGGAAGTTGGCGCGGGCACCTTTCACACCGCGACTTTTCTGCGCTCGCTCGGGCCCGAGCCCTGGCGTGCCGCCTATGTGCAGCCGTCACGGCGGCCCAAAGACGGGCGTTACGGCGAAAACCCGAATCGCCTGCAGCACTATTACCAGTATCAGGTCGCGCTCAAGCCATCGCCCCCTGACATCCAGGAGCTTTATCTGCGGTCGCTCGAGGCGCTCGGCATCGATCCGCGCGCCAACGACGTCCGCTTCGTCGAGGACAACTGGGAGTCGCCGACGCTCGGCGCCTGGGGACTGGGCTGGGAGGTGTGGCTAAACGGCATGGAAATCACCCAGTTCACCTATTTCCAGCAGGTCGGGGGACTCGATTGCAAACCGGTGCTGGGCGAACTGACTTACGGCCTCGAGCGGATCGCGATGACTCTGCAAGCCAAGGAAAGCGTCTTCGACCTGGTGTGGACTGACGGCATCACTTACGGCGACGTTTATCATCAGAATGAGGTCGAGCAGTCAAAATACAATTTCGAACTCGCCAATCCCGCGATGCTGTTCGGGCATTTCGGCCAGTTCGAGGCCGAAGCCCAGCGGCTGATCGAAGCAGGGCTCCCGCTGCCGGGCTACGAAATGGTGTTGAAATGCTCGCACACTTTTAATCTGCTGGATGCGCGCGGCGCGATTTCGGTCACTGAGCGCGCCGCCTACATTGGCCGCGTGCGCAATCTCGCGCGATCGGTGGCGCAGGCCTACTACGATTCCCGCGAAAAACTCGGTTTCCCGATGCTGCCGAAGACGTGAGCATGCAAGACACCCTGCTCGTCGAACTGCTGACCGAAGAGCTGCCGCCGAAGGCGCTGGAGCGTCTTTCGCAGGTCTTTGGTGACGCATTGGCCGGGGATCTTCGCCAGGACAATTTGCTGACGGGAACCAGCGCCGTGACGGTGTATGCGACGCCCCGCCGTCTTGCGGTTTCCATCTCGGACGTTCTGGACCGGGCGCCGGACCAGCCGATAGAGATTCCAGGGCCGTTAGTCAAAGTCGGACTGGCCGCCGATGGCAAACCGACGCAGGCGCTGGTCGGCTTCGCGAGAAAATGCGGAGTGGCTGTTGACGGGCTGGTGCAGATCGACACCCCAAAAGGCAAAGTCTTCGCGTGCCGCAAGATCGCTTCAGGCGCCCACCTTGAAACCAATCTCGACCTCAAGGTTCAGGAGGCACTGAAACGGCTTCCCGTGCCGAAGATGATGCGGTGGGGAAACAACGACGTTCAGTTCGTGCGACCGGTGCACGGATTGGTAATGATGCATGGCAAACAGGTTGTTCCCGGCACCGTGCTGGGCCTCGAGAGCCGCAAATCGACGTTCGGCCACCGCTTTCTGAGCAGCGGCAGCATCGAGATCCCGGCGGCCGATCAATATGAGGCGGTACTCGAGCGGCAGGGTTCGGTGATTGCTTCCTTCGCCAGGCGCAGGGAGTTCATCCGCGCCGCCCTCGAGGCCGCGGCCGCGGGGGCAAGTCCGCTGTGGGACCAAGCGCTGCTCGACGAAGTCACCGCGCTGGTCGAATTCCCGGTCGTTTATCAGGGCAGCTTCAGCGCTGATTTTCTGCGCGTGCCGCAGGAGTGCCTGATCCTGTCGATGCGCCAACACCAGAAATATTTTCCGCTCGCCGCTCCCGGCGGCAAGCTGTTGCCCCGGTTCCTGCTGGTTGCTAACCTCCGCACCGACGATCCCGGCAACATCATTCACGGCAACGAGCGCGTGCTGCGCGCGCGCCTCGCGGATGCCGGGTTTTTCTACGACCAGGACCGCAAAACGCGGCTCGAAGAGCGCGTGCCCCAGCTCGCGAAAGTCGTCTATCACAACAAGCTCGGCACGCAACTTGAACGCACCGAGCGTATCCAGTTGCTCGCCGGCAAGATTGCGCGCGCGCTCGGCGCGGATGCGGCGCTGACCGAGCGCGCTGCATGGCTCGCCAAAGCCGACCTGCTTACCGATATGGTTGGCGAGTTTCCCGAACTGCAGGGCGTCATGGGCCGCTATTACGCGCTGCATGACGGCGAGCCAAAAGAGGTCGCCGATGCGATCGAAGCGCACTACCGGCCCCGCTTCGCGGGCGATCGCCTGCCCGAGGGGAACGTCGCCTGCGCGGCCGCACTCGCCGACAAGCTCGAGGCGCTGGCGGGAATGTTCGGCATCGGTCAACAGCCGACCGGAGACAAGGATCCCTTTGCGCTGCGTCGCCACGCGCTGGGGGCGATACGCATACTGATCGAAGGAAACTTGCAGATATCGCTCGATGATCTGGTCAACTGGGCATTTTCGGTATTTCCGGCTGGCATGCTGGGTGACGCTCATACCGAGCTCGAAACCTTTATCTTCGAGCGCCTGCGCGGTTACTTGCGCGAAGCCGGCTACACCGCCAACGAAATCGAGTCGGTACTTTGCATGCGCCCGGTGCGACTGCTGCAAGTTCCGCTTCAGCTGGCGGCGGTGCGAGCGTTCGCGAGCCTCCCCGAAGCCGGAAGCCTCGCCGCGGCCAACAAGCGCGTCGCCAACATTCTGAAGCAGGCCGCAGCCAAAGGCGAGTCGTTCACCGAGGCGCAAAATGTGGCGTTGAAGGAACCTGCCGAACGCGCGCTGTTTGATGCGCTTAAAGCCGCCTCGAAGCACGCTACGCCGCTATTCGAGCAAGGCGACTACACGGGTTATCTCAAGACCTTTGCCGTTTTGAAGTCGCCCGTGGACGCCTTTTTCGATTCCGTCATGGTAATGGTCGATGATGCCGCGCTGCGGCAAAACCGGCTTGCCCTGCTCTCCGACCTGCGCGGCGAAATGAACCGCATCGCCGACATCTCCAAGCTCGCCTCATGAAGCTCGTCATCCTCGACCGCGACGGCGTCATCAACTTCGACAGCGTCGAGTTCATCAAGAGGCCCGAGGAGTGGAAACCGATCCCGGGCAGCCTGGAGGCGATTGCGCGCCTGAACCAGGCGGGCTACCGGGTAGTCGTTGCGACCAACCAGTCCGGCATCGGCCGGGGTTTGCTGGACATGGCGACGCTCACCGCGATCCACGACAAGATGCACAGGGCGCTCGCTCAATTCGGCGGCCGCATCGATGCGGTTTTCTATTGTCCGCACGCGCAGGACGCCAATTGCAACTGCCGCAAGCCCAAACCCGGGCTGCTCGAAGACATTGCGCGCCGCTTCAACGTCGATCTGACCGGCGTGCCGTCGATCGGCGATTCGCTGCGCGATCTGCAGGCGAGCGCACAGGTCGGGGCATTGCCGATACTGGTGCTGACCGGCAAAGGCCCACAAACCGCCGCGATGGACGGGCTGCCCGCGAATACCCGGATTTACGCCGATCTCAGCGAGGCCGTGAAGTCGATCGCACCATGAAAGCGCCATTGGGCATCGTTTTGCGCTCCTGCCTGTTCGCCGCCTCCCTGCTCCTGATCACGCCCCCGTACTCGCTCATCGCGCTTGGGACTTTTCCGCTGGCGGCGCTTACGCGCTACCGCATCGTCCGCGGCTGGGCGCGGCTGGCGCTGGTGCTCCTCGATCACATCTGCGGCATCCGCTACCGGGTACTCGGCGCCGGGCACATACCATCGCAACCTTGCGTGATACTGTCCAAGCACCAGTCGGCGTGGGAAACCATGGCATTCCAGGCGATCTTTCCGCCCCAGGTCCAGGTAATCAAACGGGAACTGCTGTGGATACCGTTTTTCGGCTGGGGGCTCGCGATGGTATCGCCGATCGCGATCGATCGCGCGTCCGGCGTACGCGCACTGAAACAGGTGATCGAGCAGGGCAAGGACCGCCTCAAACGCGGCTTCTGGGTCATTGTGTATCCCGAGGGCACGCGCATGGCTCCCGGCGTGCGCGGCAAATACCAGACCGGTGGCGCTGCGATTGCAGTTCACGCCGGTGCGCCGATCGTTCCGGTCGCGCATAACGCCGGCAAGTACTGGCGGCGCAACGCATTCCTCAAATATCCCGGGACAATCACGGTCAGCATCGGCCGCGCGATCGACAGCCGCGGCATGAAAGCCGCGACGCTGACACGCCAGGCCGAGGCCTGGATCGAATCCGAAATGCCGCGCCTCGAGGACCCTGATGGCCAAGCGTAAGCCCATGCAGCTCGAGTTCGTGCTCGACAACGTGTCCGCGCAAGCCTCCACCCGCCATCAATTCAGGCTTGACGAGCACTGGATCGAATACACCCTGAAACGCAGCCTGCGCCGCCGCAGCATCACCTTCGTGATCGACGCGGACGGTTTGCGCGTCGGTGCGCCGTGGCACGCATCGTTGCGCCGCATCGAGTCGCTGCTCGGCAGACATGCGCGCTGGATCACCCGCAAGCTTGGCGAATGGCAGGCGCGCCGGCCGCCGCCGTTCACGTGGCAGGCGGGTGCCGCCGTGATGGCGCTGGGCGAACCGTTGACCCTCGCGCTGGACCCCGCGCGTTCCTCCACCGCACGCGACGGCAACCTCCTGTGCATCGCTGCGAACGAGGCGATTGACTCCGGTGCGCTGGCGGCTCAGGTGACCGCGTGGCTGCGCGGCACGGCGCAGCGCTGGTTCGAGCAGCGCGCCGCGCACTACGCACCTGAACTCGGCGTGCCGCTGCCGGCGATTTATCTGTCGAACGCCAGAAGCCGCTGGGGCAGCTGCCACCCCGGCGGGCGCGTCCGCCTCTGCTGGCGGTTGGTCCAGATGCCGCCGGAGCTGATCGATTATGTCGTGGTGCACGAGCTTGCCCACCTGCGCGAGGCGAATCACTCGCAATATTTCTGGCGCTGGGTGGCCCGCGTGCTTCCCGACTACGAAATACGCCGGCGCGCGCTGCGGCGCGACAGCCACCGCTATCTGCTCGCTTGAGCGAGTGGCGCCGGCCTTTGTGCTAATATTCAGCGGCGCATTACGCGCGCTCAACGATCCATGCGCAAATTCGTTCTGCTGATACTCGCTGCGGCCCTATTGCCAGCCTGCGGCCTCAAAGGGCCGCTTTATCTCCCGGCACAAAAACCCGCGGCCTCTCCCCCTGCTGCCGCGGCGCCGGCTCCCGGCACGCAGCCCAATGACAAGCAGAACCCGGCCAAGTGAGCTACTTCGTCTATCGCGACCAGCAACTGCACGCTGAATGGTCGCGATCCTGTCGGCCGGCGCGTACGGAATGACGATGAGTTCCAACTGCAATACGCGGCCGCGCGCGGCGGAAATCATGGTGAGCGGAGCTGAGATGCATTTGATCCGCGCACGTGAATCGGTCGCGCAATTGATCGCGCCGGAATGTTTGCTGCCTTGATCGAACATTGGCGAATTCAAATCAAACTGTCGAAATTTCATCGTTGCATCGCTTCATCACGCGATTTTTTTGTCTTTAAAACGCAATTCGCGAGAAAAAAATCGCGATGATGTTCGCGTTGCAATCAAAATTCCGGCGGCAACTCTGTAACATTCAAACCACAACGTCGCATCTTTTTTTCGAAAAGTGTTGCATTTTTTTTTGAACGTAGCTTAGAATTGGCGCACCAAGCATTGCAATCCTGCTTTGGAAACGAAACAGGAATCACAAGTGGTAACGTGAACGATGCATTGGGAGTGCAGAAACAAATGCAGTTTGCACGCGAAGCCAATCAACCACTCGTAAGGAGATGACTATGGCAGCGAAGAAAAAAGCGAAGAAGAAAACAGCTAAGAAGAAGTAACGGCTGTAGCTTGAGCGGGAGCTGGGCTCCCCTGGCTCCCGTTATTTGCTTTTCCCAGTTTTAACGGCTGCAACCAGCGCAGCCGGATGTAGCAAGGTTTCTCCTCCTGCAATATCCCCGCAGTCGGTCTCCATCACTATCCAGCGCCATAACATGCGCGGGGACTAAGTCACAACTAATTGATTTATATAAGTATTATTGGCGTGCGCCGCACGGCGATGCGAGCCGCAGTTCGCGCGCGCAAACGCCGCGATTGCCGCGTGAAAAATACGCGTCAGGGATTCAGTTGCTGATACACAGCCTCGGCGACGCGCAGCAGCGCGGCCTTGTCGATCTCGCCGGATAACGCGTAGCCGAATTTTCCGTCAAGCCAGTAGAACACACCGACGCCGCGTTCCTGCGCAAAACGGAATGCGGTCTCGCTGCTGTCGCGCGCGCCGCGTCTCACATACAAAGTCAGGCGCCGGCCGTTGCCATCCTGGAACATGAACTGCGCAACCGGTCCTTGATTGCCTGGCAGCAAGCGGCCGCCGACCAGCTGGTAGCCAACGCCCTGCAAATGCGGCACTTTGAGGCTCGCGCCGAGACGTTTCGACAACCAGGCGACCAGATGCGCTTCCTGATCGGCGCCGACTTCGACCGGATGACGCACTTCGGGGCTGTAGACCACATGGGCGATCATGGCCTCGCGCGCAAACGCTATCGAATCGGCCGATTTTGCCGAGTTGTACGCGTGCACATACCATCCTGCCACTCCGCCCAGCGCAAACCACGCTGCAACCGCCGCATATCGCAATACCGGCGGCATGCGGCGCGACAGAGCCGGGCGGCGCACGCGCGCCGGCAGCGGCTCGGCGAGCACCGGATCGAACCACGCATGCAATGCCTGATTCTGCTCCTGCCAGGTACGCGCGCGTTGCGCATCTTCGGGATGGGCCGCCAGATAAGCGTCGACTTCGGCCCGCCGCTCCGCCGGCAACAAGCCGTCGATATAGGCGTGCAGTTCGGCTTCGGTGACAGGAGTCGCGGTCATTTCACTACCTTCAGTGCGGCAGGCACGGCGCCGCCGGCGAGCAGACCCCGCAACCGTTCGCGCGCGCGCGACAGCCGCGACATGACGGTGCCGACCGGAATTCCGAGCACGCCCGCGCTTTCTTCGTAAGTCATCTGCTCCAGACCGACCAGCAACAGCACTTCGCGCTGCTCTTCCGGCAGGCGCAACAGCGCCGCCTGCAGATCGCGCACTTCCAGCCAATCGGTCTGAGTCGGACGCACCGCGACCTCCGCCGCTTCGTCATCGGCAGTCAAACGGCCAGCCTGTGCCCGCAACTGGTTGATGAATACGTTGTGCATCAGGGTGAACAGCCACGCGCGCAAATCACTGCCGGGCCGCCATAAATGCAGCTTGATCAATGCGCGCTCGAGGGTATCCTGGACCAGATCGTCAGCACGCGAGCGCTCCCCCGTCAGCGCACGCGCATAACGGCGCAGGCGCGGTATATGGGGAACGAAATCGATGCCGGGACCGTCCACTGCTCAATAACCGTTGACCAGCCCCAATGCCGGTGTCGCGGCCGCTGCAGTGGATTTAAGGTGCGTCACCGTCTTTGCCCCTGGTTTGCAATCGCATGGAAGGTCCTGCATCCGGATAAACACTTTGCGGCGCGGATTATTCCAGTCGAGCATCTTAGACCAGAAAAACCGTCGCGAGACCCAGAAAAATGAAAAACCCGCCGCTGTCGGTGATCGCGGTAATCAATACACTCGATCCGACCGCCGGGTCGCGCCCGAGCTTCTGCATCAGGAGCGGAATGGTGACCCCCATCACCGCGGCGAGCAGCAGGTTGAGCACCATCGCGCCCGTCATCACGATGCCCAGCGAAACGCTGTGGTAGATCAGGAACGCGAACACGCCGACCACGCCGCCCCAGATCAGGCCGTTGATGAAGCTCACGCCGATTTCCTTGGCGAACAGCTTGCGCGCGCTGTTGACGGTGATCTGGCCGAGCGCGAGCGCGCGCACGATCATGGTAATCGTCTGGTTGCCGGAATTGCCGCCGATGCCCGCGATGATCGGCATCAGCGCCGCCAGCGCAACCAGCTTGCCGATCGAATCCTCGAACGTGCCGATCACGCGCGAGGCGATGAACGCGGTCACAAGATTGACCGCCAGCCACGTCCAGCGGTTTTTCACGCTGCTCCACACGGAGGCGAACAGGTCTTCCTCCTCGCGCAACCCGCCCGCGGAAAGCTTCTCGCTGTCGGTTTCCTCACGGATGAAGTCGACCACCGCGTTGACGGTGACGCGCCCGACCAGCTTGCCGTCGGCGTCGATCACCGGTGCCGAGACCAGATCGTAGCGTTCGAACGCGAGCGCGGCGTCCTGCGCCTTTTCGTCGGGATGCAGTTTGACCGCTTCGGCGACCATGATTTGCGCCACCGTAACATCGAGGTCGGTCACCAGCAGGCGGTTGACCGGCAGCACGCCGCGCAGGCGCTCTTCGCGGTCGACGACGAACAACTGGTCGGTATGGTCCGGCATCTCATCGAGCCGGCGCAGATAGCGCGACACGACTTCAACCGTGATGTCTTCGCGCACCGTGATCATATCGAAATCCATCAGCGCGCCGACCGTGTCCTCCGGGTACGACATCGCAGCGCGCAACTGCTCGCGCTCCTCCGCCGACAGCGAGCGGAATACGTCCTGCATCACCTCGCGCGGCAGGTCGGGCGCAAGGTCGGCGATCTCGTCGGTATCGAGCTGCTCGGTCGCCGCGACCAGCTCCGTGTTCTCCATGTGCGCGATCAGCGTCTCGCGCACCGCATCGGACACTTCGAGCAGGATTTCGCCGTCGCGCTCGGCCTTGACCAGGTCCCAAACCACCAGCCGTTCTTCGAGCGGCAGCGCTTCGAGGATGTAGGCGACATCGGCCGGATGCAGCTGGTCGAGTTTTTGCTGCAGTGTGGCGAGGTCCTGCTGGTGCAGCAATTCTTCCACCTGTTGCGGATGTGGCCGCTCGTCCGGCTCAAGCAGGTTCTGCCGGTGCGCGCGCAACAGTTCGGTTACGCGCTGCAAGCTCTCCTGCATCGCGGGGCGGATTTCTTTGGATTCGGCCATGATAGTCGGGACGCGAACGCGGGCCGCGCATCACGCCCGGCCGCGCCGAGCCTGCATTTTATTTACATCGAGCGGGGCTGTCTAAGCATTTATCCGGAAAAAACGGTCAGCCGCCGATGAACGCCGAAAAACGGCGCGCACATTCTTTGAGGAAGCAGCCATCGGGTATATATTGGCGGCTTCATGCCAGCACCCGTAGTTCGCCTGCTCGAACAAGCCCAGGAACGCCTGCAGGGAGGGGACGTCGCCGGGGCGCAATTGCTGTGCGAGCAGGCATTGCAGCGCGCGCCGCGCGACAGCGAAGCGCTGTGCCTGCTCGGCATTATCTGCCTGATCGAGGGCAGGGCCCGCGACGCCGTGCCATACCTCGAGCAAGCGATCGCCGGAATGCCGTGGCATGGCATCGCGCTCGACCATCTCGGGCTCGCTCATCTGGTGCTTGGCCAATTCGCCGAGGCCGAGCGCGTGCTGCGCAAGGCGGCCACGCTGAGCGGCGCGCCGGCATCGGTGCATATGAGGCTCGCGCTGGCGGTGCTGAATCAGCAACGCTACCGCGAAGCGATCCGTCTGCTGCAACGCGCGCTCGAACTGGAACCGCAGAATATCGATTGCCACCTGAACCTGGGACAGGCGTTCGCGCGCGCCGGTGACCGTGCGGCTGCCCGCGATCAGTTCGAGACCGTGCTGCGCCTGGACCCCGGCCACGCCGATGCGATGTTCAACCTTGGCGTCGTTGCGCTGGAGCAGAACGATCTGGATGCGGCGCGGCAATGGTTCGAACGCGCGCGCACGCAATCGCCGCGGCATATCGATGCGCTGGTCAACCTGGGGATCGTGCTGCAGATGCAGCAGCACCTTGACGCGGCCACCGACTGCTTCCGCCGCGCGCTCGAGATCGACCCTGCATCCGCGGCGGCGGGCAACAACCTCGCGCACACCCTGGTGTTGCAGAACCGGCTGGCGGAAGCGCGCGAGCAATACCGCGCCACTCTGGCGCGGGCGCCCGCCATGGTAGAAGCCCACGAGGGGCTCGCCACCGTGTGTCTCAAGCTGGGGCGCCTGAAAGAAGGCATCCTGCATTTGCGCGAGATTCTGCGCCTGGGCAGCGATAGCTGCGGCCTTTGGACCGCATTGGCTGACGCGCTGTTTCAGGACGGGCAGTTGGACGAAGCCGAGTCCGCCGCCACGCGTGCCAACGAAATGGACCTTGACGCCACCGGCCCCTACTCCACGCTGGCGCTGATTCATATCGTGCGCAACTCGCCCGAGCGCGCCATCGCCGTGCTCGAAGCGGGCTTCCAGCGCACGGGCGCCAACAGCCTGCTGGGCATGCTCACGCACCAGTTGCAACGGGCATGCGAGTGGGGAAAATGGCGCACCGCGTGGCAGGAAATGGCCAGCCGCCTGGACGGTGCCGCGGATCTCGGCAGCCCATACTGGCTGCTCCACGAACCCACCACCGCGGAACAGCAGCTCTCATATACGCGTCGCTGGGCAGAGGCGCGTTTTGCGGCGACATCCGCGTCCGGCGCGCGGGCAATCGCGGGCCGCGGCACGCGGCGAGTGCGCATCGGTTATCTCTCCTCCGATTTTCACGAGCATGCCACCGCGCATTTGCTCACCGGAGTGCTGGAAAGGCATGACCGTGCGCAATTCGAGATATTCGCGTATTCCTACGGCCCGGAAGACCACAGCCCGGCGCGCGCGCGAGTACGTGAGGCCTGCGAGCATTTCATCGACATCGCCTGGGAACCTGACGATGTGGTCGTCAGCCGCATTCGCGACGACGCGCTCGACATTCTGGTCGATCTCAAGGGCTACACGGCGGGTTCCCGCACCACGATCCTCGCCCGCCGGCCGTGTGCGATCCAGGTGAACTGGCTGGGCTATCCGGGAACCATGGGCGCAAGCTGCATCGACTACCTGATCACCGACGGCTTTATCGTTCCGCCCGGACGCGAGCCGGCGTATTCCGAACGCATCCTGCGCCTTGCGCACTGTTGGCAATGCAACGATCAAAGCCGCCCGCTGGTCGCCCCGCTCACCCGCAAGGAATACGGCCTGCCCGACGATGGTTTCGTATTCTGCTGCTTCAATCAGGCGGTCAAGATCACCCCTGAGATATTCGATTGCTGGATGAATCTGCTGCACCGCGTGCCGCACGCCGTGTTGTGGCTGGCGGATGACAACCCGCAGGCCACCCGCAACCTGAGTGCTGCCGCTCACGAGCGTGGCATCGACGCGCAACGGCTGGTGTTCGCGCCCCGGCTGCCGTTCGCGCAACACCTCGCCCGTTATGGAGTCGCGGACCTTGCGCTCGACACTTTTCCCTACACTTCCCACACCACGGCGAGCGATGCCCTGTGGTTGGGATGCCCGCTCGTCGCGTTGTGCGGTGAAACTTTTGCTTCCCGCGTCTCCGGCAGCATCCTGACGGCGTGTGGCATGCCCGAACTCATCACGTACGCGCTGGCGGATTACGTGGAACTCGCGTACCGGTTCGGCTCCGACCGAGGCTACACGAACCAGGTTCGCGCGCGGCTAGCGTCCGTCAAATCGAGCGCGCCGTTGTTCGACGCCGCAGCCTTCGCGCGCGACCTGGAACGCTTATACCGCGACCTTGCTGCGCAGTCCTGAGACGCGTGTGTGGCATTGGCGATGCGCGAGCGCACCCTGCACGCATAAAAAAAACGGGCGCCGCAGCGCCCGTAATTGCCGAAACCGGCGAGTTTACAGTTTAGAACGAGTGCCTTATCAGCATCACCCAAGCGTCCTGGTTGTGGCCGGCTCGAGTCGCTGCTACTGTGCCGGTATTATTCGTGCCCATCAAGTTATAGCTCGCGGCGCTGTCGTTGTCGAGCCTGACATACCCCAACTTGGCATCGGTGCGCTTCGAGAACTTGTGTTGGTACCCGACCCCCCACTTTCTGACCTCGGTATTCGGGCCTGCGGCGGGCATAACGCCACTGGTGGCGAGACCGGGAGTGGCACCGGCGGTGCCGGAAACATCATCTGCCGTGGCGTAGTTCACAAACAAGTTATGCGGTCCGGACACATTCCAGTCCACACCGAGGGTCCAGCCCTTCTTGTCAACGCTGGCGCCCGCGCCCATATCATAATTCTGCTTGTTGTACGAACCGCCGACCTTGACTTTGCCCATGAACGTATAGGATCCGCTCAAGACCCAGGCATGATCGTCATTGGAGCCGCCAGTCGCTCCAAATTCGTTGTGCCGCTCGTAGCCTAAACCGAGTGACAACGGGCCGTTATCGTAGAGGGCAGCCACCGACCAGATGCGCGGCTTGGCGGAAGTGGAGGCGTTGGTCGTAGCGGTCGCGTTCGAGGCGCTGTACGCAAAATGGCCCTGGAAGCCGCTGAAGTTCGGGGTATCGTAGTTAATGCTGTCGTGCTGGCGGCGTTGCCAGAGAGTGCGGCCAGCTACACCGCCGGCAGCCGCGCCGGTGGATCCGCCCGCCAAGTAATCAGAAATACCCAACAGGCCGGTGTCTTCGGCGCCTACCTCGCCTCTGAGGAACACGCGCTTCATCGGGGTATCCCACTTGCCGATGTAGACGCTGCCGAAGCCGCCTTTCATGCCGATCGCGCTGTTGCGGGTGCAGAAGCCGGCCGCCGTATCACCGCGCGGGTCAGCCGAACTTTCGCACTGGAACCATGCCGACAGGCCGCCGCCGAGCGCTTCCGTGCCTTTGAAGCCGACCGAAACGCCGCCCGGGGCCTGCATGATGTCAGCGTTAGGTTTGCCGTTGCCCTGATTCACGTACCCATATTCAATGACAGCCTTACCGTAAATCTGCACGGTGCTGGCCTGGGCCAATGCGAGCGCCGGGGCACCGAGCGCGCCGGCAACAGCAACCGCCATTAATTTCTTGTTCATATCAGGATCTCCTATATGTTTTTTGGGACATCTCTACTACCCTCCCGGAATCTGGGGGTTGGATGAAGTATGCCAAGGCGGCAACCGGTAGCTCAACAAGAATATGGATTTAT
>Ga0102851_10001164_pt1 | contig 14646 bp, 10 predicted proteins | sample Mud3Dept3metaG_FD_79558 | JGI IMG/M metagenome (GOLD analysis project Ga0102851, IMG submission 79558) | Freshwater wetland microbial communities from Ohio, USA, analyzing the effect of biotic and abiotic controls - Mud 3 Core 4 Depth 3... | ecosystem: Environmental > Aquatic > Freshwater >... | reverse complement strand
GTCGTCATTATTACCCTTAACGAAGAACGCAACATTGGTCGCGCTATTGAGTCTGTGGAAAGAATCGCAGATGAAATAATTGTTGTTGATAGTTATTCTACAGATCGCACGAAAGAAATTTGTGAATCGCGCAATGTAAAATTTGTACAGGCAGATTGGAAAGGATATTCTGAAACAAAAAATTATGCAAATAGTCTTGCAGACAATAATTACATTTTTTCTTTAGATGCTGATGAGGCCGTCGATAAAGATTTGGAAAAAACAATAATTGCCAATAAGCACAAAGGTTTAACGGGCGTTTATACAGTTAATCGCAAAACAAATTATTGCGGAAAATGGATCAATCATTCGGGTTGGTATCCGGATAAAAAAATCAGAATTTTTCCAAAAGATAAAACAAAATGGAAAGGCGAATTTGTTCATGAAGAACTTGAATTCAGTGAAGGATTAAACGAAGTTGAATTGCCCGGACACCTTGAACATTATTCATATTACAACTTTACTGAACATCGCGCGCGCGCAGATAAATATTCAATTCTTACTGCTAAAAAAATGTCCGCACAAGGAAAAAAAGCGGGGATATTAAAACCATACCTTAGCGCAATTGGCCGTTTTATTTCAATGTATATTTTTAAACTTGGCTTTTTAGATGGCAGAATGGGATTTAAAATTGCGCAGATCTCCGCTCAATCAAATATTTTAAAATACAAAGAGTTGCGAAAACTCAATCGTGAAAATGCAAATCACTGATCCAAAAAAAATAGTTATTAGTCGCACGGACAGCATTGGTGATGTTGCCCTGACATTGCCGCTGGCGGGCATTTTAAAAGAACAATTCCCTTCAGCAAAAATTATTTTTCTTGGGCAGACTTATACAAAACCTGTCATAGAATGTTGTTCATTGATTGATGAAATTTGGGAATGGAATGAAATTCTAAAACTCAACGCCGGCGAACAAATTGACTGGTTTAAAAAACAAGGAGTTGATACATTCATCCACGTTTTTCCACGAAAAGAAATTGCGCGACTCGCAAAAAAAGCCGGAATAAAAAACAGGATCGGGACATCGCACCGCATCTTTCATTTAACTACGTGTAATTTCAGACCGGGATTTACGCGTAAAAATTCTGATCTTCACGAAGCTCAACTCAACACTAAATTGCTTTTTCCTTTTGGAGTTGAGCGTGAGTTCAGTTTGGATGATTTGTTGAATTATGCCGGATTTACAAACGTTCAACCGATTCCGAATTCATTAAATAATTTTTTTGATACGGGAAAAAAGAATATTATTTTTCATCCTAAATCGCAAGGCAGCGCGCAGGAGTGGGAGATTGGTAACTTTGTTGAATTAGCCTTAGTGCTTAACCCTTCCAAAGTCAATATCTTTTTTACCGGAACCGAAAAAGAAGGCTTGCTCTTCAGACATCTATTGCCAAAACAAGAAAATATTTTTGATGTTACAGGAAAAATGACATTGGCAGAATTAATCTCCTTTATTTCCAAGTGTGATTTATTGTTGGCAGCAAGTACCGGCCCATTGCATTTAGCAGGATTAACAGGAATTAATACAATTGGATTATTTTCAAAAAAGAAACCGACTCATGCCGGCCGTTGGAAACCATTGGGGAATAAGGTTTTCATACTTGAAGAAGAAAATATTTCAACTTCTTCCCAACCCTTAAACATTCCTTTACGTGTAGTATTGAAAGCCGTTGAAGAAAGGCTTTAAAAGAAGACGAGCCCGACACGTTTGCCAGGCTCATCAACTTTTGAAATGAAAAAAACTACTTACTCTGTGCTTAAATGTACGGAGTATTCTTCGTTCAACCTAATTTTTTTTTGATTAATTTTCTAAAATGTTTGATTCGTTAATTTAAACCGGCCTGATCATCATTCTGTTGCTCCTTTATTTTCAAGCCTTTCAGCAAAAATGGTAAAAAATAGAAGCGCAGCGATAAATGGGTTTGGCAAGGCTTTTGATTAAACTACCATAACAATTAGAATAATTAAAAAAAACCCGCTTATTCCGTCAACCGACGGATACGGCAGATAAAAACAACAAGTATGAAAGGGATTGGATTAGCAATAGCTACACTCGGATTTGTACTTTTCGCAAAAAGTGCTCCCGAACAGGATCAGATAGTATTGGCAGAGAAAGAATTTGTCAAAGTGAAAAACGGCGCTTTCAGACCGGGAGAAAAATTAACGTATCGTTTATCTTATGGTGCATTTGATGCCGGCGAAGCGGTTTTAACTGTTGAGGAAACCACGAAAATGGTACAAGGCAGAAAATTGTGGAAAATGCGGGGAATCGGCAAAACCATTTCAGCATTTGAATGGTTCTATAAAGTCAATGATCGTTACGAGTCTTATATGGATGCTGAGGGCATGTTCCCGTGGTTGTTTATACGACGTGTTGATGAAGGTGGTTATTTAATTAACCAGGACTATGCTTTTTACCAGCACAAAAACCAGGTGGATAATGGCGAAGGTAAAAAATTCACTATTCCGGATTTATGCCAGGACATGATCTCAGCCTTTTATTATGCGCGAACGCTTGATTTCAGTAAAGCAAAAAAAGGAGATATTTTTACCGTCAATATTTTCCTTGATGATGAATTGTATCCTACTAAAATAAAATACCTCGGTAAAGAAGAAGTGAAAATACGGAAAGGTAAATATCGTTGTCACAAATTCGCTCCTATCGTGCAGGAAGGACGTGTCTTTAACAGCGAAGAAGATCTTACCGTCTGGATCACGGATGATGGAAATAAAATTCCGATTCTTGCAAAAGCTAATCTGAAAGTGGGTTCTCTTAAAATGCACCTTGTTGGCTGGGAAGGGTTGAGTAATCCTATGTCGAAGGTGATGGAATAGCACCAAGCAACTATACCAGGATGTTTTACAAATTGATTTAAGAACATCGATTAACGATTTTTGATTTTAGAAATTTTAAAACCCGAAGTGATTGAGAGATCCTTCGGGTTTTTTGTTTTTTAAAAAGTATTCTTTAGTTATGTAGAATTTGATTCATACGGAAATTTACCGTACATTTGTGTAACTAGAAATTCCTATGAAATCTTCATCATCTCAATCAGCGCGCTTTGATACAAGGTTAACCCTTGAGCAAAAGAATCTTTTTGAACAGGCGGCAAATCTTGGCGGATTCAGAACTTTAACTGAATTCATTATTTTCTCGGTTCAGGAAAAAGCAAAAAGCATTATCGCTGAACATTCTACTATTTTGTCGTCAAAAAAAGACAAAGAAATTTTTTTTGATGCATTGGTTTCTCCTCCAAAACCTAATAAACGGTTGAAGACTGCGGCTAAAAAATATAACGCCGCTGCAGCGAAATGAGATATCTCACATCGCTCCTAACTTCCGAATATAAAAAAGAAGCTTTTTATTGTGGCAAAGATCTACTCGACAATTACATTCACAATCAGGCGAGCCAGGATTTGAAAAGAAAGCTGGCAGTTTGTTTTGTCTTGCCTGAAAAGGACAATTCTCTAAAAGGATACTATACTTTGTCTAATGCATCAATTCCGCAAGATCAACTTCCCGATACGATTAAAAAAATAATGCCAAAAGGATATCTAAATCTCCCGACTACTCTTTTAGGTAGATTGGCCGTGGATTTAAAACATCAAAGAAACGGAATTGGAGAGTTACTGCTTGTTGATGCGCTGAAAAGGAGTTTTGATGTCTCGGCCGAGAACATTGGCTCAATGGCTGTTATTGTTGATCCTATTGATGATGATGCTGTCCGTTTTTATAAGAAGTATGGATTCATTCTGCTACCCGGAAACGGCAAAATGTTTATTCCAATGAAAACAATCAAAGAGTTATTTTAAAACATTTCATGAGTCAGAAAAAATTCATAGAAAATTGGGTTGCATTATTTAATTCAAAAAATGCAAACGGCCTTGCAGAACTTTACCATATCGATGCAACAATACACCAGGTAGCACATCTGACTTTTAGCGGAAAAGAAAATATCCGCCAAATGTTTAAGGATGAATTTGCAATGGCGGAAATGGTTTGTATAATAGGAAATATATTTGTTGATGGAGATTGGGTAATCCTTGAATGGCTTGATCCGCTTGGTTTGCGTGGCTGTGCTTTTTTTCAGGTTATTGATGAAAAGATAAAATTTCAAAGAGGTTATTGGGATAAACTTTCTTTTTTAAGGCAACATAATTTACCTATACCTGAGAATTAGGATAAAAAATTTCACGCGAAAAGAATGGTTAAACTGCCAAATGCCTAATTTGTTTCGGTGCAAAACGTTGCGTTCCCATATGCTTCTATACGCCTTTGCGCCTTTGTGAGAAATAAACAACCTGATTAAAGTCATAATCCGTACCCAAATCTTTTGACTATTTTTACGCCGTCAAACCTATCACAGATGGAATTATCAGAAGAAACTTTAAAACGAATCAAAATTCTTAAAGATAAATATGCCTTAATCGGGCAGGATCTGGATTCGTACCTGGATGGATTAATTTATGCAAATCCTTTAGCTTATTGGGATTACATCGAAGTAGATGCATTATTAAGTCTTCAAAAACCAAAAACAGATTTCCCTGATGAGAAGATTTTTATTGTCTATCATCAAATAACAGAGCTTTATTTTTACCTGGCCGAGCACGAATTAAAACAGGTCGCCAATAACGGAAAGAACATCAGCACACAAGGACAAGATCTGGGTTGGAACGAAAAGTTATCGGTGACTTATTTTATCGACAGGTTAAAACGAATCAACAAATATTTTGAAGCCCTTACAAAGTCGTTTGATGTTATGCGCTTTGGAATGGAGAAAGATCAATTCACAAAATTCAGAATGTCTTTACTTTCCGCAAGCGGATTCCAGGCAGCTAGTTACAGAAGAATTGAAATTGCTTGTACAGATTTAAAATACCTTGTTCACGAAACAAAACGCAAATTACTTTTTAACGCTGATGTGCATGAACAACTGGATAATATTTATTGGCGTCAGGGCGCAGTTGTTGAAGGAACCGGTGAAAAAACACTGACCTTAAAACATTTCGAAGAAAAATACCTGGAAGATTTTCATGAATTAGCAACAGAATTTGAGACTAAAAACCTTTGGAAAAAGTACAATGAATTAAGCGAGACTGATCGTAAAAATTCAGCCCTGATTAAAGAAATGCGTGAACTTGATGTTCATGTCAACATCAACTGGCCATTGGTTCATTACCGCACCGCGGCGCGTTATCTTGGAAAAGAAAAAGGCGAATCAAAAGGAACCGGCGGAACAAATTGGCAAAATTATTTACCTCCGCGTTTTCAAAGAAGAGTTTTTTATCCTGAATTATGGTCTGCCCAGGAGCTTGAAGAATGGGGCAAAGCCTGGGTTGAAGAGGTTTTGGCAGATTCAATCCGGACTGAAAATCTGAGAGATAATATTTAGGAAATAAAATTCCAAAAAAAAATTCGGCTAACAGCTTTTCTTTTTTGAATGATGACTGTGGGTCGTAAAACGCTTCGCGACAATTTTTGATGTTATTTCTTCGGTTGTATAATGCAGCGCGATTCATTGCGCGGCTACAACCTCATTCACGCAATTAATATCCCGGTGATAGCACTTTGTGATCCAATTAACGATTGTGTTTTTCGAAAAATAAATCCGCGGAAGTCATTATTATCTGCAGAATATGTGCTCCTTGAAAACCTGTTCTACACATCTCGCATTTAATAAACAGTCATTTCTGAAGTCCAATACTCAAACCTAACTCCCTATTTTTGTGCAAATCTCGAATACCTGATGAAACAATTTTTCTACTTCACATTTTTTGTTGCCTTAATCTCATTAATCGCTTGTGGCGGAAAAGGTGATGAACAGGGAGAAGAAAACGATTCTGTTTATGTTAAGCCGCCAACTATTGAGTATGGTTTTGTCCTTGATTCATTCCAGGTAATTCGCGATACTGTTCAACCGGACTGGACCATGAGTCACATGCTTTCTCCTTATGGTGTTTCGCAATATAACATCAACCTGGCTGCGGAAATGGCTGCTGATTCAGGCGTTGGTTTACGCTATGTTAAAGAAGGAACTCCGTTTATAATTCTTGCGGCAATTGGTGATACTTCTAAAAAAGCGCTCTATTGTATTTATCCAAAAAACATTGTTGAATTTATAGTTTTTGATTTTACAACCGATTCAATAAAAGTTGAGCGAAGAGAAAAAGAAACTTCAATCAAAGAACAAATTTTATCGGGTGAAATTGTCAAAAATTCAAACCTGACTTTTGCTCTTGATCAGCAATTAAAAGACATCAACATGACGGGCGAAATGGCCGAATTTGTTGCGGGTGTTTTTGCATGGACAATTGACTTTTTTAAACTTCATCCCGGCGATGAGTTTAAAGTCGTTTACCAGGAAAAATCGGTTGAAGGTATGCCTTATAGTGTAGGTGAAATTAAAGCGGCATGGTTTAAGCACCAGGGCAAAGAATATTTCGCATTCCGCTATGTTGTTGATTCTGCCGCAAAACAAATTGGTTATTTTGATACTGCAGGAAAAGAAATGAAACGACCTTTTTTAATGTCACCGGTTAAGTTTTCACGAATAAGTTCAGGCTATACAATGAAACGTTTTCATCCTGTTCAAAAAAGATGGAAAGCACATTTAGGAACAGATTATGCCGCGCCGCATGGTACGCCGATTCTCGCAACGGGCGAAGGAACAGTAATAGCAGCAACATACGCCGGAGGTAATGGAAATTATGTAAAAATTTCGCACAATGAAACATACTCTACGCAGTATTTGCACATGTCCGGTTTTGCGCCGGGAATTAAAAAAGGAGTTCATGTAATGCAGGGCCAGGTTATTGGATATGTCGGCAGCACGGGCCTTGCAACCGGTCCGCACGTCTGTTATCGCTTTTGGAAAAACGGCGAACAAATTGATCATCGTGCTGAAAAATTTCCTGAAAGTGTTCCAATGGTAGATTCACTTTTACCACATTATTTAGAATTCATTAAACCAATGAAAGCACAATTGGATTCTATGCCGATTACGAAGTATATTATTACAGGCGATGAGCCTGTTGAAGAGGAAGAAGCGCTAAACTAAAGTTGGCACATTTCTTGAAAGTCGGAAATCATTCTTAAATTAGTCTTACTCATAACAGTATTTACTATGAAAAAACACTATATTTTACTTAACCTCCTATTGCTTATTCTGTTTTTTGTTTCGTGCTCAAAAGAAAAACAGTTAGAAAAAACACTTTACAAAAAAGAGGGAAACTGGAATGTTAAATCGGCTGATTGGAGCCAGGTTTTGCAAAGTTCTACATCAGGTCAAAGTGTTATTACCGGAAGTTCAACAGACGCAGGAACTTTCAGCTTTGATGAGGACGGCGGCGGTAGTTATGATTTTACGCTGGGCACTGAAACATATTCTGAATCCTTTTCCTGGTCTGTAAGCGAAGAAACATTCTCAATAACTAAAATTTCACAGAGTATAGATTTTTTTACAGGCGATATTACTCAAATTGTTATTTCTTTTTCGGGCACGCAAGTCAATAAGACTACAATTGAAATGGACGGAAGTGATACAAGACAGTATACGTCAGGCGATATCACGCAGTCTGTTATGGCCGGTTCTTTTATTTTGTCAAAGTAGGCGATTGTAAATTGGAATAACTCGCTTCGTTTTCAAAAAAATGCCGGATGATAATTTTTTGGTTTGCTCAACGACTCATTAAATGCAATTGATATGATTGTCCGAATGTCAACAGCAATAAGTATTTGATCGAAAAAAAGAAAATCAGTATGGGAATTTACTCAATCAAAATAAACGCTCCCCAAAAATAAGGATCATATTTTTCACGCATCACTTTTTGCGTTTTTTGAAATGCAACCGGAACATCTTTTTCTTTAATCAGATTTCTATAAAACAGTTGCATAAATTCAGAAGTTTCTTTATCAGGAACTTGCCACAAACTCATGATTAAATATTTTACACCGGCCATTTTGAAGGCACGCTGTAAACCAAAAACGCCTTCGCTTCCGTGAATGTCGCCAAGACCTGTTTCGCAAGCTGAGAGAACAACTAATTTCGTATTTCTTAAATCAAGATTTGAAACTTCCTGTGCAGTTAAAATTCCATCTTCACCTTCGGCAAGGGCATCTCGTTCCCAAACATCATTTGCATTTGCAAGAACAATTCCTGAGCGCATTAAAGGGTTTTTATTGTTGACAAAACTCCAGTTGGCATAGTTCGTTGTGCCCCGAAATTTCAGCTCTTGATTTGATTCAGAATCTACTTTCATTTCTTCACGCACTTTTTCAGGATCAGGGAAAAAGAATCCATGAGTTGCAATATGAACGATACTGGAACTGACAATTTTTTCTTTGAAGATTTCTTCGCTTGCATTATTAGAATGAAAATAATTCACGCCGAATTTTTTCTTTTGTAAAAATGAATTTATTGATTCTGTTTCTTGCAATGAACCGGGTAAATAACTCCATACCTCTTTAGATGAATTTTGAGAATTATAATTAACTCCGCCCATTAGAAGAAAATTTTCTAACTCACCAAAGGCAACATCTTCAGGCAGGGCTATTTTACCCGTACTACCCATTTGCCTAAAGTTGTAGACATCGGATAAAAAAATATTTTGTGATTTAGAAATTGACGCAAAAGAAATTTTATGAAGCAGCCCTGACGGAGAATAATAAACTGTTTTTACACCTTCCAAATAGTTTTCTAATGGTTGCCATATTTTTTTATAAAGTGCAGTTTGTGCTTCTTCTCTTGTTCCATAAACCGAATTTACAAAACCGAGATTATTGCCTTGAAAAGTTCCAAGAATTTCTATTAAATCTGATTCATTGCATAGACGAATTATTTCAGGATGTTCGCTGTCGGGTTTGATTAACAGCGCCACATAAATAACAGGACTAGTTGTGTCAATTTCACTTTTGAAATGTTCAAATTCAATGGAGCATTCACCTGGTTTGAGAGATGAGCGGATTTGTTTCCAATCTAATTTTTTGATTTTGTCAAAATCAGAGAACGCCGCTGATCTTTCGACAAGTCCTTTTTCTAATTCGTTAGCTTCATTTTCCAACTCTTTGGTATCGCCTCCGCGAGAATATAAATCGGAAATTTTTCGTTTGATCTGAATCCAGTTTTCGTAATCAGTTATCAGCAAACTATCACCGCTATTAAGTATTGCAGCTCGCATTGCAGTTGACGATTTTAAGGTCAGGCCCTTATTTTGTAACGCAATATTATATGCCGTATCTGTAAGGTTTTCGAACTGTGGCGCGTAAAATAAAGTGAAATCAAAATAACGTCCAAAATCATCTTCCATTGTTGAGAAATAGAGTTCTTTTTCACGCTCACTCAAATGAAAAAAATTGGAGACCAACTCATTTGTGACTAATTTTAAAAGCAGTTCAAGATAGTTCCCGGCGGAATCAGGTTCTGCTTTTTTCAGGTAGGATCTGTAGAGCAATAAGGCAGCCTCTTTTTCAAGAGAATTTGCTTTTATTTCAGCGGACAAAGACACGGATTTTAATCCAAATGAAATCGCCGAATTATAATTTGCGAGCTTGTAATAAAGATTACCTATTTTGTTCAGCGTCCGGCATTCAATATCACTATGACCAATTTCCTGAGCTAAGGCGAGGCTGGAAAAGTAGTATTCAAGCGCCTGTTCAAACCGAATCGTTTTCTCGTATAAACTACCCTTGTTGTTGAGTGAAGTTGCCACTCCCTTTTTTTCACCGATAAGTTGCCGGATTTCCATGCTTTGATCGAAATAATACCAGGCACTGTCATAGTTTTCAGCATTTAAAAATAACACACCAATGCTATTCAGGGTATTTGCTACGCCAACTTTATCATCCAATTCCCGCTTGATTTTCAGACTTTCTAAAAAATAGGTCCTCGCTTTAACATCATCACCCTGGTAATCATAAACAATTCCAATGTTATGCAGGGTCTTTGATATGCCAATCTGGTTGCTGAGCCCGGTTTCGATTTCAAGACTTTGCTGCAGGTAATTTAATGCGAGCACATATTCTCCCGTGCTGATGTGCATAATTCCAATGCTTTTCAGGGTAGAGGCAAGATTTCTGGAATCATTGAGCTCACGGGATATTATTGCTGCAGCCTTGAAATACCCGATAGCTGTTTCAGTATTGCCAAGGTTATCGTAAATTATTCCCAGGCTGCTGTACGACCGGGCAACATACTTGCGGTCACCCAGTTCCTGCCAGATTTCTAAACTTTGGTTAATATAGCTGACCGCGTCGGTATAATTTCCGGTAATGTCGCAGAGAATACCAAGGCTGCGAAAAACATCGGCCATACCGTCTTTATTCCCGGTAGTTTTGTAGAGTTCAAGGCTTTCCATGTTATAATACCAGGCAGTATCGTAGATCTCCCAGCGCTCATAACACTCTCCGATCAATGACAATGCATCGGCTTCTGCATTGAGTAAACCTCTGTCATGCGCATAATTGTAACCACGCATGGAGTAATAAAAAGCACTATCCAGATCAGACGAGATGTATTTTGACCAGATTAATTTGTCCAAAGCAGCAAGTCGTATCGTATCGGTAATGGTGGGATCATTCCAGGTATGCATCAGTGAATCAGATTTCTGACCTGGCTTTGCAGATTGACCATTAGCAACAATCCCAAATGCCAGAAAAAAAATAAAAACGATAAGTCTCATCAATAATTTTGTTATTTCATCAAAATGATCCTGCCGTTGGTTTCATCTCCGTTAGACATGTGCGCCCTGGTCTTCCAAATCGAAACATTTTCTTCCGTCGTCATTGGTGTTTTGGATAGGAGAATTCCAGGCACCGGAACATGAGCGTATTTTCATTTGCCGAAAGATAGTTGTTTCAATCGACCAGAACAAAAGCCTCCCAATAATTCAGAGTGAGAGCGAAGAATTACTGCTTACTGCCTCCTGCCACTGTTACTCAATCAAAACAAACGCCCCCCAAAAATAAGGATCATACTTTTGTCGCATCACTTTTTGTGTTTTTTGAAAGGCAACCGGAACATCTTTTTCTTTGATCAGATTTTTATAAAACAATTGCATAAATTCCGAAGTTTCTTTATCAGGAACCTGCCACAAACTCATGATTAAATATTTTACTCCGGCCATTTTAAAAGCACGTTGTAAACCAAATACACCTTCGCTTCCGTGAATATCGCCGAGGCCGGTTTCGCAAGCAGATAGTACAACCAATTTTGTTTTTGATAAATCTAAATTTGAAACTTCCTGCGCGGTTAATATTCCGTCTTCTCCTTCGGCAAGCGCATCGCGTTCCCAAATAGCATTTGCGCGAGCGAGAACAATTCCTGAACGCATTAGCGGATTTTTATTGTTGACAAAATTCCAGTTTGCATAGTTAGTTGTGCCTTTTAGTCCTTCAACAGTCCCCGTGGGAGCCAGGTTCAGGGCATTACCACGAAAATTTAATTCCTGATTTGATTCAGTATCTGACATCATTTCTTTTCTCACTTTTTCAGGATCAGGAAAAAAGAAACCATGTGTGGCAATATGGACAATACCTGATCCGGAAATTTTTTCTTTGAAATTTTCTTCAGTTGCGTTTTCGGAACGGAAATAATTGACTGCGTATTTTTTCTTTTGGAGATAAGAATTTATGACATCAGTTTCTTTCAGCGAACCTGGTAAGTACGACCAAATTTCTTTCGACGATTTTTGGGTATTGTAATTTACGCCACCCATTAAAAAAAATGATTCCGAACCATTAAAAACAATGTCGTCAGGAAGCGCAACTTTACCGGTACTGCTCATTTGCCGGAAGTTATAAAGATCGGACAGAAAAACATTTTGTTCTTTGCAGATTGCGGCGAAAGAAATTTTGTGTAGCAGCCCCGAAGGTGAATAGTAAATGGTTTTTACATCATCGAGATATTTTTCAAGTGGCTGCCATATTTTTTGATAAAGCGATAGTTGAACTTCGGCGCGCGTTCCATAAACGGTATTTACAAAGTTGAGATTATTGCCCTGAAAGGTTCCTAAAATTTCAACCAGTTCAGATTCATTACACAAGCGAATTACTTCAGGATGCTCGCTTCGGTGCTTAACTAAAAGGGCCGCATAAATAACAGGATTATTTTCAGCAATTTCACTTTTAAAATTGACAAATTCAATGGCGCATTCATCTGTTTTTAAATTATCTCTGACTTGTTTCCAATCCAGGTTTTTTACATTGTTATAATCATTAAATATGTTTGATTTTTTAACCAGGTTTTTCTCCATTGTGCCGGCCTCTTCTTCAATGGCTTTTGTATCATCACCATTGGTATAAGAATCAGAAATTTTACGTTTAAGATCAATCCACATTTCATATTCCGAAATCAATAAGCTATCAGCGCTATTAAGAATGGCTGAACGCATTGCCGTAGAAGATTTAAGCGTTAAACCTTTATTTAGTAAAGCAATATTATATGCTGTATCGGGAAGGCCCGGAAATGAATCGTGATAGAAAACGGTGAAGTCGTGGTAGTTGCCAAAATCAGGTTCCATGTTTGCGAAATAGGATTCCTTTTCAGATTCGGTTAGAGAGAAAAAATTAGAGTTGATCGATTTAAGTAATGTTTGTCTTAAGATTGATAAATAAAACATACCCGGGGTTATTTTTTTAAATGCAACAAAGGATTTATACAAGTTGTTGCATGTTGCCCTGATCTGAATCAATGAACCAATCGCGACTGAAATTTCGTAGGATTTAAGCCCAAATTCCACGGCCATTTTGTAATCTTTTTTGTTCAAATAACAGGTTGAAATATTATTCAGTGTTTGAGCTTCGCCGTTTTTATCCTGGATTTCCAGTTGAATTGCAAGTGCTTTGTAAAAATATTCGAGCGCCTTATCATTGTCTTTGCTTGTCAAATAAATTGCAGCTATATTATTAAGTACCATGGCTTCACCCTTAATATCTTTGACTTCTATTTTCAATCTAAGCGACTCTTGCAAAAAGTCTTCGGCTTTATCGTAATCTTTCAGATATAAGTACAAATTACCGAGATTATTGAGGGATTTTGACGCGCCTCTTTTATCACTTAATTCCTGTTTCATGGCAAGTGATTTATGATAATATTCCAGGGCCTCATCGGTTTGCCAGAATTCGTGATACATTATCCCTATGTTGTTTAAAGCTTCGGCTGTACCTTTTTTGTTTCCGGTTTCTTCATACATTATCAGGGCACGTTGATAATATTCAAGTGCCTGCGTAAAATTTCCTTCGTAAAAACAAGTATTTCCGAGGTTATTAAAAGAAACGCCCGTACCTTTTTTGTTTCCGGTTTCTTCCTGAATTTTAAGTGATTTTTGATGATATTCCTTTGCAAGGCCATAATTGCCGATTTCATTATATGCCGTGCCAATACTACTTAAAACAATTGCCATACCTCTTCTATTGCCAATTTCTTCCTGTATGCTCAGACTCTTGAAAAAGTAAATTAAGGCACGGTCATTTTCTCCGCGAATTGACAATGAAATTCCTTGCATATTTAGCGCGTAAGCCATGAATTCTGCAAGTTGATTTTTTTCGGCAAAGTCATATTGCAATTGTGCAAAAAAGAAGGCGCTATCCGGTTGAGAAAATAAATAACCGTCTCTTGTAAAAAGCCTGATTGCTTCGACTCTGGTTGAATCAGGCTCTGTTTCATTCATCCAAATTGCCCAAAGAGAATCGCTTGTGTTTTTTGGAAGAGAAGATTGAGAAAAACCAAAATTCCAAATCACAAAAAACAAAAAACAAAATGTAATTTTTTTCATAATTTCATTCTCATTCTGTTTCAATTCATCAACTTTTAAAAAAGGAATGATGATTGAAATTTTTCATCCAAACGTAAATTACTTTTTAATTATTTTACCGCTCTCTTTTCCGCACTGATAAAAATAAATTCCGGAAGAAAGCCAACCTAAATTTGCCTGGCCATATTTTCCTGAAAGAATAATTTTTTGTTGAAAAACAAGATTTCCTTTTGCATCGTAGAGATAAAAATTTTCACCTTCTGATCCTGTAAAATAAACAATGTCAATAACCGGATTAGGATAACATTTAAATTTATCTGATTGTTCTGCTTCGTTAACAGAAACGGGATCTACAAGATTATCCAGCCACGAAACATCATACGACCATATTGAGCGGGAATAAGTTCCGGCAATTAATTTTTTATTCGGATAATCTAATTCCAATTCAGAAATTGTTGCGAACGGAAGATCGATTCCAACATAGTTCCAATTGGTTCCTCCGTCTTCTGAAAAATAAACTCCGCCATCAAGTGCAGCGAATAAATATTGATCATCATAACCCGGAACAATCAAAATATCATTTACAGTAATTCCCGGAAGATTTCCTGAAACATCAGTCCACGTTTGTCCTTCATCCGTTGACTTATACAAATAGGCAATATCTTCATTTAATTTATAACCGGAAAATCCGACAAAAAGAGTTCCCTGGTTATTTGGTGAGCAACGAACTGTTGTAACATAACGGTTTGGAAGCGTGCCTGTAATATTGGTCCAGTCCCAATCGTAAACGGTTCCGTTCTGATCACCTCTCCAAACTAATCCATCTGATGTGCCGACATACAATTTGTTATTATC
>Ga0102851_10001163_pt1 | contig 14647 bp, 14 predicted proteins | sample Mud3Dept3metaG_FD_79558 | JGI IMG/M metagenome (GOLD analysis project Ga0102851, IMG submission 79558) | Freshwater wetland microbial communities from Ohio, USA, analyzing the effect of biotic and abiotic controls - Mud 3 Core 4 Depth 3... | ecosystem: Environmental > Aquatic > Freshwater >... | reverse complement strand
CCCATGGGCGTCATAGCCATAGTAATGACGCTCCTGCTCAAGTATGTTTTATTAAATACAGTCTCTTTTCAATCAACGACAGTAGCCTATTTAATGACCGTTCTCTCTATGCCGCTCCTGTCCAGGTGGGCCATGGTCATAGCGGCCTTTTACAGCGGCCCTGCAAGGAAAGACGGACTGGGAAGGCTGTTCATAGAGCATACCGGGGCGAGACAGCTTATAGCGGCTACAGCCACGGCGATAGTACTCATTACCCTGGTATGCACAATGGTTTCACAGTTTTCACTTTTGATGTTTTATGTAATGTTTGCCATACCGGTGCTGTTCACGTTCAGTTTCGGTGCTGTATGGTTTTTCAGAAAGATGATCGGCGGTATGACCGGGGATTCAATCGGAGCGGTAAATGAGCTTGCGGTCCTGATATTTTTACTCAGTGCAGTCATCAATAATGCCAGACTGACCTGAATATAATTATGACAACGGTTTATTTAATAAGGCACGGAGAAACAGAGGGAGCGGATTCCCGGCGGTATAAGGGGCATATTGATGTGCCATTGTCAGAGAATGGGATCGAGCAGATAAAAAGGGTGGCAATGTATTTATCTCAGAACACAGAACTCCGAATACAGAACGCGGACTTGACTGCGGTGTACACATCTGATCTCAGCCGGGCGATAAAAAGCGCGGAGATTATTGCTGGGCCTTACGGGCTGAAGCCGGTTGTAGTCGAAGGACTTAAAGAGCGCAGCTTCGGGGTGTGGGAAGGGATGTCTTTTGATGAGATAAAAGAGAAATGGCCTGAGGCCTTTAATGCATGGGCAGCGAACCCTCTGAAGTTCAGCCCGATGGGGGGGGAGAGTACCATTGCGGTAAGAGACAGGGTGATTAAGGCCTTTGAAGAAATTATGAGAAAACATAACGGAGAGAATATAGCAATAGTTTCACACGGGGGCGTGATCCGGGTCCTTTTATGCGAGATGCTTGGAATGCCGCTTGAGAATATCTTCAGAATTGAGCAGAGTTTCGCGGCGCTGAATGTTATCGAGATATGGGACTATCCGGTTGTGAAACTGATAAACGGAGGAATGATCAATCCGTAGGGGCGTATTGCAATACACCCCTGCACGCGTGAATGGTACAACAGTTTATGGCAAAAGCAATCATGATACAGGGAACAGGGTCAGGCGCCGGGAAAAGCGCAATCGTCGCCGGCCTCTGCAGGATATTCAGAGACATGGGCATTAAGGTCGCTCCGTTTAAGTCGCAGAACATGGCGCTGAATTCCTTTATTACAAAAGAAGGCGGCGAGATCGGACGGGCACAGGCATTTCAGGCTGAGGCAGCGGGACTGGAGCCTTGCAATGACATGAACCCGGTACTGCTTAAGGCAACAGGAGAAGCAGGATGCCAGGTTATTTTAAACGGCAAAGTCCACGCGACAATGAAAGCACATGAATATTACGCGATCAAGGACAAGGTCTGGCAGGAAATAACCGCGGCCTATGACAGGCTTTCAAAAGAATATGACCTGATCGTGATCGAAGGGGCGGGAAGCCCGGCGGAGATCAACCTTCAGGAAGAAGAGGTTGTTAATATGCGTGTTGCCCGCTACGCGGATGCCCCCGTTATTCTTGTTGGTGACATCGACAGAGGCGGGGTGTTTGCGCAGTTTTACGGGACGGTGGAATTATTGAAAGATACCGTAGGGGCAAGGCATGCCGTGCCCCTACAATCCGACGCCGACTATATCAAGGCATTCATCGTAAACAAGTTCCGCGGTGACATAAACATTCTCAGGCCGGGTTTGAGGATGATAGAAGAGAAGACAGGAAGGCCGGTCATCGGCACTCTTTATTATCAGACGAATATGGGACTTGATGAAGAGGACGGGCTGTCAATTGAGAAGTTTGCGAGATATGACCAATCAGGACATAAAGAACTGAAAATAGTTGTCCTGAGGCTGAAGTACATCGCTAACTTCACTGACCTTGCCCCCTTTATGTATGAGCAAGATGTTGAGCTCAGGTACTCTTTGTGGGAGGAAGATATCTGCAGTGCTGACCTCATTATTGTCCCTGGTTCAAAGAACACGGTCAGTGATCTGCTGATGTTAAGGGAAAACGGGATTGAGAATTGTGTGAAGGCGGCTGTCAGGAAAGGGACCGCACTGATCGGGGTTTGCGGCGGTTATCAGATGATCGGGAAAAAGATCTTTGATCCTTATAACGTTGAAAGCGGCATGAGGAAAGTCGAAGGCATGGGCTTTCTTGACACTGTTACGACATTCGACAGGACAAAGACGACATGCCAGGTGGAAGCGTATAAAACAGGGGCCAGTGGTCCGTGGTCCGTGGTCAGTGCAAAACCATTGAAGGGGTATGAAATTCATATGGGTGTAACAACCGGAGATGTAGGGATGTTCAGATTGAGAAGATACTCTTCTAACGCAGAACGCATAACTCATAACTCTGAACTCATACCCGACGGGTCCGCAAAAGACAATGTCTGGGGCACATACATTCACGGCGTATTCGACAATGATGAATTCCGGACAGCGGTCATTAATTCCCTGAGAGATAGGAAAGGCCTTCCGCCTCGGGATGTGGAAGTCAATTATCAGGTAAAGAGAGAAGAGGCCATAAACAGGTGGGCCGACACATTAAAAAACAGCGTTGATATCTGTTTTATTTTAAGGCAGGCAGGAATGGAATACTGTATGAAACGGTAGGGGCGAGGTGTGCCCTCGCCCTATAGGACACGCCGCGCCGTGTCCCTGCCGGTGGTTATAATATGAACGAAGCAATTACATTGACAGCAGCTTATTTGTTGGATATGGCTATCGGTGACCCGAAATGGCTTCCTCATCCCGTTCGTGGTATAGGTTGGGCGATTGAGCGGATGGAGAGGGTGTTGAGAAGGAAGAAAGCAGACCACGGTACACAGTACACAGATAAACTCGCAGGAATATTCCTTGTAGCTGCTATCGTCGGAGCGACATATGGCATTTTTTATTTTATTAATCGCTTACTCATTCCTTCCAATTTCTCACTTCTCACTTCTTACTTGTCTGTCATCATCCTGGCCGTTCTGATCGCCACCACCATCGCTACACGCGAGCTGATTAAATCCGCACAAGCAGTTATTGACGAGGTCAATGCCGGCAATTTGGACATGGCGCGCCGTAAACTGGGAATGATCGTGGGGAGGGACACGCACTCTCTGGACCAGAAAGGAATACTCAAGGCAACGATAGAGACCCTTGCTGAAAATACCTCGGACGGCATAGTCGCGCCTCTGTTCTATTTCGCACTTGGAGGGCTGCCCCTTGCAATGGCATACAAGGCAGTAAACACGCTTGACTCCATGGTCGGATATAAAAATGAAAAGTACAGAAACTTTGGCTGGGCAGCGGCAAGGCTTGATGACATTGCCAATTACATGCCGGCAAGGATAACAGGGGCATTGATTGTCATGGCGACTTTCTTATTAGGGGTCACTGAGAAACCAGCTCCTCAGGCCATCTCATCATTAAAAATAATGGTGAGAGACGGCAGGAAGCATTCCAGCCCCAACAGCGGAGTCCCGGAGGCGGCAATGGCGGGCGCATTGGGAGTGAGGCTCGGCGGGCCATCCATGTACGGCGGGATATCAGTTGAGAAACCGTTTATTGGGGAGGAATCAGGGTACAGTATTCAGGGGTCAGGATTTAAAGAGCATATAATGTATCGTACTGCCTCGGAGAACGCCCTGTCTATTGTTAGAGTTACTTCCCTCCTTGGTTTGGAACTTGCCCTGCTACTTCAATATTTGAGGACTGCAGCATGATGAAGGATGCGTCTGTGACGGAGAACGCCGAACCGCGCAGGGGCGTATTGCAATACCCCCCTACAGAACATGGTGGTAACATTTATGAGATTGCCGGGCAACTTGGGGTCCCGCAGAACACGCTTATTGATTTCAGCGCGTCCATTAATCCTCTCGGTCTGTCAAAGAAGGTGAAGGAGACAATCAGAAAGGGGATGGATGGTTTAGTGAACTACCCTGATCCGGATACAACAATGCTGAGGCGAAAGATAGCTGAACAACATGATATTGATCCTCGAACAATAGTCTGCGGCAATGGAAGCAGCGAACTTATTTATCTCATTCCAAGGGCGCTGAAACCGGGGCAGGTGCTGATGCCCGGCCCCACATTTTCGGAATATGAAAGGGCGTGTAAACTGAGTAATGAGTTAAGGGTAATGAGTTATGAGTTAAAAGAAGAAAATAATTTCAGGATAATCACTGAAGAGTTCATCTCTGCTATCAATACTCTTTCTTTTAACTCTCAACTTCTGACTCCGGACTCCAAACTCATCTTTCTTTGTAACCCGAACAATCCCACAGGGGCCCTCCTGCAACGGGAAGAGATATTGGAAATTGCCGATGCCGCAAGAAAGCAGGGATGTTACCTTGTGGTGGATGAGGCGTTTATTGATTTCACTCCCGAAGAGTCGGTCATACATGATGTAAAGGACAATCCTTATCTCATCGTCCTGAGGTCAATGACAAAATTCCACGCATTGACAGGCCTCAGGATCGGATACGCGGTCTTGCATAGGTCCCGAATAGGGCGCGTACTGGAATTCAAGGAGCCATGGACCGTCAATAACCTCGCCCAAAGTGCAGCCGTCGCAGCGCTTGATGACAGGGACTATAGTGAAAGGACGTACGGATTGATTGCCCGTGAAAAACGTTATATTGAAAAAAGGCTTAAGAAATACGGGGTGAAATTCTTTCCGTCCGCAGCCAATTACTATCTGTTGAAGGTTGCGGACGCGGGTGAACTGGTGGTCAAGTTAAGGAACAGGGGCATACTTGTCAGGGACTGCTCAAACTTCAGGGGACTGAATAACTCATATGTCAGGATTGCGGTAAAGTCACGCAAACATAATGAGATGCTGATGAAGGAGCTTTCGGAATCATGCGCGGGATAGTCATCGCAGGCACACATAGCGGCTGCGGCAAGACGACAGTCACCCTCGGGATACTTGCCGCGCTGAGAAAAAAGGGGTATCAGATACAGCCGTTTAAGGCCGGCCCTGATTTTATTGATACAGGCCTTCACAGGCTTATTACCGGCAGGACATCGAGGAACCTTGATCTGTGGATGTGCGGCAGGGATTATGTAAAGGACTGTTATTTGCAGCATTCAGGAGATGCTGATATGGCTGTAGTGGAAGGCGTGATGGGAATGTATGACGGGAATATCAGCACCGCGGACCTTGCAGCCACACTCGGCCTGCGGGTCATACTTGTTGTTGATGCGTATGGTATGGCGGAGAGCGCGGGGGCGGTGGTGAAAGGTTTTGCAGAATATAATAAATCGTGCACGATTCGTCGGGGCACGGCGCGCCATGCCCCGACTGTTACCGGCGTCATATTCAACCGCATCGCCTCGGACAGGCACTTTAACAGGATTAAAGACAGTGTTCAGGATGTCCCGGTCCTCGGGTATTTGCCGAGAGACATGGATTTCAATATTCCCCACAGACATCTCGGGTTGGTGGTAGCAGAGGAATGTCCGATAGAAGCAGAAAAGATTGATAAATTAGCAGACATGATTCAGCAGCATATTGATATAGAAAAGATGATAAAGGGGTCAGGAGTCAGGGGTCAGGAGTCAGGAGTTAAAACACCGGACACAAAACTCATAACTCATAACTCAAAACTCCGTATTGCTGTCGCTCACGACAAGGCGTTCTGCTTTTACTACGAGGACAACCTTGATCTGCTAAGACAGGCAGGCGCTGAGATCGTGACCTTCAGTCCGATATCGGACAACGCAGTTCCGGACAATGTCGACGCTCTATATATCGGGGGAGGCTATCCGGAACTGCATGCGGAGAAACTGTCCGCTAACAAACCGATGCTGGAGTCTGTAAAAAAATATTCAGAAGCAGGCAGGCCGATCTATGCAGAATGCGGCGGTTTTATGTACCTGACTGAAGGTATATATGATTCTGAAAATGTGTTTCATCATATGGCCGGAGTATTTCCTTTTAAGACCATGATGAAAAAAGGACGGTCAAGCCTGGGATACAGGGAAGCGGTTTTAAAGGAACGGTCAATTCTCGGTATTAAAGGGACGGTGGTCAGAGGGCATGAATTTCATTACTCGGAAATAGTAAATAGCGGTGAGCGGTCAGCGGTCAGCGGTCAACTCGGCGATCTTATCTATTCCGTTAAAGACGGCTCCGGGCTTTCTCTCGGGGAAGAAGGGTATCGTATAAAGAATTCACTGGGCAGCTATATCCACATACATTTCGGAAGCAATTTATCCATAGCAGACAGCATTATTGATTTCATAAAGGAGTGTCATGGAAAAGATCATTATTGCGGGACACGGTAGTCCCAGGAAGGAAGCAAATAATATTGAACAGGTGGCCGGGCTGCTGCATGGTAAGATCCATCCCGGATGCAGCGCTCATTGTGTGAGGGTCGCATACCTGCAGTTTGCCGAGCCGGACATAATGCAGGCAATTACTGACTGCGTGAAGGACGGGGCCAAGAAGATAATTATCCATCCTTATTTTCTCGGCAGCGGGATGCATGTTACGACAGACATCCCCGGGATCATCGAAGAAGCCCGGGGGAAATATGACGGAGTAGAATTTGTATATACCGAACCGCTCGGCATCCATAACAAGATGGCGGAGATTGTCCTTGAAAGGATAAGTGCGTCAACCGGGATCAGGCCTGATGAAATCGAGAAGAGAAGTTTTGAGATAATTTCAGAAGAGGCTGACCTCAGCGATATTCCCGAGGAAAGACAGCCAATCATCAAACGTGTTATACATACCACCGCTGATTTTGAATTCAAAGGCAGCCTCGTGTTCCATCCCGAAGCGGTAAAGGCAGGCATTGCTGCGATCAAAGCAGGAAAAGACATTCTGACTGACGTTGAAATGGTGCGGACCGGGATCAATAAGAAGCTTCTGGAGAAATGGGGCGGGAAGGTCATTTGCAACATACAGGAATCAGCAGTCAGCAGTCAGCAGTCAGCAGTCATGACAAGGTCGGAGATCGGTATTGAGGCAGCATTAAAAGAAAATAACAACATCGGCATCATAGCAATTGGAAATGCGCCGACGGCATTATTGAAAGTGATTGAGTTGTTCAATAACTCATCACTCATCACTCATCACTCATCACTGGTTATCGGTGTTCCGGTCGGCTTCGTAAAGGCACTGGAAGCAAAGGCATTGCTTTCGTCACAGACTTTCCCTTTTATTACCAATCTGAGCCGGAAGGGCGGGTCCACGGTTGCGGTGGCGATTGTGAATGCATTATTGAAGATGGCGGAGGAGAAGTGAGCGTTAAGCGATCAAAGATACGAGATATAAGAGTGGTGGTTTACTGCATGCTGTTCACAGTCTACTGTTTACTGTTCACTGACGATGCATATGCCATGCACATCTCTGAAGGGATACTGCCACTCCATTGGGCCGTATTATGGTTTGCAGTGGCCATCCCTTTTCTTGCATTCGGGATAAAAAGGCTTAAGGAAGTCTCAAAGGCTGACCTGTCGTTTAAACCACTCATCGGTCTTATGGCAGCGGTTGTCTTTGTCATATCGTTAATGCCGATACCGGTGCCCACAGCAGGCACATGTTCTCATCCGGGAGGGACCGCGATCCCGGCAATACTGGTGGGGCCTTCAATCAGCGTGCTCGTTGCGGCGGTCGCGCTCCTGCTCCAGGCCCTCTTCTTTGCCCACGGGGGATTAAGTACGCTTGGGGCTGATATTGTGTCGATGGGCATCGCAGGGGCATTTACCGGAATCGGGGTATTCAGGCTTTTAAGAAGGTTCAATGCCGGGTTATCTGTATCGGCTTTTTTTGCGGGGCTTGTTTCTGACTGGGCCATTTATATTACGACATCGGCTGAACTTGCAGCAGGGATAAAAGGCGATGCCGCCTTCCTTCCGTTATTTTCCAAAATAGTTTTGGCCTTTATCCCGACACAACTCCCTATCGGTATAGTTGAAGGGGCTATGACAGCGGGGATGGTAAGCCTGCTCTTTAAAAGGCGCGCAGACCTTCTGGTGAAACTGGGGGTGATAACACCGGAGCAGGCAGGAGGGACGATATGAAAAGGCAGAATGCAGAAGGCAGAATGCAGAAGGCAGGAATAATCTTACTGCTGAGTTTCTTACTGCTCACTTCCCACTACTCACTTCCCACTGCGGCTGCTGCCGCTCAATGGAGCGGTGTTGACGAATCGGTAGTTGAAAAATATGCGGTACAGCACGGCAGGGCGCCGGGCAAGCCTGTTATTGATACCGACCAGGGCGACATGCTCCTGTTTCTTTTCCTTCTCGGCGGGGCTGTCGCCGGGTTTGCCGTGGGATATTACTGGAGGCAGCTTACAGAAAGATCACAGAGCAAGCGAACAGAGCACAGATCACAGACAGAGGAAATACAATAAAGCATATGAAACTGTTTTCGGAACATTGTAATACAGGGCACCTTCTTTCAACGGTCGATGCACGGGTCAAACTGATTGTTGCCCTTGCGCTTCTGGCAATGGTCCTGACGTATAAAGGGACAATGTTCCCGCTGGTCATAGCTGCGATGTCCGTCATGCTTTGTCTGAAAATGCGCATACCCTTAAAAGTCCTGGTTTTCAGACTGGGTCAGCCTTTAATCCTGGCGCTCGTGATTTTATTGCTGAAGTTCTTTTTTTCAGGAGAGGACACGATGTTTGTTATCTCAGTTCCCACTTCCCGCTTCCCGCTTTTCACATTGACCGGCCACAGGGACGGTCTCATGGAGGGCCTGATGATTACAGCGAGAATATTGGGAGGGGTTTCCCTCCTTGCAGCCGTGGGATTTGCAACTCCCTTTATTGAATTTATGGCAGCGCTTTCATGGCTCAGGGTCCCGAAGCCCTTTATCGAGATAATGATGTTTGCCTACAGGTACCTTTTTGTCTTTCTCGAAGACGCGACTACGATCTACAGTGCACAGAAGAACCGTCTTGGCTATACAGGGATCAGGAAAGGGCTGAATTCCTTCGGGGTGCTGACCGGGTCGCTTGTCCTGCGCGGTCTTGAGCAGAGCCAGAAGACCGCTGACGCAATGACACAGCGGGGCTACACGGGTGATATGCCTTTGCTGGAAGGAAAGCCGTTGAGGGCCCTGGAGCTTGCTGTTGCATCTTTGATAGTGGCCTTTGGAGGTGCTGTGTGGATGATATAAAAAGCGGTCAGCGGTCAGCGGTCAGCAGTCAGGAAAAGGAGCGCGTCCCTGCTTTTTCAGTCAGGAACGTTGCTTACAAATATCCGGACGGAACACCCGCATTGATTGATATTAACCTTGAGGTGCGGAAAGGCGAATTCATCGGTCTGCTGGGGGCCAACGGTTCAGGCAAGACAACCCTGCTCAGGGCCATGGACAAGCTGCTTAAAGGTGTTGACGGCAATGTATATCTGGACGGCATAGATATCACGACTCTGTCACCAAAAGAGATTTACAAAAAAGTCGGCCTTGTGTTTCAGAACCCGGATGACCAGCTGTTCGCGCCGACACTTTTTGAGGATGTTGCCTTTGGGCCGACGAATATGGGATTTGCAGCAAATGAAGTTGAAAAGAGGGTAATGAGCGCGCTTGATGAGGTTGAGCTCGCGGGGCTTGAAAAGAAATCCGTCCACAATCTGAGCTTCGGTCAGAGAAAAAGGGCCTGTATTGCAGGGCTTCTAGCTATGGGGCATGAAATGCTTTTGCTCGACGAGCCGACTGCCGGGCTTGACCCGATGGGTGAATACAAAATGATGGGCCTGCTTCAGAAGCTCAACAGGGAGAAACAGGTGACGATCGTAATGGCAACCCACAGCGTCGACCTCGTGCCGGTCTTTCTTGACCGTCTTTATATTTTGAGCAGGGGAAAGATTACAAGGGGCGGGGCCCCGGAAGAGGTCTTTAACGCGCCGGACGATATGACACACATTAAATTGAGACTTCCGCATATAGCAGAACTTATTTACAGGTTGAAACACGAAGACAAACTGGACTTTGGCAGAATTCCGCTCACCATTGGTGAGGCAAGACGGGAGATACTGAAATCTCTCAAACTTCATTAAAGAGGGGGTGAACTCTTGAAAAAGGCCACAAAGACTGAGAAGAAGAATGCTAAAACGGCCATATCATATCACATGAAATGTGCAAAGACAGCAAACGGACTCACACATTTCGTGATGTATGGAGATATTCCGAAGAAGAAAATGCCTCTGTAACATCTTCATGTAGGGGCAATTTACCCTGACGGGCTCGGGCATGAATTGCCCCTGCGTCATTCCCGTGAAGACGGGAATCCAGAAATATAAAACTGGATTCCTGCTTTTGCAGGAATGACGACAAAAGCAGAATAATAATTATTTTAAAGGAGACTGAAAATAATGAGCAAAGGATGCACATGCGGATGTTCACATCGTACGGTCGAAAGGGGCCTTTCTTTTTCCAATGTTGACGATAACTGGAAACTGGCACTCGATGCCGACAATATATTCTGGAGTATCCTGCCGAGGGAAAACGGCGACTTCATGCTGCCGCAGAACATGATCGACCTTTACAAAAAAGAAATGAATCACCTTGATGATGAAATGCACAATTTCAGGTTTAATGAGCCGCTGAACTGTGTCTACATTGACCCGACGGACCGGTGCAATGCCAACTGCCCGTATTGCTACATCCCTTCAAAGATAAGGCAGCAGGGGACCCAGATGACTGCTGAACAGCTTGATATCGTGCTGAGCAAAATTGTTGACCATTTTAAGGGCACGAAGAAAAAGCCGGTCATTGTATTCCACGCTGCCGAGCCCCTGCTTGTAAAGGACATTCTCTTTGGCGCCATTAAGAAGTATCACGGGAAGATGCTCTTCGGCATCCAGACAAATGCGCTTTTGCTTGAAAAGGAAGACGTTGATTTCATCAGGAAGTACCGGGTGGGTATCGGCATTTCACTTGACGCGTCTACTGCCGCAGTCAATAATCTTTCACGGGTATCAAGGAAGGGAGAGGGTAATTTCAAAAAGGCGGTGCAGGCCCTGGACTGGTTTGAAGGGTATGAGGGACTGAATGTGATCTGTACTGTTAACAAATACAACGTGGACAAACTCTCAGACCTTGTTACATTCCTGCATTCAAAGAGGGTGCCGATGGCCCTGCTCAATCCTGTCCGTCTTACGCAGAAACGGTCTGAACAGGTAAAACCTGACGATAAGGCATATGCGGAGAACCTGATAAAGGCCGTTGACACCGCAATGGCCCTCACAAAAAAGACCAAGCGCCAGATAGTAGTCGGCAACTTCGCCAACGTATTGCTGGCGATCATATCACCGACAGCAAGGCGTATGATGTGCGACATCTCTCCGTGCGGAGGCGGCAGGACCTTTCTCACTGTCACAGCCGACGGCGCAATGGTGCCATGCGGGGAATTCATCGGCTTTAAGGAATTCTCAGGCGGGAATATATTCAAGACATCAATCGAAAAGGCGATGGAATCAAAACCTTTTAAAGCGATCAGGGCGAGGATGGTAGAGAATATCGATGAATGTAATACCTGTGACTTCAGGCACATATGCGGCTCGCCGTGCCCTGCAGAGATGCATGCGCGCGGCAATATCAATAAGAAGGCCGTGTTCTGTGATTTCTATAAGGAGATCATTGTGCATGCCTTTAAGATGATAGCTGAGGACAACGTGAAGTATCTCCTGCGCGATGATTCACTGGACCAGATGGTGATGGAGTATCAGTACTGAAAGGAGCAGGGGCGTATCGCAATACGCCCCTACGGTAGCACAAAGGTGTGAAAAAAAAGGAACTCAGGTCAGGATATACAACTGGTGCGTGTGCGGCGGCAGCGGCAAAGGCGGCAGCGTTGCTGCTTTTTAGCGCGGAAGAGCAAAAGCGTGGAAGCATGAAAGAGGTGGAGATCCCGTTTCCGGACGGAAGGAGAGTGAAATTTAAAATTCATAAGTCGGAACTCATAACTGGGAACTCTGGACGTACAGCACGGGCATCTGTTATCAAGGATGCAGGAGATGACCCTGATGTTACGAATGGGGCGGAGATTGTGGCGGAAGCAAAACTTCAGGGGTCAGAAAAGACGCGGATTATCATATCTGGCGGAGAAGGCGTTGGAATAGTCACCAAACCTGGCCTTCCCTTACCTGTAGGGGAGGCGGCGATAAATCCGGTTCCGCGAAAGATGATTGAAGAGGCAGTAATGGAAGCAGTTGACATATGCAGGAGCAAGGCGCGCCTTGCTGCCCCAACAATTGAAATCATCATCTCTGTTCCAAACGGCGAAGAACTTGCTAAAAAAACACTGAATCACCGTCTCGGTATTGTCGGCGGCATTTCAATCCTCGGCACCACTGGCATTGTCAAACCTGTATCAACAGAGGCCTGGACAGCAACCATTGCATCATCCATGGACGTTGCAGAGGCGATGGGACATAAAGAAGTAGTCGTATCTGCGGGGCGTTCTTCGGAAAAGGCGCATATGAAGAAGTTTAAATTTCCCGAAGAAGTATATGTTCTCATGGGAGATTACCTTGAATATTCCCTGAAAGAGGCAGGGAGGCACGGCTTTAAAAAAATCCACCTTTGTGCCCAGTGGGCCAAGATGGTTAAAATAGCAATGGCAACTCCACAGACACATGTGAGGTTCGGGGCGATAGATATGAGGAAGGCGGTAGAGTTTTTACAGGATGTAGGGGCGTTTGGCAATAGGCCCTTACAGGATTATGAGTTTAATACAGCAAGAGAGATATTCGATTACATTCTATCGAAACGCAATGTAGGGGCAATTTGCCATGAAGGGCACAGGCATGAATTGCCCCTACGGAAGATATGCGCAGTGGCTAAACAATTTGCCGAGAATATTGCCGGAGGGATTCCCGTTACCGCATATCTTGTATCATATGAAGGGGAGATAATTGCATCAAGTGAATAAGGTCCGGATAATAGGAATCGGCTTCAGGCCTCTTGATATGAAAGCCGGCAGGGCGCTTCTGAATTCAGATGTTGTCCTTGTAAATGACCGGCTTCTTGACGTCTTTAAGAAGTACGCGGAATACGGGGGAGTGAAGGACAGGATCATTACCCATGGCAGCGTCTATGAAATGCTTGATTATATCGCTGATAATTATCAGACAAAAAAAATAGCGCTCCTGGCTGCCGGTGATCCGATGTTCTTCGGCATAGGCAGGCTGGTGATAGAGAGACTGGGGAAAGAAGCGGCAGAAGTGTATCCGGACCTTTCGAGCATCCAGGTGGCCTTTTCCAGAATAAAAGAGCCCTCAAATAATGCGCTCCTGATAAGCCTGCACGGAGGCCCTGATCCAGAAAAGAGAAGAAAGCTTGAGTATGAACTTGGGGACGTGGCGGAGCTGCTGAAAAGGTACAGCAAGATCGCGATATTGACTGATAAGGTGAACAGTCCTGAGAAAATAGCTGACGCGCTCTGTAGGGGCGAGGGCACCTCGCCCCTACAGATGTACGTCTGCGAAAAGCTTGGTTATGATGATGAGAAGGTTACAGAAGGAACGCCTGAAGAAATTTCACAGATGTCTTTCAGGCATCCGAATGTAGTGATTATAAGCCGTAATGCGGTATCTGTAATGCGTAATGAGTTGAAAGCAGCAACAGGTCACTCATCACTCATCGCTCATCACGGGACAGTCTTCGGGCTGAAAGAAGCAGATATCCAGCATTCAAGAGGCCTGATCACAAAAGACGAAGTCCGTGCCGTGGCTATTCATAGATTAAGATTGCCGCGAACAGGTGTGCTCTGGGACATCGGTGCAGGGTCAGGTTCGGTGTCAGTTGAAGCAGCGCCCCTCTGCCCGGATTTAAGAATATATGCAATTGAAAAAGGTGAAGATCAGGTTATCAATATCAGGGAAAATAGAAACAGGTATGAGGCGGGAAATGTTGAAATTGTCAGCGGCCATGCCCCTGAGGCACTCCTGCCGCTGCCTGCGCCGGACAGGGTATTTATAGGCGGCAGCGGCGGCAGGTTACATGATATTGTGGATTATATTACGGAGAGGATGCCTTCGGGGATTGCAGTTATAAACGCAGCGACCATCGAGACATTGAATGAAGCGGTGCAGTCTCTTGAGAGGAATGGGTTCAGGGTTGGTGTTTCAGAGATATCAGTTTCAAGATCAAAAACAATTGGCGGGAAAAGGCATATGAGCGCGCTGAACCCGATTTTTATCGTCACGGGAGAGAAAGGGAAATGACAGGCAGACTGAGTGTCATCGGTATAGGCCCCGGCGACCCGGAGCTATTGACCCTGAAGGCCGTGAGGATAATTAAAGAGTCCCCTGTGCTTTGTGTCCCGAAAGGCCGGGAGGAAGGCAGCAGCCTTGCCCTCTCGATTGTCGAAAAGACGGTGAGCCTTGACGGGAAGGACATTATTGAGGCGCATTTTCCAATGAAAAAGACAAGGGGTCAGGGGTCAGGGGTCAGGGGTCAGGAGGATTCTTCCCTTGCCCCTTGCCCCTTGCCCCTTGCCCCGACTGCCTAGCCCCCCGCCCCTCTCCCCCCGAACCCCCCCAGCAACTCCCCCCCCGCCTCCGCCCCCTCCGACGCCT
>Ga0102851_10001161_pt1 | contig 14657 bp, 11 predicted proteins | sample Mud3Dept3metaG_FD_79558 | JGI IMG/M metagenome (GOLD analysis project Ga0102851, IMG submission 79558) | Freshwater wetland microbial communities from Ohio, USA, analyzing the effect of biotic and abiotic controls - Mud 3 Core 4 Depth 3... | ecosystem: Environmental > Aquatic > Freshwater >... | reverse complement strand
TCGTGGCGGCGAACCTGATCGACGGGTTGTATCCGACGGGCGGGCCGCTGATGGCATCTCCGCACATCGGCGCCACCGTGGCGCGCGGTCAGACGGAGCTGGGGGTCGAGGAGAAGGCGCCGCTGCCGGGGAAGCTCCACGGCTACCTGGTCGACGTCGCGTACTACTGGCTCGGCGAGACCCGCCTGTTCGGCCGTCCCGGCGGGAACGCGGCACGTTCACTCGAGTGCCCATGGCCGACGGGGCAGGGCGCGATCCTGTGCACCCAGCTCGCCGAGCGCGCGACCGCCGAGCGCGTGATCGGCGTCGACAAGGTGCTCGATGGCCTGCGGCTGTGCAAGGCGCTGCGCGAGGGAGGTTTCGATGACCTCCGCCGGCTCATCGAGGCCTCGAGTCGCTCGCGCACGATCGCCGATTTCGGCTCGACCGCTGGTCTGACGCTCGACCAGTGGAGGGCGAGGCTCGTCGAGGGGACGCGGCGCCGTCTCGACGGCGTCCGCACAGGCCTCGTCGACATCCGCACGCTGGTGCGCCCCGGTGCGTTCGGCGAGAACGGCCTTGATCTCCCGACGCTCGGCTCGCGCGCGCATAATGCCCGCGAGGCGTTGAGCTCGCCGGCGGTGCGCCTGCTGATCGGCAGCGAGAACTCGCTCCACTTGATGCGCCTCGTTGCGATGATCGAGCGCGCGTCGCGCGACGCGGAGGCCGATGACAGCGACGTGCAGGGCGCGGACGACGTCTCCGCCATGGTCCCGGCTGCGCCGACCCCGACGAAGACGCCCCTCTCTCCCGCAGCGAAGGGCAAGAAGCCGCCGAAGCCCGAGATCGAGAGTGCGATCGCAGGTTCGATCGATGCCGACGCGCTCATCCTCGCGAAGCTGCGCCAGGACGCGTCGGTCGTGCTCGCTGGCTGGGCGACGCGCGAGATGGGCGAGCTCGGAAAGCGGATCGACCAGATCAACGCGAAGGTCGACGCGGTGTACCCCACCGTCGATCGCCTCGAGGCATCGATCGCGGACATCGCGAGCCTGTTCGCCAGGTTCCCCAACAGCGACGGCACCGCGTCGCTCGATGTCGGCAACCTGCCGCTATACGCGACGCCGGATCTCGCGCGCGAGCTGCGCTCCGCCTCGAAGGCGCTGGTCGCGCTCGACGACGGCCTGCGCTCGCTGTTTCCCGGCGAGGTCAACGCCCAGGTCCGGTTCGCGCGCTCCGCGACGGTGCGGCTCGTCGGCTTCCTCGATCTCATGGAGCGCGTCGCCCGGTCGTCGCGCCTCACCCAGAAGACGGGCGACGTGATCGCCGCACTGCGCATGCTCGGCACGTTCGATGCGGGCGTGTTCGACGCGCCTCTCTATGACGTGCTCGAGCCTGTCATTGATTCGATCAAGACCCACGAGCCGATGAACCTCGAGATGCTCTATGCCGTGATCGCGCACGTTCGCCTCGACACGTTGATCGGCGCACTCCAGGGCGGCGGCGACCCGTGCAAGCACGAGGGTTCGGTCGATTGCTGGACCACGCGCCTCGTGCACGCGCTCCAGGAGTCCGTCGAGCAGGACGGAAGCGGTGGGCTTCGCATCGACGGTGGTAAGTTCGCGCAGCGCCTCGCACAGCACGGCGACGACTTCCGGCGACGTCACAAGTGGCGCGGCTACCTCCACCTCACGGTCGGGGTCGGTGGGCTGTACTCCGATCCGCTCGGGGACACCGACGACGCGCGGCGCACCGTGCCGCTGATCAGCGAGCAGATCGGGGTCGGGCTCGCCAGTCCGTCGTTCTTCGGCGACCGGCTGACCTTCAAGGTCGGCATCGGCGCGTCGGGCTTGCTCTACCGCGCGGCGCTCGACTCCGCGGAGTCGAACGCGATCATGGTGCATCCGCTGTTCTTCGCGGTGGACATCGGCGACCTCGTCGAGGCGTACGTGTCGCCGGGGATGTTGATGCTGTATCCGCCGGAGGAGGAGCGCAGCACGCAGGTCCGCTGGGGCTTCTCCGCAGGCATCTCGGTGCCGCTCACCGCGTACCTCGAGCGCCTGTGATGGCCGTCCAACCGGCCGGCCTGCGCGTGAACGCCCTCGCCGCGAGGCTGCGGTTGCCAGCGAAGCCGTTGCCCGTAACGGCCGTGTAAGGGATTGCGCCGCAGCTCGGGGTTCGCGCCGCAGAATTCGATTCGTCGACTACGGTTGGTTAGACCCTATCCAGCGCTCAGGCGTCTTGAGCCGTTGGCTTTGAACGTGGCCGGCCACGTCGCGCCCAACGCCGCCAACCCAGCAGCAAGGTGGAGATCATGACCTCGAAACAGCACGGATCGTTCCTGTCTCTCGGCATCGCGATGTTGGTGGCGGGTTGTGCGTCGCCGACGGCGGTCCCCCCGACGACTCCCAAGAGCGTCCCCGCACCACCGGTCGCCCAGGACATCGCCACGGCCGATTCCGACGCAGGGATGCTCCAGTCCAAGGTGACCAAGGTGACGGTCTACTCGGACCGCGCGAGGGTGACTCGTCAGGCCGCCGTCGAAGTTCCCACCGAGGCGACGGTCTTCGCGTTCCGAAGCCTGCCGGGCTGGGTCGATGATGGATCGGTACAGGTCTCGGTGAGCGCCGGCCGCATCGTCGACGTTCGCGTCGATCGACGGTTTCTGTCCAGAGCCACCGACGCGAGCTGGCAACGCGTCGAGAAGGAGCACGACGCGCTGTCGAATCAGCTCGCGGCGCTGACCGATGAGATCGCCGTCCTCGACGCACAGAAACAGCAGATCGAAGCCATCAAGGCGTTCTCGCTCGCGAAGATCACGCAGGACACGATCATCGGGAACATCAGCGTCAAGAGCTACGATGACGTGCTCGGGTTCATCGGGACCTCGCTGCGGACGAACGCCAAGGCGCGGCGCGACGTCAAGCTCCAGCTCGACGACCTCAAGCCAAAGCACGACGCGAGCGTGCGAGCGCTCGACGACGCGAAGGGCCTGATGAAGCTCGAAGAGACGACCGTGCTCGTGACGCTGCAGGGCGCCACGGTGGCGCCGGCGATCGTCGAGCTCACCTACATGTTGCCGGGGGTCACATGGGAGCCCATGCACGAGCTGCGGGCGAGCACGACCGACGCGAAGAGCGTCGAGGTCGTCTCGTTCGCCGCGGTCACGCAGACGAGCGGAGAGGACTGGGGAGGAGCCGCGCTGTCGTTCTCGACCCAGTCGACGACTCAGACCGTGAACATCCCGGAGCTCGAAGCGCTGACCCTCGGCGACACGCACACCGCGACCCGCACGCGCACCAGCCAGGTGTCGTCCTTCACCCGAGCCCAATCGGCGTTCAAGGGACAGAACATGCTGTGGAACAAGGTCCGCCAGCGCTCCGACGAGAGACAGCGCGAGAACTTCGAGCAGGTCTACCAGAGCAACATCGAGTTCCTCCAGGTGGTGCAGGGCCGGACGGTCTCGATCTTCGAGAGTCTTGCAAAGCGCGGGACGACCGCTCACTTCAAGGCCCAGCTCGCTCAGAGCGTGCGTGGCGATGGCCACCCGGTTCGACTGCTCATCGGCCGCAGCGTGCTCGGGTCCACGCAGAAGATCGTGGCCGCTCCCGAGCAGAGCCTGAGCGCCGCGCGCACCCTGGCGATGACCAATGCAACGGGCCAGGCCTTGCTGCCCGGCCAGGTCGCGCTCTACCAGGATGGAACCTTCCTGGGCCTGACGGACATCGACTTCATCGCCAAGGGCGAGCGCTTCTCCTTGTTCCTCAGCGTGGCCGAGCAGCTCAAGATCTCGCGCCAGCTGGATCGCAAGCACAGCACGCTCGTCCGCAAGACCCGCAACCAGATGCAGATCATGTTCATCGTCACGGTCGAGAACCTCGCGTCCGAGGAGGCCACGTTCACGCTGGCCGATCGCATCCCCGTGTCCGAGAACAGGGACATCAAGATCGACAGGGTCAGCATCACGCCCGGAACCAAGCCGGACTCCCAAGGTCTTCTCCACTGGGACCTGACCCTCAAGCCAGGCGAGAAGCGCGAGTTCCGCATCGGCTATCAGGTCGAGTATCCGGCCGAGCTCGTGATCGAGACCAAGCGTCGGCAGATGCAGGAACAGAGCTCGCCCTCACCGAGCGCGCCTTCGAAGGCCAGGATCGAGGATCAGATCAAGGCGCTCGAGGACTCGTTCTGATCGGTGCAGAGCGGGACTCTCGCGCTTGGCGAGGCTCGACGGTTCGCCTCCGATCCTGCATGATCGTCAGCTCATGGATGCACTCCCCGAATTCGACGCGGCGCTGCACCGCCTCCTCGACGCGTCGAGTGACACGGTGGTCCTCGCGACGGTCGACGGCCAGATCCTGAGCGGGAACCACGCGGCGCGCCAGATGCTCGGCTATTCCAGCGAGGAGCTGCCCGGCCTCAACTGGCGCGACCTGACCGTGGACGACAACGGGCTGCGCGCGGCCCTGGCCGAGCCGAGCCGCGCGGGCGGTCAGAAGATCACGGTGGTCGTCGTCCGCAAGGGTGGGGAGCGCATCGAGGCGGAGCTGATGAGCGCGGAGTTCCGGTCGCCGTCCGGCGTGCCGCGGGTGTGGACCATCATCCACGATCTGTCCGGGCGCAAACGGGCGGAGGACACGGCGCGGGCTCTGCGCGAGAGCGAAGAGACATTTCGCGCGCTCGCGGAGGCCAGTTTCGAGGGCATCTTCCTTCAACGCGAGGGGCGGATCCTGCTCGCGAACGCCGCGGTGGAGCGGATGCACGGCTTGCCGCGCGGCGGGCTCATCGGCGTTCACATCCTCGACTGCGTCGCTCCCGAGGCTCGCGACGACATCAAGCAGCGTGTCGCGACGCTCTCGGAGGAGCCCTACGAGACGATCGGGGTCCGTCGCGACGGCACGCGCTTCTTCGCGGAGGTCCAGGCGCGAACCGGCCCCGTGAACTTCCGCGGCGAGCCGACGCGCGTCGTCGCGGTGCGCGACGTCACCGCGCGCAAGCAGCTCGAAGCGAAGCTGGCCCTCTCCGATCGGATGGCGTCGCTCGGCACGCTCGCGGCCGGCGTCGCGCACGAGATCAATAACCCGCTGACGGCCCTGATGCTGAGCATCGATCTCGCGCACGAGGAGCTCGCGCGCGGTCGAGATGCCAGGATCGCGCGCATCGCCGAGCTGCTCGAGACCGCGGGAGAGAGCGCGGTCCGTGTCCAGCGCATCGTCAAGGACCTCCGCTCGCTCGCGCGGTCGGAGGACGAGCCCTCCGCGCAGATCGACCTCGCGGAGGTGATCGCGTACGCGCACGGCATCGCGAGCTACCAGATCCGCCACCACGCGCGCGTCGAGGTTCGCATTGCGCCCCTCGGCCCGGTCTACGGCGACCGCGCACGGCTCGAGCAGGTGGTGCTGAACCTCCTCGTGAACGCGGCGCAGGCGATCCCAAACGATGGCGCGGAGCACCGCATCGCGATCGACGTGCGCGAGCACGGGGCTGACCGCTTCGCGATCGAGGTCCGCGATACCGGCGTCGGAATCGCGCCGGAGCTTCGCGCCCGCATCTTCGATCCGTTTGTCACGACCAAGCCGATCGGCGAGGGGACGGGGCTCGGGCTTTCGATCTGCCATACCATCGTGGCCTCGCTCGGCGGGACGATCGACGTCGAGAGCGAGGTCGGCAAGGGAACGACATTTCGGATCGTGCTCCCCCGCGGATCCGCGCCCACCCCGGCGCTGGCCGTGACCCCGCCCGCCGGCGTCGCCGTCGCCGCGAGCACGGTCCGACGAGGGCGAATCTTGATCATCGACGACGAACGCCATATCCGCGAGACGATCGTGCAGGCCCTCGACGAGCACGACGCGACCGCGGTCGCCGACGCGCCCACGGCACTCGCGCTCCTGGATCGCGGCGAGACGTTCGACGTCATCCTCTGCGACCTGATGATGCCCGGCATGTCGGGCGCCGACTTCTACGATGCCGTCGAGCGCCGCTGGCCCGACCTCCTGGGGCGCATCCTGGTCGTCACGGGCGGCGCCGTGACGCCGCGGTCGAAAGAGGTCCTCGCGCGCGCGGTCAACCCGCCGCTCCACAAGCCCTTCCGCGCCACCGTGCTCGACGCCCGGATCGCGGCGCTCCTGCGCTAGAGCCAGCTCGGCCGTGGTCCACACCGCCTGCGCGCGACCTCGTGCAGGCGGTGCCCGCAACACCGGGCACGACCAGGTGTCCCAGGGCTGATGGTGCTGCGCAGCCTCCCCGTCGCCGTGATCGCCACTGCCTCTGCGTGCCTGTCCGCGCCTGCGTGGGATCCTGGGCGTCCGCCGCCCGAGAGCCGCGTACGAAAGATCGATCGACCTTCGGCGATCCCTCGCGGCTGCGCCGAGGCCCTTCACCTCGACGGTGAGCTCCGGCCGCTACCTGCGATGTACGTTCCTCCGACGACTTGCTCGCAGCGCGGGCCGATCCCAACCCGTCGCGTCCGTTCGGTCGTGGTCGCCGAGCTCGCGAACGAACACGACCTGCTGGCGGCCTATCCGTGCGAGACCGCCGCCGTCGGGCTCGACCTGCAGCACCAGCACGTGTGGATCGTCGCGTGGGGCGCATCGGCTGACTTTCTCAGCTCGCTCGCCTTCGTTCTCGACGATGGTCGACGGCTGACCCTCGGCTACGAGACCGGTCACGTCGAGTGTCATGGTGACGCGAGCGGTTGGGCGAAGTACGAGCATCACTACGTGTTGCCAGCAGACCGCCAGATCGACGTCGTGTTCTGTCCCGATCCTGAACCTCGTGGCGACTGTCTGGTCTTCTGACGGAATGGATGAAGCGATCCGTTCGCCCGCGAGTGAAGCCCCCCCCGACGTCCCAAAGCGGCCGACGGCTGGTACGATCGCCTCATGCCGTCGCTCTTGGTCGGTGCGATCGTCATGCTCGTTGGTTGTGCCGGTCCAGCTGCAATCCCTTCGGTCGAGAAGGCGGCACCCGACATGCCGGTGACGAAGACGCCGGGGACGAAGCCGTCCGAAGCGAAGACGTTCACGATCCGCAAGGGGGAGACGCTCGACGCTCTCGACGGTCTGCGCGTCACGTTCAAGGGGCACGGCCACAAGACGATGATGGTCGGCGGACCGACCTCCCCACTGATCATCTATCTCGCGTTCGAGTACGACGGAAAGACAGCGGAGCACGAGTACCACGTCTACGATCACGACCACGCCCGAGGCTTCGAGTGGAACAACTTCGTCTTCGAGTTGCTCGAGCATCACTACGACGTATGGATGAAGCTCTCCGTTCGCCGAAAGTGAAAGCGGCCAACGAGCATGTTCGTGGTGAGGCACCGGCGGATCCGCTCGACCGCGGGGTGCGGCTCCAGCTGCTTCGGATCCGGCGCGCGGTTGAGCGGCGTGTTCTTGAGGTCCTCGGGCGACCGGAAGCCTCCCTTGACCTGCATCATGCGAATGACGGTCAGCCACGACATGCTCGTGACCTTGAGGATCATGATCGTCGCCGCGACGACATACGTGGCGAATAGCGGGTTCTGCAGGCTGAGCTTGTCCATGGCGTTGTCCTCGACGTTCAGTCGATCTCGCAGAGGGCGCGATAGGTGGCGGGGCAGTCGACATCGAACCACACCTGCTCATGGGTGGTGGCGAGGCAAGCCGGGCCGACGACGTTGGGTTCGCCACTCGCCCACGCGGCGTACGCGCCGAACGGCTCGTTGGTCGCCCACCCGAATGTGCCGGTCTGGCTGGTCGCGCCGAGCCAGACGTTGACGGTGATGATCTGCGAGACGAATGCGACCTCCTCGAACGAGGTGAGGGTCGCGAGATGTCCACCTAGCGCCTCACACGAGGTGGAGGCGCCGAACCAGTCGTCCGGCTTCCAGAGGATTCGATAGCGGTGCCCATCCTCGGGCCGGGTTAGCCACGGCTCGATCTCGCACAGGTACGGGTACGAGTCGGTGGAGTAGCACCCGGTGATCCACGTCCCGTCGGCGTCCATCAGCGCCGTGGTCGTGCCGGTCGCGCACGCGACCGGCTGGCCGGCCGCCCAGTTCGCGAACGGCGCGGGTTCGTCGGTGACCCAGATCCATCCAGTGGCGTCGATGAACCCCAGCCGCGCCGGCTGCGCGACACGGGTCGCGATCGCGCCATTCTCGTCCGCGTCCGTGATGGTCGCCAGGTGGCCACCGATCGAGGTGCATGCGGCCTGGGCCGAGGGGAGCGGAAGGGCGAGGTCGTGCCGCGTGTAGCAGTGCTCGTTCACGGTCCACACGAAGCTGTCGCTTGCGGTGACGTCCTCGCACGCAACCATCGGGTAGGGCTCGAAGCCCATCCGTCCGCACGCCGCGAGCATCACCACCACCGGAACGACGCGCACAGTTCACATTATCATGCCTCGGGAACTGATCAGAAGGCGGCGCTCGGGCTCGTCTACGTTCAGAACCGTGCGGGCCCGCGCGCTGGGGATTCTTACAGGGACATGCCGTACGCGGCGCAGGTCTCGCGCACGTCCTTCTTCGCTTCCTCGTCGGTCACCTTCGCGAGATACGTCCCAGCCTTGCTGGCGTCCTTCAACGCGCACGCCATCCCGGCGGCGCCGGAGTACAACCGCTGAAGCAGGGCAGGGTCTCCCGCGTGGTCCTTGATCTGTCGCTCCGTATCCACCAACGCCTTCGCGTACTGGGCAAGCACCGGGTCACTCTGTTGCGGCGTGATCGCGGGCGCGACCGCACGCTCGGCGGGTTTGGTCTCCGCGGGTTTCCGTTTGGTCTCGACGGGTTTGGTCCCGACGGGCTTCGACGTGTCATCCGTCGACGAACCGCGCACGAGAAGAAAGCTGGCAAGCACGGCGCTGCCGACGAGGAGGACCGCGAGCGGTGCGAGGAGGAGCGCCCGCCTTCGCTTCGGCGCGGCAGGTGACGAGGTTGCCATCGACCCCGCGAGCGACCCGGCCTCGGCCGCATGCGGAGGAGCCAGTGGTGCGCTCGTCGAGCGAACGAGTGCCGCATACGCCTGCGTCGTCGACGCACCGAACGGCGCGAGCGAAGCGGCGAGCGCCGCCACATCGACGAACCGTGCGGACCGCTCCTTCTCGAGGCAGCACATGAGGACCGCGCGAAGACCTGGAGCCACGTCGATCGGCGCGGGCGCCTGGCTCGTGATCATCACTGCCAGCTCACCGATCTGCGCGCTCGGAAACGGCAGCCGCCCGCTGATCATCTGGTACAGCGTCACGCCGAGCGACCAGATATCGGTCCGCGCATCGACATCGCGCGGCGTCGTGAGCTGTTCGGGGGACATGTATTGCGGCGACCCCAGCATGGTCATGCTGTGCGTCAGTCGAAGCTCGTCGGCGGCCTTCGCGACGCCGAAGTCGAGCAGCTTCACGAGCGGGCTGCCATCGGCGCGACGCGTGACGAACAGATTGGGCGGTTTGAGATCGCGGTGCACGATGCCCCGCGGGTGTGCATCGGCGAGGGCAACGCACGCCTGCACGACGAAGTCGACCGCGGTCGCGACCGGCAACGGCTCCGTCCGCAGCATCGCCGCGACATCGCTGCCATCGAGCAGGTCCATCACGATGTACGGGGTGCCATTGTCGGTGCGCGCAACATCGAGCACGCGACAGACATGGTCGGTGCGTAGCACCGCGACGGCCCGAGCCTCGCGCAAGAAGCGCTCGATGATCTCGGTATCCCCGACGAACTCGTCCTTCATCATCTTGATCGCGACCGACTGCCGGAGCTCGAGGTGCGTCGCTGCCGCGACCACGCCAAACCCACCGACGCCGATCACGCGATCGATCCGAAACCGACCACCGATGATTTCACCGACCTGGAGCACGCGGGCGCAGCATAGGTCGGGGACGAGGCCGTGTCGCTCTGCCGAGAATGCTTGAAGGGGGATCTATCCGCCAAGCGCGTCTTCACGCGGTCCGGCGACGGCGGATCACCGCAGGTGATACCCGAGCCCGATCGCCCCCGCGACACCGCCGGGGCTCGCCAGCACCAGCGCGCCGCCGAAGACGATGGCGAGCCGCTGTCCTCGAGCGAACTGCACGACGTCAATGTCGAATCGAACATCGGTCCACGCGCCCGTCTTGAGCTCGGGCGCGCCGCGGCCGTTGTAGTACGTGACGGCCGCGCCCAGCCCAGCGCTCGCCGAGACCCGCGAGCCCACGTGCCACACGAACGCGGGGCCGACGAGGAACTGGTGCGCATGCTCGTCGTAGCTCACCGGGTCAAATGGATCGGCGACGGTTTCGCGCACGTAATCCCAGCTGGTCTGCAGGTGAAGCCAGCTGCGGCCGATCCGGACCGAGGCCCCAGGCCCACGTCCGTCGAGCGCGGCGTCATCGGCGAAGATGTTCCCGATCGACCGAATGTGGACCTCAGCGGTGACCTCGACGGGCGATCGCGCGGCGGGCGCGGCGCTTGGCGTCGACTCGGATGCCGACGGCTCGGCGGCCACGCGATGCGCGGCGAGCGCGAGCAGGACGAGGCCCCAGCCGAACCGTGCCATCGCCACAGCATGCCACGGCCCCTCGCGTACCGGGGCCGAGTGCGACGTCGTGGCAGCCGCCCTGCCGTCCGATCACGTTCGTTCGGAGGACGCGATCACCTCGATCAGTCCGACGACGTTGCAGTGGAGCTCGGGCGTTCGATTACGGCAAGTTGCGGCAGCCGCGAGGCGCGAGGGGAGTCGCTCCGGTCGGCGTCCGTACTACTGATCATGATGCAGCGCTCCATGGTGTTGGGCATTCTCTCGGTCCTGGTTGCTTCGTGTACCGACGACAGTGAACCGAACCCTCCAGCGCAGGGAGGCTCTGCCGAGCTCACGTTCGCCGGCATCTCCGGCAGCAACCTCGATACCAACCCTCTCCCTCCCACCGATGTCGGCCTGGTGTTTCGAGACCCGGCCAGCCAGACCCGCGTGATCGGCGTCTTTGCGTACGAGCTCCAGCTCGACGGTTTCAAGAGGAAGTCGTGGCAGCTCGCGCTGTCGATCTCGGGTGACCCCGTGGCTGGCGCTACCTACACCATCGCGACACCCAGCAGCGGTTCCGCGACGCTCGAGTACGACGAGAGTCCCGCATCGGGGGGGTTCCGCAGTTGGGAGGCGACAGGCGGCTCCATTGCCGTGGAGTCGCTCTCGGGATCGCAGGCGACCTTCTCGTTGTCGTCGATCCCCATGGTCGTCTCCACGGGTGGCAGCGGCAACGGCGCGACCGGCACCTTTGCTCTCAGCGGCACGATCACGGTCGACAACATCGAGTAGCGATCGTCCTGGAGCCTCCCGGGCAGGTGCGACGTGACCTTTGCCGACGCACGCGGTCGCACGCACGCCAGTCATCAGGATGGTTGGAGCAAGCGAGCGACGACGAGCCGCGATGATAAGGTGGCGATCCAGTGCAGTTCAGCTTCCCACCCGACTCTCCGCTCCACGCGTTCACCGAAGACGAGGTGAACGCGATCCTTACCGCCGGGACACTGCGCGCGTGCGCGGCCGGCGACGCGATCCTCACCGAGGGCGAGCCCGGCGACTCCATGTTCTTCCTCGTCGAGGGCCAGGCCGAGGCCAAGCTCGACAGCGGCAAGAAGGTGCGCAGCTACGGCCCGGGGAGCTACTTCGGGGAGCTGTCGTTCATCAACCCGGGGCACCGCCGGAGCGTGACGGTCGTGGCCACGACCGACGCGCGGCTCCACGTGCTCGACCAGTCGAGCGTGCAGTCGCTGCTCGCGAGCCACCCCCGCGCGATCTTCACGCTGCTCCGTCGGACCTGCGCGTTCCTGGTCGACGCCGAGCGCAACCTGATCGCGGACCTGCGCCGGCGGAACACCGAGCTGGAAGACACCATCAAGAAGCTCGAGTTCACGCGCAATCGGCTCAGCCAGGAGGAGGAGACCGCTCGCACCGACGGGCTGACCGCGCTGTACAACCGCCGCGGGTTCGATGCCGAGCTCCCGAGCTTCATGGACCGGGCCCGCGCGATCGGCGGTGGCCTGGTGCTGATCGCGATGGATCTCGATCACTTCAAGCCGCTCAACGACACGCTCGGGCACGCGGCCGGCGACTTCGCGCTGCGCGAGGTCGGCAAGATCCTGGCCGCCGGCGTCCGCAAGACCGATCTGCCGTGCCGGGTCGGCGGCGACGAGTTCATCGTCCTGCTCGCGGATCTCGACGAAGCGCAGGCTCGCACGCGGGCCGAGGCGCTGCGCGTCGCGATCGGCACGTTCCCGCACCCGGGCAACGAGCGCGGCATCCGCATCACCTCGACGATGGGCGGCACGCTGTACCGCCCGGGCGAGTCCGCCGCGGAGCTGATGCACCGCGCCGACGAGGCGCTGTATGCGGCCAAGCGAGCGGGCCGGAACCGGGTGGGCTGGGCGTGAGAGGCCCGTCGAGCTCGGCCACCGCGTGGGCGCTCGCGTGACCGAGCTGCGGTTCCACGTCTGGGGCTGCCGTGGCGGGCGGAACACGCAGCGCTCGCGGATCGGCAACCTCACGTCGTGCTACTCGCTGCGGGTCGGCGCGGATCTGTTCGTGTTCGACGCGGGGCGCGGCCTGTTGCCGCTCGCCGACGCCACCCTGCGCGACGACGCGCTGCGCGGCGTCGCGCGGGTGCACGTCCTCGTGACCCACGCGCACATGGATCACTGGGAGGGTCTCAAGGACGCGGCCTGGTTGTGGACGCCACGCAACGGCCTCGAGCTCGGACTGGTCGGCCCGGCCGAGGCGATCGAGGCGATCCGGCGCGCTCACGAGCCGCCGTTGTTCGTCCCGCTCGAGGTGCTGGCGATCGGCACGCTGGCCCGGCTGTCGTTCACCGAGCTCGCGGCCGGTGCGACCTTCGAGCTGCCGGGCGCGACCCTGCACGCGGTCGCGCTTCATCACTACAGCGGCACGTCCCCGCACCGGCGCTACCTCGACACGCTCGGCTACCACCTCGTGGTGCACGGCGGGCCGCGGGTGGCGTACCTCAGCGATCACGAGCCGACCGAGGCGACGCGCGCTCTCGAGGACGGGCTGCTCGCGGACTCGCAGCTCGCGATCATCGACGCCAACTACGGCGCGATCGCCGACCACGCGTTCGGCCACGGATCGATCGAGTACGCCGCCGGCCTGGCGCGCCGCCACCCGACCACCTGGGTGATGGCCGGGCACCACGGGCCGCTGCGCACCGACGAGGCCATCGAGGCGGAGCACGGGCGCCATGGCGCGGACTGTCCGAACCTCACGCTTGCGGTCGAGGGCACCGGCGCGCGGTGGGACGCGGCGACCGGCCAGTTCACGAGGGGCTGAGCCGCGGGCCGCTCACGAGCTGCGCTCGGCGAGCTCGCTCGATCGCTCGGGCGTCGACGGCGCGATCTGCGCGTCGATCAGGCGCTCGACCGCCGGCGGCACGGCCGTGAACCGCAGCCGGCTGGGCTCGCCCGCCACCACCACCTTGGCGTAGAGATCGCCCTCGACCCGCTCGCCCGACGGGGCGACTACGCGGACCTTGAGGTTCTGGAACGCGTCGAGCCCGGCCGCGCCGATCAGCGTGGCGCCGAGCGCCGAGAGCGATCCGAGCTGGCCGCGCTGCTCGTCGCCCTCCTCGTTCTTGCCCTTCATCACCCGGTAGTGGACCTCGAGCGGCGCCGCGAGCTCGACCAGGCCGAGGTCGACCTCCTCGAGCTCGAGGTCGTACTCGCCGCCGATGCCCTTGACCTCGAACGCGGGGATCGGCTCGGGGAAGCCCTTGGCGACGATCATCTGCTTCTCGCCGACCTTCACGTCCGCGCCGGCGAGCTCGAGCGTGGTCCCCGAGATCAGCACCTGTCCGCCGACCGTGTTCGACTCGATCCGCGCGGTGAGGTTCACGTGGCTGCCGACGACGCCGTACTTGATGTGCTTCTGCGAGCCGATGTTGCCGACGATCACCTCGCCGGTGTTGAGCGCGATGCCCATCTCGAGCCTGGGCAGCCCGAGGCGCGCGTTGTGCTCGTTGATGCCCTTCATCGCGCGCTGCATGGCGATCGAGCACGCCACCGCGCGCCGGGCGTCGTCCGGCGCCTCGAGCGGCGCGCCGAAGATCACCAGGATCGCGTCGCCGATGAACTCGTCGATGGTGCCGTTGTGCTCCATGATGATGTCCGCCATCGTGCCGAGGTAGTGGTTGAGCACGATCAACACCTCGGCCGGCTTCATCCGCTCGGCCATCGCGGTGAAGCCGCGCAGGTCCGACATCATGATGGTCAGCCGGCGGGTCTCGCCGCCGAGCTGGAGCTTCGACGGATCCTTTAACATCTGATCGACGACGGTCGGCGCCAGGTACTTCGAGAACGTGCTGCGGATGAACTTCTTGCCGCGCTCCTCGAGCACGTACTTCACCGCCACCGTGGTGACGAAGATCGTCGCGAGCTCCCCGAACAGGAAGATCGAGTTGAGGTCGACATCGCGCCGGCTGAACAACCAGCCGACGTCGAGCGCGGCGAGCACGCCGATTGCTACGAGCGCGCACAGCATCGCCGGCAGCGCGTCGAGCCGGATCATCAGCAACCCGAACAGCAGCGCGCCGACCGTCATCAGCACGAACACCAGCCGGCCGTCGAACGGCGCATCGGCGCGCCGGATGGCGTCCCCCGACAGGATGTTGTCGAGGATCGTCGCCAGGCCCTCGGTGCCCGGGATGTTGTTGCCGAACGGGAAGTGGCG
>Ga0102851_10001160_pt1 | contig 14658 bp, 14 predicted proteins | sample Mud3Dept3metaG_FD_79558 | JGI IMG/M metagenome (GOLD analysis project Ga0102851, IMG submission 79558) | Freshwater wetland microbial communities from Ohio, USA, analyzing the effect of biotic and abiotic controls - Mud 3 Core 4 Depth 3... | ecosystem: Environmental > Aquatic > Freshwater >... | reverse complement strand
GCTGGGCGACGAGGGCGACCAGGCGGTGCTCCGAGAGCGCCTCGTCGACGGCGCGGATGCTGGTCTCGCGGCCGACCGAAAGAGGCACGATGATGAAGGGGTAGAGCACCGCGTCCTTGAGCGGCAGGACGGGCAGCAGATCGGGGACGCGCGGGGTCTCTTCGCTCACTTCTTGTTCTTCTTCTTCTTGCGCTCGCGGTCCTTCTCGAGCAGCCCTTTCAGCTCGGCCATGAACTCCTCGACGTCCTCGAAGCGGCGGTAGACGGAGGCGAAGCGCACGTAGGCGACCTGGTCGAGCACGCGCAGGCGCTCCATCAGGAACTCGCCCAGCTCGCGCGTCGAGATCTCGCGGTCTTCGCGCTCGGCGAGCAGGTTCTCGGCGGCGTCGGCGATCTCCTCGAGCTGGCGCGGCGAGACGGGCCGCTTCTCGCACGCCTTCTCGAGCCCCTTGAGCAGCTTGGCGCGGTCGAAGTCCTGGCGCGTCCCGTCCATCTTGACCACCTTGAAGCCGACCTCTTCGACCTTCTCGTAGGTGGTGTAGCGCCGGTTGCAGCCCAGGCACTCGCGCCGGCGCCGGACGGTGCCCGAGTCGCGGCTCTCACGAGAATCCACCACGCGGTCCTCGACCGCTCCGCAGAATGGGCAACGCACGGCGCGGACTCTAGCGCAGCGGGGGCGCCGAGTCTCCGCGATCGAGTCGCGGTCGCGCTCGCCATCGGCCGGCGCCGGGGCTGGCGCGGACCGGGCTCATCCGGCAGGCGCCGCGCGGCCGCAGCGCCGCCTGCCGGCCCCGAGGGCGCGGCCGGAGGACAGGGACCGCCGTCGCTAGCGCGCTCTGCCGCGCCGGAGCAGGTTGACGATCGCCAGCAGCACGATCGCGCCGAGCAGCGAGACCACGAGCCCCGAGAGGCTGAAGTCGCCCTGGTTGATCGTGGCGCTGCCCAGCATCGGGCCGAGCAGGAAGCCGCCGAGGACCGCGCCGACGATCCCGACCACGACGTTCAGGAGAATCCCCTGCTGGGCGTCGGTGCGCATGACGAGGCTGGCCAGCCAGCCGACGACTCCGCCCATCACCAACCAGACGACGACGTTCATGGCGATCTCCTCCGGATGCGCGCCGGTCCGCCCGGCGGCGACTCAGGGCGGAGCAAGGGGAGTGCCACGACCCGACTCGACGGCTCCACCGGTCCGAGCGGTCCGGTTCTCCGCGCCCCGCAGCCACCGGCCGCGGCGGCATCGTCGAAGCCCGGCGCCGCCGCGCGCCGAGGAAATTGCAGAAAACGGCCCACGGTGTGGCGGCGCAGACTCGAAGTTCGCGCGGCGAGAGATGGCAAGGTCCTTGCGACCGGACCTGCCCGGCAGGACTGGACCTCGCCGATCGAACCGGAAGGAGTGCCAGCGATGAACGTGAAGAGGCTGTTGACCGCGAAGCACGGACGGAGCCTGCGCACGCGCGGGAGCGAGGAGCTCGATCTGCTGCTGGAGTCGCTCTCCGACAAGGTCGCGGACGTGCGCTCGGCGCTCGCCACGGTCGCCGAGGACGGCCTCGAAGCGGCCGGCGCCGGCGTCGACGCGCTGGTCAGGAAGACGCGCCGGGGAGTGCGCGCCCTCGACCGGCGCTGGAAGCGGATGGACGGGCGGCAGAAGATCGCCGTGGCCGGGGGTCTGCTGGCGGTGCTCGCAGCGGCCGCGGCCACGCCCACGATCGTGCGCAAGCTGCGCGAGCGCTGAGCGCTGCGTTCCCGGGGAGCTGCGCGGAGAGGCGCCGGGGGGAACGCCCGGCGCCCCTTCGCCGGCTGATCCTCGATCGACACCCTGAGTCGCGCATGCGTCGAGCGCGCGGATGGGGTCGTCGAGCTCGAGCCGGAGAACGGTGCCCGACGCACCGGGCGCGCGCGGCGTCAGGCGCGATCCTGGAGCCGCACTTCACCGAGCTGCTTCGCGCAATGGGCGCAGCAGTAGATGACGCCCTCGGCCTCCACCCCGTGTCCGATCACCCGGCAGCCGCAGTGCGCGCAGGAGGGGGCGAGCGCCTGGATCGCGCATTCGAAGGTGTCGAAGACATAGCGGCGGCCGGCCATCGAGACTTCGAAAGCCTTGTCGTAGAGATTGCCGCAGACGTGGCAGGGATCCATCGGGCGCGCCTCCGCTTCAGAAGTTGGTCGATGAAATCCGCTCTTCGAGCGCCGCGTCCGCTCGGACGTGGGCGCCGGAAGCCACAGCAATCCCGGTGCCCACGAGACGTGACCCGGGCGCACCAGACGATCCGCTTCGCGACGAGGAGCGTCGGCCATCGCGGAAACCGCTTCCCGCAGGCTGCCGGCGGGAGATCTGGGCGTGCCGGACGGCTGTCCGAGCGCGGAAGCAGCGGCTGCTAGGTCAGGCGGCGCAGCGTGTCGAGCAGGGCCGTCGCGTCCACCGGCTTGGCGAGATGCTCCTGGAAGCCGGCGAGCAACGCCCGATGCCGATCCGCCTTCTGGGCGTACGCGGTCAGCGCGATGGCGGGGGTCGCCCCGCCCCGCGACTCCGGCAGCTCGCGAACCCGGCGCAGCAGCGAGAAGCCGTCCTCGCCCGGCATCTCGATGTCGCTCACCAGGATGTCGGGACGAAGCCCGACCAGCGCCGTGAACGCGGCGCCGGCCGAGGCCGACGTTTCGACCCTCGCGCCGGCACGCTCGAGCAGCGCCTGCAGCATCTCGCGCGCCACCGGGTCGTCGTCGACGACGAGGACCCGGATGCCGTCGAGCCCGCTGGTGTCGACCGGCGCGCGCTCGGGCTCGTCGACTGCGTCGAGCAGCGTGGCGACCGGGAGGCGGACCGTGAAGGTCGCGCCCGTCCCCGGACCTTCGCTCGCCGCGGCGATCGAGCCGCCGTGGAGCTCGACCAGATGGCGGGCGATGGCGAGTCCGAGCCCGAGCCCCTGATAGGTCCTCGCCGACGAGGCCTCGGCCTGGCGGAAGGGGGCGAAGACGTAGGGGAGAAAGGCGGGCTCGATGCCGATCCCTTCGTCGCGGACGACGAGGTCGACGGTCGAGCCGGCTTGCCGGACGCGGAGCTCGACGCGTCTCCCCCGCTCCGTGAACTTGACCGCATTGGCGAGCAGGTTCCAGATGACCTGCTGCAGGCGGTGCGGATCTCCCATCACGTGCGGGAGGTCGTCACCGGAGTCGCAGTCCAGCGTCACGCCCTTGGCCTCCGCCGCCGGCGTGACCGCCCGGCAGGCGGCTTCGATGACCTTTTCGAGCCTCAGCGGCGAGAGCGAGAGGAGCAGCTTGCCGCTCAGGATCCGCGACACGTCGAGCAGGTCGTCGACCAGCCGCGAGAGGGTCCGGGCGCTACCGTCGATCAGCGCGATCCCGCGGCGCAGCTCCTCCTCGCCGGTCTCGGGCGTGGTCAGGATCTGAGTCCACCCGAGGATGCCGTTGAGCGGATTGCGGAGCTCGTGCGAGACCCGGGCGAGGAACTCGTCCTTGGTGCGTGCCGCCAGCGCGGCCTCGGTGCGTGCCTTCTCGGTTTCGACGAGCAGCGTCTCGCGTTCGAGCTCGATCTGCCTGCGGTCGCTGATGTCGATGCAGAAGCCGAGGTAGTCCTGGAACTCGCCGGCGGAATCCGTGCGGGGCACGCCGGTCGACAGCACCCAGCGCCAGGCGCCGTCGGCGCGCCGGATCCTGAACTCGAACCGGAATTCCTCGCGCGCGACGAAGGCCGCCGCGACCGATCCGGCCAGGGCCTCCCGGTCGTCGGGATGCACGCCGTCGTGCCAGCCCTCTCCGGCCTCCTCCTCGAGGGTGCGGCCGCGGAACTCGAGCCAGCCGCGATTGCACCAGACGATGCCGCGCTCCGGCTGGGCGATCCAGATCATGATCGGCGCCCGGTCCGCGGCCTGACGGAAGCGGCGTTCCGTGCTGGCGAGGGCCCGTTCCGCCCCCTCGAGCTCCGTGATGTCGAGCGAGACGCAGCGCACTTCCTGGAATGCGCCGGTGCGCGAGGGCGTGGCGACGACGTGGGTCTCGAAGACTCGCGTGGTGCCGTCGGCGCGGTTCCAGCGGTGGCGGAGCGTCGCGCTGCCGCGGCGGGCGGCGTTCTGGAGCGCCGCTTCGAACGCAGCGCGGTCGCCCTCCGGCAGCAGCCGGTCCCAGAGCAGGTTGCTGCGGATCCACTCCTCCGGCGGATAGCCGCACAGGCGTTGGGCGTTCGGCGACACGAAATGGACGTGCGGCGGCCAGATCGGCGGCTCGAGGCGCGCCTCCCAGGCGATGCCCGGGAGATTGGCGAGCAGGACCTCGAAGCGCTGGCGGCTGAGGACCAGGTCGTCGGCGAGCTGCTGCCGCTCTTCCGCCTGGCGCTGCGCCCACATCCTGCCCGCGTGCATGCCCTCGAACAGCAGGCTGATCAGGAGGCCCGTCGCGGCGAACAGGACGATCGAACGCGCTTCCTCGATGCTGTCGATGCGGAACGAGCCGGCCGGGGGGAAGAAGGAGTAGGAGGCGAGGAGCGCGCTCGTGGCGGTTGCCACGATCCCGCCGCTGAAGCGCCCCTGCCAGGCGGCGAGGACGACGGCCGGGTAGGCGAAGAGAACGAAGCGACCCGGGCCGAACCAGGGAGCGTAGGAGCTGGAGAGGAGCGCCGCCAGGCAGGGCAGCAGGATCGCGAGTCCGAGACGAATCCAGGGGGACTTGAGATCCGGAGTGAAGAACCGCGCCCGCGTCAGGCCGAGTCGCTGGCGAAGGCGGCGCGTGCGTCGGGCCAGGATCTCGAAGGCGGGCGGCGAGAAGGTCATCCATGGGCCCGGGCCGCGAGTCGTGTACCCGGCCTCCGGGGCCCGTGAATAGCAAGAAATCGGCCAGCGGGCAAGAAAGGGCAGCGGCAGCCGGCTTGCGTTCCTCGACGGGTGCGGCCTAGATTGCGCCGGCGATGGCTGATTCTGCTCCGCTCGCCCTGGTGGTCGACGACGATCCGGGCTCCCTCGCGGCGCTCGAAGCGCTCGTGCTCCGCGAAGGGTTCGAGGTGGTCACCGCGGCCGACCTGGCGAGCGCCACCGCCCGATTGACCGAGCGGCCGCCGGCGATCGTCCTGGTCGACTACAACCTGCCGGACGGGCGCGGCCTGGAGATCCTCGAGCGACTCGCCGAGCCGCGGCCGGAGGTCGTACTGGTGACCGGCGAAGCGACGCTCGAGACCGCGATCGAAGCGTTGCGCGCGGGCGCCTCGGATTTCCTGGTCAAGCCGGTCGAAGTTGCCCGGTTGAAGGCGGTGCTCGAGAGCGTGGCCCGAGCCAGCGCCTACCGGAGCGAGATCCGTTCGCTGCGAGGCGAGTTGCGCGAGCTCGGCCGCTTCGGGGCGATGATCGGCAGCTCCGAGCCGATGCAGGCGGTCTTCGACCGGATCGCGCGCGTCGCACCGACCGACGCGACCGTGCTCGTCACCGGCGAGAGCGGCACCGGCAAGGAGCTGGTCGCGGAGGCGGTTCACCGCCTCAGCCGGCGCAGCCACCGCCCCTTCGTCGCGGTCAACTGCGGCGCGATCTCCGCCAATCTCATCGAGAGCGAGCTGTTCGGCCACGAGCGCGGCGCTTTCACCGGCGCCGACCGCCAGCGGAAGGGCCTCTTCGAGCGCGCCCACCAGGGGACGCTCTTCCTGGACGAGATCTCCGAGATGCCCATCGAGCTGCAGGTCAGGCTCCTGCGGGTGCTCGAGTCCGGGACCGTGACCCGGGTCGGCGGCGAGCGTCCGATCGCCATCGACGTGCGCGTGGTCGCGGCCTCGAATCGGGATCTCGACGGCGCGGTCGCCGAGGGGCGGATGCGCGCGGACCTGCTCTACCGGCTGAGGGTCCTGCCGATCGAGCTGCCCCCGCTGCGCGAACGCGGCGGGGACGTGACGATCCTCGCCCGGCACTTCCTCGCCGAGCTCGGCCGGGAGCAGGGCCTGGAGAAGGTCCTCTCGGAACCCGCGCTCCGGGCCCTCGCCGCCTACTCGTTTCCGGGCAACGTGCGCGAGCTGCGCAACGCACTCCACCAGGCTTTCGTCCTCGCGGAATCGAGCATCGGGGTCGAGCACCTTCCGCCCGCGGTCGGCGCCGCGGCCCCGGGCCGGAGGGACGGCGCCGCGACGGGCGGCACGGAGCCCGCGGGCGTGCTGCTGGAGCTGCCGATGACGCTGGCCGAAGCGGAGCGGCGCCTGCTCCTGGCGACGCTCGACCGGCTGGGCGGCGACAAGGCGAAGTGCGCGGAGACGCTCGGTATCAGTCTCAAGACGCTCTATTCGCGATTGCGCGAGTACTCGGCGCGCGACCCTTCCTGATCGCGCGCGAAGTCCCTCTTCTACAAAGTTCCTGATCCGGTCCGTTCCCGCTGCGAGCACGCGAGCCGGAAGGCCCGTGGCAGCGGGCCCCGCGCTGTTGGCATCGCCGTTGCTCAACAAGCTCGCGGAAGTCGACGGGTCCGCCGTCATCCCGCAGGTCGTGGAGGGAGAACGCAATGCTGAGCTGGACGGTCACCTTTCTCGTCATCGCGGTCATCGCCGCGATCCTCGGCTTCGGCGGCATCGCCGGCGTGGCGACGGGAGTCGCGAAGGTCCTGTTCGTCCTCTTCCTGGCACTGTTCGCGGTCTCGCTGGTCACCCGTCGCAGGGCCTGAAGGTCGATTCCGCGCCGTGGTCGTTCGACCGCAGCGCGTTCGCAGGGCCCCCGCGAGGTGCGTCGCCTCGCGGGGGTTGGTTCGAACCAGAAGCGCGGGCGCCTCGAGGCTCGCCAGAAAGGAACCATCGATGAACCGGGACATCCTCGAAGGCAAGTGGAAGCAGCTGCGCGGCGAGATCCGCGAGACCTGGGGCGAGCTGACCGACGACGAGATCGACCGCGCCGCGGGCAACGCCGAGAAGCTGGCCGGGCTCCTCCAGGAGCGCTACGGCTGGACGCGAGAGGAGGCGACGAGCCGGGTCGCGGACTTCCTGGCCCGCGTCAACGCCAGGATCTCGAGCCACGACGAGGAGCCGGTCGGCACCGGGCCGCGGCACTCCTGAACCTCGAGAACACCACATCCAGACGTCAACGAACAGGAGGAACGACATGAAGCGCACAATTACTACAGTCCTCGCTCTGGTGGGCGTGCTCACGCTCGGCGCCCTCGAGGCACGCGCCAGCGACAACCAGTCCGATTCGACGACGACGCTCAAGGTCAAGCTCGCCCTGCTCGAGAAGCTGGGAACCGACGCGCTCAGAGTCGACGTCGACACCAACGGTGGCGACGTCCACCTCGGCGGGACGGTTCGCGAGCGCGAGACGGCCGAGCTCGCCTCGACGATCACCCGATCGGTGGCGGGCGTCCAGTCGGTGGACAACGACCTCGAGGTCCGCGGCACTCCCGACACCGTCGGCGGGGCCGTGGCGGAAGGTGAGAACGAAGTGAAGGACGCCATGCTCGAGAGCCGCGTCCAGCTGGAGCTGATCGACAAGCTCGGGAGCGACGGCTTCAGGATCGGCGCCGAGGTGGCGAGCGGCGTCGTCACGCTCAAGTTCCCCGCCGATCTGTCCGCCGGCCGCCGCGACGAGGCCAAGTCCGCGGCCAGGGCGGTCGACGGCGTGGCAGAGGTCATCTGGGTCGAGCAGCGCTGACGGAACCCCTCCGTCAGTCGCGCGGCCCGTCCGGATCCCCCCCCGGGCGGGCCCTTTTTTTGGGCCGACGTCGTCGTCCGGGGCGGGGGTGGGAGAGCAGTCAGTCCTTCGAGTTCAGCGCGACCTTGAGATGGAGGAGGAGCTTGTCGAGGCCGGAGGGATCGTTGATGTCGATGGGCAGGTCCCGGATGGCGTCGACGATGCGGGCGTCGGCGTCCTCGACGCGCAGGTCGAGCAGGAAGCGGCGGGCGCGGCGCAGCTCCGAGCGCTTGAGCGTGAGCTCCACCGCGCGATGGATCTCGCCGTTGCCCTCGGCGGGCGATGGCGCCAGCGGGCGCGGGTGCGAGCCGGAACGCACGGCCGCGTCGGGCGGAGGCAGCGCGAAACGCGGCTGCGACCCGGAGGCGGCGGCCGGCGGGGGCACGACGGTGGCTGGGCGCGGCACGGCGCTCGCGGCGGGCGGGGTGGCGGCCTGGGCGTGCGCTCCGGAGCGAGGCGTCGCTTCGGGCCGGGCCTCGGTGAGCGCCTGCTTGCGGATCTTCTCGAGCTCGGCGAGCACGTCGAGCTTGCTCGACTTGCCGCGCGCGCTGCCGCGGGCGGGCGCCGGCGCGGCGCCGGAGAGGGCGCCGCTGGCCGGGCGCGTTTGCGCGGCGGGCGGCGGCGGCGTTGGCCGCGGCCGGGGCGCCGCGGCCGGCGGCGGCGTGGCCCCCGCCGGAATGCCGCCCGGCGCGCGCAGCGGCGCTGCCGGCCGGCCGGTGCCCTCGCCCATCTTGGTCAGCCGCCGCTTGAGCGAGAGCAGGGTCTGCTTGGAGATCCCCTTGAGCGTCTCGAAGACACCCTGGCCGGACAGTGCCGAGGCCTCGAAGTGCGGGAACGCGCGCTGGTTGAGGATGCGGTTGAGCTCCTCGACCGGCGCGACCTCGGGCAGGTCGCGCTTGTTGTACTGGAGCACCACCGGGATGGCGTCGAGCGTCAGGCCCATCTCGGCCAGGTTTTCCTCGAGGTTCTTGAGCGAATCCGCGTTGGCCTGGAGCATCGGCCGCTGCGAGTCGGCGACGAAGACCACGCCGTCCACGCCCTTGAGGACCAGCTTGCGGGTGGTGTTGTAGAAGACCTGGCCGGGCACCGTGTAGAGCTGGATGCGGGTCGAGAAGCCGCCGATCGTGCCGACGTCGATGGGCAGCAGGTCGAAGAACAGGGTGCGGTCGGTCTCGGTCTCGAGCGAGACCATCTCGCCCCGGCTGTCGGTGGCGGTGTGGCCGTAGATGTACTGGAGGTTGGTGGTCTTTCCGCACAGACCGGGGCCGTAATAAACGACCTTCGCGGTCATCTGCATCGTGCTGTAGTTGAAGAACACCATGGCCATCCCGGCTCAGTCGGGAGACTTGGAAGTTAGCACCCGATCTCTCGGGCGGTCAAGGAGTTCGGGCCGCGCGAGCCGTTCGGCGAGGGCCTTCTGGGCGGGGCTGAGCGGGCGCGTCTCGGCGCGCCGTTCGAGCGCCGCGCGGGCGAGCGCGACGACCAGACCCTTGAGCTCGGGTGCCGCGTCGGCGAGCGCCTCGAGCTGGCGCTCGACCGTCTCGAGGTCGCCGCGCGCGGCGGGCCCGGTGATCGCGTCGGCGGGGTCGGCGGCCGCGGCCGCGGCTTCGAGCGCCGCGAGCGCCAGGCGGGCGTAGCCGCGCCGCGCGCCCTCGGGAACGCCGGCGCGCTGCGCGAGGCTCGCGGCCGAGGCGAACACGGTCGCGACCCCGCCCGCGGCCAGGGTGGCAGCGAGGTGGTAGAGCACGCGCAGCTCCTCGGGCACGATCGCCGCCTCGCCGCCGAAGGCCTCCGCCAGGCGGCGGCCGAGCGCGCGCGCCTGCGCGTCGCCGTCGAGCGCGAAGAAGGTCCCGCGCGCCGCCTCGGGGTCCCGTTCGACCGCCGGGAATGGGCGCAGGGGATGGAAGCTGCCGACCGGGCAGCCCGCCGCCGCGAGCGGGGCGAGAGCCGAGGCGCCGATCGGCCCGGCGACGTGCAACGCGACGCCGTGGAATCGCCCGGCGAGGCGGCGCGCCACGTCGGAGATCGCGGCATCCGGGACCGCGATCAGGGCGAGGTCCGCGCTCGCCCCCCCGTAGTCGGACGCCGACTCCAGAGGGGCTCCGAGCCGTGCCGCGGCATCGCGCGCCCCTTGCGAGCCGGCGCGTCCGGCGACCGCCACGCAGCTGGCGCCGCGAGCGAGCGCCCAGGCGGCCAGGCTCTCGCCCACGCGGCCGGGGCCGACGAGCAGGAAGCGGAGCCCCGCCAGCGGCGGTTCGGCGCGGTTCACTGGGGTAAGATAAGGCCGCTTTCGAGCGCGGCGCAACGCCTTGTCCGCGGCTCGGCGATGCGCCGGCCGAACTGCGCCCGTGGAGCCCGAGATGCCGGTGCGCCCCAAGGTCGAACTGTCTGCGCGGGATCGCGAGATCCTGAAGGACGTCGTCCACACCTTCCTGGTGTCGGGCGTGCCGGTGAGCTCGCGCCTGGTCGCCCGCCACACCCAGCACGGCATCTCGGCGGCGACCATCCGCAACGTCATGGCCGATCTCGAGGATCTGGGTTACCTCGACCAGCCGCACACCTCGGCCGGACGCGTGCCGACCGGCAGTGGTCTCCATTTCTACATCGAGTCCCTGATGGAGGCGCGCGACGTGCCCGACGAGGAGCGCCGTCGCATCGAGGGCGAGTTGGCGAGCTCCGGCTCGGACGCCGGCCACCTGGTCGGCACCGCCACCCAGCTGCTGTCGAGCCTGTCGGGGCAGATCGGCATCCTGGTCACGCCGGTGTTCGGCGACACCGTGCTCCAGGCGGTCGACTTCGTGCCGCTCTCCGGACGGCGCGTGCTGTGCGTCGTGGTCTCCACCACGGGCTTCGTCGAGAACAAGCTGATCGAGGCCGACGAGGAGCTCTCGCGCGAGGAGCTGGTGCGCATCTCGAACTACCTGACGGAGAGCTTCCGCGGCCAGACCCTGCGCTCGATCCGCGAGCAGCTGCTCACCCGCATGAGCGAGGAGCGGGCGCAGGTCGACGCGCTCCTGGCGCGCGCGATCCGGCTCGCGAGCCGCGGCCTCGACCCGCGCGGCGAGCCGGAGCTGGTGATCGAGGGCACCTCGTCGCTGCTCGCTCGCGCCGAGCTGGGGGACATCGAGAAGGTGCGGCGGCTGCTCGACGCCTTCGCCGACCGCCAGCGGCTGGTGCAGCTGCTCGGCCAGTGCCTGGCCGGCAACGGCGTGCGCGTGCTGATCGGTGACGACAGCGAAGTGACCTCCGACCTCGGGCTCACCCTGGTCGCCCGGCCCTTCGGCGCCGAGGACAGCGCTCGCGGTACGCTCGGCATCCTCGGCCCGGCGCGGATGCCCTACGACCGGATCATCCCGCTGGTCGACTACCTGGGCGAGTCGCTCGGCCGAGCGCTCGAAGAGAGCGCGAACCGGTGACGCGCGGGGGGGGAATGGGAGACGACGAACGCGAGCTCGCGGCGGGCGCCGGCGAGTCGGAGCCCTTCGCCGGCGACGACGTCGAGATCCTCGACATCGAGGCAGTCGAGGAGGAGGGGGGCGCGGGCGCGGACATCGCCGACTTCGCGGCCGCGCCGCCCGCGGCCGCGCCCGAGGAGGGCGAGCCGACCGCCGAGCTGGCCGAGCTCAAGAACCGACACCTGCGCCTGCTCGCCGATTTCGACAACTACCGCAAGCGCTCGGACCGCGAGCGCGAGGAGCTCGCCCGGTTCGCCCTCGCCGAGCCGGTGCGCGACCTGCTGCCGGTGGTCGACAATCTGTCGCGCGCGCTCGCCGCCAGCGGCCAGCTCGAGGACCTCCGGCGCGGCATCGAGATGACGGCACGCCAGCTCACCGAGGTCCTCAAGCGCTGGGGCGTCGAGGAGGTGCCTGCGGTCGGCCATCCCTTCGACCCGCGGATGCACGAGGCGGTGATGCGGGTCGAATCGGCCGACGTGGACGAGCCGACGGTGGTCGAGGAGTTTCAGCGCGGCTTCCTGCTGCGCGGCCGGCTGCTGCGCCCCGCCATGGTCAAGGTCGCGGTGGGACGTGAGGCGGGGGGGCCCGGAGCGGCCGGGCCCCGGGGCGGTGCGGGGGAGAACGGATGAGCAAGATCATCGGCGTCGACCTGGGTACGACCAACAGTTGCGTGGCGGTGGTCGAGGCGTTCTCGCCGCGCGTGCTGGCCAACCGGGACGGTTCCCGCACCACACCCTCGATCGTCGCCTTCACCCCCGACGGCGACCGGCTGGTCGGGCAGATCGCGAAGCGCCAGGCGATCACCAATCCGCAGCAGACGGTGTTCGCGGTCAAGCGCCTGATCGGCCGCAAGTTCGACGATCCCAACGTCCAGCGCGCGCGCGACCTGCTGCCCTACGCCATCGTCGAAGCGCCCAACGGCGACGTCAAAGTGCAGATCCGCGACCGCCAGCACTCGCCCGAGGAGATCTCCGCGTACATCCTGCGCGAGCTCAAGGCCTTCTCGGAGGAGGTGTTGGGCGAGCCGGTGCGCGAGGCGATCATCACCGTCCCCGCCTACTTCGACGACTCGCAGCGTCAGGCCACCAAGGACGCCGGGCGGATCGCCGGCCTCGAGGTGCTGCGCATCCTGAACGAGCCGACGGCGGCCGCGCTCGCCTACGGGCTCGATCGCGTCCAGGGCAGGAAGCGCATCGCGGTCTACGATCTCGGCGGCGGCACCTTCGACATCTCGATCTTGGAGCTGTCGGAGGGCATCTTCGAGGTCAAGTCCACCGCCGGCGACACCTACCTGGGCGGCGAGGACTTCGACCAGCGCATCATCGACTGGCTGATCACTGAGTTCCGCACCGAGACCTCGATCGACCTGCGCAGCGACCGCATGGCCCTGCAGCGGCTGAAGGAGGCCGCCGAGCGCGCCAAGTGCGAGCTCTCGACCTCGACCGAGGCGACCGTCAACCTGCCCTTCATCTCGGCCGACGAGAGCGGGCCGCGCCACCTCTCGCGCATGCTCACGCGCGAGCACTTCGAGTCCCTGGTCGCCGAGCTCGTGGCGCGCACGGAGGGCCCCTGCCGGGACGCCCTCGAGCAGGCGGGCATGGCGCCCGAGGACGTCGAGGAGGTGCTGCTGGTCGGCGGCCAGACCCGGACTCCGCTCGTGCAGCGCACGGTCGAGGGCATCTTCGTGCGCCCGCCGAACCGCGACATCAATCCGGACGAGGTGGTGGCGATCGGCGCCGCGATCCAGGGCGGCATCATCCGCGGCGACATCAAGGACCTCGTGCTGCTCGACGTCACGCCGCTCTCGCTCGGCATCGAGACCCACGGTGGCCTGTTCGTCAAGCTGATCGAGCGCAACGCCACGATTCCGACCAAGAACACCCAGATCTTCACCACCGTGGTCGACAACCAGGACACGGTCGAGGTCCACGTGCTCCAGGGCGAGCGCGAGATCGCTGCGGAGAACCGCTCGCTCGGCCGCTTCGAGCTGGTCGGCATCCCGCCGGCGCCGCGCGGCGTGCCGCAGATCGAGGTGACCTTCGCGATCGACTCGAACGGCATCGTGAGCGTGTCGGCGCGCGACATGGCGACCAACCAGTCGCAGTCGGTGCAGATCAACCCGGCCGGAGGACTCTCGAAGGAGGAGATCGAGCGCCTGGTCCACGAGGCGGACCAGTTCGCCCAGGCCGACGCCCAGAGGCGCGAGCTGCGCCGGCTCAAGAACCGCATCGAGGGCCTGGTCTACTCCAACGAGAAGGTCTTCGCGCAGTTCCGCGACACGTTGAGCGAGAAGGACCGCAGGCGGCTCTCCGAGACGCTGTTGCGCTCGCGCATGTCGCTGTCGTCGGACTCGCGCGCGGAGCTCGAGACGGCGCTCTTCGACCTGAACTCGATCTCGCGCACCCTCTCGGAGATGATGCTCTCCGAGGTCGGGGGCAAGGGTCTGCAGTCCGGCAAGCCGGAAGCGAACAGGTCCTGATCCCCGGATGCCGTCCTCGTCCACCCGCGACTACTACGAAATCCTCGGCGTCGGACGCGACGCCTCCGCTGACCGGATCAAGTCGGCTTACCGGAAGCTCGCGCTCAAGTACCACCCGGACCGCAACCCCGGCGATCGCGAGGCCGAGGAGAGATTCAAGGAGGCAGCCGAGGCGTACGCCGTGCTCTCGGACGAGGGCAAGCGCGCGCGCTACGACCGCTTCGGCCGCGAGGCTGCGGGAGGCTTCCCTCCCGAGGGCTTCGACCCGACCGTGTTCGGGGACTTCTCCGACATCCTGGGCGACCTGTTCGGCCTGGGCGGGTCGTTCGGCGCGCGCGCCCGGCGAGGCGGACCCGAGCCGGGTGCCGACCTGCGCTACGACCTCTCGATCGCGTTCGAGGAGGCGGCGTTCGGCGCCACCCGCAAGCTCGAGATCCCGCGCCTGGAGACCTGCGCCAGCTGCTCCGGCAGCGGCGCCGCCCCGGGCAGTCAGCCGGCGACCTGCCGGACCTGTGGCGGACGCGGGCAGATCCGCTTCGCGCAGGGCTTCTTCACTGTGGCCCGCACCTGTCCCCAGTGCCGGGGCGAGGGCCGGACGATTTCGGATCCGTGCCCGGCGTGCCACGGCGAGGGCCGCGTCGAGCAGCGCAGGACGCTCGAGGTGCGCATCCCGGCCGGTGTGGACACCGGTGCCCGGTTGCGGCTGACCGGCGAGGGCGAGCACGGGCGCCGGGGCGGGCGCACCGGGGACCTCTACGTGGTGCTCGAGGTCGAGGCGCACCAGCGCTACCACCGCGAGGGCGCGCACGTGCTGACGGTCGAGGAGATCGGCTACGCACAGGCCGCGCTGGGCGCCGAGATCGAGGTCGAGACCCTGCACGGCAAGGAGAAGCTCGCGATTCCCGGCGGCACCCGGCCCGGCCAGCAGTTCAAGCTCAAGGGCCAGGGTATCGCGCGTCTCGGCGCCTCGGGCAAGGGCGACCACGTGGTCGAGGTCGCCGTGCGCATCCCGAAGCCGTCCGAGCTCTCCGACGAGCAGCGCGCGCTGCTCGCCCGCCTGGGCCAGCTCG
>Ga0102851_10001159_pt1 | contig 14659 bp, 10 predicted proteins | sample Mud3Dept3metaG_FD_79558 | JGI IMG/M metagenome (GOLD analysis project Ga0102851, IMG submission 79558) | Freshwater wetland microbial communities from Ohio, USA, analyzing the effect of biotic and abiotic controls - Mud 3 Core 4 Depth 3... | ecosystem: Environmental > Aquatic > Freshwater >... | reverse complement strand
CTCACTGAGCCCAGGACCAGGTCGATGTCGCCGTCCTTGTCAAACTTGTCGTCGGCCAGAACGGTGTTGACGCCTTTCTGCCCCCACCCCGTCGTGATGAGCAGTCGGAGGTCCCATTTGTTGTTTTGGCCGATTCCCCGGGTGATGTTGTTGTTGTGGATTTTGACCACTTGGCCGTCCTTGTTCCCCATGAAAATATGGTTGACCACGGCCGGACGCTCGGGATAGGTTGAAAGGCAGGTTGAAGGCCAGGTGATTCCTCTCAGGGTCCCGGGCCAATTAGTGGGGTTCGTTGCGCCGGTCTTATCAATTTTCGTGAATGAGGGAGGCGAGCCGCCGTCATTCTGGAAAAACCAGATGAGGAAGCTTCCGGCGCCGTCGTCGGAGATGAAGAAAATGTCGCGTCGGTTGTTGTTGTCATAGTAGCCCGAGGTCAAGGCACAGAAGCCGGCCCGGGCCGTCGCGGGTTTTCCGCCGGCTGCTGTTCCCGATATCCATTTTGTTATGGCGAATACCCCCGCCGTATTTTTTAAAAGAACCAGCGAATCGCTGTATGATGTTCCGGAGCCGACCAGGTCCTCCACTCCATCTCCGTCAAAATCTCCCGCCGTCAGGACATTGACCCAATCGGGAATGCCGGCCGGAGTCTCGTAAGCGGGAAACTGCGCCCCCAAATTATTAAGAGTGATGTAGCCGTCACCCCAGTGATCGACCGAGCTCGCGGCCGCATCTCGGGAGGCCGTAGTCAAGAAAGTCTCCACGGGAGGCGGATCATATGATATCTCCGTGCAGGCCTCCTGGGCGACGAACCGGACCGCCAGGAAGGCCAGCGCCGCCAGAGTCAGAACAAAGAGCCCCGCCGCTTTTTTCTTGAAGCTCATGCCTTCTTCTCCCTTATTCCTTTTCCTTTTCTATCCGTCTAAGGATTTGTTCCGGAACTCTGCATGGCCAGCCCGACTTCGATCCGGGCCGTGGTCAGATTGCCTCCCGACTGGACCGTGCCGATGCAGATCATGAGGACATCCGTCGGGTCGGGGTTCATCCCGCCGCCGTCGTCCTCCACGAGGAAGACCGTATAGAAGTAGCGCTGGTCCAGTCCACCCCCCTGGGCGGGGGCATAGGTTTCCCTATAGAAAACCACCCCGTTTGTGGACGCCGTGAGCGTGTTGAGGAATTCCTCGTCGGTCGTCTTCCGGAAGTACTCGGGTTCGCCCGGGTTGGCGACGTTCGCCGGAGTGTCCAGGCAGTGGCCGTCGAAATTCGTCCAGCCGGCCGCGATGAAATTCTCCTCGACCTGGGTCCAGCCGGCATTGAACCCGGCTTCGGCCGCGTTGAAGGCCTGTTCCTGGAGGCGGACATTCGACGCCACGCTGGTCCCAAGGCCGGTGATCATCGCCAGAAGGAGGCCGACGACTAGGAGAAACGAGGTGATGATGATCACAATGATCAACCCCACTCCCCGCTCGCTCGTTCTCGTCTTCATCTTGGCCCCCTCACCTCGTCCCGGCGTTGTAGAGGTTCATCGACAGGTTTCTGACCGTGGCCGTCGAATCCAGCAGGAACCTCTTGCGCCGGTCGTTCTGGTCGCTCGCCGGGCTGTTGGCGACGGCCGGCCTCCGGTAGAGGTAAATGGCGGTCGGGGGGTTGTCCGAAATGCTGGTGAAGGGCTGCGCCGTGCGGCCGAGCACCCAGATCCGGATCTGGTGGATGCGATCCCTTTGATCCAACGTCCAGCCGTCGTTCCAGTCCATAAAACCGTCGAGCTGCCCGTCGTTGTCCATGTCGGCGTTGTACTGGAACTGGAGGTTTTCGACGTTCTGGGCGATGGGGAGGTGCCGGACCGCGCCCTGCTCGTTGGTCGTCGAATTGTAGAGAGTATAGGGAATCCCGGTATAGCCGTGGGTCGCGTCGAGGTTAATCAGGTCCGGATAATCCCCCGGGTTTCCCGTTGTATCCAGCCAGTATTGCTTGATCTGGCCGATGGTGATGATGGCATCAATCCAGCAGTCGGCGGGACAGCTCCCGGGATCGACCAGTCCTCCGGGAGGGTTGATCTCGGACTGGCCGGGCTGAAAGTTGACGTGTTCATCGCTGCCGTTCGAATTGCAGCCGTGGACCGAATTTTCGGCGATGTACCGGAAATCCCAGCATCCGGGGCAGCGGGTGGACATGATCATGACCGTCCGGTTTTCATAGTACTCCGGGCAGGGGTATGGAGAATTTTCCAGGGACCAGTCATAAAGTTTGGCCTCGTCCGAGCCGCCTCCCGTGCCGCCGTGATAATCCTCGATCACAAGGTTTAAAGGGTCGTCGAAATTCCCGAAGAGCTTGACCATGTCGGAGGATTCGGGAGCCGTTCCGTAGGCGTCCTTACCCTCGACAAAATAGTCGGCGAGGTCCGCGGTCAGACCGACCCCGGCCATGCGGCTGTCCCTCGAGATAAAATACATTCCCGAGCGGACATCGTGCTGCATCTCCGCATACATGTTCTGCTCCACGGCGACCTTGTTGCTTTTCATGTATATCGAAAGCGAAGCCAATATGACCACGAGCATGACCGACCCCCCGATGAGGAGCTCGATCAGGGTGAAGCCTCGCCGCCCGGCGCCCGCTTTTTTCCCGTTTAAAAGGCAATGGATTTTGTTCATGGTAGCCCTTCCTTCGCCCGGTCACCGGGCGATAACGGTGTCCATCCTCCCTCTCAACCTATAGACCTGGGGGCTCTGAAGGAGGTTCGTTCTCGGAACGTTGAGCTGCTCCTGGGAAAAGACCATGACCGTCACTTCCCAGGTCGTGGAGGCCCCCGTGGTTTCCCCCACTTGAAGGCTGGTGACCCTGCGGTAGTCGTCCAGCCCGTCCAGGTTCAAGTCAAGGCGCTCGTCCAGGGAGAGGTCCGGACTCCCGTCGCCGTTGAGGTCGACGGCCTGGTTCGTTGACAGGAAGCTCAACTCATCCTGGGTCAGGTTCCGGAGCGTATCCGTCTGCTGCTGGGCCAGGAAGGAACCGTTGGACACCCGCTCGGACCGAAGGTTGTTGAGCAGGCTCAGGGTGAATACCTGCGCCAGACCGAGAACGGCGATGGCGATGAGCACGATTCCAATCAACGCCTCGATCAGTGTGAAGCCGTCCTGGTGCCGCCGCGCCCTCTCTCTTTGACTCATCACAGGTTCTCCCATTTCTCAGTTGGCCTTTTCATAACGGATCGATCCGCCGGCATAGACATAAACATTGCGGGTGGCCGGCTGTCCTTTATTTGCCAGGTTCGCGTCATGCAGGGAGACGTTGAAAAGCAGGTTGGGGTCATAATCGGGCACTTGGCCGAACGGCGAGAAGACGGCCGCCTTTCCGGCGGCTCCGTCCTCCGGAAGCGGGAAATTGACCGTTACAGTATAGCGGGAGCGGATGGATTTCCTGAGGAGCCCGGGGACCTCGTGCCAGGTGCTGTCCGTGAGCTCTTGCTCAATGAAATAGACCCACCGGCCGGAGGAGTCGTCAAAACGGACTCGATGGTTGAGCTTGACCCGGGCTGCCTGGAACTTGGCCTGTTGAAGGGTCGTCAGGACATTTTTCGCCTCATTCTCCAGGTTTCTCACTATGATCGCGTTCTGGATGCCCGGATAAGAAAACAGGACCAGGATGCCGATGACGGCAACGACCGTCAACGACTCGATTAGAGTGAAGCCTCTTTCTCTCATTCTCCCACTCGATTCAGCGGACCGGCCAGACGGTCCAAGAATGCTTTGCCCCGGAATTCCTTTCCCTTCGGGAAAGTCCCTCTTCCCTTTCCTCGCCCCCTATTGTAGTTTGTTTTTTCTATCAATTCAAGCCGTCCTGGTCGACAAACAAATTTCCTCATGGGTGCCCATAAGGATAGCGGTTATAGTTATCTTTCTTATCCTTATCTATGACAATCCCCCCTCGCGATGAATCGCCTGAGCATATTTCCCCCCAACCCTTCCCCCTCCCTGCCTCCTTTCCTCACCGCCGAAGGCTAGTCGCGCTCCTCATGTCATGGCGCTGAGTTTGCCGGCCGAAGAAGGTTTGCTATAATGGGCGCTCGCCGCAGCCGATTCGAAAAGGAGACGAAGCCAATGCAAGTTCCCGCCTGGCATGCCCTGGAAGTCGATCGCGTCCTCCATCGTCTCCGTACGGACCCCCACCGGGGGCTCAGCTCGGCCGAGGTCGCCAAGAGGCTGGCGGAGTCCGGCCCCAACGAGCTCAGGAAAGAAGAAAGGGCCTCTCCGCTCGGCCTTTTTCTCGGTCAGTTCAAAAACATGCTCATCATTATACTCCTGGCGGCCACCGGCCTCTCTCTCCTGGTCGGCGAATGGGTGGATGCCCTGATGATCGCCGTCATCGTCCTTCTTAGCGCCGTCCTCGGTTTCGTCCAGGAATACAAGGCAGAGAAGGCTCTGGAAGCATTGAAAAAAATGCTTTCCCCGACCATTGCCGTCTTGCGTGACGCCCAGGAAGAGGAAATCCCATCGCGAGACCTCGTCCCCGGCGACATCATCCTCCTCGAGGCGGGGGATAAAATCCCGGCGGACGCGCGCCTGGTCGAAGTGCGGTCGCTCAACTGCGATGAGGCGGCCCTGACCGGCGAATCGGTGCCGGTGAGGAAAGAAACGGCCCCCGTGGGCGAAAAAATGCCCACCGGTGAACAGATCAACATGGTCTTCGCCGGTACGATCGTCACCTATGGGCGGGGGAAGGCCGCCGTCACTTCGACGGGCATGAACACCGAGTTCGGCCGGATCGCCGAGGAAGTGGCGGCCGCCGAGACAAAGAAGACCCCCCTGGAAAAGCGGACAGAGGAGATCGGACGCTGGCTGGGCATCCTTTCCCTGGGTATCTGCGTCGGGGTCGCCGGTCTCAGCATCCTCCGGGAAGCCTTTATCGGCCAGGTCACCCTCAAGTTCCTGATCAGCACGGCCATGTTTGCCATCGCCCTGGCGGTCGCCGCGGTGCCCGAAGCCCTGGCCGCCATCGTCACCGGCGCGCTGGCCATCGGGATGCACCAGATGGCCAAAAGGAATGCCCTGGTCCGGAAGATGCCGGCCGTCGAAACGCTGGGCTGCGCCACCGTCATATGTTCCGACAAGACCGGAACTCTGACCAAGGGCGAAATGACGGTCCGCCGGATTTTCGCGGCAGGCAGATGGGTCGAGGTGACGGGAGTGGGCTACGACCCGAAGGGAGAATTACTGGGCCTGCAGGGGTCCGCTGCCCGGGAGGGTGCGCTGGGGCTCATGCTCAAAGCCGCCCTCCTCTGCAATGACTCGTCCCTTGAGGAGGTCGAGGGGAATTGGAAGGTCAAGGGAGACCCGACCGAGGGGGCCCTGGTCGTGGCCGCGGCCAAGGCCGGACTCCATGTCAAGGACATACGGCTGGAGAACCCGCGGATCGAAGAGATCCCCTTCAGCTCGGAGCGCAAGCGCATGACCACCCTGCACGATGAGCCCGAGGGCAGGCGAGTCGCCTATATGAAGGGTGCGCCCGAAGAGGTCATCCGCCGTTGCAGCCATCGTCTGACCGATGCCGGGGGTGAAGCCTTCTCGCCCCAGGACAAGGAAGCCGCGCTCGAGGCCAACCGGCAGATGGCCGACTCTGCCCTGAGGGTCCTCGGAGTGGCCATGAAACCCATGCCGCAGCAGGTCAATTGCTGCGGAGAAGACGATGAGCGGGACATGGTCTTTCTCGGGCTTATGGGGATGATGGACCCGCCTCGAGCCGAAGCGATCGAAGCCGTCCGGACATGCCGCCGGATCAAGATCAAGACCGTGATGATTACGGGCGACCACGAGATCACCGCCCGAGCCGTCGCCCAGGAAATCGGCATTTATCAAGAGGGCGACATCGTCCTGAACGGCGAAAAGCTGGCCGCCCTGAGCGAGAAGGAGCTGGAAAAGATCGTCGACCGGGTCACCGTCTACGCCCGGGTTTCCCCCATTGATAAGCTGAAGATCGTCAAGGCCTGGAAAAGCCGGGGCGAAATCGTGGCCATGACCGGGGACGGAGTCAACGACGCTCCCGCCCTCAAGCAGGCCGATATCGGCGTCGCCATGGGGATCACCGGCACGGAGGTCACCAAGGACGCGTCCGACCTCGTCCTTTCGGACGACAACTTTGCCACCATCCTCAAAGCGATCGAGCGCGGCCGGTGGATTTACGATAACATCAAGAAATACCTGACCTACCTGCTGCGCTGCAATATCACCGAGGTCGCCGTGATCGGAGGGATTGTCTTGATCAAGGGGCCCGATCATCTGCCTTTGCTCGCCGCGGCCATCCTCTATATCAACTTGGCAACCGACGGCCTTCCGGCCCTTGCCTTGGGGATCGCCCCTCCGGACCCGGATATCATGGAGCGGCCTCCCCGGAATCCACGAGAGAGCGTTTTCTCAGCCGATGTCCGGGCCTTTATTCTCATTGCCTTATTCATCGAAACGCCGTTCTTCTATTTCCTCTTTTTTCACGACTTCGCCGATATCGCCAGGGCCAGGACCGAGATCTTTTTTCTCTTTATCATCATCGAGCTGGTTATCGCGCTCAATTTCCGATCCCTGCGCTTCAGCGTTTTTAAGGTCCCGCCGCACCGGGCGCTCGTCCTGGCCATTCTTTCGCAGGTTCTCCTCGTCGCCGGCCTCGTCCAATTCCCGGCCATCCGGAATTCTTTCGGAATCGTGATGCCGACTCTTCCGATGATCGCCATGATCGTCGGTTTTTCGGCTTTTGTCTTTCTGGCCATGGAAGCCGTCAAGCGGATGATGGGCAGAAGGATGTCGATATACGGCGGCAGGCCGGGTTCGAGGTGACCCTCGGCCGTGCCGGCGGACTTAAGCTCGGGGCGGTGATTGGGGCCATCGCCGGCTTCCTGCCGGCTCGGGAGGGGATCTGAGAAGAAGCCTATCCCCGCTTAGCTTCGCAGGCCCTGCAGAAGCCGAAGACCTGGAGCGAGAACTTGTCCAATCTGTAGCCTTTTTCCTGCCCGATCCTGTGGATGGCCTCCTGGATGCCGGTCTGGGCGAACTCCTGCACCCGGCCGCAGGAGAGGCAAATAAGATGACCATGGGCGGCCTCGCTCCACTCGGGCTCAAAATGGCTGTGGCTCTCGCCCAGGTCGACGGTGGTGACGAGACCGCTGCGGACGAGGAGGTTCAGCGTTCTGTATATCGTGGCCAGGCCGATTTCCCTTTTCTGGGCCCGCAACCTGAGGCGGATTTCGTCGGCATTGGGATGAATGCCGGGTGCTGAAAGAATCTCCCGGAAAACGAGCTCCCTGGCTCTCGTCATCTTGAGCCCGCGGGAGCGGAGGTACGCCTGGAACCGGTTGAACTCCTCGTTCATCCCGCCCCCTTCCTCTTTTTCTCCTTGTCGATCTTATGCCTGAGCCGCTCGAGGCGCTGGGAGAAATCCCTCTCCACGCTCTTCGAAGCCCCCGCGGCCGCGGTCAACCCTTCTTCGGCCGCCCGTCGGGCTTTCTCATAGTCTCTTTCTCTGTGTTCGTAGTAAATGGCCAGCTCCCGGTAACACGTCGGGCTGGTCAGCGGCGACATCTCCAGCCAAAGACTGATCGCCTTTTCCCAATCCCGGTTCTTTTTAAAATGAGCGGCCAGCTTCATCCGGGCCAGGGCGGCGACTTCCTCGGAGAGGCTCCCCTCGAGCGCCCGGCGCATGAGCCGAGCCGACCGCTCGTATTCTCCCGTCCGTTCCAGAAGCCTGGCCGCCCCGAAAAGGTCCATGGCATCGGCCTCCATCTCGAGCCTGTCCGCCCCCTCCTCGCTGAACATGGCCGAACCGCTGATCACGACACCGAGGAGAGACAGCAGGTCTTCCTGGTTGTGATAGAGGATGGGCTCGATCAGGGAAAAATCGCCCGTCCTCAGGAATTCGAAGTAGCGATTGGGAATCTCGGCCGAGGGGATATCCTCCTCCCGGTCGGCCTCCAGGATCTGCCGGGCCAGATGATACAACCGGCAGCTCTCGTGCTTGTGGCTCCAGAGGCTGCGGGCGGAGAACAGGAAATCGAGATGGGGAAGGCCGCCGAGCGGCAGGGCCGTCCGCTGCAGGATGAAACGCGTTTCCAGCAGGGGAAGGTCGAAGGCCTTGCCGTTAAAGGTCACGACCGAGCGGAAGCCCATCTGGGTGAAAAAACGATCCAACTCCCTGATGAGGCGCTCTTCCTCGGCGAGGTCGCCGAGAAAAAACTGGCTGATCCGGAACTGCCCGTCCCGGAAGTAGCCGAGTCCGACCAGGAACGGGACGACGCCGACACCGCCGGAAAGCCCGGTTGTCTCCAGGTCCAGGAATAGCGCGGTGGAAAGGTCGCGCTCGGCGAAGGCCCGGTCCCGGCTGAGGAGGGCCAGGACTTCGCCGCTGATCTTGAGCCCGGCCGAGATGGGGATCTTCCCATAGAGATTGTGGAGGTTGTAGCCGTTTTCAAAAATCTCGAGAGACCTTTTCTTCGGGGGTTCCGGAACCGGGGTGGGCCGTTTTTCTTTTTTTTCAGTCCTGGTCAGGGTAATCAGCTTCTGCAGCTTCTCCTTTGTGGAGCCGCCGGAGGAGGCGTTGATTTTCAGCCAGGCCGTGTTTATCGATTTCCCCCGCGGCCGGGCGGAGCGCTCCCTCTTGAGCGATTTGAGCTTGTCTTCGAACTCCATGCGCGATCCGCCATTCATCATAATAGAATATTCCAGCCCGGTTTTCAAAGCCCGCCGGAATGAGCTCGGCGGCTTGAACTTGAAGGGGAAAGGTTATATAAGGATGGAGAATGGAGACGAGCTTCTTCCTGGCGTTTGATCTCGGGGCGGAAAGCGGCCGGACGATCCTCGGGCGGCTGGAGAAGGGAAGATTGCTCACCCGCGAGCTCACCCGGTTTCCCAACGGACCGGTCCAGGTCCTCGGACATCTCCATTGGAACATCTATGCCCTTTATGAAGAAATAAAAAAAGGGATCAGGGTCGGCCTGGCGGAATCCGGGAACCGGCTGACGAGCCTGGCCGTAGATACCTGGGGCGTGGATTTCGGTCTGCTGGCCCCGGATGGGACCGTCCTGGGGCTGCCGTTTGCCTACCGCGATTCTTTTTCCCTGGGGGCGATGGAAGAATTCTTCGGGATCATGCCCCGGGACAGAATCTATGAGCGCACCGGGATTCAATTCCTGCCGTTCAATACCCTGTTTCAGCTTTATGCCGCGGCGAGGCGCAAGCCGGGGTTGATCGAACGGGCGGGCGCGCTCCTATTCATGCCCGACCTCTTCAACTATCTGCTGACCGGGCGGAAGGCCACCGAGTTCACGATCGGCTCCACTTCTCAGCTCCTCGACCCCCGGACCCGGACATGGGATGAAACCCTTCTCTCCGCGGCGGGAGTCCCTGCCTCCCTCATGCAGGAAATTATTCCTCCCGGATCTCATTGGGCCTTCCCGGGCCCCGCTGTTTCGAGCGAGACCGGACTCCCTCGGACGCCCGTTATCGCAACCGCCAGCCACGACACCGCGGCGGCCATAGCGGCCGTGCCCGCGACGGGAGAGGATTGGGCCTACATCAGTTCGGGGACCTGGTCCCTGATGGGGGTGGAGCTTCTCTCGCCGCTCGTCAACTCCTCCGCTCTCGCGGCGAACTTCACAAACGAGGGCGGAGTCTCCGGGCGTATCCGTTTCCTGAAGAATATCGCCGGACTCTGGCTCCTGCAACAGTGCCGGAAGGAATGGTCACAGGGTCAGTCGCTTGGGTATGATGAGCTGACCCGGATGGCGGTCGAGGCGGCTCCATTCGAGGCTTATGTTGACCCGGACTCCCCGGACTTTTTAAACCCGCCGAGCATGCCCGAAGCCGTCGGCGGCTATTGCCGGCGCACAGGCCAGAAGCCTCCCCGGTCCCCAGGCGCGACGGTGCGCTGCGTCCTGGAGAGCCTGGCCTTCAAATACCGCCGGACCCTCGACGAACTCAGGAGGCTCACGAATAAGCCGATCGCGCGACTCCATATCATCGGAGGCGGCAGCCGCAACCAAAGGCTCTGTCAATTCACCGCGGACGCCACTCACCTGCCCGTGCTGGCCGGTCCGGCCGAGGCGACCGCCATGGGGAACTTGATGACCCAGGCCCTGGCCGCGGGACGGGTCGGCTCCTTGGAGGAGATTCGTTCGATCGTCCGCAACTCAGTCGAGCTCGGGGAATTCAGGCCCGAGCACGCGGCCGAATGGGACCGGGCCTATGCCCGCTTCCGGGAGGTCACGGGTCTCTGAGGAGATGTCCGGAAACGAAGGAGGTGGCAGGATGGACTCCACGGCCGTCGAAAAAGCGTTCGCCTGGAGCCGGGAGAGATACGCCGAACTCGGAATAGACGTCGACGCCGCCTTGACGGCTCTGCGGACAATCTCCGTCTCCCTTCCTTGCTGGCAGGGGGATGATGTCCGGGGTTTTGAAAAGACGAGCCAACCGGCCTTCTCGGGCGGAATCCAGGCCACGGGGAATTATCCGGGGAGGGCCCGGACGGTTGAAGAACTCCGCCAGGACCTTAAGATGGCTTGTTCCCTGATTCCCGGCAGCCACCGGGTCAACCTCCATGCGATCTATGGCGAGTTCGGGAGTAAACCTGTCGACCGAGACGCCATCGAGCCCGGGCACTTCCGGGGCTGGCTGGGGTGGGCGAAGTCTGAAAAACTGAAGCTCGACTTCAACGCCACGTGTTTCTCCCATCCCCGGGCGGCCGCGGGATTTACCTTGAGCAGCCCCGATAAGGGAACCCGGACATTCTGGGTCGATCATGTCAAACGCTGCCGCCGCATCTCCGCCTTCCTCGGTCGCGAGCTCAAGGATCCCGTCCTCCATAATCTCTGGATACCCGACGGGTTCAAAGACCGCCCCTTCGACCGCTGGACCCCCCGCCTTCTCCTCCGGGAATCCCTTGACGAGATTTTCAAGACCGAGTACAGCCCGTCCGTCATGAAGGATTCCCTGGAAAGCAAGCTCTTTGGGATCGGCAGCGAGGAGTATGTCGTCGGATCCCATGAGTTTTACCTGGGGTACACGCTCGCCAGACGGAAGATCATTTGCCTCGACTTGGGGCATTTCCATCCGACCGAATCGGTGGCGGACAAGATCTCCGCTTTGCTGCCGTTTTTTGACGAGCTTCTCCTTCATCTCAGCCGGCCGGTCCGCTGGGATTCCGACCATGTCGTCATCCTGGACGATGAGATGAAGCGCCTGGCCGAAGAAGTCGTCCGGGGTAAGGCTCTGGAGCGCGTTCATCTGGCCATGGACTTTTTCGACGCTTCGATAAACCGGGTGGGGGCCTGGGTCATTGGGGCAAGGTCCGTGCTCAAGGCCTTCTTGTTGGCGCTTCTCCAACCCCATGATCAAATCCGGCAGGCCGAGGCCGGCGGCGATTATTTCCGCCGGCTGGCTTGCGTCGAAGACGCCAAGACTCTTCCCTGGGGCGCTGTTTGGGACCGCTTCTGCCAGGAGCAAGGCGTCCCCCTCGACGGTGACTGGCCCCCGATAATCATGGAATACGAAAAAAACATTCTCAGCAGGCGCTGAAAAGATGCCGCCCGTTCCCCCTTTTTTCCTGAGGTCCGAATACCTGATAAACCCCTTGGGCCTTTCGACCGCCGCGCCGCGGTTTTCCTGGATCCTCGAATCCGCCGGACGCGCTTCCCGCCAGACGGCCTACCAGGTCATCGTCTCGCCGGACGCGGGCTTCCTGGAGCGGGGAATCGGCGACTATTGGGACAGCGGCCGGGCCGAGTCGAACAGAACCTGGGGGATTGCCTATGGCGGCGTTCCCTTATGGAGTGGAAAGGTCTACTTCTGGAAAGTCCGGTGGTGGGACGAAGGAGGCAGCGTCAGCCCTTGGAGCGAGCCGGCCTCGTTCGAAATGGGCCTCCTCCAGGAGAGGGACTGGAAAGCGAAGTGGATCAGCCCTCAGAAGACGGTTGAGTTCTCGTCCCGGGGGAACGTCACCCTGGGTGTCTCCTCGGGTGACTTTGTCCAGTGCCTTGGGATTTACCTCCGCCGGGAGTTCGAGGTTAAAGAGAAGATCCGCCGGGCCAGGGTCTATGTCTGCGGCCTGGGCTATTATGAGTTGCGGCTCAACGGCCGGAAGGTGGGTGACCGGGTGCTTGAGCCGGCCCAGACCGATTACAACAAGGCCGCCCTTTATTCTGTTTTCGACATCACTTCGGAGGTCAGGGAAAAGAACGCGCTGGGCGTCATCCTCGGAAACGGCCGCCACATCAAGGCCTATGGCTACGGACGGCCGCGCCTCATTCTCCAGGTCCACCTGGAGCGGGAAAACGAGCTGGTCGAACGCGTCATCACGGACGAAGATTGGAAGACGGGCTACGGAGCTGTCCTGGAAAACGGCATCTATCTGGGTGAGCGGACGGATTCCCGGCTCGAACAGGATGGCTGGGATGAACCCTGTTTTGACGATTCTTCCTGGCCGAATGCCGAGGTGGTCGCGGGACCCAACCCGGTTTCCCGGCCGATGCCCCCGATCCGGGTGACGGACAGGCTGGCTCCCCGCAAGATGTGGAGTCCGCGGCCGGAAGTGCATGTTTTCGACTTCGGCCAGAATTTTTCGGGATGGGTCCGGCTCAGGGTCAGCGGCCCGCGGGGCCGGCAGATCAAAGTCAGGCATGCCGAGCTCCTGCAGCCCGACGGGACCCTCAATGTTCTCCCCAACCAAAACGCCGAAGCCGAGGATGTCTTTATCCTCAAAGGCCGCGGCCAAGAGGTCTTCGAACCGCGGTTCACTTATCATGGTTTCCGTTATGCCGAAGTCACCGGTTTTCCGGGGCAGCCGACCCTGGACAACCTGGAAGGCTGTTTCGTGCACAGCGACGTCCCGAAAACGGGCGATTTTCGCTGCTCCCATGAGCTTCTCAATCGCATCCATCGGAATATCCTGTGGGGTCAGCTTTCGAACCTGATGAGCATCCCGACCGATTGCCCGCAGCGGGACGAGCGCCAGGGCTGGCTGGGGGATGCCCATCTCGCCGCGGAGGAGGCGATCTTGAACTTTGACATGGCCGCGTTTTACAGCCACTTTCTCGAGGAAATTCGGCTGGCCCAAAAAGAGGACGGCAGCCTGCCCGATGCCGTCCCTCCCTATGTCGAAAAGCTCTATCCGGCGGACCCGGCCTGGGGGATCGCCTATCTCGAGATCGCCTGGCTTCTTTACTTCTATTACGGCGATGACCGCATTCTGCTCAGACACTACGTCTGCCTGAAAAGATATGTCGATCACCTGGGCAGGAACGCCGAGGGCCAGATCATACTCAAGCTGGGGAAGTACGGCGACTGGTGTTCGCCGGGAGAAGTGGCGCCCAAACGGACGCCTCTGGAATTGACCTCGACGTGGAGCTACTATCGGGCGGCTGTCCTGCTTTCCCGGTTCGCCGAAGCCCTCGGGAGGACCGACGATGTCCGCGCCTGCGCCCGGTTGGCCGAGGGGATAAAAACCGCCTTCAATGACCGGTTTCTCCGGGATGACCAATACACCGCCGTGCGGGTCGGGCCGGCCGACAAGAGTCCCAGCCAGACCTCGAACGTCCTGCCCCTGGCTCTGGACATGGTTCCGCCGGACAAAAAGAGGCTCGTCCTCGAACGCCTCCTCGAGAGCGTAGTCATGGAATGGGACTGTCACCCGGACACCGGGATCCTTGGGGCCCGCTATCTGCTCGACGTGCTGACTCAAGCCGGCTACGGCCAGACGGCCTTCCGGGTGGCCACGCAGAAGAGCTATCCCGGGTGGGGCTACATGGTGGAACAGGGAGCCACGACGCTCTGGGAGCGATGGGAGAACCTGACAGGTTCCGGGATGAATTCCCATAACCATATCATGCTGGGGAGCATCGACTCCTGGTTTTACCGGGTCATCGCCGGGTTGAGGTGCGACGCGCCGGCCTGGGGGATGATGACCGTGAGGCCGCCGCTCATTACCGGGCTCACCGACGCCGCCGCCGAAGTGAGCACCATGCGGGGAAAGGCGGCGGTTGCCTGGCATCGGGAGGCGCGCCTTTTTGAGCTCCGCGTCGAGGTGCCGGTGGGCGCCGAGGCGATGGTCCATTTTCCGCTCGTCGAAGGCGCCGCCATGATCGAGGAAAGCGGGTCCCTCATTTGGAAAGCCGGCCTCGCCTCGGGCGAAACCCCCGGCGTCTCTTTCCTGAAAAACGACGGCGAATACGTACTTTTCCGGGTGGGAAGCGGTGTTTATGCCTTCCGCGGCAGCTCTTGTACCTGAGAAATCCGCGCCGGGTCCGCCCTTTGTAATTGCCCTCGGATCCGTCTAAAATAAGAAGGAAGAAAGGAGAATTCGCATGGATATGCTGAGCAAGGAAGTCCGGGACGCAACGCGCAAAAAATTCGAAGCCGGTCTGATCAACCCGGTGAGCCTGGTCTTCTTCACACAGGAGCCGAGCCGGCTCGTCGTCCCCGACCAGCTCATGGGGCAGGAATGCCTTTTCTGCAAGGAAACCCGCCGGCTTCTGGAAGAAATCGCTTCCCTTTCCGAGAAGCTATCGCTCACTATTCTCGATTTCACCGCCGATAGGGACCAGGCGGCCGGATACGGAGTCGACAAGCTCCCGGCGCTCGTTGTCAAGGGCGACCGGGATTTCGGCATCCGCTTCTTCGGCATTCCCTCCGGGTAT
>Ga0102851_10001158_pt1 | contig 14663 bp, 14 predicted proteins | sample Mud3Dept3metaG_FD_79558 | JGI IMG/M metagenome (GOLD analysis project Ga0102851, IMG submission 79558) | Freshwater wetland microbial communities from Ohio, USA, analyzing the effect of biotic and abiotic controls - Mud 3 Core 4 Depth 3... | ecosystem: Environmental > Aquatic > Freshwater >... | reverse complement strand
TTCACCGAGTACGCGATCGCGCACTTCAAGAACTACCTGTTCGAGATCGACGGCCCGAGCGCGAGCGTCACCCGGCACCTCGCGATCCCGAAGGACCTCCCGGGCGCGCTGACGTCCGACGTCGTCGTCACCGAAGACGAGGTGCTCTACAACTGCTGCGCGTCGGGCGTGCTCGCGCGCGTGTCGCTCGCGGACTTCCGGCACGTCACGTGGATCAACGAGCGCCCGGGACCTCGCGAGCAGCTGCGCTCGTGGCGCGTCGGCGTCGCGAACGTCGTCGAGAGCCTCGCGCGCGTCAACCTCCCCGACGCGACGCACTGGTTCATCAAGGCGGTCCGGATCGCGGGCGGCAGCACGATCGACGGCAGCTACGGGCTCGGGCTGTCACCCGATCATCGCTTCCTCCTCTCCGCGCACCGCGGCCTCAACGAGGTGATCGTCTACCGCTACCCGTCGATGACGGTGCACACGCGCGTGAAGTTCCCACCGATCTCCGAGTTCTACGCGCACCTCGGCCGGTTCGACGATCCACGCCTCGGCTTCCACCACGCCACGATCCGGGAGACCGTATGACCACGTTCAAGGCCGTCGACAACGCCTCTTCGTTCCGCCGGATGGCCGCCGCGATGTGGCGCGCCCCGAGCGACCCCTCGATCTACGGCCAGATGGACGTCGATGCGACGACCTCGCTCGCGTACCTCGAACAGCACCAGCGCGCGACCGGCGTGCGGCTCACGGTCACCCACCTCGTCGCGCGGGCGGTCGCGCTGGCGATGCGCGAGCAGCCCGAGATCAACGGCAAGGTGCGGTTCTGGGGCAAGCTCGAGCAGCGCGAGACGATCGACGTGTTCGTCACCGTCGCGACCGAGGGCAACCGCGACCTGTCCGGCGCCCGGATCGATCGCGCCGACGAGAAGCCGCTCGCCGTGCTCGCCAAGGAGATCGCCGACCGCGTGGGCCGCATCCGCTCCGGCAACGATGCGAGCTACAAGCGGAGCAAGAGCGCGCTCGCGGCCGTGCCGTGGTGGCTCGCGCGCCCCGCGACCTGGCTCTCGGACATCCTCGTCAACGAGCTCCACCTCGATCTCGCCTCCCAGGGCATGCCGCGCGATCCCTTCGGCTCCGCGATCGTCACCAGCGTCGGCATGTTCGGCATCGACGCCGCGTTCGCGCCCTTCGTCCCCCTCGCGCGCTGCCCGATGCTGATCCTCGTCCCCGAGGTCCGCCCGCGCCCGTGGGCGGTCGGTGATCGCGTGGAGGTCCGCCCGGTCCTCCGGCTGTGCGCGACCTTCGATCACCGCATCATCGATGGCGCCGCCGCCGGCCGGTTCGCCCACCGCCTCACCCAGCTCTTCGCGACCCCGGACCTCCTGAGCTAGCGGCGGAGCGATATGGCCCACTTCTGGAACACGGCATCGAACGACGCGATGTTGGTGCCGGTGACGGCCTCGAGCGCCTTCTGGCCGGTGAGGTCCTTCGGGTCGGCGGTGAACTTCTTGTAGAAGTCGATCAGCGTGCCGTGGTCCTGGAGGTACTGGCAGAGGAACCGCGCGTAGGCGTACGAGTCGTAGCGGGCCTCGTAGAAGCCATCGCGGGTCGTCGACATCAGCTTGCTCAACGGCGGGATCGACTTGTCGCGGATCATTCCCTGCAGGCCGGGGAGCCGCCAGTTGGTCGTGCCCCACATGTGGCCGTCTTTCTCGCGCGGTTGCTCGTAGAGCGAGGCGAGGCCCTCGTTGAACCACGACGGCCCATCGGGGAAGTTGGCCTCGATGTAGGGGTGCACGAGCTCGTGCGACAGCGTGCCCGCGCCGGGGCCGATGTTCATGATCAGCGCGCTGTCCTCGGACGAGTAGTAGCCGAACGGCGTGGACGGCTCGTCGTCGAAGAACTTCTTCGCGCCGCGCTTGTACGTCTTCTGGTTCCGGAACAGCCAGACGTCGATGATCTTGTCGGGTTGTTTCGCGAAGAAGTCCTTCTCGATCAGCTTGACGATCCAGCGGACGAACGCGGCGCGCTGCCGGACGCGCTTGGGTGACTCGTCTCCGATCACGACGAACGGCGCCTCGACCACGACGGTGAAGCCCTGGCCGGCCAGCTTCTTCTCGAGAGCGGTGGCACGCGCGACGAGGTCGTCCCGGGTGGGAGCGGCGGCGGCGGGAGCGACAGACAGGGCGAGGGCCCCACACACGAACGCGACGAAGCGTGCCTGCATCTCTTCGCGACAGCGAGCCCGGGGCCGTGTTGCACGACATCGTCGTGGAATCGCTCGAATCTTCGACCCAAGGACCGCGCGCGACGTGGTGTCGATCGGTGGGTAACCGCGGTGGGTCTGGTAGCGTAGACCTCGCGTGTCTTCACCTCGCGAGCGCCGCGGCCTCGTGCCGATCGAGATCGCGATGGTGCTCGCGATCGCGCTGATCCCGTGGCCGCAGATGATGCCGATCGCGCTGCCGCTCGTGACGTGCGCGTCGATCTCGCGGTGGCTGCGCGGTCGCAGCTTCGTCGAGGTCCTGCACGGCGGGACCGAGAGGGCGTTCGTCGGTGCACTCGCCGGGGCCTTCGGGCTCGGGCTCGCGCTCGCCCTCGGGACTCCGATCGTCGAGTCGCTGAGCCTGCGCGCGGTCGAGTGGTCGACGTATCCGATCGTGCGGGGCAGCGCGAGCCAGATGGCGGTCGTGATCGTGATCGTCACGATCGCGGCGATCGCGGCCGAGCTCGCGCTGCGCGGCTGGATCGTCGAGCGCATGCTCGAGCTGTCACCGGGGCCCGCCGTGCTGCCGATCCTCGTCGGCGGGCTCGCAGAGGGGGTGATCACGCCGGGCGGGATCTCGGTCCGGATCGGCGCGGCGCTGTTCGGGATCGGCCTGGGCTGGATGTACGTCGCGGCGGGCCGCAGCGTCCTCGCGCCGATGCTCGCGCGGATCACGTTCCAGGTCGGCGCGGTCGTGCTCGAAGCGCTGCGCGTGATCGGGTAGCGTCGGGCGTGCGCGCGGTCGTGATCCTGTTCGTCCTCGCGACGCTCGCGACGCTCGGGCACGCGGGTGATCCGGCGGCGATCGACGCGATCGCGACGGCGGCCCCGACGTGCGATCCCGCGCGCACGACCTGCCTCGAGCTCCAGGTCCACGTCGCGCCGTCCGCCGACGGGCTCGTCGTGGCGCCGGCATGGATCGCCGGGCAGGTGGGGGCCGCGAACCGGCAGTTCGCCGCCCTCGACGTCGGCTTTCAGCTCGCCGGCGCGAAGGTCCTGCCGGAGGCGGCCGCGCACCTGCGCACGCGCACCGATCGCAGCGCGCTCGGGGTGCATGTCGAGGGCCGCGTGATCCACGTGTTCGTCACGGGTCAGCTCGACAACGTCGATGACGATCAGCCGGTCTATGGCGTCACCTGGCGCAAGGGCGAGCGCAAGTTCGTCATCCTCGCCGCGAACGCGCGCGACCTCGTCCTCGCCCACGAGCTCGGGCACGTGTTCGGGCTACCGCACTCGACGCACGCGATCTCGATCATGAACAAGACCAAGCGCGCCGCGCCGCCGCTCGAGGAGCGGAGGTTCGCCGACGAGGAGCTCGCCGCGATGCGCCCGCGGATCGCGCGCCTCGTGCGCACGAACGTCCTCGCCAACGCGCGTGACTAGAGCTCGTGGGTCATCACGCGGCGCAGCGTCTCCGCGTCGATGTTCGAGCCCGACAGGACGATCGCTACCGACTTCCCGGCGAGCTGCGGCCCCAGGGCGACGAGCCCCGCGAGCCCGGCCGCGCCCGCGCCCTCGGCGAGGTTGTGCGTGGTGCGGATCAGCATCCGCACCGCGTCGGCGATCTCGGCGTCGGTGACCGCGACGAACCCGGCGAGTCCCTCGAGCAGCGCGGGGAATGTCAGGTCGTAGGTGCCGCGCGTCGCGAGCCCATCGGCGAACGTGATCGCCGCGTCGATCGAGGTCCGCGACTTCGCGTGCCACGAGTCGTGGATCGCCGCTGCTCCTCGCGCCTGCACGCCATAGACCGGTACGCCCGGGCGCAGGGCGCGGGTCGCGACCAGCGCGCCGACCGCCTGCGAGCCACCGCCGATCGCGACGACGATCGCATCGAGCTCGCCGGCCTGCTCGCAGATCTCCGCGGACAGCGTCGCCGCGCCGGCGATCACGTGGGCATCGTTCGTCGAGTGCGCCATCACGAGCCCGCGCTCGCGCACGAGCCGCTGCGCGACCTCGACCGCCTCGTCGTAGTCGCGGCCCGCCTCGATCAGCTCGGCGCCGTGCCCGCGGATCGCGGCGTTCTTCTCGGGGTTGTTGCCGACCGGCACGCAGATCACGACCGGGACGCCGAGCTGCGCGCCCGCCCACGCGAGGCCGGCGCCGTGGTTGCCTCGCGTCGCCGCGACCACGCCCTTCGCGCGCTGCTCCGCCGACAGCGCCGTCATGAACGACAGCGTGTTGCGCGCCTTGAACGCGTTGGTCGGGAGGTGGTTGTCGTGCTTGACCAGCACGCGCGCGCCGACCTCCTCGTCGAGCGAGGCATAGCGGCGCAGTGGGGTGGTCTGCAGATACGGCGCGATCCGCGCGCGCGCCGCGACGACGTCGTCCCAGGTGATCGGCCAGCCCACGGCGCGAGTCTAGTGCGGCGCCAGCGCGGCGGGGGCGGATTCGCGCAACGCTTGCAGGGGTGGGCGCCGGCGCGCGCAACGCGCGCATGACCCATCCGGCTGCGACCCCGGAGCGCAGGCACACCCGGTGCAGCTCCTCGAGGCATGCGCTCGTCGCTGGTCGCCGCTGCCTGGGGCCTCGGGGCTACCGGGTGTTTCCTCCTCCCCGAGGAGGCCTCGACGACCGCGACGTTCCACGTGTGGTGCCAGACGCTGAGCGCGGGCTACCAGCCCATCGTCGGTGTCGCGGTCGATTTCGCGGCCGCCAGGTACGACTACGACGGCGTTCAGGACCCCGACACCCTGATCACCAGCGCCGGGGCCACCGCGTCGTCCGACCCGCTCCATCCGGGGATGGCGTCGTTCGTCGTCAGCTTCACCCTGGACCGGACCGGCGACGACGAGGAGTTTGCGGTGTTCACCTGCTCGACGCTCGTCGGCGGGGCCGGCGGCACCGTGGTCAGCGAATCCGACTATCGAACGTACTCCGAGGTCGTGCTCGCGGGCATGGACGTCGACGTGGTGATCGAGCTGGACCTGCCGTAGAGGCAGGGGGCCCCGTGCGCTCGGCCCCGCCTCGGGGCACAATGGCCGCGTGGAAGTGTTCTTCCTCATGATGGGCCTGTGGCTCGTCGTCGCCGTCTCTCTCGGCTTGAAGAGGCCGCGCGGCTTCGGCGGAGCCCAGCTGCGCGCGCGGCTCGATGCGGTCTACGGCGAGCCGCACGAGCTCGTGCGGGTCACGCCGGTCGCATTTCCCGACGCGGATCTCGAGTTCTACGATCGCGCGCGCCGCGAGCTCGAGCAGCGGCACTATCGCTGGCTCGCCGATGTCGAGGACCTGACCTTGTCGCGGATCTACCCGCAGAACCGAACGTTCCTGCGGTTGTTCGTCGATCCCGGCGGGATGATCCGCGCCGCCGCGTACCACCTGCACCCGCGCGGGGTCGTGATCTCGATGCTGCAGCTCGTCCAGCTGTTCCCTCGCCACCTGCGCGTGATCGAGCTGGTCAGCGAGGTCCAGGGGACCTTCCTCGTCACGAGCAACACGCACGGCGTCGATCGCCTCGAGCCGCCACCCGAGGCCAAGGTCGAGCGACTACCGTTGCAGACGCCGATCGGCGAGGTGATCGACCGCCACCAGCGGCGGATCACCGAGCTCGTCCGCGCACATCCCGAGCGATCGCCGGTGACGTTCGAGACGTTCGACGAGGTCCTCGGCTCGATGGCGCGCGCGCACGTGTCGATGGCGCGGCATCGTCAGAAGCTCGGCGGGCTGTCGCGCGACGAGCTCGAGCGCCTCAAGGGCCGGCCGCTGAGCGCGACGGAGGAGGCGTTCCTCCGCGAGGTCCAGACCAAGGGCGAGCCGTCCTCGAGCTGAGGTCGGTTACGGACAGACCGGCGCGCCGAACGTCGCGGTGAGCTCGCCGCTCGGCGTCTGCGCGGTCCACGAACCCATGACGAACGAACCGCCGGCGTCGATCGTCACCGTGCCGCCGGTGACCGTCACGCCCGCGGCCTTGACGAACGCGGAGGGCAGGGCGGCGATCACGTTCTCCTCGGCGCGGATCGGGATCGCGCCGAGCGGGATCTCGGTCACGCCCGAGATGGTGTTGATCTCGACCGAGGCCTGATCGTCGCCGCCGCAGCCCTCGACCGTCGCGAGGGTGATCGTCCACTTGTGGTACGGCGCGCCGTGGAACGTGTCGCCCTGCGTCGCGCGCGACGACCGGACCGCCGCCGATCCACTGAGGGTCGCGTTGCTCTCCGGCGCGTCGGGGCTCACCGAGCAGGCGCCGACGACGCCGATCCACAGAAGGTGCCTCACCGGTCCAGTAGGCGCGCGCGCAGCCCCCGGTGTCAACCCAGCCCTGGCGGCCCACCGTGTGATCCACCCTACGGGTAGGGCCCGTGGGAACCCCCCGGAGATCGCTCGCCGTCGTCGGGTCAGACCCCTTTGCGATCCTCGGTCTCGTGCGGATCCTCCACACCTCGGACTGGCACCTCGGGCACACGCTCCGGGGCGAGGTCACGCGCGAGCACGAGCACCGGGCGTTCCTCACCTGGCTGGTCGATGCGTGCGTCCACGAGGCCGCCGATGTGCTGGTGATCACGGGCGACGTGTTCGACAGCGCGACACCGCCCGCGAGCGCCGAGCGGATGTGGTTCGAGCTGCTCGCGGCGGCGCGGCGTGCGCGGCCCGCGATGGACATCATCGCGATCGCCGGCAACCACGATTCGCCAGCGCGGCTCGGCGCGGCATCGCCGGTGCTGCGCGAGCTCGGCGTGCACGTCATCGGTGGGCTGCCGCGCGGCGCCGACGGCGCGCTCGATCTCGATCGGATCTTGATCCCGGTCGCCGGTGGGCGTGGTCTCGTCGCGGCGGTGCCGTTCCTGCGGCCGGTCGATGTGCCTGCGGACGTCGAGGACCCGCTGATCGCGATCTATGGCGAGGTCGTCGCGGCGGCGCGGGCGCGGCGCCGCGCGGATCAGGCGCTGATCGTTACGGGCCACCTCTATGTCGCCGGAGCGGACACCGCGTATCTCAGCGAGCGCCGGGTGGCGATCGGCGGCATCGAGTCGGCATCGCTGCGCATGTTCCCCGACGACATCAGCTACGTCGCGCTCGGGCACATCCATCGCGGCCAGCGGGTCGGGCGCGACACGATCCGCTACGCGGGGGCGCCGCTCGCGCTCGCGCTCGACGAGGCGAGCTACCGCCACCAGATCGTCGCCATCGACTTCGCCGGCGCGAGTGCGAGCGAGATCCGGTCGCTGCCGGTGCCGCGGACCACCGAGATCATCCGTATCCCGAAGCGCGGGGCCGCGCCCCTCGGCGAGGTGCTCGCCGCGCTCGCTGCCCTGCCGCTGCAGGGCAGCGTCGACGATCCCGCGCGCCCGTACCTCGAGGTCGTGGTCGCGCTCGAGCGGCCGGAGCCCACGCTGCGCGCGCTGGTCGAGACCGCGCTCGACGGCAAGCGCGCGCGCCTCGTCTACCTGCACGTCGAGCACACCGGCGACGGCGCGGCGCTCGCAGATCGCGCCGATCTGTTGCGCGGCGCGACCCGGCTCGCCGAGCTGGACCCGCGCGATGTGTTCGCGCGGCTGTGGTCGCGCAAGCATGCGGAGCCGCCGAGCGCGGACGTCCGGGCCGGCTTCGAGCGGCTGATCGCCGAGGTCTCCGGCGACGGTGCGGATCCCGCGGCGCCGAAGAGGCCGCCGTCGTGAGGATCCTCGCGATCCGGGGGTGCAACCTCGCGAGCCTCGCGGGCGAGTTCGAGATCGATCTCGAGCACGGGCCGCTCGGCGCGGCGGGGGTGTTCGCGATCGTCGGTAACACGGGCGCAGGCAAGAGCACGCTGCTCGATGCGCTGTGCGTCGCGCTGTTCGATCGCACGCCGCGGCTGACCAACCACAGCCGGGTCGTCGTCGGGCGGGGCGAGGAAGATCCGGGCGCGCTCGGCGCCCAGGACGTGCGGACGCTGTTGCGCCGCGGGGCGGCGTCGGGCTGGGCCGAGGTCGACTTCGAGAGTGGTGATGGCCGGCGGTACCGCGCGCGGTGGTCGGTGCGGCGCGCGCGCGGCCACGCCGACGGGACGATCCAGGCGCAGCAGGTCGCGCTGACCGCACTCGACGGCGGCGAGCGGATCGGCGGCACGAAGACCGAGACGCTCGACGCGATCCACGAGCGCCTCGGCCTGTCGTTCGACCAGTTCCGGCGGTCCGCGCTGCTCGCGCAGGGCGAGTTCGCGACGTTCCTCCGCGCCGACGGCAAGGACCGCAGCGAGCTGCTCGAGCGGATGACCGGCACCGAGATCTACTCGCGGCTCTCGGTCCACGCGCACCTGCGCGCGACGCTGGTGGTGCAGCACCTGAGCGCGGGCCGGCTCGCCGCGCAGGCGATCCCCGTCCTCGAAGACGAGGCACGCCGCACGGCGGAGGCCGAGCTCGCGCTCGCGGAGCAGGTCAAGCTCGCCGCCCGCGCGCGGCACACCGCGGCGGAGACCGCGGCGCGCTGGGTCACCGAGGCGGCGCAACGCGAGGCGGCGCTCGCGGAGGCTGTCGCGTCCGCGGCGGCGGCCCAGGCGGCCGTCGCCGCCGCGGAGCTTCCGCGCGCGGAGCTCGCGCTGCGCCGGCGCGCCGAGGCGCTGCGTGCGCCGTGGGACGAGGCGGTCCGGCACGATCGCCAGCTCGCGATCGTGCGCGCCGAGGTCATCGCGGCCGCGGTGCGCGCGACCGACGCGACCCACGCCCTCGACGCGATCGGCGTCCGGCGGGCGGGGCTCGGTCGGCTCCACGCGCCGATCCGCGCGGCGCGGATCGCGGCCGGTCTCGTCGAGCGCACCGCGCCGCCCGCGAGTGACATCGCGTCCCGCGACGCCGAGGCGTTCGCGCGCGTCGTGCTCGACGATGCGGCGTGGGTGCAGGCGCGCACCTCGCTCGCCGGCGAGCTCGCGACATGGACGGAGCTCGACGCACGGTTCGCGCAGCACGCGCAGCTCGCCGACACGATCGGCGGGCTCGATCGCAGCCTCGGCGAGCACACCGCGTCGCGCGACAAGCTCGCCGTGGCGCGCACCGAGCTCGCCGTGCACCAGCAGGCCGCCGCGGCCAAGCACGCGGACGCGCAGCGCACGGCCGACGGCTTCCAGAAGCGCCGCGGGCTGACCCTCGATGCCGCTCGTCGCCAGGAGGACGCGGCGCGCGGCCGGCTCGCCGAGATCGATCGCCTCGTCGCGCTGGCGGCGAACGCGCGGCAAGCGAGGGCCGCGCGCGACGAGATCGATCGGCGGGTCGCCGAGCTGACCGCAGACACCGTCGTCGATGGCGATCAGCGCGCGGCGACCGACGCGGCGCGGGCGACTGCTCTCGTCGTGCGGACCGAGCGCACCCGGGTCGTCGACGAGCTGCGCAAGGCCGCGGGCTACGAGCACGCGCGCACCGAGCTCGTCGACGGCGAGCCGTGCCCGCTGTGCGGTGCGGAGGATCACCCGTGGCGGCATCGCGGCGCGTTCGACGACGTGATCGCGGCGGCCTCCGAGAAGCTCGCCGAGGTCGCGACGGAGCTCGAGGCGCAGACGGCGACGCTCGCGGCGATCGATGCACGCGCCGCGCACCGCACGATCGAGCAGGCGCGCCTGGTGAGGTCGCGGGCCACCGCCGTCGCGACCGGCGAGGCCGCGGTGGTGGCGTGGCGGGAGCAGCTCACGGCAGTCGGCGAGCTGTCGCTCGTCGGTGATCCGTCGTCGGCGGCGGCCGAGGCCCTCGGCGCCGAGCTGCATGCGGCGGCGACCAAGCGTCTCGAGGAGGCGCGGACGACGCGCAGCCAGACCGAGGCGGCGACCAAGGCGGCCGCCGAGGCGCAGGCCGAGGTCCAGCTGTGCCAGGCCGCGGTCGATCAGCTCGCGGCCCGGCTCGGCGAGCTCGATCGCCGCGCGGCCGACCTCGACGCCACGATCCAGGGCGTGCTCGGCGAGCGCGCGGGCCGGGTCGAGCGCTGCGACCAGCTCGCGGTCGAGCTCGACGCGGCGATCGGCCGCTGGACGGCGACCGCCGCGGGGACCGCACGGAATGACACGCCCACCGACGCGGCGGGGACCACGGTCGCCGCGCGCACCGCACGCCCCGCGCCGCGCACCCGTACCGCGCGTGGAGGGACCTCGTCCGCGCGCACCGGGCACGCCTACGATGAAGCCCGCGCGCGGATCGCGGACCTCGCCGTGGAGTGGCGCACGCGGGCCGAGCGGGTCGCGGTCGCGGATGCCGCGCTGGCGGCGGCCGCGCTCGTCATCGATCGCGAGGCGCGCGACGGCGAGCGCGCGGTCGCCGAGCATCAGACCCGCCTCGCCGAGGGTCACAAGCGCGAGGGCGAGCTCGCGACGGCGCTCGCCGCGGCGGTCGCCGTCCTCGATGCCGCGCGCGCCGGGTCGGGGTTCGACACCGAAGAGCTGCGGGCGCTGCTGTCGGCGGATGCCTCGCGCATCGACGTGCTCGTCGAGCAGCTCGCCGCGCTCGATCGCGCGGTCGCGACGTCGCGTGCGGTCGTCACCGAGCGCCGGCGTCTGGTCGGCGATCATGCCGCGGCGCGGCCGGCGTCGATCGACGACGCGGCGAACGTCGCCGCCGTGGCGGCGCTGCTCGTCGAGGCCGAGGGCGCGGTCGCGCGCGTCGCGTCGGTGCTCGCCGCGGATGACGAGGGTCGCGTGCGGCGGGCGGCGGCGCTCGTCCAGCTCGCGAGCGCGGAGGCGGCGGCGGACGTCGATCGGATCCTCGGCGACGTGATCGGCTCGCACGACGGCAAGCTGTTCCGCAGCTTCGCGCAGAGCCTGACGCTCGACGGCCTGCTCGCGGTCGCGAACTCGCACCTCGAGGAGCTCGCACCGCGCTACCAGCTCGAGCGGGTGCCGGGCTACGACCTCGAGCTCCAGGTCATCGATCGCGATCTCGGCCACGAGATCCGCTCGGTGCAGAGCCTGTCGGGCGGCGAGAGCTTCCTCGTCTCGCTCGCGCTCGCGCTCGGCCTGTCGTCGATGTCGGCGCACGATGTCCGCGTCCGCACGCTGCTGATCGACGAGGGGTTCGGCACGCTCGATCCGGCGACGCTCGACAGCGCCCTGTCCGTGCTCGACGCGCTGCAGGCGCGTGGCCGGCAGGTCGGCGTGATCTCGCACGTGCCGGCGCTGGTCGAGCGCGTCGGGGCCCATGTCCGGGTCGTCCAGCGGGGCGGCGGTCGCAGCGAAGTGATCGTCGCGTAGCGATCAGCTACCCTCGCCGCGATGACGGAGCAGACGTTGTTCGGTGCGATCTGGGAGCTCGTCGGCAAGCGCTCCGACCATCCCGCGGTGCTCGCGTTTCACGAGGCCCACAAGCTCGCGCCGCCGCCGGCGGTGATGAGGACGGACCTCCTCTACGACGTCAAGATCGGCAAGCTCAACGCGACGCTCGACTATGGCGCGGAGATCCGCAAGCCCGAGTGCTGGCCTCCCCGGCGCGTCGGGGGCATCTACGTCGGGTACGTGACGTCGGCGACGCTCAAGCCCGGCTTCCAGGGCCCGCTGCCGAACGGCCTGACGTCGACGCTGCCGCTGTCCGTCGCGAACAACAAGGCGCTCGAGTCGACGAAGAACGAGGCGTTCTGGTTTCACCAGGTGTACCGGGACGACAAGGGCACGCTGACCTACGTCTACGATCGCGACGACAAGGCTCTGCTCGAGATCCGGCTCCAGCTCCACGAGCTCCCCGAGGACCACAAGGATCTCGCGCGCGCCGAGGCCGCCTACGCGGCGACGCTGCCCGCGCGTCCGCCGCGCGTGATCACCGCGCGCACCGGCGCGCCGGCGACCGAGCCCCTGCCGGCGGCGCTGGCGGCGCTCGCGACGTTGATCGAGGCCGAAGGCGGGAGCCTCGGCGAGAACATCGACCTCGAGCTCTGCGAACAGCTCGAGCCGGGGACCCTGACCGCGTGGACCGGGAACGAGGACGCCGAGCGCGAGTTCCGGGTGTTCGCGCAGGACGGTAGCGGAGGCGTCGTCGCGTTCTGGCTCGTCCACGACGGCAAGCCGTACGAGGAGCAACCGATCGTGTTCCTCGGCTCCGAAGGGGAGCTCGGTCCGATCGCGTGCGACCTCGCCGACTTCCTGTACCTCCTCGCGGGCGGGGTCGGACCGTACGAGGCCGTCGAGTACGGCAGCACGTCCGCAAAGCCGACGTTCCCGAAGGTCGGCAAGCTCGCCGCGACGCTCGCGAACCGCCACGGCCGGACGCCTCTCGACGTCCTCGCCGCCGCGGCCGATCTGTACCTCGACATTCACGAGCGGATGGCCGCGCTCACCAAGGACAGCTGACCATGCCGAAGATGACGATCCCCGAGATCGAAGCGCTCCTCGACCAGGCGTTCCCGGACTGGCGCAACTTCTCCGTGATCACGGCGCTCGGCGAGAAGGACATGTCCCTGCGCATGCCGTTCCGCAAGCAGCTGCTGCGCGCGGGCGGCACGATCTCCGGCCCCGCGATGATGGCGTTCGCGGACACCGCCGCGTACTTCCTCACGCTCGCCCATGCCGGCCCGGTCGCGAGCGCGGCGACCGCGAACCTCGATATCCACTTCCTGTCGCGACCCGAGCCGATCGATGTCACCGCCGTGGCGACGATGCTGCGCCTCGGCCGCCGGCTGTCGGTCGCGGCCGTCGATCTGTTCTCGGGCGACGTGCTCGTCGCGCACGCCACCGTCACCTACGCGCTGCCGCCGACGAAGTGATCACGTCAGGCAGGCGGGACGGCCTGCGTCACGGGTTGCGGCCAGCGCTCCGCGAGCGCCGCGAGCGGCGCACCGGTCAGCCGGTTGATGGTCCACTCGGTCATGGAGGCGGCGCCGAGCGCCTGGTACAGCCGGATCGCCGGCTCGTTCCAGTCGAGCACCGACCACTCGAACCGGCCGTAGTCGCGCTGGATCGCGATCCGCGCGAGCGCCGACAGCAGCGCGCTTCCCACGCCGCCACCGCGCGCCGCGGGCCGCACGAATAGATCCTCGAGGTAGAGGCCGGGCCGGGCGAGGAACGTCGAGTAGCTCTGGAAGAACAGCGCGAATCCGACGGGCGCTCCGCCGACCTCGGCGATCAGCACCTCGGCCGCGGGCCTGGCGCCGAACAGCGTCGCGCGCAGCTGCGCCTCGTCGGCGACGACCTCGTGCGACAGCTTCTCGTACGCGGCGAGGTCGCGGATGAAGCCGAGGATCGCCACGGTGTCGGCGGCGGTCGCGAACCGGATCACGAGATCAGCGGGGAAGGTCATCGGAGGCGCTCCACGACCGCCAGGAAGTCCGGCGGCAGCTCGGACGAGAGCGCGACGCGCTCGCCGGTGATCGGGTGCTCGAAGCCGAGCGTCGCGGCGTGGAGCATCAGCCGCCCCGAGGTCAAGAGCTTGCCTCCGGCGTTCTCGAAGTCGCGCATGTAGACCTGCTCGCCGACGAGCGGGTGCCCGGCCTCCGACAGGTGGATCCGGATCTGGTGGGTCTTGCCGGTCTCGAGGCGGACCGCGCACAACGTCGACGCCCGCAGCACCTGCTGCGCCTCGACATGGGTGACCGCGCGCTTGCCCTGCTCGAGCCGCGTGGTCGAACCGCGCAGGCCATCGCCGCGATCCGCGACGAGGTACGACTCGATCCGCCGCGAGGTGACGACCCCGTGCGCGACGCAGCGGTAGGTTCGCTCCATCACGTGCGCGCGGAGCTGCGCCGCGAGCCCTTGCTCCGCCTTCTTGGACTTCGCGAACATCAGCAGGCCCGACGTCGCCCGATCGATGCGGTGCACGATGTGCAGCGCGACCGTGGTCGCCGCCTTGCCCTGCCGCCGCCACGCGCCGCGGATCAGATCCATCGCGGTGCCAGTCTCGCGGTCCTCGTACGGCACGCTGTTGACGCCGCTCGGCTTGTCGATCACCACGACGTGCGCGTCGTCGTAGACCAGCACGCCCTCCTTCTCGGGATCGTGCGGCTTGGGCGCGTGGACGCGGACCTCGACGACCTGGCCGCGCGCGAGGCGGTGGTCGACCGTGGTGATGCACACGCCGTCGACGAACACCTTGCCCGTCGTGATCTGGCGCTTCGCGAGCGAGTTGGGGACGTCCGTCTTCGCCTTGACGAACGCGGCGAGCGTAACTCCGGGTTCATCGACGGTCCATGACACGGCGCGGGACGCTAGCATGCTAAGACCGGTCCCATGGACCGCACTCTGTTCAACGACGAGCACAAAGCGTTTCGCACCGCGTTCAAGCAGTTCCTCGTGCGCGAGGTCGTACCGCACCAGGCGCGCTGGCGCGACGAAGGGCAGGTCGATCGCGAGATCTGGCGCAAGGCCGGCGCGCAGGGCTTTCTGTGCCCGTGGCTCGACGAGAAGTACGGGGGGGCGGGCGCCGACTTCCTGTACTCCGTGATCATCATGGAGGAGCTCGCGCGCGCCTACGAGAGTGGCTTCGCGATGATCCTCCACTCCGACATCATCGTCCCGTACCTGTACTCGTTCGGGAAC
>Ga0102851_10001157_pt1 | contig 14663 bp, 13 predicted proteins | sample Mud3Dept3metaG_FD_79558 | JGI IMG/M metagenome (GOLD analysis project Ga0102851, IMG submission 79558) | Freshwater wetland microbial communities from Ohio, USA, analyzing the effect of biotic and abiotic controls - Mud 3 Core 4 Depth 3... | ecosystem: Environmental > Aquatic > Freshwater >... | reverse complement strand
TTGAAACTGTCTTGAATCAGCATCTGTCTTCCCGTTCGCTGTATGTTTTGTTGGTGCTGGCGATATCTAGCATAGGTGCGGGGTATATATCCGAAATCCCCTCCAGAGGCCAGACATTTATAAAAAAACAATATGTCCGAAGCTGCCTCGAGACGATCATCAAATCCGGACCGGGGCATGCTGGAAGCCCTTACCATGATGGCTGTTCCCGGTCCAATGCAGGGATGACCATGTCTTAATAAATCACCGAGACCTGTTCCGCTCTTCAATTGATACATATCGCTCCAATAATAAAGGATTCTCCCTGTAGCAGAATCAAACAACTCGGCATCATGGGTACATAATACCCGCTTCTCATGCTCCTCCATCCATGCAACCTGTGAGTTGATCTTCCCGGGCAATAGGATGTCGTCACCGCCCTGGAAGGCAATATATTTTCCATGGCATGCTTTGAGTGCGCGATTTGAGTTTCCCGTGATCCCCAAGCGTTGGTTAGCCGTGATAGGCACCAACCGACCTGGATATTTCAGAGCATACTTTTGTATAACTTCAGCCGTGCCGTCGGTAGAAGCATCATCAGATACGACGACCTCGAGGTTCGGGTAATCCTGGTCCAAAGCGCTCTGCAGCGTTTCGTTGATGAACTCGCGTTGATTGTACGTTATGATAAGTATTGATACTAGTGGTTGGTCCATGGCAAACCTCAACCGTGTTTTCGGTGATCAGGCACTCACGACCGGTGCATAATTTTTCGCCACGACAATCCTCCCAGAGACAGATATAATCTGGAAATGGAATAATAGGTGGCGAGCGCAGTCAGACCCATGGCTATACCGAAGGCTACTGTGCCATCGCTCTGACGTATCCAGAAAACCGCAGGTACAAAAAGCGCATACAGCATCATCAATCTGGCGTTAAGAACGCTGAGAGAGAAGCCGCTGATGCGCCGTACGAGTGACCAGGTAAGAACGAAGTATACGAGATAGGCCGCTATAAAAGCGACGCCGGTGGCGTTTATACCCCATACGGGCAAACCGAACCATACGATAGCGATATAAATTATGTTCCAGCTGCTTTCGATGGAAAAAAATGCCTTCCCGTATCCATGAGCCGGCAACAGGTATGCAAGTGGCCAGCTTGCGACCTTAAAAACGTCCCCGAGGAGCTGCAGGCGAAGGATGTCAATGGTCGCAACGAATGCTCCGGAGAACAATAAGTGCACTACGTGAGGAGTGAATGTCAGCATGACGAGTATGACCGGCCCCGTCAACGTCAAGGCCACCTGGAACTGTTCATTGACGAGACGGTTCGACGCTTGACGGTCTTTTACCAGGACAGTCAGCCTCGGATAGTAATTGGTTCCCATGGCGTTCAGGACGAAGCCGAGATAGAGTATGGAGATGCTCCATGCGGCCTGGAAATGGCCTGTAGCCGCGATGTCCATGGTGCGGGTGAGGATGACGCGGACAAGGAACTGGGAACCGATGGTCATGACGCTTGATGCCATGAAGATCACGCCAAGACCAAACAGGCTGCGCAGCGGGCCAGTCATTCTATCCCAAGTAAGAGAAGCACGCGGGATGCGGAGTTTATTGCTGTACCACCAGGAGGCGGCAAGCGAAGAAAGCGCAGTGAACGCCACCGCTGCGGCGATACCGTCGTCACGGTACAGCCATACGAGAAGAATGGTGATGGGCAGACTCGCGAGAGCGCTGGCCATGCTGACCTTCGCGATGTCACCGATGTGATGCATGCCGTTGAGTAAGCCGGTCTGCGCGTTGGAGACGACAAGGAACCATACCCCGAAGCCGATCCACAGCATGCCGTCGGATAGATCCGCGCTCCCCATGGAAAGTTCGGCAAGAGGTGCGCGAAAAAGAATGACAACGATCGCACCCAGCAGCCCAAGGAGAAATGAAGCCCACCAAAGCGCAGCAGCGGTTACCCCGAGACTATCCGAACTCGCACCTGCCCTGGCCTCGGCAATCTGCCGCACCCCGCTCGTGCCGAGCCCCATCCCGGAGATCGTGCCGGTGGTCGACAGGATGGATTGGAACAGGCCGAATAGACCAACGCCGCTGGGACCAAGAAAAATAGCAATGACCTTGGTCTTGATGATGCCCGAGAGAATATAGACGGCTGATCCGGCACCGCTGATCGCAGAGGCCCGGATGAGCTGTCCGATGGATGTGCCCGCTTTTTCGCTCATCGTAGCTGGACTGCCGCCGACAGAACTTCGGCGATCACGGTCTGCACGTCAGGATCAGGCATATGAGGACCTATGGGCAGGCTGAGAAGCGTGCTCGACATGTTCTCAGTCACCGGCAAAGTACCCGAATGGAGGCCGATGTCGGCGTAGGCCCCGGCCAGGTGCGGAGGAATGGGATAATGAATCAGCGTTGCAATACCCGCATCCAGCATTCTCTGCTGGAGAGCGACCCGTCGGGGGTGGCGGACAACGAAAAGGTGCCAAACGGGGAACGCCCATGAAGGAACGAAAGGCAATAAAAGCCCAGCGGCCTCCTGCAACCCGTGCAGATACTGTTCCGCTATTGCTGCTCGTCGCTGATTCCACGCATCGAGTCGGGTAAGTTTCACTCGAAGAAAAGCTGCCTGAAGTTCGTCAAGCCGTGAATTGAACCCCTTCAAGCGATGATCGTACTTGACCGTCGAGCCGTAGTTGCGAAGGGTCCTCACCGTGTCTGCCAGCGAATCATCGTTGGTTACGACTGCTCCCCCATCGCCCATTGCACCAAGATTCTTCCCCGGGTAAAAGCTGAAGCCCGCTGCATCGGACAGGCTCCCGGCGCGGCGTCCCCTGTAGCGCGCGCCGTGCGCTTGAGCGGCGTCTTCGATGACCTTCAGGCCATGGTTTCGGGCGATCTCGTTGATATTGTCCATGTCCGCCGGCTGTCCATAGAGATGTACCGGCATGATGGCTTTCGTACGGCGCGTGATCGCCGCAGGAATGCGGCGAGGATCAATATTAAACGTATGTTCGTCAGGCTCGACCGGCACCGGAGTGGCGCCTGCATAGGTTACCGCGAGCCAGGTGGCGATAAAGGTATTGGCAGGAACGATGACCTCATCGCCGGGACCGATCTCCATAGCCTTCAGGATCAGATGCAGTGCGTCCAATCCGTTGGCGACACCTATGCAATGCTTCGTTTCGCAATATGCAGAAAATTCAGATTCGAACGATGCGAGTTCCTGCCCGAGGACATACCATCCGGAACCCATGATGCGTTTGTACGCTGCATCGAGATCGCTTTGAAGTTCACGATACGACGCATGAAGATCAAGAAAAGGAACGCGCACGCATTAACTCCGCAAGGACCTGACAAAATAATCGTAGTCACGGTAGTAGTCGGCTTCGTCATAGCGATTCGAGGCGAGGACCAGGCATACCGATCCGGAGGAAAAATTGTCCAGCTCGCGCCAGATCATGGGACAGACGTAAAGTCCGTAATAGGAGCGGTTCAAATGAAAGCGTTTCTTTTCGCTGCCGTCATCCAGTACGATATCGAAGCTGCCGGACATGGCAATGATCAACTGGTGCAGCTCCCTGTGCGCATGACCGCCTCGCTCAGCACCGCCCGGTACGTCATAGAGATAATAGACGCGTTGAATGCCAAAAGGGATATGTGCCTGTCCTTCAATGAATGTGAGGTTGCCGCGGGGGTCGGATATTTTGGGCAGGTCAATTATTCGGCAGTCTGCTAGCGGCATATCACTTCTCCAGATACTTAACGATGCGGGCCGGATTCCCGGTGACGAGAGCTCTGGCGGGAACGTCTCTCGTGACCACGGCACCTGCGCCGACCATCGCGCCTTCGCCGATCGTGATGCCAGGCAGGATGGTCGCGTTTGCACCGATCGAAGCACCTTGCTTCACCAAGGTAAGCAGCATCTCGAACGGCTGCTTACTTCGCGGAAGTCGGTCATTGGTGAATGTGGCGTTGGGTCCGATGAAAACATCGTCTTCTATGCGAAGACCGTTCCAAAGCTGGACGCCGCACTTGACGGTTACCCGGTCACCGATCATGACATCATTGTCAATGAAGACAAAGTCGCAGATATTGCAGTCTCTGCCGATCTGAGCTCCCTGCAAGATATGAACAAAGGCCCAGATGCGGGTTTGAGCACCAATGGTCTTTGATTCGACAATTGCATGAGAGTGAATGAAGTAATCCATAGAAATACTATTTCGTCAACCATCCAAACGCCCAACGCAGTTCAGAGAAACGCTGTATTAGGATCACACCGGGTTCATCGGAACGGGCAGTCTGTACGCGCCTACCAAGGAATACAAATTATTTTACAGCACTTACGAAATATATCAATAAATATTTATTTCTTTGTAATGTAGCGAATGCAACGATAACGAGCCGATCTGACAAGGCCGCTTCCCGGTAGTCCTAGAAAACCTGATAAATCGGAAACGGCTTAGAACCGAGACTGAACGTGCATGCTATCCGACCGAAAGACGGTATGTGACCGTCTTCAATCGGGCAACCAGTACACAAACCGCTGTCATCAACATACCTACAGAAGAGATACAGAAGGTCTGATCGGTGAGATTTGAGCTAGGTTTTGCCGTTCTCGCTACGCCTTCTCGCGTTCGGTGGTCTTCATCTCCACGAATGTCCTGTATTCGTTCTTGAACCGGATGGTATTGAACCGCTCGGCGTTGCTCCTGATGACGTCATGATCAAATCTATGCGCGTTGTCCTCAAAGAGATGAATAGCTCTCACCAGGGATTCCGGTGTTTGCTCTTTGAAGAACACCCCTGTCGGTGCGGAATGATAATCAGCGCTGCGTTCAGCACCGTGCGTTTGCAGAGGGACCACGGTCTCGACGGCGCCTCCTCTTCCGTATGCGATGACCGGGGTGCCGCACGCCTGGGCCTCAACGGGAATAATACCAAAATCTTCCTCCGCTGCAAAGATAAATGCCCGCGCAGTTTGAAGATATGCTCTCAGTTCATTTCCCGGCACATGCCCGAGAATCCGGACGTTCCTGCCCGCCCTGCGAGAAACCTTCTGGAAGTCCGGCCCGTCACCGATGACGATCAATTTCCTGTCCGGGAGGGACTTGAACGCCTCGACGATCAGGTCCATCCTTTTGTAAGGGACCATTCGGGAAGCAGCCAGATAGAAATCGTCCCGCGCTCGTGACACGGTGAAGGCTTCGACATCGACCGGCGGGTAGATCACCGTGGATTCCCTCCCGTATGATCTGCGGATGCGTTCGGCGATATACCGGGAATTGGCTATGAAGTGATCTACGCGCGTGGCCGTTCGGGCATCCCAGGATCTCAAACGCTCCAATACGGCTCGCGCCGCGATCCCCGTGAGGCCGGTTCCCAGACCGGATTCACGGAGATATTGCTCGCGCAGGTCCCAGGCGTACCGCATTGGCGTGTGGCAATAGCAGATGTGAAGTTGACCGTCCTGTTTTCGGACGCCCTTTGCGACTGCGTGAGATGAGGAAAGTATCAGGTCGTACGACGACAGGTCAAAGTGCTCGACAGCAAATGGCATCAGCGGCAGATAGGAGCGATAGTGCCGCCGGGAGAACGGTACATGCTGAAGGAACGATGTCCGCGCCTTTTTGAAGATGCCGCCGCGCTCGCTCTCGGGAAGGAAATCGACAAGCGCGAACAGGTCGGCGTCGGGAAAGACCGCCAATATCTGTTCGATGACCCGCTCGGAACCTGCAAAGGAAACCAGCCAATCATGAACGAGGGCTATTTTCATTGTCTGCCAATGTAGAAGTTCGTCTCTAATCCTTCCTGGACCGGATATCTCAGGAACTCATCCCGATACTCGCGTTTTTTCTCGAACAGGAAAAATATTCCCCATGCCATGTTGGGCAGCAAAGCCGCAAGCGGTCGTGCCAAGACCGGAGGAAAAGGATAGAAATTGCTTCCCCCATACTGCTGAAGATGATATCCACCGGGAAAGCAGCTTTCGAAAAGCATGAGAAGATCGTGTTTCGTAAATCCACGGACGTGAGCAGAATTATTTTTCAGTGGACTGGGCTGCCTGCCGATCGCCAGGAGTATTCTGTTGTGGAGCGCCGCAAGGTTGGGAACGCCGATAATGAATTTTCCTCCAACCGGCAGCACCCTGCTCACTTCATGCAAAACCCAGAAGAGCTCTTTGATATGCTCAAGGATCTGGTTCGCGATCACCACGTCGATCGTACCATCTTCGAACGGGAGCCAATCACGCTCAATATTCAAGGCATGAACCGCGATAGTCTTGTCAGCGAGGAGTCGGGCATACTCATCGGACACTTCAATCGCATGTAGAGCTGCTTGGGGATTGCACGCGCGAGCTATGAGGAGGTCGGTGCCCAGACCTGCGCCGATGTCGAGAACATTTCTGTAAGCTCCGGCCGCGGAAAGGAAATGTTCGATATGATGTCTTCCGTAGTTCAGCGATCGGTCGATGTGAAGAGAGCGGTGCATGCAGTCAGCAGTTGTCGCGGGAACAATGCTATGCTTGCCTTTGGACGCAACGAGCAGGAGGTTGCTTCCTCTGAACCAGCGAAAGACGATCGGGAATGTTGCCAGCGCAAGGGGCCAGAAGAGCATGTCCCGGACCTGCCTCGGTCTGAGACGTGATACGATCTTCTTGAAAAATGTTTTAGAGAATATATGCTCCCCGGCATTCGATCCGGTGACGTCAAATCCCTTCGCATGCATGCCGAATATCCCATAGACCGCCCTTCGAACAAGATATCCGAGAAAATTATGATATGAGCGCAATCGAGAGCTGACGCGAATTTGCAGGTTCTCATATCCATTGTTGAGAAAGAACGTTCTGAGGGACCGCTCGTTCCATCGCGTGAGATGATTCGGCGGAAAATCTCCAAAGTCCCGGTACGGCCATCGATCTTCATTCGGAACGCTGACAACGATAATGCCATCGGGCTTGAGAAGGGTCATGATTTCATGGAGGAATTCAGCCGGATTTTCCAGATGTTCGATCACCTCGAACATGGTTATGATATCGAAGTCTACGAGATGGTGAACCTCTCGTAGCTCGGCCAGGGAGCTGTTGAAGATCGTTGTGAGCCCATACCATTTCCTGCCTAATTCGACGGCTTCTTTCGAAAAATCAACGCCGAACGCATCGAGGCCATTGCGTCGGGCATAATCCACGAACACTCCCTCCCCGCAGCCAATATCGAGGAGTTTTCCCTGTTTCGGAAGAACTCGAAGGGCCCAGGTATAGTATTCACGTATCCGCGTATCAATCGCACTATGACGGATCACGTAGGCCTTGTCATACCATGTTCCGCCCGGGCTCTTCATGGGACGGGAAAACTGCAGCGAACAGACCGTGCATTGAACGACGGTATACTCCGAGAGCTTGTCGATCTCGAAGAACCTGTCCGTTGTTCCGCAGCTGGGACATACTACCGGTGCGCCCATTCCGTTTCTCCTTATTCCTCGATCCCAGTACTGCCCATCGGGGCATGCTTCCGACGCCATAGGGGATATCTGGTTATCCCGGGCAAAAAATCGCCACCCTCGTGAAATGCGCCGCGGTTTTACTGTTCCGGGACTGGATGGAAATTATCTTTTTGGTACCATCAGCCAGAACGCTTTTTTCACTAACCGGGGCAATGCGCCGATCCATGCCTGCGGACCCAGGTGACCGATAAGGATCCTATGGTTATGGAGATAATCCCTATACCACAGAAGCCTGTTCCCCTGCCTGCTTCCGCCCGAGGGGAACTCGAAATGGAGGACGGCGGCAGCTCCGACATACCTGCCATATCCCCCCTGCTGCGCGATCCGCAATCCGAAGTCGGCCTCGAACCCCCAGGCATTCCCCCTGAAAGAATTGCTGAAACCGCCTATGGCCGCGAGAGCATCGATTCGAACGGCCATATTGCAGCCGCGGGGGGTATTGATCCGGCACGTGCCCGGCTGGTTGAAATTGCCGAAGATCAATCCGGTCGAACTGGTCCATCCGACAATCCTTCCTTGGAGAGAGACATCCCTGGGAAGAAATTTTCTGAAGAACGCCTCGAACAGGAGACGGATGGAATCCGCATACGCCGGACGAATGCTGCGAACGCGGATCTCCCGACCGCACGTATAGAAAAGGCCGGGGTCGGATAAGAACGCCTGCGCATGGGATTCCAGCCAACCGGAACAGGGGGCCGCATCATCATCGATGATGAGTGCGACATCAGCGGGCGAACTGGCTATACAGGCGTTCAAGGCCATCGTTGTGCCGGGGTTGTTGAAGGTCAATATCCGGAGGTTCCGGACGGGCTCCTTCTCTATTTCCTGCATGAACTCCCTGGCATCTCCCTGCAGACCCAGGCAGATGAGTAACTCGGGATACATCGCGCGAACAGCCCGAACCGTCGCCGACAGGACCTTGGGACGGTTATAGCTTACGATGATCAATTCAAATCCAGGTCTCTTGTCTGTCATGCCGCAATCTCCCGAAAGTACTGCCTATCTCGTCCCTATGAATTCAGGAGCGAGCGATTAGAATACCTATTACGACCTTGAGGATCGAAGATTCCCTGCAGCGACTCGACTGAGCTCGCCGAAGTCTTGCTGCAGGGAGCTTCAATTAAGACCGTGCTACCAGCGCGCCCGAAGGAATGACGACCACTTTCCGGGAAGCACGCTTTTGATGATACTAGCGACAAAACTCTTGAGAATCAAGACAATATAGTACGCGTCCACCTTAAAACCGCCGGACAGCCGCCTCACCGTAAGCCAATGATGCGCCGCCGTTGATACGCTCTTCGATCCTGACAGTCCATCTGCGGAGACGACGGCAATGATCCGGTCGCACTGCAGGAACGTGTATCCTCTGATATACAGAGAATACAAGAGGTCGAAATCGGACGTAAGATTGTTGCTCAAAGAGAACGGCTCCTGTTTCATGAGCTTTGTTCTTACAAAAGCGCTTTGATGGCAAAAGACCATGCCCTTCCAGAGCCGGTCGCTGCCCTGCGCTCTCCATATCTTCTTGGTTTTGTCATCGTACATGAACTGATGGTCGCCGTAGATCACATCGGCATTCTCGTGCATGGCCGGGACCATGTCTTCGATGACCGCGCTGTCATAGAAAGCGTCGCCGGCATTCATGAAATTTATCCATGATCCATGCGCATTAAGGCACCTTTGTTCATGGCATCATAGATACCGCTGTCGGGTTCGCTGACCCAGCGATCTATGTCGCGGGAATATTTCCTGATGACCTCGAGGGTGCCGTCGCTCGAACCGCCATCAATGACGATATACTCGATGTTGTCGTATGTTTGATCGAGCACACTTCTGATCGTGGTCTCGAGATCATCCCGGCGGTTGAGAACAACCGTGATCACGGTTATCAGTGGTTTGCCGGTCATCGGTTCCCTGCCGTCCTCATCGTGTCACCTTCCTGTCGCGATGCGCCGGCGAAAGAATGTCTTCAATGATCCTCTGCAGCCGTTCGTTGAATTCCTTCTGGCCCCACTCGGCATTCTTCCTCCGTCCTCTGCGCGCAAGGTCGGAGCACAGTTCGTCATCGGTCCACAGCCTCTGTATCGCATGCGCTATTTCGCTTGTTGATGATGGGTCGAAATACAGCGCCGCATCACCGAGCTGGTCTCTCATACCGTACACGTTCGATATGGCGACCGGGCAGCCAGCAACAAAGGCTTCCAACGGCGGAATATTCGTCGGACCGAAGAACGTCGGCATGATAAGAGCCCGCGCACGACGATACAGCCCGGGCATATCTGCATCGGGAACATACCCAAGAATAAGAACATCCTCGCTCAGACGGGCCTGCCGTATCAATGCAAGGACCGAATCATACCCCTGTTTCCTGCCTCCGACCAGGACAAGTTTTATGTCAGGCAGCTGCGGCTTGACCATTTCCAGGGCTTCGATCAGGCGCCTGTGGTTCTTGTGCTCCCAGAATTGCGCGGGATAGAAAAGGAACTTTCCGGGAAGCTTGTATTTCGAATCGAAGGCATCGGCCGGTCCTGACGCATACAGGTAATGAGGCGCAACGAACGGCAACGTGTAAATCCTGTGCGCATCGAGTCCATAGGATTCCATGAGGTGTTGTTTGCCCATATCAGAGTCTACGAGGATGCCGGCCGACCACGCGCACATGTGTCGATAATGTCGTTCTCTCCTGCGGTACTCCCCCTGCGCGGAGACTTCAGGGAACCGGCGTTCATAACGGTGCATGAGATCGTGGATGGCAGACAATGCGCGTACCGGGGCCAGATAGCTCCATATGTCCTGCGCAGGAAATATCCACAGGTCGCATTTTTCCCGGGAAAGGACTTTCGCGACCGGGTGCATGGAGGCTGCCATCATTCGCCAGGGACCCAGCGGCAGGCGGAGGAATTGCCATAGCTTGCCTGCGGCGCGCCCCCAAAAACCGAAAGGAACGGACAATCCGGATATCTTGCGTGCCGATGCCTGAGCCAGCCATTGGTCCGAAGCGCATGCGACAACGATGGCATATCCTTGCGCGGAAAGTGCAGAGACGGCATCGAGCATGGTCTGGCAGTATTGAAATGAGCCTCCGTCCTCCGGCTTGTATCCCAGATAAAGACCGATCTTTTTCATAGTTTTTGGAGAACAAAACAGGCATTCCACGTGGTCGGGCCGGGAGCGTGATCGGACATCCACGCGAGACGCTGAATGACGGTGAAATTGCTCTCTCCGGCAAATGAATCTATTTCCCAATCGAAGAAGTGCCTCATCCGGTGGACCTCTCTTATTTCTTCGGCCGTTCCCGTCTGCTTGTCCCGGATGCGGATCGTGTAACTGACGTCGGTGGTGTGGTGCTCGATATCCAGGGACGGTTCAGCCGTGCGAGAAACCGTGATCCGGTCGTCTTCAAAGCGTTTGTTCCTGACGGCCGGTCTATCCGCAAGCACGCCGGGCCCATACCAGCAATCGAACATGAAGATGCCGCCCGGTTTGAGATGCGCGCCGGCAGTGGCAAAGGAGGAGATCACGTCTTCGTTCGTGGTCTGGTAGCTGAGAACATGGAACAGGGATATGACTGCGTCGAACGATCCACCCAGCCTCACCGTGCGGATATCCCCTTGTGAAAAGGACAGGACATCGGCCAGAGCGCGCCCGAGACCTGCGGTCCGCCGGCCGGCGGCATCGAGCATGGCAGGGCTCCGGTCCACACCGTGCAGACGATATCCCAGTTCCGCGAACACCGCTGCATGGGCACCTGTTCCGCAGCCCAGCTCCAGGATCGAACGTGTTTGCGGAGCGTATTTCACTATCAGTCCGTGAATGAACTTGACCTCCGCCGCATAGTCCTTGTCCCGGTACAACAGATCGTAATACCGTGCGTAATGGCTGAAAACGGTCATTTCATGATTTCCTCAACGGCGGATGCGGCCCGTCTGATCTGATCATCGGTCAGCGCCAGGCCGCTGGGAATATAGAATCCCCTACGTGCCAGCCGCTCAGCAGCAGGATACGCTTCTCCGGAGAACAGGCCCATCCTGCGAAACACGGGTTGCTCGTGCATGGGCCAGAAGAACGGACGGGTGGCTACCCTGAGCCGAGACAGGCGCCTGGAGGCTTCGTCCGCATCCCAGGAGATCCGGTCGTCCAGAACAAGTCCATACACCCAGTATATGCTTTCCGCGTAATCCGTCCGGGAGACAGGCAATTGAAGGCCGGGAACGCCGGACAGCAGCCTGGCATACAGGCTCCCCATACGCCGCTTCCGGCCGATAAATTCGGACAAGCGCTCAAGCTGGGCGAGACCGAGCGCTGCCTGGATATTGGTCATGCGGAAATTGAATCCGAGCTCGTCGTGGACGAACCTTCGTCCCGGTTGAAAGCAGAGATTGCGCAGCGAGCGGCAGCGCTCCGCCAACCGGTCATCATCGGTGACAAGCATGCCCCCTTCTCCGGTCGTCATATGCTTGTTCGGATAGAAGCTGAACACGCTGATGTCGCCGAAACTGCCGCAGGGACGTCCTTTGTAAGTCTGGCCATGCATCTGGGCCGCATCCTCGATAATCCGTAAGCAGTGCTTGCGGGCGATTGCAAGCAGCGGGTCCATATCTACGGGGAGACCGTAGATATGCACCGCCATGATCGCCTTCGTACGGGGCGTGATCTTCTGCTCGATCTGCCCTACATCCATGTTCCACGTAACAGGATCGCTGTCCACGAGCACCGGGACACAGCCCCGCCGCACGATCGCGGCAGCGCAGGATATGATGGTGAATGCAGGCAGAATGACCTCGTCGCCCGGCTGGAGCTCCAGTGCAGCGACCGCTGTTTCCAGCGCAGCCGTCCCGTTGCAGACGGCGATGCCGAATTTCCGTTTGACGGCCGCAGCCATCCCCTGCTCGAACCTTTGAACGAACGGCCCCTCCGAGGAGACCCATCCGGTATCGATGCATTCCGCGAGGTAGTTCTTCTCATTGCCGTCCAACAACGGCTCGTTGACGGGGATGAAGTCGCCCATATTCATTCTTTGATCTTGAGGCGTTCAGGCGAGACGCCGGGAAAGCGCGTCTTGTCCTGTTCACCTGCATAGGGTCCCTGTTTCACTTCGAACATCTCGATCTCCTCCAGCACCGTGAAGCCATGCCCCCCGCCGGCGAGCAGGACCGCATCTCCCGCGTCCAGGACCCTGGATTCGAGGTATCTTTGCTGGTCGTCATAAAAATCGATCTGCAGCCTTCCCTTCTTGAGGAACAGGATCTCCTGGGTGAGATGTACCTCCCTTGCGACCCGGTTATGCACATGGGGAGGAATGATCTTCCCTGCCGGATGGTTCAGATAGGCGAGCTGCTGGGAGAACTCATCGGGAGTAAAGAAGGAGATGCCCGGCGTCCGATAGCTGTTCCGGATGATGATCCCGAGCAGCTTTCCTTCATTTCGTATCTCATCGATCATGACGCGACCTTCTGCAATATCGCATTTCCTTCCCGTTCGAGCTGTCTCAAACCGTACCTGTCCTCTATCAACCTGCGGCAGCCGGCGGCAAGCGATGACGCAAATTGCCGGTCACTGATGAGCTTTACGATCGCATCGGAGAACGAGGCCGCATCATCTGCAAGCAGGACATGGGTGCCGTGCCGGACCGGGATCCCTTCCGCGCCGAGCGTCGTAGATACAATGGGGACGCCGCAGGCACCGGCCTCGAGGATCTTGAACCGTGTGCCGGACTCGAACTGCAGCGGTACCAGGGCGACATCGGCATTGCAGAGATAGGGTAGAACGGACGGCAGTTTCCCCATGACCGTGACGTTCGGGTCCGTGACTGAGCGCAGCGTGCGCTCGGTGCCCCTTCCGACAATGTAGAAATGCACATCAGGAATGCGCGCCCTCACCTTCGGGAGGATCTCTTCCAGCACCCATCGCGCCGCCCGGTCCATGGGGCTGTGGACATGGCCGAAGGTGCCGGCTAAATAGATGCAAGGCCTGTGAAAATCCGGCGGTGGTGATGCAGAGGTCCGATAGGCGTCCATGTCGATCACATTCGAGAACAGCATCACGCGGTCTGGATACGTCGCGATCGATCGATAATAGTCCGCATCCACGGGCGAGACAGCCGTGGTAACATCGCACAGGTCGACCCATTCCCGTTCTTCCTGCTCCTTCTCGCGGCCCTGCTTTTCTATTTCAGCCCTTCTCCTCGCATCGGTCTCATACGGCAATTCCCTCAGAACGAACCTGGACCAGACGCTGTCAGTGTCGCAGATCATCTTCAGCTCCGGCCGTCTCCGTTTTATGCTCCTGATCAACGGCATGGAGATATTGCCGAACCCGAACCAGAGGATCCGGATCCCGTTCCTCTCAATGGTCTGGAGGATGAGATCAACATCGGCTTCAGAATGAAAATATCTCCGGTACCGCGTCTGAAATGCCCGCAGATACCGGTTGGAGGACAGACCTGCGGAGGATGGAGCAATGCTGAATTCCCTGCAATGGTCCCTGTAGAACTGCAGTGAGCCAACTCCCCCTATCGTAAACGCCGGCGTGCGCGCGACCACATACAGATCGCAGATCCTGGAAAGCGCCTTGATGGAGTTCTCTATTCTGAGCTGTGGTCCTCCCGCAGCAGGATGCTCGAGGATGGGCGTCGTAAAAAGGACCCGCATCTAAGCTTTCCGGGACAACTTTTGGATTGAACGCCAGGATCGATACAGATTCCCCATAAATAGTATTCTCACACGTTGATAATAGGGAAGTTCTTTTTTGTGCCTGAGGATCAGTTGCTGAAGGCGGGCATCCATGCGCCCAGCTTCCATGTCAGCAAAAGTCTTCGTTCCTCTGATCAGCCGGTAATTGCCCAGGACCTCATCGAGATGGACCACGTGTACATGCGGGATGGCGCGGAGCAGGAAGTCGATGTCCATGGCATATTGTTCTTCGGTATCGTACAGACCGATCTTTTCATGAAGGGTCTTGTGGTAGAAATACGCAGAAGGGTTGACCGGAAAGGGATAACGGGCCTCATCGCCGATCAAGAGGTCGGCCATCCGCAAACGTGAGGGCTTGTTCACACCCAGGAGCACCTCATCATCTCCCCACACGTTGCAATTTCCGACCAGCAGGCTTGGTTCAGGAAGCGTCCTGAACAAATCGCTCATTCTCTGCAGGGCGCCGATCTCATAATAATCATCG
>Ga0102851_10001154_pt1 | contig 14691 bp, 29 predicted proteins | sample Mud3Dept3metaG_FD_79558 | JGI IMG/M metagenome (GOLD analysis project Ga0102851, IMG submission 79558) | Freshwater wetland microbial communities from Ohio, USA, analyzing the effect of biotic and abiotic controls - Mud 3 Core 4 Depth 3... | ecosystem: Environmental > Aquatic > Freshwater >... | reverse complement strand
GAAAGTGTACCGAGCAGAAACCGTGTTGAGGTTTGATGCTATCCAGAAGGAGATAAAGGGTGTGCGAGAGGATTTGACTGAACACAACGAGATAACCCGGAAGGAGTCGCTACGAAACGCGGTGGATCATCACCGCGAAATGATGACACCCTGTAATAGGTGTCACGACGGGAAGAACAAATAGTATCGGTCGGGGAGAGGCTCACCGCCTCTCCTCGGCCTATGCTTCATCTGTCTCATCCTCTTCTTCTCTTACTGTCTCCAGTAAAGTACCGTGCTTCAACAATCTACGGTGTCTGTGCTCCGTAGTGATTCTCTGCAATTCCGCGCTTGTGGATTTTATATCGATTTCGAGGATTTGACCGGGCAATACCTTGTGTATGGACATCCCGAATCTTCCGACTCGGTTGAAGTACGGCCCACCGCTAAAGTTCGCCCACTCGTAAACCGTGTGGATCAACCACTTTTCTTTGAACATCGCAGATTCTCACGAAGATTTGCGGCGAACCCCCTAATAGTGTCCCATTGGAACCTGTTCGGCATATCTACCGTCATTTTGATGTAGGTTACTAATGGTTTTGCATCTGCCTCTATGTCGTATATTCTCCGTCTTAGGAATTCTTCCTGAATGAGGGAGGCTCGGAGAGACTTGAGGATCACATCGGAGGCCAGTCCGTACTCAACACCATCTTTTTCGTACAGTTCCAAACGCTCATCGGATAACCTTGTTATCAATACCATGTAGACCCTCCTTCCTTTAGGGTGGCATTGTTGCTATCCTCCTCTACCGAGCGTATAGTGCTTTTTTGCAGGTCAACTCTTCCCACCGTGCCACTATCGCATCGCAATACCCGGGGTCCAACTCGGACATCAAGCACTTCCGACCAACCTTCTCGCAAGCGATAAGTGTGGTTCCTGACCCGCCGAATATATCAAGAACATGGTCGCCACGATTCGTGTAACTGCCGATGATGTCCTCGAACAACTGCACAGGCTTTGGACAGGTGTGAGCGATTTCATCGTTACCGATCAGATGCTCGAACAGGTCATTGTCCCGCTTCATCTTCAGGGTGCCAAAGAATACGAACGGTTCGATGACGGAAAAGTAGGAGATGTACCCGTTGTTGCGGGTGTTCTTTTTAAGCCAATACCCGAACCTTACGTCATCGTCGATCTTGCACCACATCGGCACGTTCGAATTGCCGATGGTGATGAACACCTGATTGCTGATGGCGGTGAGAAGTTCCTTGAACCGCTTGCAAAACGAGAAATACTCCTCTGGCGAGAGGTCATCTTTGTAGGTGTTGTACTCGAAGCCCACGTTGTAGGGCGGATCGGTTAGAGCAAGTTCTACCTTTTGCGAGCCTATCAGTTTGCGGATTGTACCTTCTTCAAGAGAGTCTCCGCATACAAGGCGATGATCGCCGAGCAGGATCAAATCACCGAATTTCGTCTTTGGTTCCGCAGGGATGGCTTGTACCGAATCTTCTCCCGGTTGCTCCAACTCGATCGGGCCTGACAGGTCTAGGAGTTTCTTGAGTTCCTTTTCATCAAACCCGATGTCCAACAGGACTTCCGTATCGATGCCGGTCAGGAGGTCTTCGTCCCATTCGCCCACGTTTTTGTTCTCTCTCAGGTTGGCTTCCGTGTATTCCTCCTCAGTCAATTTCCGGTTGGGCACCCTGACATCAATCGTCTCGCCGCCCCTCCCAAGCATTACCATTATCTTCATGCGCTGATGCCCGGAAACAATCCTGTCGTCTGCGTCCACAACGGGGATAGACATGAGGTTGAATCGTTTTAATGACTCTGTGAGGTCTGACGCCTGTTTTTCCGTCATTCTCCGTGGGTTCTTCTCCCACGGCAAGAGTGCGGATATCTTACGTTTTTCGGTATGCCATTCCAACGGTTTCAGTTGAGCCATTCCCCACCCCTTTTAGTTGTTGTTCCAGCATGACCCGTACCAGCGTCAAATCCAACTTGGACACCGAATACGCCTGCATCTTCAGTCGTTGGAAGGCGTCTTCCCCGATTCTTCCGATGATAAAGTCTCGGAACGGTTCGGGATCGCCGTGGGCGTAGTGTCGGTGACAGGCCCAGCAGAGTGTGATTCCATTATCTTCCAACCATCTCGTAGAAAGATTCTTACGGCTAAAGATGTGATGGGGATTGTTACCAAATCTCCCACATCGTTGGCAAGTGTCACGATCGCGTCCGCGGACCACTTTAGACCAGAGGCTATCACAAATCCGGATGAGGTATTTTCTGGAGGCTTTTTTGTCTGCGGTGATTTTGTTTGCCTTGGTTTTGACAAACACGGTTGTCTCCTATCCGGCACATAACCAATCGAGGGCCACTCGATTACGTCATTTCTTACCCTCACTTGTACCGTACATTCGACTAACCCCGCAAGTTCTTTTTCCCACCCCGGCTCCAGACAGGGAAATCTAAGGTCATTCGGGTAAACGTGCCACTTCCAAATCTTATCGCCACGGGGCATTTTCATTTCTTCCCCCCAATGAGGCCGCTAACCCCATCAACCCGGAAGCGGTAAGAATGTACCCGTTATAAGTAATTATTCCTAAGAAGAGGAGGATCACGGAAGATAACGCCAAGACCGAGTTGAACATCGCTTTAGCCTTCATCTGGCTCCCCCACGGCTATGTTCATGTCCGCGCAATTATCACACGCCTCCACGCAGTTACGGCTGTCACAATGCTCATGGTCAAGCATTATCCACCGATCGTACCCTTTCGGGTACACCGTAGAATGGCAAAATTTACATTTTCTGGTAAATTTAACAGGTCTGAAGTGCGCCATACCGATGTGCGCTACCATTTCGAGGTCGTTTACGTCGTTTCTGCCCGTCCTGCCGCCGTAATCGGTAGCGTACTGCACAATACCCCTCTTGAGATGGTAGACGTAGGCGTAGTAGATTTGAGGGGAGTCAGACCAGCGTACAAACAGCAGAGCGGGTATCTTCCTAGAGCGTCCTTGCTCCACCAAGCCTGATATTTTGCGCTCATCGATCATGTAGGAGTCATATTTCGATTTCGGGCAAGTCCTGACCTTCATCTCTGCGGTAAGTATAGCGAATTTGTCTTTTAGGAAGTCGTAGTCCGTCGGGGAAAGTGGTGGATGCTCTATGTACCCGTCGTACCCCCAATCGAGAACGATTCTCGATGCCATCTCCCGTTGATTGGCTCGATCCTCACTCGTTTCGTAAACAGGAGTCATTCCCATTAGTCACCTAACTGGTCATCAAATCTTCCTTGCTTCTGAGCGCGTTCCGATAATGCTCTCGATCCTGATGGAAGAAGCATCGGTTTGTCTTCCTGTTATAAATGGATAGGAGTTTACCGCAAACCTCGCAGAAAGAGATCGCGTCCTTTACCCTAATTTTTTCCTCTACTTCCGACTTCTTCTTGGTCACGGCACCTCCTCTTCGACCTCGAATAAATCGAAGTTGTCATCGTCCCAAGTGGCGTATTCTCCGCAACGCGGGCAAACCCAAAGAGCGTTTGGGCGCATCATCTGAGCCATGTACGCCTCATGCGTCAGGTATATCAGACCACCGCCGTTACACCCGCCATGACATCTTACAGCGAACTGGGTCGGAATTAAAGACTCCATCCGGATATCCGGCATATCATCCAGACCTCCTCTCTTTTATCCACCTCTCTTTGTCGATAGAGGACAGGAGCAAGTCCAAATCACCGAGTTTGTTGCTAATTTCCACCAACTCGGCAGATGCAACTCGGATATGTTCCTTTGAATCCTCGATCATTTTCGCCTTGTCTCTTCGCCACCTGTAGACTTTGTTCCTGTATTCCATGATCGCCTCAAACGTGTCCATCCGATTTCTCCTTCAGATATGACAGTCAACACCCACCGCAATATGATCCTGATACTTGCGGTAGATGCCCACTACCTGACTGACCCACTCATCGATCTCCTTTTCATCTCTTGCCATTCCCCACCAGCCCATCTTGCCGCGCTGAATCCACTCGCCCTCGGGAGTCACGATTGCGAATGGGATGACCTTTTTAATGATGGCATCGGAAGTCTTCGCCACGTTGTTACTCAGCAGTTCGTGGTTGTCTCCGAAATTGAATCCTCCGTCCTCTGACTCCGCTTCCTTGCCCGTCATTTCACCGTCCCATCTGCCTCCAATACGATACCAGTCCCATTTCGACTTCGGGTTATAGGTCGTCTTTCTCGTGCCTGTACCATGGCACTCTTCACAATCCGGATTGACCTCTTCGACCTCATCGCTCATGCGAAGAACCATCTTGCCGTCTTGCATCTTGAATTTACGGCAGTAACACGGCTCATCGTATTCATCAACGACGATGTTCTCGTCGTAGGGGGCCAATAGACGCTCGACCTCGCCCTCGATATCCACCGTCTTGTCAGGAACGATTACCACCAACAGAAAATGGCTCATGACACTTCTCCTTTTTACAGGTCGAAATCATCCTCCGTGTCCGTCTGCGATGTTACCGTCTCAACCTCTGGATCGGGCACAATCGGTATCGCGCCGTGCGGTCTAGGATTAAGCCAAAGTATATCCACCAGACTGAACCGCTCCGACCACATCTCGCACATTCCGTGTTCTGACCATTCAGAGTACGCACCCTCCATGTCTGGTGGTTTACAGATATAACCTCGTCGCTCGGATATCTGCCCACCATCCGTACATGGGTGGCTGTAATCGTTCAATCTCGACCTGCAATTACAGCAACACTCTCCATGACCAGTTGGGTATCCGATAAAACACGGGTATCTAGGTGGAGGCATCCTTCTTCTCCTTCAGAAGAGCATCGGCACATTCAGGGCAGAGCCACATCGATCCTCCATGTCCGCAGATGATCGGATACGTCTTCCCGTTGTCGTCTTGATGTAGAACCGTGCCATAGGCGTTGAGTCTTCCCGTTTTTGGATCGGTCATTCGCATTTCGCCAGACATCCAAAACTCAGACTCATCTCTGGTTGCGTGGACGGTTTTGCTCATGGCTTTTTCTCGGCTAGTTTCTTCCCCATTTCGAAGGCTTCCTCTGGCGTGGGGACTGAACTGCCGAAGAACGGATGGCTTGTCTCAAAAACGCGTTGGATTTCGATCATCTTGTCCGAGGCATAGTAACCGGAGAAATAGCCGATGTTCTGCCGTGCAAATGGACCCGAATCGTTGTACGCCTTCACAAAGGCTTTCTGCTCTTCTCCCTTCAACGATAGCGCGTGGTCGATGATCTGATGGTAGGTTTTGTACTGTTTCCCTTCGTATATCATGGTTCTCTCCTTTCAGATCGATCTCTCCTTTCCTAGAAAGCCCGAGAATTCAGGTAATATCTTGCCGTCTTCCGCGCTGCAACAATGCCACAGATGGAGACAGTTCGGATGGATGTTGACGTAGACTTCCTTTGGCGGGTAGATTGCGTAAGCGTATTTCTCGTCGCCGAGGAAGGTGTTTTTCAGTTCCGTCATCTCTCGGTGATTCGGAACCCTGTCTTTGTAGGATGCCGAGAGATGCATCCACACGCGAGAGTCTCTTTCCTCTGCAAAGGAAACGATGACGTACAGACCGGATATATGGGCGAATGAATCCCCGTCCGAACCCTTCGTCACCAATCTCCAGTTGAACAGAGGAGCCTTGTTCTCGTTCGCCATCCACTCACGCCATTTGAAGAGATACATTTCCGCGTTGGTTCTGGTACTCATCCTTTCTCCTTTCTTTTTATTTGGTCTTTCACCCAACGCAGGGATACCGGCGTGTATTCGACAGCCTCCACAGACACGCAGATATGGATACCGTGCTCCGATACCTCTCCACGATGGACGTTGCCGTGAGTGTGACCGTGGACATTCGGCTTATCGGGAAAATTTACTGGTTCATGGCTCAAGATTAAACCTTCGATCTCGATGGGTTTCTTGTACGCCGTGACTCCGAGTTTTGCCCAATGCCCTACACGATCTATGTCGTGGTTCCCGATCACGAGATACTTTCGCCCATGAAGACGGTCCAAATACTGTTGTTTCTCCAAGTGCGTGAGATACAAGGAGAAATCGCCACAATGGTATACAATATCGTTAGGTTTCACCACGCTGTTCCAGTTCTCGATGATGTGCTGATCCATTGCGCCGATGTCCCGGAAGGGCCGTCCGCAGTATAGGACGATTGCTTTATGGGCGAAGTGCGTGTCAGCGATAAACCAAGTATCGTCCTTGGTGGTCATGTGTGGGCGATGTCGTTGAAATCCACAATGACCTTACGACGAAGAATGTGCTCCTCTTCGCTTGAAGTGATCTCAACGGATTTCACAAGATGAAGGTTAATGGCAACGCCGATCCCTTCGTCCGTCACGAAGTTCAACTGCCTGTACCTCTGAGCAATCGTTCCGACCTGATCCACAACATACTCTGAAGGTTCACCGTTTTCCCAAAACACTATCACCTTTACTTTCGCTTTCGCCATCACCGTTCTCCTTTCGAGATTAGTCGGAGATACACACCTCCGTCTCTGACTTCCTTGATCGAGATTTCATGGTAGTAGGTCTTTTGCACTCTGAATCCTCTGTTCTCAACCTCCAAGGTTGTCTGAAAAGTTACCGTGTCTCCTTCCCGCGCATACGCATCTTGGTCATAATTGTTAGGGAGACCACGAATGTCGCGTAGTATCGGCTCTCTCTTCGCAAGTTTATCGGGCATCTCTACTCCTTTAATACGGCGTCGATGAGTTTCTGATACCTTTCAGAGAGTTCGTTGACGGTTTCCATGTACATCTGGATGTTGCCAATCGATTCCGATACAACCTTTCCAGACGAAGCCAAATGATCTCCAATCTTGCCCAACTCGATGCAGATTTTCGTCTGGTTGTAGGATATTTCCATCAGGATTATGTGCAGTTCCTTCCTGTTACTGCTCATGGCTTCTCCTTCATCCCCACTTTTTCCAGTTGTATCGGCTGATTGCACGAAGGATAAAACCACTCACGATGACTCCTATCCCCCACCACATCAGATATTTCATTGGCAGCACCCCTCTTTCGGTTTATCGAACGTGATAAGAATGGAGTTGTACTTCAGAGAAATCCTATGTTCCGCCCCCCCGATTGGATCGCCATTATGAGTTCGCAGGGAGAGTGAAACTGGCGACCCGTTGAATTGGTCGAATATCTCCTTGTTGAATATGACCTCCAATGTACCGAGTACCTTTGTACAGCACATATCAAACCTCTCTCTTCGCTCGGATGAGCCACTCGGTCCACCCTTCTTTTTTATCGACTCTCTTGATGGCTTCGCGGATCAACACCTGTAACCTTTTTATCTCCGCATTTTTTTCCTTGTCGTACACCGGCTCGTAGCGGTTTGTTCCCTCTTCCCCGCTTACGATGATTACCGGAGTACCACATACCGGACAGTTCTTTCTGTCGATGATGTCCATCACCCCTCCTTCAGCGTGGCGAGGGCGGCGCGTAATTCGACCATATCGCAGTACAAGCAATCCGGGTCTTGCAGACCACGCGATTTATACGCATCGTCGCAGGTGCATTTGTCAGGTACTTCCCGCACAGCCGCCTCTGCCACCTTCTCCAACTTGGCGATGCGGTCTTTTAATTCCGTGATTTCGTTACACGCCCTGATGTACTGGCCCGTCCTATTCCTGTAATCATCCTCCAACTCCTTGATGCGGGCACGGAGACAAATCGGGCAAGCACCATCGGCGCATTCTGTTTCACGTTCCGCGAGGTCGTGGTCGCAGTTCATCACACCTCCTTTGTCTTTCGTCTGAATGTATCCGCCTTCGGGCAAGTTGCGAAATGGCTTGTGCCGTCTGGGTTGACGGGCATTGGCTTTTCGTTCGGCTTGATCCAGTAGATGATCGATCCGCAACCACGACATTCGTTCGGTTCTGTCTCTTCCGGTATCACGAATTTCAGCGGCTTACGCCCCATTTCGTCTTACCTCCCCGCCGTATTGTCCGAAGCCGTGTTGTCAATCGCCATCCATGTCCTCACGGCTACTGGCCTTTTATCCTCCGCGTACGACATTCGTAAAGACACCACCAACATCGCCAATACCCCAAGGATTAACATGGCGACAGTTACCACCACAGCCACGATTATCGCCTTCCCGGTAGTCATCGCTTCGATCTCCCCTTTTCTGTCGGCTCCATGAACTCCGCTATGTTTCGAAACATTCCGGGCAGCCTTCCACCAGAGATGAACCTCTTGTCATCGAACTCCATTTGGAAGACCACGTTTTTCTTGTTGTCGAACACGGTAATGACGATAATCATCGGCTTTCCCTTGCCGATCACATGGATGTTCATCGCTTCAACCTGCGATCGGACCCCTTCAAAGCGATGACCTTGCACATTCCTACAAGGCGAGATGTAATGCGATCACCGATCTTGTCAGACAGGGCTTGCGGGTCGAGATTGGACGTTACGATGGTGGGGCAGACCTCTCTGTAGCGACGGTCTATAATCGTGTAGAGAGTCTGGAGCGACCAGTCCGTGGTCTTTTCGGCACCCAAATCGTCCAAAACAAGCATTTTTGGTGCTGAAAGAAGGTCTATGACCTGTTCTTCGGACTCCACCGAATCTTGTCTGAATGTTGACCGAATCTTCATGAGCAGATCGGGTACGGATACGAACCACGGACTCTTCTGTTTCTTCACGAGCCATGCGTGCGTGGAGACATCGAACATGAGAGTGGCTCTTGGCGTTACCACCGTTTCTCTGATGATAGCCACCGCAAGGTGCGTCTTTCCAGTTCCCGCTCCTCCGTGCAGGAACAGCCCCTCACCCACCGGGTAGACTTGCTTCCAATAGGACGGGGAAACATCTGCTTTGTTCGCTCCCAAGAACCTGAGAGGAACTCCGCAACCCCTTACTATTGTTTGGATTTCAGACTCCGGCTTTTCGTCCGTCAACTTGTGCGCCCGAACTTCCGCTTCCGTGAAGGACTGCGTTATGGAGGTCTGATCGGGTGACTGTTCAATGTATTTCAGAATTTCCGGGGATACGATTACCGACATTCGTTTCAAGATTTCCGGGTCCATTTTCGAGGTCGATGGTTGTTCCGATGCCAGAATATTTACTGACCGGGCACGGAGCCGATCCATCAGACCTTCCAACTCTTTCGAGGATAGGCGGTCTGTCATTCGGTGTTGCTCCTTTTACGTTCAGGTAGGAATCAAACTTGGGAGAGAAAAGCGTTTGAGGTCGGAGGTATACGGACATTTTTGGGTCTTTCCCCCATCTTGCTGTCATGTTCCGTATGACTTTTTTGAAGTCCTCAAGACGATAGCCCTCTTTCCATCGAGCGCGAATCATTTTGCGGGTATCGTTTGGTAGTCTGAAACTGCTGTCGGTTGCTACGTTCAGTAGGGCGATGATAGTCGCATAGGGGATGTCGTCTGGCTCCGATCCTGATCGATCCTCGGCATCCTCTATCTTCCGTCTCCTTGTGTAACGTCGTTTAACCGTTTCTTCGGGAATGTAAACTGGCTCCGACAAAGACCTGACAATAGATTTTGGGTCTTGAGTCTCTGTTGTAGTCTCTGTATATGGACTGTGACAATTTGTTACCCTCGACTGTGCGGTTTTGTCACCCTCGCTGGCGATGCGCCTGATACACAACATCAACTTTTCCAAGAATTTTTCACGATTTACGTTGAAATGTAAGACTGGGCGACCCGCAAACTTTCGGAACTCTACGTTCACCAACTCCTTCTCACGCAGCCAACGTATTATTCGCCTCAGAGTCCACCGCTTTATCCCTATCTCGTTTTCCCATTCGTCGTATGACTTCGCAACCCAACCGTCTTTCGTGCGAGATTGCCAATATAATAGTTGGGATACGAAGATAGCCGCGTCATGGTTGTTGTCGAGCAGGATTAGAACAATTCGTGGGGTGGTGAGGATGTTGGCTTGACCGAGGAAGGATTCGATAATCCCGATAACCTCTGCCTGATTCATTCCACTCTATGAGCCTCCGTGTGACCATCTGTAAGGGGTACTTCGGGCGGGAAAATTCAGCGCAAGGGTTCAACATAACACCTTGTCAAAGCCTCGTCAACGGCTTCTCCTGACCACCAGAGAACTCTCTTTGTAGAAGCGGATACCCGGCATGGACGCGCCATCGCCTCGCGTTTTTATCAAGTATTCCACATACTTATCGCTTACTTCCAGAGCGTCGTCGGTGATAAGCCCATCGGCAACGGCCCGTATCAACGCCTTCTTGTCAAAGACCTCATACCGTGTAATCGGGCGCGAGGAAATGCCCTCCGTTTTCGGAGCGGAACTCTCAGGCACAAAAATAGGCGCGCTGATTAGAGCGTCGGAAACTTCCGTCATCCCCTTCTCGGAAGCGATCACAGCAAGGCGCAATCTTTCGTCCTCAAGCATCTTCTGTAACGCCGCATCCCGAGCGAGTGCCTTTTGCTCTTCAACTTCCAGATATGTCCGTATTGCAGGTCGAAGGATGTCGTTCGCGGTTTCCAGCGGGGCGAGTTTCATTTTCTCGGCCGCCACGATTGCCTTGTGCGCCTCTTGCGCCTTCTGCTTCAACGGCTTGAAGAATTCGCGGATTTCCTTTTCCATCGCCGCGATGTCGCGGAGCAACTGACCGGCATGGTCGAGAGATTCCTGATCGCATACGGCAATCGCCATGCATTTTTGAGCGAGATCGGTAGTCTGGCGATCAATAGTTACTTCGTCCAATGTTATTCTCCTTCTTCCACCGCACGATTCGAAGCGCGGATAGGAATGTCTCGAACGGTTCAGGTCCGGGCGGTGCTTCTACAGCCTTGTATTCGCCGCTTGAGTCGAGATACACGGCGTATGCTTTGCTGACGGGATGACCGTTTACGATCAGCATTTCCCGATACGCAGCCAGTTGCAGAATACTGCATGGGTGCGGTCTTCCTGTCTTGATGTCGATGATAACGTACCCGTTGTCTCTCATTGCACCGTATCGATCGATGGTGCCCGCATAAAAGTAGACTGGGTGGAAGAACTTCGTCTCGGACAGACTCGGCACAAAGCCGAAGTCCTCTTGAAACCTCTTGTACGCAGTCAGATAGAACCTGTCATCGTCCAGAAGATCGGGTACATCGATGGTTTTCATGTCGTACATCTCGGTGATCTTGTGGACATGAGTGCCGTAGTTCATCTTTTCCACGTTCACAGATGTCTTCGGGTAGCCGTACATATCCGCCGCCCGCAATATCTGAGTAACGGACATCAGAGGAACTGGGGGGGTTTCCCCCCCCAATTCCAATGAATACTGATGATTCAGGTCGTCGTAAATCAGGTTCAAGGCTTCTTCGCAACCAAAGCGTTCAGTTCGTCGATCAGTTTCCTTCCGTCCTCGAAAGACAACTTGGAGAAGGAATCGATCTTCACTTCCTTCCCGGTAAGTCCCATCAGGACACCCGTGCAGTAGTCGTGCTGGTCCTTTTCGACCTTATAGCCCAACTTCCCGCAGAGCACATGGACCAACTTCACCATGCCTTCGCTGATCTTTCTTTCTTCACCCTCACCTCCACCCTCGGCGGCTTCTGTCCCTGCTCGGGGCAAGTCCTCCAAGTCCTGCGTGAAGATCGCGGATGCGTTGGTGGTGATGAGCGTTGCTGCCACTAATGCCCGCTTGCAAGCCATCTTCTCCAACGTATTGAGATAGTCGTATGGATTTGTGCGGATTTGTTGCTCGTCCCAAGTCGTGCCGTCTCTCTTTGTCCTCGTCTTCAGCCGTCTTCGGTCTGGAGAGGTTGCCTCGAACTCGCTCTTCGAAGTAGCCTTTCGCCAGTTGTACTTCTCTTCACGGCTGTTGCATGAACCAAGACCCGACCCCAGACGACGACCCGTTGAGATCGACCACATGATGCACCTGATGTCGTACAGGATGAAATCGTCTTCCAGAATATTCCGCACAACCTCGAACTGAGGGTCGAGTCGGAACATGGTGCAGATTTTTTCCGCACCCGGCTTTAGAAGAGTTGGCTTGTTCGATGTGCCGGGGATAACCCCGTAGTCTTCGTCCTTCTTGAGAACGTCCGACATGAGTTCGTGAAGGTGAGCGAACTGCCGCTTAATGGCGGCAACAGGCATGATGTCATCCTGTTGCGCCGCCCTCACCTCCAACGCCGCTGTCCGGCTGTCCGGCTGGTTTTCCCCCACGCTCTTTCTCCTTTTGTTCGAGGAATTGGATCATCACGAAACGAAGGAACTCTGGTAGATGACCTATACCGAGTTTTTCCATTTCTGCCCTCATGCGGTCAACAAGTTGTATTGCAAACCGCACATGGAGTGTTACTGTACGATAATCCGAATCGCCGCTCGGTACTTGCAATCTGCCTCCTCCTCCTCTTAGAGACATGAACACTCTCTCCGTAAATCCCGGTTTAACCGTTCGGTCCTCGTTACTTGCCCGTCCGTATGTTCCATGTATTCCGGACAGGACGAATTTGTTACCTCCTTCTCCTGTTCTCATGACTTACCACCTCCATTGTCCCATCGGGCAAGAACTTTATCGCCGCTATCGGTCTTTTCGCTTGAGATGGCGACGATGCGGACACAACCATCACGACGCTCTTGGCATCGAACGACGCCTCGATATCCACCGAACCGTCTTGCTCCCTTCCGCCCTTGAACGAATACATCGTGGAAGTTTGCACTTTTTCGGATGCCTTGCAACCCATCCCTGCCCGAATGTCTGATGTTACCTTTACATATAGAGTAGACATGGCTCACCTCACAAGGTCAAGTAGTTTCCCCGCCGCGACCTCTACATAGACGCGAGAGTCCGAGTTGGGGATTGTTCTTGCCTTTGCTGTAAGTCCGGACACTACGGTCCAGAGTTTAGTCGGATCGCCCTCCAACTCCTCCCCAAGTTTGAGCGATTCCTCGACGTACCGCTTGTTCAGTTTGGTTTTGTTGACTGTGAAATCCACAACCGACTTGGTGCTGTCTCCTACAGTCAAAGCCTTCGCTCCTTTAATTCGCTTCACCTCCTGACCTGTTCCGGAGTTAGCGTACTCCGACAACACTTTTGCCCCGTTTGTAACAAACCATACCGGGGCTGATATGGTGTGACGTTTCCTCAACTGCTCGTACATGGAAATTCCCCAGATTATGCGGTTATCGCATACCCGGTCGTACAGAAACATCGCCACCCAGAAGGTCATCGAGCCGACTTCCGAGTTGGCAACGATGAAGCCACGATACTTCGGTTTCCCGTTTATTTCTACGGGGTTGTCCGGGTCGCACAGGAACACGAATATATCCCGATCCGATCCGTACAACGTGGTTGCCCTTAACGGGTCTGCTTCCTGATAAGAAGCAGAAGGCACCTTCCATCTTCCGTCGTGGTTGAGAACGAGTAGCGAATCCAACACGTTGATGTCCCAGATTCTCCCATATCCCGGCGAGGTTATCGCACGCAATTCCGTGTCCGATATATCTCTCTTCGCAGGAATAACCCCATCTACGGTTGATCCAACCGTATTTTCCCCGCTCTTGTTGTCCAACAATAGCAGGTGATCGTCCCTTTCAATCGCGGACAGCCTGTAATTCAGGCAATCCGCAGCAAGATCGGCTGACAGCAACGAAAGGAACTTCGGGGGTGCGCCACAGACCGTGGCTAGTTGCGACATCGACCAGTTGGTGAATCTGGATCGCGTTGCGGTCGTTTCTAGGTAGAGTTCGTCGTGTACCGCCGCAACGTGCATCTTTTCCCGCGCCTCGGACGCAACCACCGCTCGATTTGTTCGTTCCACAACCATTTCCCGCAGACTTTCCAGCGAAAGGAATCTTTCGTCTGCTGGGCGGTTCGCCCATTGTGCTGATACGGCGGTCGAAGTCCTCATCTACGCTCGATGCCGAGTTCTTCCAGTTTGTTGTTGAGGATTTCCCACACGGCTCTCTTCCCTTCCGGGTCTTCCTTTACGAACTTGCGGAAGGAGTCGTTCCACGAACCCTTCATCTTGATCTTCTTGATCTTGGTGTTGTTACGGGCATCCGCCGCCGCATCGAGGACTTCGCCGCTCATGTTGAACCTTGCCCACAGCGAGATCAGATCGTGCGGATTCTCGACGTTGATTTCCAGCGTGAACGGCTTGAACTTCGGTGTAGCGGACTCTACGAGATTCACTTGCATGGTTCATCCTCCCCTTTGGGATTTATTCCTCGCAAATAGCGAGGTCGAACTGTCTTTGGACTGCTGGATCAACGCCCATTCGATGTCTCTCTGATCCGCAAGATACGGGTGGCGATCAAACTCCTCTTTCGTAAAACCACGCCACTTCCTCTTGAACGCCTTTACTCTTTCCTTGAACGTCATGTGCGGATTGTCTTTGAACTTCAGCGGGATTTGAGATACCACTTTTTTGTTCGCTGGACAACCGAATTCACGAAGGCTCTTGCCGACCGGAACGACCAACGCCGATTTATCTCTGGCGTGGGTGTGGTAGTAGTAATCGGGGTCGCCGAATCCGTCGTCCTCGATAATTTGTCCGTACTCCCCGTATCGAAAGGAAGGATACCCGTAGGCACCTCTCGTTTCGTACATGGACGGGGCTACGACTGGACGCGGGTTTTCCCATCTCTTGCCTGCCTTCATGCCGTCTACGATCAAGTTTCTGCCAACTGCTATACAGGTGCGGTGAGCCTTCATGTACAAACGCTCGG
>Ga0102851_10001153_pt1 | contig 14691 bp, 12 predicted proteins | sample Mud3Dept3metaG_FD_79558 | JGI IMG/M metagenome (GOLD analysis project Ga0102851, IMG submission 79558) | Freshwater wetland microbial communities from Ohio, USA, analyzing the effect of biotic and abiotic controls - Mud 3 Core 4 Depth 3... | ecosystem: Environmental > Aquatic > Freshwater >... | reverse complement strand
CCGACGCTTGCCGTCGGGGCGCGAACCTGCTATGAGGAAGCAGACCCGGCGAGCAGGCCAGGACGCCCATGGCCCCGCGCGCGCCGGAGGGGACGCGGCGAGGTCCGCAGAGGAGCCCAGCGTGCCGAGGACCTTCCCGGTGGAGATGCAGGCCAATGGTTTACTCCGGCGCCTGGAGGACGAGGGCGCGGTCGCGTACGCGAATCGGATCCCCGTCGGCTTCAAATTGACGCCGGTGGCCGTGCAACCGGACTGGCGGTTCGATTTGGCCCACGCGGAGGCCATCGAGGAGCACTGCGAGGGGCACTTTCTGCTGCCGTCCGGCCAGCACACCAACGTCTTCATCCAGGTGTCGCTGGGGCTGCGCTACGTCGGGACGAGCCGGGCCGTCGGCTTCGAGCTGTACAAGCGCCTGCGGGGGGCGGGGCTCCTCGAGCAGATCGACGTCCTCCTCGGGCCGCCCGTCGGCGCCCTCGCCGTCGTGACGGCCCTCCAGTACGCCATCGACGCCGCGACGATCGAGGCCATGTACCTGGATCGGGATCCGGACGGGACGTTCCGGCTCGGGCGCGGCTTCCAGTTGCAGGGGGGCAAGCGCATCCTGCTGGTGGATGATGTCTACACGACAGGGGGCTCGCTCCGCAAGGCCATTGCCGCCTGCAATGCGGCGGTCCGGTCCGCCGGCGAGCAGTGCAACTTCATCGGGGCCGCCGTCGTGCTGAACCGCGTGAGCGATTCCGAGGCGTTCCGGCTCGCCACGGTCACCATGCCCATCGTCGCCGCCGTCCACTATCCCCTGCGGGATTGGGACGCCGCCGCGTGTCCGTACTGTGCCCGCCAGATCCCACTCTTCGCGGTCCACTAGGCCCGGGATCGCCCCGTTTGCGTCGTCCGACAACCCGCGAGCGGACCGCCGTTCGAGTTTCTGGTGGGGAAGCGGCACTACCGATGATCAGCAAGGGGCGACGCACGACCAGGGAGCGCGAACTATGCCAAGTGGCGTGGCAGGGCCCGAGGGGGCGCGGGTGCGTCGATGGATGTAACTGGGGACGTAACTACGTAGGTTCTAAAGCGAGTTGTCGGCGGACACTCGGGGAGGCGTTATCCCCGTCGGTGAGTCTTCCGGTGTGCCATGAACTGCCGAAGGTAGTTGGTGTCCCCAGCGGGATACACCCGGTGGTGGCAGTACAGGGCGCCTCCTGGAGTGGGCAAGCTGTTTTGCAGCCGACGGGACTCGTCGGACCGGGTAACCGGCGGCACAAGGAAGCGAAAGATGGTGTGCACTGCGTCCGCGGCTCTACGGCGCAGCCGTCGCGGTGGCTGTCGGACCATCGAGCCGGATCAGGGGGATGATCGCCCAGCACGCGGCCGTCGCCAGCGCACTAACGAGGATGAGCGGCGTCAGACCGATGGCCTCGTACAGCCACCCGCCAACATAGTTGCCGCCCGCCGTCCCCAGATTGGCGAGGGCCATGAGGGCGGCGAAGAAGGAGGCGTCGCATGGGCACGCAGCCACTGAGGCGACTTCGGAACCTCCACTGATACGAGACGTGCTGCGAGAGCCAGCCGCCACCGATCCCCGCCACGACGCTGGCAGTGTTGATGGCGCCCCACTGGATGGCCTGAAACCGGCGGGTCCAGCCCAGGGGCTTGCCGGTTTCCACCATAGGAGCAGGTAACTCTTCCGGCTACCCGTGCGAACAGGTGTGGAGCGAGGGATCTCTATCCTCGCTGGATACCGTGTAGAGCATGACGACCAGTGCGCCCCACGCGAAACCAATGACCAAGCCAATGCCGATGAGCACCAGGGGTCCCATAGCCGTTCCCTCCAGCCTCGCGGAGACTACCTGCTGTGTTCTCGCTATGCAGAGCGGATGCCACGGCAGTCCGCTCCGGACCGGAATAGTCTTCGGCAGTCTCAAATCATCGCATTAGCGTGTGGAGATGCCGGCGGCGCGGTCGCCCTCCTGCAGGGAGAAGGGACTCGGGTCGCCGTGGGTTTGACATTCATTTGCCGCTGAGTGCCACGCATTGTCACTTGCAGGGCCAGGATGGCCCGGGTCAAGCCTGCGGCGTTCAAGTGCTGGGGCTAGCCTAGCTGGCCTGCGGGTGATGCAACGGGCAACGGCGGAGTGACTTGGGCGAGAGCGGCTGGTGTGGCGACCGGCATACCCAGCCCCCGAGGATCAGGACACACACTACGAGGATCGTGCCGTCGCCGAGCGCAGGGATGCTCTGCAGGAGCAGGAGGCTTCGGAGGAATCTAGCTGCGGAACGGCGTGCCGATGCGCTACCCCCGTCCCGGGCCCGCGGGCCGTGCACGCCGCTCGCTCCGCCGCCGCTCCTCGCGCACAGGCTGGACGCGCCGCCGTCGCTCCCCGTGCCGCTCGTCGACGATGACGGTGACGTTCCTCCCGGCGGGGATCGCGTCGCGGAGAACCTGGACCAACGTCGCGTGGTCCTGCACCACAAGTAGTTGGTCCGGCGCCGCGGGGCGCGTCGGCCCCGGGCCGAGCGCGTTCGTGGTCATGGGGATCCATTCTCCGTTTGGCCAATTCCGTGACGCGAGGTCGGCCACGCATCTCCTACCACGTCACGGGTGTACTCTCGGGCCTCGCATCCGCCATCCGTCGCGGGACGCTCTCAGTGGGAGGAAAGAGCATACCGTATGCCAACCTCGGCCGAGTAACGGGGAAGAGGGGTCGTGTGTGAAACTCCCCGTGCATGTTGTGATTCGTCGTGCTGATGTGCTGCGTTCGCTGCTACGGCCTGATGGCGCGGCTTGACGATTTTTTGTGAATGTTGGCCGCGTTGCGTCACGTTTGCGCCAGCACAACGTGAGACGGAAGCATACACGAGACACTGTTTCGCGTTATCAGGTCCACGGATGCGCCAGCAAGGAACCCGCCACGTTAACCGGCGCGGGCATAGCCGGGTCATGGTGACCCGAAGGGCGTGCCATTGAGACGAGCAGAGGAAAGTCGGAACGGTGCCGGGGGACAGGCACCCCACGTTGTGCGCATGGTAGTGATTGGGCGGAAGGGCTGGCTTGGAATGACGAACTTCTGCTGTGTTTATGTCAGGTTAGGAGTCGTTACGAAATAACTTGTCCATTTCTTGTAATATCGTTACGGCTCCTTATGCCGTTTAGGAGTTTCTCCGGTCAACTTATTCTTTGACAACGGCTTAGTTGAAATTTCTAGCGAGCCTATCCAGGGGCAGACGAAATTCGCGCGGACCATCACCCTGTGGTTGACGCTCGCGCGGGACGCGTCCGGGGCGCATTCGCGCTACGTATCGACCCTGAGCACGCGGTCGTCCGGAGTGCCGTAGTGCTGGTACGCACCCCAGGTATCGCCGTAGCCGCTGATCTCTTTGCGGCCGGCCTGGAGAGCGTCGCAGATCGGCTTTCCCGTCAACAGGCCCTCGTAGAACGTCCGCGCGAGCCTCGTCGCCTGTTCGTCGTTGACCGGCCAACCGCTGCCGATGTAGTTGCTCACACCACGCTCGAAGAACGCCTGAGCGATGCTTGCAAGCCCCTCTGACTGCTCGTCGGCGGACAGCGCCTGCCCCCTGGTCGTAACGGCCGAGAAGCAGGCGTTGGCGAACACCAACCGCGGCACCTTGCGCGCGCGGAAGATCTCCCTGGCGGAAAGGACGCAGTCCTTGCCGAAGATCCAACCGCTTCGGGCGGGGTTGTCCCTGTCATAGTCGCCGTGACCGGCGTAGTGCACGATATCGAATGCTCCGGAGAGGAGCAGCGCCAGGACTTCGACCGGGTCGCATTGATCGGGGCCGATGTGCTCCTCGACCTCGACGAAGATCCCATGCTGCTTCGCCGGGAAGTTGCGGAAGACGCGCGCCACCTCGCGCCCCTCGCGGCGCGCGCCCGGCAGCTGGTAGTCCGCCTCCCGCGCCGGGTCGGCGATAATCAGTACCTTGAGGTTGCGGTTGAGTACCGGCTTCATGCCCGGCGCGCTTGAAAGCAGCGTGCGGAACTGGCGCGCGACGCGCAGATCGATGCCGAGGCTCGAAACGCGATTCGGGTTCTGCGCGCTCCGGAAACAGGCCATCTCCCAAGGGTACGAGGCCGTGCTGCGGTCGAGGATGAGTTTGAGCGGTTTATCGCTGTCGATCATGCGGTGAAAGTCTTCCGGCACCAGGTAGGTGTAGAGCAGCTCGCCGAACTTGATCTGCTCGTCGCGGGTCGTGGATCTCATCAATCGGTCGGCGGCGCCCCTGGCGAATGTCGCGTTGATCTCTACGTCGCGCACCGGGACGACAGCCGTCTCTGCAAGAGCCGAGAAGCGGAACGTGCCCTCCTTGAACTGCTCGACGGTGAGCCGCACTTCATCGAGGCGCGATGGAGCGTCGCCCGCTTTCTCGGCCTTGTCGCGTCGCTCCGGCTTGGCCACCGAGCGCGCGCCCTTCTTGACGGTGAGCGTGATCGACGCGTTCGAGGCGGCCTCGTCGATGCGCGACGCCTTGCCCGGGTGGCGCGTGGCCTTGCGCCCTCGTGACGGCTCGTCGCCTGCCCCTGCGGTTTCTGGCTCTGCCAGTCGCCGAAGCTGCTCTTCGAGACTCTTGAACGGGGCGTCGTACTTCTCGACGATCGTGAGCGAGCGAGACGCCCCTAGCGTACCGCCGGACTCCTCCTCGAAGCGCTCGGCGCCGGCCGCCACGCCCTCGAGGAACGCCTTGAGCGCTGTCTCGCGGTCGAGGTTGCCTTCACCGGAGCCGATCAGCACGCTGGCGTATCCCTTCAGGCCCAGAGCCGAGACGCCCATGGTCACGTTCGACATGAGCAGCACAAGGTCATCGCGTGTGAACTTGCCGAACTCGCCCATGCCTGCGAGGACCGCGCCTCCGGCCTTGAACGCGTTGGCGACGTTCGGCACGAAGAACGTCTCGCCGAGGTTCCCGCCGATCATTCCCAGGCGCCCGGCGCGCTCGATCCAGTGGTTGAGCTTAAGGTCGATGGCACCGACCGCGGCCGTCGGGGGCACGCCCTTGTAATGACCTACGACGACGAGAGGTGCCTCGACCTCGGTGATGTCACCCTGAAGCAGGGTGACGTTGATCGGCTTGATCCGGGCGCGACCCGCCGGCGACACGGGTTGCATCACCATCGGCTGCGACGGCCGGCCGCGGCTACCGAGCGCAGCCTTGACGATTGCGTCCTCAGCGAAGCGGGCGTCGTCGGCAGTGAAGGTGTCGCGCAGCTCGGCACGCTCGGCCGTTTCGTCGGCGCGCGCACCGGTGCCGCGGACGACCTGGTGAGTCTCCTCGGCCCTCCGCGCGAGCCGCCCGAGATCCTCGATGAGCTGCCTGTCCTCGGGTGTGCGGTACTCGCGCATCGTCGGCGCCGCGCGTGCGATCGCACGCAGCACCTGCGTCCCGAGCGTGGCCGTGTGGCCTCGTTCGAGCAGCTCATCGACGGCGGCGATTACCGATTCGTTCCGCGCAAGATCGCCATGCACTTCATCGACGTAGTAGGTCGGCACGTCCTTCAGCAGGCCGAGGTCGTGCGGCACCCGCCCGTCGCCGGCGTAGGTCAATTCGTAATCGAAGTCGCCGCGGTTGGCGATCTTCAACCCCGACAGCGTCGCCTGGCGGCATCCTGCGACGTAGGTCATCCGCGTTGGGTCGATCGTCGACGCAGCAGCCTCGAGATCGTGATGGAACTGATAGGCCCGATCGAGGTGGCGCTGCGACACCAGCCCTGCGTTCTCGCCCCACGTTTCGCTGCGGTACAGCTTCTGGAGCGCGGGGGTCAGCTTCGCCGGGGCCGGGAGCATCATGTAGCTCCCGACGAACGAGTTGGTGACGTCGAGGAGCTCACCCAGATCGTGTCTCACGTCCAGCGTGGCGAGCAGGCTGATCATCTTGTCCTGCCCGGTCAACACCTGCGGGATGCAGAACGAGCCGTAGTTCGGCGTGCCGAGCATAATGAGGCGCCCGCCGCGCACGAGCCCAGGATCCTTCATGGCCTCCCAGAGATCGGGGTGCAGCCGGATGAAATTGCGGCAAACCAGCCCGCCCATCGAGTGAGCGACGAGATGCACGGGCTTGCCCTGAAAGTCGCGGCGGATCAGCTTGGCGAGCTCGTTCGAAGAGTTGTCGACGTCTTTGCGCCAGTCATAGGCGAACGCCGTGACGTTCCAACGGCCGCCGAGTGTGAGCACGGCGCGGGCGTAATAGCGCTTGTTCACCCCCGTCGGTACGACGCGCCACATCGGGTCCGCTTCCTTGGCGCCGTCCGCGGCGAGCTTGAGGCGGTCGATGCGGCCATTGATCAGGCGGAAGAAGTTCACCCAGACGTCGTCCGGCGTTCCCGAACCGGCCGCAACACCCAGGTCCGAGCCGGTGATGCCGTGGAGAAAGATGACGTCGCCGAGCGGCGCCGATCGCGACCGCATGGTCTGACTGAATCCGGCGAGCTGCTGAAGATGCTCGAACTCCTCGGCACCGAAGTAATCCCTCAGGTCGCTCTCTGGTATTCCACCTGGGCCGCGGGTCGCGCCGCCGAAAGCGGCGGCGAGGCCCTTCCAGTCGAGCCCCGAGACTCGCCGTTCGACCTCGACGGCCGCGGCGGTGCGAGCTCTCGCCGCGCGGGCGGCGGCGCGAGTTGCGGGTTTCCGTGTGGCAGCGGTGGATCGTTTGGCCTTCGTTGTCTTCTTCATGACCGACCTCGTGAGGTGCGACTTGCTCACTAGTCACGCCGTAATGGGGGTGCGCCGTCGCCACAGCTCGACCGCCGCCACGTCCGAGTCAATAGGCGATCGCTTGTGCGCGGTTGGTGGCGTTGCCTTCCAGCTGCGGGTTTTGCGCGAAGTGACCTCGCATCAGCGTGCGCATTTTCGCGATCACATCCTTGCGCGAGAGCGTGTTCTTGGTATCGCGCATCACCTTGATAAAGTAGTAGGTGAACGCACCGTTGTAGCGACCGTTGAAGTAGGCGTCGGCGCTGGTTTCGTTGGCCTTGCAGCCAGTCCAGAGAATGTGATGTACGCCTGCGACGGCTTTCTTGGCCATGGACGAGGGCGGCCGGTGAAGCGTGAAGCCCCGCATCCTGGCGGTGTTCTTCTGGAACTCGTGGTCGGGCGGAGCGATGTAGCGCGGCTTGGGCGCATGCAGACCGAACTCCGCACCGCGCAGACCTGAACCGCTGTGGCAGGTGTCGAGATAGACCTCGAGCAACACATTGGCCGGCAGTTGCGCTAAAAGGTCGTGGAGTTCATCGTCGCTGATGATGTGTGATGGGTCCCATCTACCGCTCTTCTCGGCGAGGTCGTGGGGCACGAAGGCTTCGTCCTTGCCGTCGGGCTCGTCGCCGCTGGTGTCGTTCATCTGGGTGCCGTGAGAAGAAAGACTGAACATCAGATAGCTGAGCTTGCCGGCCTTGGCGTCGGCGACCATTGCTTTCAGGTTGGCCATGATGTTGGCCTTGGTCGCCTGGGCATCGGTGAGGATCGTCATTTCGCTGGTCTTGAAACCCAGCAGATCTTTGTACAGTGCCGCCATATCCTTGGCGTCGTTGACGCAGCCATTGAGCGTGAACTGCGAGTAGTTGGCAAACTTGTTGATGCCCACTAAGAGAGCTTTCTTGCCAGCCATGAGCTTCTCCCTTCAATGCCGCAACCAGACGGACAGGCGATAGTGCGGCGTCTACCGCCTTAATGATAGTTATTTACTTTGGGGGTGTGACGAGCACGTCGCCGGCCGCGCCACAGGCCCGGCAGGCCCCAGCCCGACCGCCCCAGACCAGCCCCCCAAGCGCTGTCAGGGCGCGTCCCCGGGTCGAGATGAAGTATCCGGCGCACCGGACGCAGGCGTCAAGGGGAAAGATTGGGTGGCCCAGCCAGAGGCGCCGGGGCGGCGAATCCCCCATCGGCGCCAGCGCCGGTCGGATCGCATGAAACCCCTTGACTGGAGGGGCTGTTTACTACACTATCTCGCTCACGCACACTCTCGCTAATAAGGTCCAAGTACATGCTCAAGGCCGTGACGTTCGATCTTTGGCAGACGTTGATGCTCGATCGGCCGGAGGGACTGCGGCAGGCGCGCGCCGGGCGGGTGCAGGGCATGCACGACATCTTGGTCCGCCACGGCCATGCCCTCCCTGCGGGTGACGTGGAACGGGCCTACGACGCTGTGGGGGAGCACCTCGAGGCGCTCTGGAAAACCCAGCGAGATGTCGGAACGCACGGCCAGGTGCGAATTCTGCTGGAAATCCTCCGCCTGGACGGCGCAGTGGCGGGGAACGATCGAGTCATGGCTGCCCTCGAAGAGGCGTACTGCCTGCCGATCTTGTCGGCTCTTCCCGTCGCCAACGCCGGGGCCGAGGAACTCTTGGAGGCGCTCTCGGCGCGAGGCCTCAGGTTGGCGCTGATCTGCAATACCGGAAGGACTCCCGGGAACATGCTGCGGGTCGTCCTGGATCGGCTTGGTCTTTCCAGCTACCTGACGACCCTGACCTTCTCCGACGAGATCGGCCTCCGGAAACCGCACCCGGAGATCTTTCGGCAGACACTGGCCGCCTTGGGCGTCTCGCCTGCAGAGGCGGCCCATGTCGGCGATGACGTCACCACGGACGTCGCAGGCGCGCGCGGGGTCGGCATGAGGGCCATCCATTTGTGCCATCCGCGCGGCGTCAGTAGCCGGTCGGATGGCGCCGAAGCGATTCCGTCACTCGTCGCCTTGCCCGCGGTTCTTTTCCCCACCGGTTGACCCGAAACGATTCGCCACAAGTTGGATCAGGCCTGCTTCAAGAGCGATAGGGCCATGGGCAGTCGCCTTCCAAACTGCTTGTCAGCCTTCAACCCGTATGCTAGGGTGAGTTCCGTTCCTTCGGGGGATGTCTGCGGCCGTCTGTTAGACGGCGGAACGAGGACCGAGGGGCCTCGCCCACATGGATTCGCCGCTGACCATCGGTGAGACTCTCCGCCAGCGTCGGGAAGAGCGGGCACTGACCCCAGAACAGGCCGCCTTCAAGAGCAAGGTCCCGCTGCGCCTCGTGCAGATGCTGGAGTCGGACGATTACCAGCTTCTCCCAGACCCCCTATATCTTGTTCCCCTGCTGCACGAATACGCCCGCTTTCTCGATCTGGACGCCGCAGCCCTCGACGCGGAGTTCCAGCGCGTGATGCATCAGCCGCCCCGACCGTCGCCGTCACCGGCGCCCGGTCCCCCTGCGGCGTTGACGATTCGCTGGAGGCAGGTGGCGTGGACCATCGCGGCGATTCTGGTGGCGACGCCGCTGCTCTTGATCGCGCTTTCCTTGGCCTCGAAGCGGTCCACCGATCAGGCGGTGTCGACCCGAGCGGGCGAGCCGAAGGTCGAAAGGCCGGTGTCGGGCAGCGGTGGCAGTGTCGACGGGACAGCACAGGGGCCGGACGGCGGGGCACCCGCCGGGTCGCCGCTCCCCACGGCCGTGCCTGAGACGGCGGCGATGCCAGGTGTGGTGACACCCGCGACGCCGGCCCCACTTCGGCAGGACGCCACCGCGTCCACTGGTGCGGCCGGCCACATCCTCATCGCCCGCGCCGACGAGCCGACCTGGATGTCCGTTCGGGCGGACCAGAAGGATGCGCGGGAGGTTCTCTTGCAGCCGGGGCAAATGGCGCGCTTCGAGGCGCAGACCAGCTTCCACGTCGTTGTGGGCAACGCGGGCGGGGTGACGCTGTCGCTCGACGGGATGCCTCTTCCGCGGCTGGGTCGCTCGGGCGAGGTCATTCGAGATCTCGTTCTCCCTCCGGTTCGTCGCGATTCCCCTGCTTCGGGGGCCGCACTCGCTGTGCCTGCGCGATAAGAACAACCGATTGCCGGTTGGTGGGGAGTGGGGGGCGTCCGCGGCATGGTCGGCGCCGATGGCTCTGGCTCAGCGTGGGCGCGAGTCGTGGAGATGTGGTTGGACAAAACGAATGGCTGGCGCCGCTGGTCGCGGCCGGCCATCCTGGCGCTGATGGTCCTGGGGGTGACGGCAGGTCACATGACTGTGCCTGTTACCCGACAGGTTCCTCATGATCTCTTCGTGCGACTCTACTATCTGCCGATCGCTCTCGGCGGCGCTTGGTTTGGCCTTTGGGGTGGCCTGGGAACCGCTGGGCTGATCACGTTGGTCTACCTGCCTCACATCCTGTTCGTCCATCATGGGCCTTTGACGTTCGGCTATCTCCTGGAGATTCCCGTCTTCCTGGGGGTCGGACTGCTCACCGGTCTCATTGTCGATCGGCAAGCCCAATATCGCCGCGGGCTCGAAGGCCAAGCCGAGACCTTGGCGCGATCCCACCGAGAGCTCCAGGAACAGACGCGACTCCTGCTGGAAAAGGAGGCCCAGCTCCACCGTGCAGACCGTCTCTCCGCCCTCGGACAGCTGTCGGCGGGTCTGGCGCACGAGATTCGGAACCCTCTCGGAGCCATCAAGGGGGCAGTCGAGATTCTGGAAGAGGATTACCCCGCCGGCCACCCCAAGGCCGAGTTCTACGCCATCATCCTGAAAGAGGTGAAACGGTTGAATGACGTCGTGACCAACTTCCTGAACTTTGCCCGGCCCGTGAGCATGCGCTTCGTTCCGGTGGACGTGCGAGAGGTCCTGGCGAGTCTGGAAGGCCTCGTATCCGGCGAAGCCCGTGCTCACCGCGTTCAGATTCGCACGAGTTTCCATGTCGGGCCGTCCCGCGTCATGGCAGACGAGGCGTTGCTCAAACAGGCATTCCTGAATATCATGTTGAACGCACTGGAGGCCATGCCCGACGGCGGCGAGCTGGCGATTTCGACCCGTGTGGCCGACCCGAAGACGGTCGGCGTCATGGACTCCGACGACCGGGAAGAATGGCTGGAGGCGGTCTTCGACGACACGGGCACCGGTATCCCCGAGGAGCACGTGGGGCGCGTGTTCGATCCCTTTTTCACGACGAAGAAGGACGGTACCGGGCTCGGGCTGGCCATCACGTACCGCATCATCGAAAACCACCGGGGCATTATTCGCGTCACGAGTCAACCGGGCAAGGGCACCACTTTCATCATCACCCTCCCGGTGGAAAGAAGCGTGCAGTGATGAAGCGGATCAAGATCCTCGTCGTCGACGACGACGAAAGCTTGCGGCGGGTCTTGGAGTACAACCTCGCCCAAGAAGGTTACGCCGTCCTCACGGCCGCCAGCGGCGAGCAGGGCCTGGAGTTTCTGAAGAAGGAGGGCGCGGATCTCGTCCTCACGGATGTTCGGATGCCCGGCATGAATGGCCTCCAGGTGATGGAAGAGGTGCGAAAGCTTGACCCCAGCATCCAGGTCATCATCCTCACAGCCTTCGGGACCATCGAAGCGGCCGTGGAGGCCATGAAGGCGGGGGCCTTCCATTACATCAGCAAGCCGTTCAACCGCGACGAGCTGAAGCTGACCATCCGCAAGGCGCTGGAGTTGAAGGCCCTGGAGCGCGAAAATGTCGTCCTGCGCCAAGCCCTGAAGTCGCGCAACGACCTCGAGAACATCATCGCCGACAGCGCTGGCATGCGGCACATCGTGGAGATGATCCGGCGGGTAGCCCCGACGGACACCACCGTCCTGATCCTGGGAGAGAGCGGGACCGGGAAAGAACTTGTGGCGCGGGCCATCCACGGCCTGTCCCCCCGCGCCCGAGGCCCTTTTGTCGCGGTCAACTGCGCGGCCATTCCCGAGAATCTGCTCGAGAGCGAGCTCTTTGGCCACGTGAAAGGCGCATTTACGGGAGCGATACGCGATCGGGTGGGCAAATTCGAGGCCGCGGAGGGGGGCAGCGTCTTCCTGGATGAGATTGGCGAAATGCGGCCCGAGCTGCAGGTGAAGATTCTGCGCTGTCTGGAGGAACGCTCGGTGGAGCGGGTGGGGGATAATCGGCCCATCCGGGTAGACGTGCGGGTGCTGGCCGCCACCAACAAGGACCTCACGAAGGCCATCCAGTCCGGAGAATTTCGAGAGGACCTCTACTATCGACTCAACGTAGTCCCGCTCACAATTCCGCCGCTTCGCGAGCGGCGCGAGGACATCCGCGCGCTCACGCAGTACTTTCTGAAGAGCCTGGGAGCGCCGCTGCGGCTCGCGATTGACCCGGAAGCCTTTCGGGCCCTGGAGGTCTACGACTGGCCCGGTAATGTGCGTGAACTGGAAAACGCTCTCGAGCGGGCCCTCATCTTCCATCGGGGTGACGTCATCACAATGCTCGACCTGCCCGAGACGATCCGGGCGCCTCGCGCCAAGGAGTCGTCGAGTCTCCCCGTGAGTCTGCCGGAGGCGGGCCTGTCTCTAGAGAACGTGGAAAAGGAGCTCATCCTGCGGGCGCTCCAGAAGCACGACTGGAATCAGTCCCGCGCAGCCCGTTATCTCGGGATCACGCGCCATACGCTGCTGTACCGCATGGACAAGCACGGGATCGCACGGCCCGGCGGTCGCGCCGCGCATGGCGAGGAGCGGGAGCCGCCGATGGAGAGCCCGGACGCCAGCGCCTCCTGAGGGACCGCGTTTCCGGATCGGTCGGTTGCCTCCGTTTATGGGGAAAATTCGCCGTTGTGGCTCCCTTGCGCAAGCGCCGGTTTGCCCAAGTCGATTCTGGTGGTATAGTGAACCTCGGCGTGCCCGGTCTGACTCGTGCATGGCCGCAAGACGATCCAGAGATGGAAACGCGACCGTCGCGGAACGGCGTCGCCGGCGATGGCGTGATCCGGCCACGCGCTGACTCCAAACGGACGGAGTGACGAGGCTGCCCACCATGAAGACACCGGCCCGATCGACCCCAGCCGAGAAATCCGTGCTCTTTGCAGACAATGACCTCCTGCTGCTGGAGGCCGTGGGCGATTTCCTGCGAGCCAGCGGATTCCAGGTCTACCTCGCCCAGGACGGTCTGCAGGCGCTCGAGATCTGCAGAAAGGAAAAGCCGAATTTCGTCATTTTGGACATCGTGATGCCCAGGATCGACGGGGCACGCGTGTGCTGGTTCATTCGTCAGGATCCGAAGCTGAAGGACACTCCGATCATCGTGTTCTCGTCCCTGAGCGGCCAGGATTTTCGGAACTTTCCCCAGCTCAGCGCCGATGCCTACATCGCCAAGGGGCCGCTGCCGCTTGCGTGCGAGCATATTATCCAGGCCATTCGGAAGATCGAGGGGGAGGGGCGGCAATCCCAAACAGTGGACAGCGGCATCATCGGGTACAACCTCGTCCGTCCCCGCAAGATGATCCAGGAGATGCTCGACGATCGCCGTCACTATTCCAACGTGCTTCGCGGGCTTGGCGCAGGCGTCCTGGAGCTGGATCCGACCGGTCGGATCGCCATGGCGAATCCGGGCGCGTGCAGGATCCTCAAGGCGAAAGAGGTGCAACTGGTCGGAGAGCTCTTGGTTTCGTTCATCTCACCGCAAGACCGGAAGCCCCTGCAGGACCTCTTCGCCGAGTTCGCGAAGGCGACCGAACCGCAGCGGTGTCGGATCAATGTGCACCTCGGGGATGGCGCCTTTCCCCTTCAGGTGTGCGCGATCATGGAAGGCAAGGAGTGCGAGAGCATCCTGGTCATCATCGAGTCCGCCGACCTGGTTCCGTGAGGATCGGCCCGCGATCTCAAGGAGGAGCGCGATGTCGTCTGGTATCGATTCCCGCGATGACGTCTCGCGGAAGGTAGGCGCGACACCGGGGCCGGAGGGCCAGGGCCAAGCCGCGGCAGCCCGCGTGTGGGCCCAATTTCACGACGTGATTTTCGAGCGGCTGGCCGCCGTCGAGACGGCAGCAAACGCCCTGCGGCGTGCGACGCTCACTCCCGAGGTCCGACAGAAAGCCGTGCTGGAGGCGCACCGCTTGGCCGGGTCCTTGGGCATGTTCGGCCTGGCGGAAGGGACGCAAGTGGCGCGGGAGATCGAACACGTCCTTGGCGAGCAAGGCGTACTGGCTCCGGAAGCCCCCCACCGGCTCATGGAATTGAGCGCTGCGCTGCGCCAGATGCTGGAAAAGGGCCCAGCCTGAGCGCCTCCGTGAGTGCCCGCCCCGGCTGACTCCAGCGGGGTGAGGCTCACTTCATGAAGGTGTGGGGGAGGAATGTCACGATTTGTGGGACGAAAGTGATAAGGGTCAGGGCGACGGTCATGGCCCCAACGAAGGGCCAGACGTAGGGCCACGCGTCGTCAAGAGTGGTTTGGCCCACCTTGCAAGCGGCGATGAGGTCCACGCCCACCGGCGGGGTGTTGGCGCCGATGGCCAGATTGACCGTAACCATGACCCCGAAGTGGATCGGATCCATGCCCAAATTGGTGACGAGGGGCATCAGGACGGGCACCACGATAATGATAATGGCGATGGTTTCCATGAAGGTGCCCAGGATGAGGAGCAGGACGTTGATCAGGATCAGGAGCGCGTAGTAGTTGCGGGTGAAGGCCAGGAAAAGCTCGGCGATCCGTTGGGGAATCTGCTCGGCCGCGAGCACCCAGCCGAACAAGGCAGCCGCCGAGATGATGAACAGGATGACGCCCGTGGTGAGGGCGACATTCAGGAAGATAGCCGGCAACCGGCGCACCGTCAGAGTCCGGTACACGCAGAGACCGAGGACCAGCGCATAGGCCGATGCCACGGCCGCCGCCTCGGTCGCGGTGAACACACCGCTGACGATCCCGCCGATGATGATGACCGGGGTCAGCAGTGACAGGAATGCCTGCCAGAAAGACGTTCCGACCTT
>Ga0102851_10001152_pt1 | contig 14695 bp, 8 predicted proteins | sample Mud3Dept3metaG_FD_79558 | JGI IMG/M metagenome (GOLD analysis project Ga0102851, IMG submission 79558) | Freshwater wetland microbial communities from Ohio, USA, analyzing the effect of biotic and abiotic controls - Mud 3 Core 4 Depth 3... | ecosystem: Environmental > Aquatic > Freshwater >... | reverse complement strand
CTCGAGAGGCTCTAATTGCGATGGATCTGAAATCCAAGGGGTGGTTATTAGATCCTGAGATTATGGTGAAAGCCCATTATATGGGCATGAGAGTACTTGAGTTGAATGTTTTTGCCCGCATGCGGGGAAGCGGCGTTTCCCACGTCAACATCGGGAGTGTGTGGGAATTTACCCGCTACTTGCTATATTTCCGTTTCTCCAAGAAGTGGAGAACGGACTTCAAGAATGTTTCAATTAATTTCAAAAATCACAACCAATCCTCGATTAACGCAGAATTGGGCAATCTGAAGTAATAAAATCCAGATCAAATCTTCAGGATGATGCGCGCATCCAGCGCCCGGCAGCCTTCCGCTTCGTGAAAAACTTTCAAGGGATTGATATCGAGTTCAGCAATTTCGGGAAAATCGCATAGTAATTGGGACAGGCGCAACAGGGCTTCGACTACCGCATCAATATCTGATGGCTTGCTGCCGCGAGCTCCTTTCAGAATTTTGTAGCCACGTAGTTTCTCAAGCATCTCATAAGCTTCTCGCCGGGAAATGGGCGCTACTCTCATGACCACTTCTTCGAAGATTTCCACAAAAACCCCCCCCAAACCTACCAGCACCACTGGTCCAAAGTGTGCATCTTGGCGTCCCCCGAGGATTAACTCCCGCCCACCGGTGACCATCGGTTGAACCATAACACCTTCGATTTTTGCCTGAGGATATGCTTTTTGTATGCGGTTGAGCATGTCTTCATACGCTGTAGCTACCGCATCGCTGTTACGCAGGTTTAGTTGCACTCCACCGACATCTGATTTGTGCGAGATTTGTTCAGCCACGATCTTGATCGCCACTGGATAGCCAATTTTTTCGGCGGCAGCTATGGCTTCGTCAACTGTCATGGCAATCAGGCTGCGGGCGGTTGGGATGCCATATTGTTCTAGTACTTCGAGTGCTTCAGAAAGAAGAAAATCCCGTTTCTCCGCTCTAGCGCGTTGGACGAGGGATTTCGTCAAAGTCTGGTCAATTTGCAAAGCGGGAATTACTTCTGCATCATGCAAACGCTGATATTGGCAAATGTATCGATGGCTCACCTCTAAAGCACGAATGGTTTCAACAACCTGGGTGAAGATAGGAAAATCGTAATTCTGTTTTAAGTAATTAACCTCTTGGGCGGTGGTGGAGATGTAATAAGCAATTGGCTTGTGATATTGATGAACCATCCGCATAACATGTTCTAAGAGCTTCCGGCTGGCAAGATTTTCTGCATCAGAGAGCGATGTGTGTAAGAATACTACACCATCTACATTCTCGAGCTGCGTAGTCTGCTCTATGATTTGCGCATAGACATTGAATTCAAACAGGTCTCCCAAATCAAGTGGATTGGTTAGCTTTATAACCGAAGCACGAAAGTGTTTTTCAATCTCACGTAAGAAACTCTCTGGAAACTGTGCCAGGGTGAAACCTGCCAGTTCACAAGCGTCTGCAGCCATTACTGCATGGCCTCCCGAACGAGATATGACCGCTAAGTTCTTACCCTGCATTGCAGGCAGACGCAGAATTTTTAAGTAGTTGCCCAGGGTAGTAGCATCCCGCACGCGGATGATACCTGCCTGGTGAAAGGCTGCTTCTACCACCTTATCATCGCTGGTTAAGGATGCTGTATGCGACAAGGCGATGTTTTGCCCGAATTTACCGATGTTGGACTTGAAGATCAGGACAGGCTTGGAAGATTTGCGGGCAATCTCCATAAGCTTACGGCCGTCACGCAGGCTTTCAAGGTACATGAAGATCAAGCTAGTTCCTTCATCATCAACCAGGTATTCCAGCAGTTCCTCAGCATTGATATCCAACATATTGCCCACGGATACGAATTTATTCAGCCCCACACCTTCGTTCGCCATCAGATTTATAGCGCTCATCCCTATGCCACCACTCTGAGTGATGATCGAGACTTCGCCTTGTTTTATGAATTTTTTTATGCGTGGAAAAGGCACACAGAAACCATTTTCCATATTTATCGCCCCGATGCAGTTTGGACCGATAAATCGAATATCATATTTGGCGGCTATTTTTTGGATTTCCTCTTCCAAAAAGCGGCTTTCTTCGGTAAATTCCCGAAATCCTGCTGTTTCAATGATTATCCGCCGTATGCCTTTTTGACCACAATCTTCCAAAACTGACGGTACGGTATGGGCTGGTGTTAAGATGACTGCCAGGTCGATATGGTCAGGAATATCCACCACCGAGCGATAAATGCGCCGGGTCTCAATCATTCCGCCGCTGGGTCCAACTGCATAGACAATGCCCTGGAAACCAAATTCAACCAGATTGGCGACAATATTACGGCCAAGGTTATCTGGTTTTGCGGATACACCAATTACAGCTACAATGAGGGGGTAAAAGATATCGTGCATGGTAGTATTATAAGCTCGTATATGAGAATTGACTAAGATATATTTAATCTGTATAATTTGAATTGAGCAGTATTGGCGCGTGTGGCTATATTCGCTAAGGAGGTGCAAGATGATCCACGGCTATATGGGGAAAATATTGCGAGTCAATTTGAGCGAGGGGGTAATTCGGGAAGAGGATCTAAATCAGGAGTGGCTGAAATATTTCCTTGGGGGTGCTGGTCTGGCAACCCGTTACCTCATCGAGGAAGTGCCGGCTGGGATTGATGCACTGGGACCTGAGAATAAGTTGATTTTCATGACTGGAATGTTAACAGGCACAGCTTCTGCCAGCGCAAGCCGCTATTCCGTTGTAGCGAAGTCGCCGTTGACTGGTATCCTGGGGACTGCCAATTCGGGTGGGAATTTTGGTCCGCAACTTAAAAAAAGCGGATTTGATGGCATCATCTTTGAAGGTATCTCGCCTGAACCTGTTTATCTGGAGATTATTAATGGGAAAGCCAGGTTGCATGATGCACTTCATCTTTGGGGAAAAACTATTCCCGAAACCGAAGGTTTACTGCAGAACGAAGTAAAGCAACAAATGACCATTGCTGCAATCGGCCCAGCAGGCGAGAACCTGGTGCGCTATGCTGCAATCATGAATAACAAGCACCGAGCAGCAGGTCGCTGTGGTCTGGGGGCAGTGATGGGTTCGAAACGGGTAAAAGCCATTGCCTGTGCGGGAAAAAAACCTATTCGCCTGGCAAATGAAGACGGATTTCGCCAGGCAGCTAAGCGGCAATTCGACTTGCTGGATGAGTCGATGCTGAAAGTCGGCTTTGACGCCTTTGGCACCAATATGGTCGCCGATATGGTCAACGTCAGAGGAGGGTACCCGACGCGAAACTGGCAACAGGGGGTGTTCGGACGTATCGAGGAAGTAAACGCTGAGGCAATGACGGATAAAGTACTCATTGAGGGTGTGAGCTGCTTCGCTTGCCCGGTAGCCTGCGGGCGTAAAACTGAGATTCGTGAAGGAAAGTGGAGCGGGAACTCTGGTGAAGGCCCTGAATATGAGACAACTGATACCTTTGGTGCCATGTGCGATGTGTCGGATTTAAACGCGATTACCCAGGCCAACTACCTTTGCAACACCTTAGGGATAGACACAATCAGCGCTGGGGCGTCGATTGCCTTTGCGATGGAATGTTTTGAGAGAGGCGCTTTGGATAAAAAGCAGACGGGTGGAATCGAAATCAATTTTGGTGATGCAAATCTCGTTGTCGACCTGGTTGAAAAAATCGCCTACCGGCAAGGTATCGGAGACTTGCTTGCTGAAGGCACCCGGTTGATGGCACAGAGGACAGGAAAGGGCAGTGAGCATTACGCCATGAATGTTAAGGGTCTTGAGCTACCAGCGTATGATCCACGAGCAGCGAAAATCTGTGGCCTGGGCTATGTTACCGCCAACCGGGGAGGCGATCATATCACTGGATATGTGCAGGGGCCGACTTTCATTGACATGCCATTCTTGATTATCGATGACAGCAGCATTGGCGATCCTTGGGTAGCCAATCCACAAGAAGCGCATGTGTTGGTTGATCTTGAAAATGCACTCAGTTTATTGGATGCCATAGGAGCGTGTAAATTCATGGGCATCCTATTAACGGCTGAAGATATCGTATCGCTAATCTCGACGGCTTCTGGCGCTGATTTCCAAGTCAGGGATTTCCGCTTGATTGGTGATCGGATTTACAACCTGCAGCGTCTTTTCTGCGTGAGAGAGGGAATCAATCGCGAGCATGATCGTTTACCAAACAGATTAATGGAAGATCCATTACCAGATGGCCCAGCAGCAGGAATGCTGGTCGAACGCGAATCACTTGAAGCGATGAAAGACGCTTATTACCAGATGCGTGGTTGGGACATGATTACCGGAATACCCACGCCTGAAAAACTTCATGCCTTGGGATTGGATGATTTGATCGAAACGATTTGATTTAACTTTCAATTTTCGACTCATGACTCAAAAAGGTGGAAAATGAACCAAAGTCTAACATATGCAGACAAGCCTTGGTTGAAGAGCTACCAATTGGGTCCTTACAAGCTTGAGAAAAGCTTGACCCCATATCCCGAATTACCAGTCTATAAAGCCCTGGATGACGCTGCGGAGAAGTATCCAGGTCAGACTGCTGTACTTTACCTCGAGCGCAGCCTGAAGTATCAACAATTAAAAAAGCTGGTGGATAAACTGGCATCTGCACTGGCAGCATTAGGTGTAAGGAAGGGCGATCGTGTTTGTGTATTCCTGCCAAACTGCATGGAATTCATCATCAGTGATTGGGCGATCCAAAAAGCTGGTGCAGTGATTGTTCCAACCAGCATCTTACGAACACAGGAGGGGTTGATCCACGAAGTGACCGCCTCGGGTTCAACCATGATTATCTGCCGAGAAGAAAGCCTTGACCGGATTATGGAAATCCGAAAAAGGTGTGGGATCAAACATGTAATTATTACTTCCAATCAAGGTTTCGATATTGCCGATGTCCAGGTCAAGCTTCCGGCGGGTGTCCATGAATTTCGTAAACTGCTGGAAAGTCACAATGCAATTCCCCCTAAGGTGATCATTGATCCCAAGGAAGATTTATGTGAGTTGGCATTTACCGGTGGGGCTACTGGAATTCCTAAGGGAGTGATGGTCACTCATTTCAACCGCTATAGCTGCATCCTGCAAGGTCTCCCTTGGTTGTTCAAACCTGTTTTACGCGGTTTTGTTGGCAAAGCCTCGGTGATTGTACCAATACCAGTGTTCCATTCGTATGGGCATTTCGTTTTACAATCAGCGGCGTACCTTGGATTGCGGGTGATCTTGATGCCTGATCCGAGGGATAAAGAAAAGTTAGTAGAGTACCTGGTGAAATATCGCCCATTTCTGATTCCTGCTGTTCCAACGCAGTTGATGCGCATAGCCGAAACAAATTTGGTCAGGATGAATGTCTTGCCGATGAGCGCTTCAGCACCACTTCCACTTGAAGTAGCGGAGGCAATTAAGAAAAAGATCGGTATGCCTGTATCTGAAGGCTATGGCTTAACGGAGACATCACCCTCCACGCATTACAACCTTTCATCTTTTTCCAAAGTGACCGGCTTTATGTTGAAAGAGAAGTTCGGTATCGGTGTCCCATCCCCCGACACGGAATGTAAGTTGGTTGATCCAGAAACTGGAGAAGAAGTCCCCTTTGGACAACCAGGCGAGCTTATGATACGAGGTCCTGAAATTATGAAAGGTTATTGGCCAGAACCGGGTTCGGGTTTGACTGCTGATGGCTGGCTGCCTACCGGGGATATCGCTGTAATGGACGAAGATGGCTATTTCCAACTTGTCGACCGGATCAAGGATATGGTCAATGTCTCCGGGATGAAGGTGTACACGACAAGTGTCGACGAAGTGCTTTTCAAACACCCGGCAGTTTTAATGGCAGCTGCATTCGGCGTTCCGGATTTGAACAACCCAGGCAGCGAACGGGTGATGGCTGTAATTCGATTGAGAGATGGCTTTAGTGATAAAGTGACCTCTGAGGAGATTCAGGCATACTGCCGAGAGCATCTACCCCCATATGCCGTGCCCAAGTATATCGAGTTCAAGGTCGAGTTACCCCTGACTGTGACTGAAAAGGTTTTTAAAAAGATGTTACGTGACGAAGCTATCGCTAAGCTGAAAGACCAAGCCGGATAGTAACAACCTTGTAGATGTGATTTGATATGTGAGGAGAAAGATGGAAACAGCACGCTATTGTACACCTGAATGGCTGGAGGCATGTGCGAAAGGTTATCCAGAGAAGCCGCGCTTCGCTGAGGAGTTTCAGAAACTGATCATGGTTGTCTGTTTTCGCGTCAATGCTGAACCAGCGTGGGGGATCGAAAAAGATATTCTGTTTGGTGCCCAGATTGATAAAGGTCAATTGTTAAAGCTGGTATTCTACAGCGAGGATGAAGCCTATAAAGATGCAGATTTCATTCTGACTGCCACGCCACAAGAATGGAAGAAAATTCTGCGCAAGGAAAACAAGTTCTTGACTGATTTTATGCTGGGCAAGATTCTTCTTGAAAAGGGAAGCAAAGTAAAGGTTGTATCGCTTGCGCCTCACAGCACGACTCTTGTCGATGTGCTCACTCAGGTGCCGTTACAATTTCAGGATGAGATGACGCCGGAAGAATTAGAAGCCTATCGTGCCTATTCCCGTGAGTTCCGCCAACGGTTGGGTGTATAAGTAAAAAATTTTAACCAGCCTGGAAACATAGATCAATGAGGTGCAGCACAAGTTGACACGCGCGTTGATTCGAGTATAATTTGTTGGCGCGGCCCGTTAGCTCAATTCGGCAGAGCAGTTGACTCTTAATCAATTGGTTGCAGGTTCGAGTCCTGCACGGGTCACCAAAGCAGAACCATAAATAAGACTATACAATCTTATTGAGTAAATCTAATACACCTTCGGCCTTAATAGTACTTATTGATGACTGCAACATCATTGATGTTTGAATAACACCAATGAGTTCTTTGATTATTGTGCTTTTTTCAAATAAAAATTAACGGCTACTAATAAGAAAATTTGACCTGGAGTTAAATTTATTCGTATTGTATCGCCTCCAGAATTCGAGTCTGGGCTGCCCGGGCGGATGGTATAAGTGCTGCTAGTTGTGAAACAGCAATCGCTAGGAACAAGGCGATCAAGCTCTTACCAATTGGTGGGATATAGGTTAGCTGGTAACCAGACATGGATGCCATAGCTAATAGGAAAATCCTGGATAAGATAATCCCAAATATCACGCCTAATACTCCCCCTATTGCTCCAATTATGGCTGCCTCGGCCAGAATCATACGAAGAACCTGAAAACGGGACATCCCCACCGCTCTCAAAACACCAATTTCGCGCTTCCGCTCAATGACATTCATCGTTAGCGTATTGGCTATGCCAAAGAATCCAACAGCGATTGCGATCACTGCAAGTACATCAAACATGCTAAATGCCTGTCTCATTAAAGTTGTGACTTGATTCAGCAAACTTTGGTTTGAGACTACGATCAAGCGGTAGCGATCGCCGTCTAGGGAGTCTATTTGGTCAGCAATCTTCTGAGATGAATACCCATCTTTTATTTTTAGCAAGAAAGTTTGGGCTTCATTTTCACGGAAATACCGATACATATCTGACCAGCTTGTGGTGATTACGTAACCCTGATTATAGAAATCTACTACCACAGCAGCAACCTGGAATGGTTGAAGACCTGTCTTAGTTTTTATATAAATAGTGTCTCCTGTTTGGATATCATACAATTCGGAGATAACCGTTGAAATGAAAATACTATTACCTTGCGCTAGACTCTGCATAGCACCAATGGGATTCACACTTGCATCAGCAAATACTAAGGAGGTCACTTGCAAGTGACTATTTGGGTCAATGGCGAGTAAATTAATGTTCTCTGATTGCCCAGAAGGTGGAATCCATTCGACATTCATGTAACGCATCGGTGCAGAGGCCTCCACACCATCAATCGCCTCTAATCGTTTACGCACATCTGAGCCCATTGAAAGGGGTGAACTAACATATAGGTCTCCACCCAAATATCCTTTAAGCCATTTATCTAAATCTCCCTTGAAAGAATCTGTAATTGCCCAAACAATGACCATCATGGAAACGCCTACCAATAAGGCAGCTGCAGTGAGGGTGGTACGTAACTTGGCGCGCTGAATGTTACTGCTACCGATAGTTCCACTGTGCCCAAATATCATATTTGCAACAGGTCTAAAGATGCGGTCCCAAAGATTGACGCTACTTGGGATCATAAGAGTGCCACCAAGATATAAGAATATCACCACTAAGCTTCCAATGCGAAATTGGACATCGTAAGGAAAAGGATTGATAATTAGGATCACGACTGAAATAACCAGTAAAGCAATTCCTAGGATCCATCCTTTTTCAAGCAACCAGTTTGAGCGCGACATGGTACGAATACGCAGTGCTGCCATGGGTGAAATTCGCCCGGCTTGCACGGCGGGGATGATGGCTGATAATACTGCAACCCCAACCCCAACAACTAAACCTGTAATCAGGATTCCCTGTTGAATGATAATACGGCTAATATTTTGTGAAATCAACTCTCCCATTAATTGTGAAAGGCCTCTCGCTAGTAGTACACCTAACAACAATCCCAGTAATGAACCTAGCAATCCTAAGGTGAATGCTTCAATTATTACCTGGCGTATGATTTGATTTTGGGTCATACCAATTGTACGTAACATTCCAAATTCGCGGGTACGTTCTACAACAGACATGGAGAAAGCATTATAGATAAGAAAAGCGCCCACAAAAAGTGCCATCCCGCTCAGGAAATTTAATCCAATTTGATAGTTACTCAGCATCTGGGCCATCCTTTGCCCTTGCGCCGCTGGATAAATCACTGAATATCTGCTCCCGATCGCGGATTGGATTTTTTCCTTCAAACGCTCAAGCTGTTCGCTACTGTTGTAACTTGAATTGACAACCAAATCAATCTGGTCTAGTTCCCACTGATGGTAAAAATATTTTTGTGCTGTAAGAATTGGGATCACACCAAAGGCGCCATTATTAGTAAGACCGATACCCTTTTTCTCCATCAATCCAACCAAGCGCAGTTTCTCAATGCCCGTATCGGCAACGATTTCAACGGAATCACCCAATTGGATATCGTTTTCATCTGCGAACGTATCTACTAGCACGATTTCAGCCTCATCTTGGTCTGGTAATAGAAACCGACCCTGTAAAATCTTGTAATTGTGAGCCTGCTGGTCAACATCCGGATCAATGCCATACAGTTGTAACCCACCCGCGTTGGTTCCCATGAAGTTCAGACCAATGGTTCCTTCTGAGGCAGGGTTTCCTAGAGTTGTGACGATATGTACAGAAGGAACCGCATAATCAATTTCTGTAAATCGCTGGACCTGCTGCAATACATTTTCTGAAAAACCGCTGGTGTCTGAATCGGCGCTGATGACAATCAGGTTTGCTTTACCAGCCGTATCTTCAAATAATTTCTTTACAGATTCCAAAGCCGTCTGGTTGGTGATCCCAATACCCAAAATTGCAGCTACCCCCAGGATAATTCCGAAGGTGCTCAAGAGCATGCGCATCGGATGCGCCTTGATCGCTCGAATGAATAGAATGCGAATAAGATACATTTAATTAGGTCGTGGTTATCTAAAAGGTAAAATCAGGGAGCGTTATCAGACTCAAAGATGATAGTCCGTCTGTACTTCGTTATTCAGGCTTCGAGCTTTTCAATTTTATCGATAATCACATGCAATTTCTGTGCAGTATCAGTTGAGGATTCGAAGCGAATCTCATCAGCGACCAAACCATCCCGTAAAAAAACCACTCTATCGGCTGTTGAAGCTGCGCGTGGATCGTGAGTTACAACTACAATCGTCTGGCCTAATTCGTCACATGAACGGCGCAATAATTGCATAATCACCATGCCTGTTTTTGAATCCAGGTTACCGGTGGGCTCATCAGCAAGAACGATTGCTGGCTCGGTAATGAGTGCGCGTGCAAGCGCTACCCGTTGTTGCTCGCCACCCGATAGCTGTTCAGGTTTATGGTCCCTACGGTCAGTGAGGCCGATTAACTCCAGGATGGTATCCAATCGGTTGCGATAATTTCGGACATTCTTACCATCGATTACCAATGGCAGGGTAATGTTCTCTTGTGCAGATAAGGTAGGTAGCAAATTGAAGAACTGGAAAACGAATCCAATATTACGGCGCCGTAATAGCGTGATTTGTTTATCCTTCATCAAGGATAGGCGTTGTCCATTGAGTGTTATCTCGCCATCTGACGGTTGCTCAAGACCCCCAATTAGGTGAAGCAAAGTGGATTTTCCGCTTCCAGAAGGGCCCATAATGGCGACAAACTCACCTTGCTCAACAATGAAGTTCACCTTTTCCAGTGCTTTAACAACCTGTTTGCCCAGATCGTAACGCTTGTTTAATTCCTTTGTCTCGAGAACAGACATACTCTACTCCCAGATAATTTATTGGTGCTATTCAGAATTTGATAAGTAAACTTCTCCTTTATAACCATCGATACTTATAGTCAGATCATCTTTTAATTGAAGTGCGCCGTTTACAGATACAACAGCTGGTATGCCATATTCACGGGCAATTATCGAGCTGTGGGATAACATTCCACCTGACTCTGCAACCACAGCACCCGCCTTACTAAACAAGGGAATCCAACCCACATCAGAATATGGGATCACGAGCACATCTCCGTGATTCAGCTTATGAAAATCACCAATGCCTCGTATTACCTTTGTTTTTCCAGTGTAATAGCCGCGTGACGTGGGTGTTCCAACCAGTTTCTGCTCAGACTTTCTAATAACAGGAGGAGGTGTATCTCCAAAAATGATTTCTGGGATGATCGCATCTTTACAATGGTCCATTTCTTCTCTACGTAGTTGGATTCTTTGCTTAAGTTGTTTGCCGGTATTATCATCTCGAATATAATTTAAAATCTCTTCTTCTTGAAGAAAGTAAATATCTTCGCGGGAATCTAGCAGACCCTGGGCGACCATTCGATCACTAATGGCTAGGAAATATACCCGAAATAACATCAAAGTGTAAGTATACAACGAACTATATTTCTCCCTAAAGACATAAAACAGTCGCGCTCGTTTATAGAATATTCTGAAAAGCCATCCTGACATTCCTGAGAGCTTAACATCTTGGTACTTTATTTTATGATTTGTTTTATCTTTATCTATTTCAAAATTTCTGATCAATTCCAAAATCAATTCTGGCGTTTCCCTCCAAGGGATGGTATCAAAGACACCAGTTCGGTCACTCATATGGCCGAATTGTTCAATAAAAGCATTAAAACTGTTTCGAAATGCTTCAGTTCCATCCAGTTTCTGGAAATCCTTGAAATTGCACCGTGAAATCTCATACTGCAAAGGCTCGCTTAAATTCAGGTATTGTTCTTTGAGCACTTCCAAATGGATATTGGGATTAAGAGAATCAAGTTCATCCAGTCCTTCTGCGAGGTCAAATTGGGCAAAATCAATTCCTACTTTTCTTAATTGAGCAGTTAGTATGCTCCTATAGATCTGCATGAGTATTATGGAAAGAAAAGTGTTTGTTGTTACTTGCAGGTTTAATTCCTTGATTTCTTCAATCAAAGCTATCAATTTGTTCAGACTTAATTCTTGCGAAGGATGTAAAGAATAAGTTTTTGCTTTAGCCTGAAGTGTGGGGAAATCTTGTTCGGCTTTTTGGGCAAAATTCCACATTTTCCAAATAAATCTAGAAATGCGTGGTAGCAATCTAATAAATTTTGGTCCGGGTTTAAACGGAGGTTTTCCTGCACCAGGTGGAACAATACCCATCATGATATCCAAGGATTCACGTGGCAATCCCAAGATTTCAAAAATTCCACCGAATACACCCAGGTTGTGATAAACGCGATAATTAATCAGTTTGGCTAAGCTCTCAGGAGTAATATGATTGTCACCAATAACTTGAGAAATTATATTAATCCACATAGTAGTCTTAATCGGCACAATTACCGACCAATCTAACGGTTTGATTAAACCCGGAGTCATCTCCTTTGCCATTTTGTTTGAATAGATATTTGCTTTAGTTAGCGCGGTAATATCACGCATTTGAGTCCAATATATTTGCTTACCGTCATAAACCCATTCTAGATCGACGTTTGACTTAAATGACTTAGATATTTTTTGGGTCTCATTAACCACTTCAAGAATGACATCCTCTGATATTTTATTAGTTTCTGGATTTTCAATCCATTTACCCCATTTGCTTACCCAACGTAATGGTGTGACTCCTTCCTGTACAAGCTGCTCTCCACTGCCTAGAACTGATTCAACAACTATTTCATCTAATGAGGTTATTGGATTAACGCTAAACGAAACCCCAGATACTATAGGTGTTACCATTTCCTGAATAATTACTGCCATTCGAAAATTGCTTGGTTCTGTCTGCGATTGATGCAAATAATCCTGGATATTTCGAGGATTTGCAGCTTTCCATACTTCCTGAACAGCATCTAATATGGTATCAATACCCTGGACGTTAAGAATGGTTTTGAATTGGCCAGCGTACGAGTGTTCTGGGCTGTCTTCGACATCTGCTGAAGATCGGATGGCATATAGCAATTCTGGATTGAGCATATTCATCAATTCAGATCGGATCTTTTTCAAAACAGAAACTGTCTTGTCCTGATAATCTTGGAATGCATCCCAACTCAAAACAAAAGTGTCAGGGACAAGAAATTTCTTGCGTATCAAGCGTTGCAGATTAGCAGCTTTATTTCCGATCTTCTCTGGTAGTTTTTTTCCTGATAAGTGGATCAAATAGGGTTTTGTCTTTTCACGCTTTTTTCTTAAGGCGACATTGTCTGCTAGCTCAAGGTCAATCACTGGATCAATGAGAGTAACCTCTGGATTGTAAGGAGGAGGTTCCTGTCGTTTGATCTTACGGCTAAATTCTTGTCCTAAGCCTTTCAACATTCTACCTGGACCAATAGCACTTTTATACAGACCAGTTTTTCCATCCGTTGCTGCAGAAGCTAGCCATACTGCTTTTTGAGCCGGTATATTTGGCGGGCTGGCAAGGAGCCGTTGTACTACCCGAAGTACTTTCAGGTGGTGTTCATAACCATTAATGAAATGCAAATGTTGCAGCATATCGGTGGTTACTAGTCCTGGATTGAGTAGAAATACCCCCACATTAGTAGATTTATATTCTTGAGCCATTGCCAAGGTAAAATTGCGTACCCAGGCTCTGCTTGAAGAATAGGGATTATGCAAGGGAACTGGACGACGTTCGCCTTTGCCAACCAAATTGATCAGTTTTCCGGAGTCTTGTGCAAGGAAATGTCGCATAGCAACAATAGAGCCGTGATACACCCCAAGGATGTTAGTTTTTATCAAAGTATGCACCATTTCTGGAGGAATATGTACTGTTGGTCCGGTGGGGCATGATATTCCAGCGTTGTTGATCCAGATATCCAATCTCCCAAACTGGTCTAGAACATAGGCAACCAACGCCTCTACCTGATCTAGATTTCCGACATCGCAACATGTACCTGCTACATGATTTCCTTCCTGCTTTAAGTTTGCTACAGCATTTTCAACCGCCTGAATGGTTCTTGAGACAACCATCACTGCGGCACCTTCCCGCAGAAATTCTTGTGCGATGCCATACCCTAAACCACGCGTGCCCCCGCTAATCAATGCAACTTTACCTTCGAGCATACCCATATTTTAGTTACTCCCTGTTCTTTCTAAAACATTAACTTAAAGATTAATATTCCATACAATCTATTTGCAGCAACTCAGAGAAACAATAGATATATGAAAGCTATCCGGTTCTGTCGAGCTTAAGTGCTTTCAACATCTTCTTCATGCCTCTGCCCATTGGAGCTAATTCCATCATATCGCCCATAGTTTTTCCCTCCCGGCGCATTTTTAGGTATGTGCGCAGCTCAGGTATGAGTGCAATCATTATTATCAGGTTTGCACCGATTGCGTAAGCGATAAGGAATGGGAAAAGGGGTGAATCTTGAAAAAAGTACCAGATCCATGGGATTATCAACCAAATACCAAGTAGATAAATTGATAGCATATCGTGCAGGATAAACAAAGCAATCAGCATACCAATCAGGGCGGTCACTATTATGCCAATTGGGGTAATTGCCAAATAACCACCATAGATTGCAGAAAGTCCCCATCCACCGCGAAAATTATAATAAATCGGCCAGTTATTTCCCACCAAACCGAAGAATGCAGAAAATAGATAGTACGGTTGCTCAGGCATCCACAGGCGCAATGCCAGAGTGGGAATAAAAATTTTAAATGCATCGAGGAGGCTAACCAAACAGCCAATTCGACCTCCTACCTTTAGAGAGGTAACTGTTGCACCTACTGCGCTAAATTTTTCAGCATCTTCGCCCTCTTGTCCGGGTATTTCAACCTGCTCAATATTCACTCCTGGTGCAGCAAGTCTGCTTACAAAGCGGGAGAAGGAGATAGAACCTATTAAATAACTAGCTATGATAACTGGAAATAAGATTTCAATTTGCATAATTTCACCTATAGTGAATTGTCAGCATAAGTCTCCCAAACAACCAGAATTACCCCTATTTTCTAAAAACTTGTAAGTCTTCATAACGATTTAAGGATTGATGTGGCGGCCGATGCCAATGCCGAAGCTCGGTTCAACGCGCCGCCACATCAATCCGAGTTGAACTAAGCCGTCTTAGG
>Ga0102851_10001151_pt1 | contig 14702 bp, 14 predicted proteins | sample Mud3Dept3metaG_FD_79558 | JGI IMG/M metagenome (GOLD analysis project Ga0102851, IMG submission 79558) | Freshwater wetland microbial communities from Ohio, USA, analyzing the effect of biotic and abiotic controls - Mud 3 Core 4 Depth 3... | ecosystem: Environmental > Aquatic > Freshwater >... | reverse complement strand
ATCACCAATCTTGTAAACTATGCCTATTGTAGAGAGGTCCTTTAGCTCCGAGTATTTGCCTTTTATTTCCCAATAGCCAGGTTCATCTTTTCCTTTTTCCAGGATCCATGAGTACTTGTCCTCGGGATGCAATCCTAAAGTAAAGTTAAAGTCGCACACAGCCTTTCCTACAGCTAATGGGTCTTCGCCTGTTTTGACGTAAAACCAAAGAGTCATTTTATTCCCCTTCACCAGTGATTGATTGTGGCGTTTGTCTAATTGTTTTATTGCTCCTTAAGCCTTTGCCTCGACTAGGTCATTTGGCTAGCAGCTTGTAGCACGCAAAGAGAAGACCTGAAAGCTGAAAATTGAATATTTTTACTGTTTAATGTGACACAGCCAGCTTGCCCACAGGGCGGGTTACGACCGAGTAGGTTATGCATTTCCCATCCCTAAAACTGGATTCAGAACGAGAGAGAAAAAGGGATTTTGGGGAGAGATTTCGCCACCCATTTCGGTTTAAAATCTTTAACTATCCGGTAAACTATCTGCTTAGTGTGATGCAACATGGAGCTTGTTGCCAAATTGCTGCACATTACAGCTGGCGGAAAGAGGATAGCGATTTTGGGCGACGAAACAGCCGCAAGCTTGGGTGTTCATTCGGGCGACAGGATAAGTGTAGCGCATAAACAGAATACTATAGTAGCCATCGCTAACATAGCTAAAGACATTCCTGAAAACCGCATCGGTTTCTACGAAGAAACATCGCAAATTCTCAAGCTCAAAGATGGCGATAGAGTGGAGGCGCAGCTGGCGCAAATTCCGGAGTCGCTAATTCACGTTAGGGCTAAGCTCAAAGGTCAAAGACTCCGAGAAAAAGACATCACAAAAATTGTTCAGGATGTAGTCGAGAGGCATCTTAGCGAGATTGAAATCAGTGCATTTCTAACTGCACTCAGCATACATGGTTTGAGCATGGGAGAAAGCGAAGCCATGAGTCGAGCCATGGTTGAAACGGGAAAAACCCTTAGCTTCGGCGAACCTCCAATACTCGATAAGCACAGCATAGGTGGAATTCCAGGAGACAAAACATCAATTCTTGTCGTGCCCATAATTGCTGCGGCAGGAATGACCATCCCGAAAACAAGCTCGCGCGCTGTAACCTCCCCCGCCGGAACCGCCGACCGGGTAGAGACATTGTGCCCGGTAAACTTGACGATTGATGAAATACGCGAAACTGTAAACAAGACCAATGGTTGCCTAGTTTGGGGAGGAAGTCTGGAGCTTGCACCCGCGGACGATCTTTTCATCCAAGTTGAGTATCCCCTCGGGATAGACCCTTTGCTCTTACCCTCGATAATGAGCAAGAAGAAAGCCATAGGGGCAACTCACGTTGTGATCGATATACCAACAGGGGCTGGGGCAAAAATCAAAACAATGACCGAAGCCTACTTGCTCGCTTCGGATTTTGTGGATTTGGGAAAGAGACTGGGATTGACAATTCAGTGTGCGCTAACCTTTGGCGAACAACCATTAGGATGCGCTGTCGGACCAGCCCTTGAAGCTAGAGAAGCTCTGACAGCATTAATGGGTGAAAGCCCAAGAGATCTTTACGAGAAGGCGACAAGTTTGGCAGGTCTCCTTTTTGAGATGGTTGGCATCGAAAGCGGGAAGCACAAGGCCGAGAGCATAATTCAATCCGGCAGGGCAGAGCAAAAACTCAGAGAAATAATCGAAGCACAAGGTGGAAATCCCGATCTGAAACCCGAAGAAATCAAAGTCGGAGACAAAACTGCAATAGTCGCTGCAGGTCAGTCAGGCAGAGTACTTTGGATAAACAGCGAGAGCATAGCTCAGATTGCGCGCGAGGCTGGTGCACCAAGAGAAAAGGGCGCAGGCGTCATCTTGAAAACCAAGCTCGGGGACATTGTCAAGAAAGATAGCTCCTTGTTTAAAATCTATGCAGAACGGGGCGCCAAACTGGAGTCTGCACTGGAGCTGGCAAAGACTCTCCAGCCTTACGTTCTTAGCAGGAAAGCAGAAGAACAGATGATTCTTGACCAAGTTCCAGCGAATGTTGTTCTTGAGAAGTCATTCCCAATGGAAAGATAGAAGAAGCCAGGTTTAGCGTGCTCTTGACTTTACTCTTGGTTCGAGAAGTGTCCATAGCCAGTCGACAAACTCGCGGAGATTCTTGGTTTGAATGTAAACCTCTCCAGGTCCACTTATCTCAGTTACTAATCCCTCCCCGCTGAGCAGAGTCTCTTTGAGACCCCCCAACTGTCTGACCTTGTAGCTGCAGTTGTCGCTGAAGGCTACAAGGTGGAAGTTGTCAACGATGAGTGTCTGACTTGCGTCCAAGACATGTTTATCTATTGCCCCAAACGTGTTTATGAAAAGTGTTCCGTCCCCAGTGACTTTGAGCATGAACAGACCTTGTCCAAACAGACCTCGCGTGAATCCTTCCCACTTCACATCCAAGTCTACGCTTTGTGTTGAAGCGATGTATGCTGATTTCTGTATTATGTAGCCTTTGCTCGGCTTGATCTCGAGGGTTTCTATATCGCCAACGGGGGCTGACGCAAAGGCAGCCTGTCCTGGACCTTTTGTAGCTGTGTAGTCATTAACCCAGAAGGATTGCCCTCCAATAATAGAAAGACCGAGGGTTTGAAGGATACCCCGTTCTCTCTTCCTCGTGTGAGCTTCGACGGTGGGGTCCATGTACGTCATTGCGCCAGACTCGGCGGTTATCGTTTCTCCTTCCATCAGGCTAACAACGAGCATTGCGTATGAGGGCTTGTACTTGATTTCGTAGTTCAAAGGGGTGTCCTCAATCACCAGAATATTGTCTAAGGTCTAGATAGGCTTTTCCTTTGCTTATCCAGTTTGCTTCTGCCCGTAAAACTGTGAGAGTGTTGGACCTATGCAAAATGTCTGTTATACCCGAATTTCCCGTATCGCACGATTTCGTTTCAGCATCGCAAAAACATCATAGTCAAACTGCCGATGTCCGCTATGAAACAAATCTACAGAGCTTGGGCAAGCTCTGCCCATTCTAACTAATGGATAGAGGTATGGGCAAAAGGTTTCTTGGACCTAGAAAAACTTGCGCTTCTTCCTATCTTGTCCGGAAACCATCTCAATTTCTTCTTCGATTTCTGCCACTGTTACGTTCTCGTCAGCTTCTGATAGCTCTTCTTGGAGATTTACTGCTGGCTTTTCATTTTGTTTGGAATCGACTTTCTCAGCCTGGGAGGTCTCTAATGCGCCAGCTACTGATAGTTTGTCGAGTTGGGATTCCAGATTGCCAATTTTTGCCTGCAGTTGGCTTACTGTTTGCTGTTTCTCACTGTTCTTCTTCTTCATTTCTTGTATAACTTTCTCGTAAAGCGCTTTTAACCGCAGGTTCAGCTTCTTTTGATCTTCATCAAGGCGGCGTGATTCGTCTTCTAAGCTGGATTTCTCTTTCATTAGCTGTTCGATTTCAGTCGATTTACTCAACGTTGATCACCTGTCTGAATCATTACCCAGGTTGGAATAACTGTTTTATGAAAGCATGGTCTTGAGCCAAAATTCTGATTGTTAATGTGTACATCGTCAGGATTATTCTTGACGATCCGGAAAGGAATGTTCAATAATAAGTCTAGCATTTGCCTTTGGGCGATGATACCGCTACTCAATGTTGGCTTTGACAGTCACGATTCGAGTTATCTGAGTCAAAGAGACACAGAGGTCTTGTCTTTACTAGGGCAGGAGGACTTGACAGCGTTCACTTTTGACGGGTTGAAGCGAAGGCTGGGTTTACACCAGGAAACACTTTCACGAATTCTTGCAAGACTTGAAGAAGAGGGTATCATCAAGAAAGAAGCTAGTGGCTACAGAGTCACCCCGAGAATCGAAAGCATGAAACTTGCACCAGCCAACGTTAAGGAAGAAAACGTGCCGCTTCTTCAAACATATCTTCCATCCAACGCTCAAGTCCAGCGCCTTATCACCAATCTTAGAGGAAAATGGTTTGGATTATTACGTTGGTTTGGGCTTTCAGAGAATGAGAAAGGTGTCGCATTGAAATGGGTCACTGAGGATGGCGGAATCCAAATAGACGCTGTCATTGCAGATTCAGTTCTAACGATTGAGGCAAAATTCCTGCGCGAGAACAACCTGAATACGGCCCTAAGTGCTTCTTACCAGTTGATGGGGCACATAAGCACGTTGTGCTCAGGTTCTGCCTCAGCTAAACACGTTGGGTTCTTTGGAAACACAGACGTCTTCTTAATGCCGGCCTAGTCTTTTGTGACTAGTTACACCTGATCGCCAGTCAACAAATACCTGATAGGCTACTCCTATTCTGAGGTAAAATTTAAGATGAGTCAGCTAATCAACCCATTGGACGTATTGCAGTCGATTTCGGAAGCCACCACGTCGCTCGTGAGAAGACTCTCAAAATCCATAGTCAGCGTCAACTCCCACATGTCTAGAGGAACAGGAATTATTCTCAATGGGGAAGGCTACATTGCCACCTGCAACCACGTTTTGCAGGGATGCAATGAAGCTAAAATCGGTCAGGGTGAAAGAATGTACACGGCAAGAATTCTCGCAACCGATCCTTACAATGATATTGCACTGCTAAAGTCAGACCACTTGGGAGACTTCACGCCAATAGAATTTGCAGATTCGACCAAGCTAAACACGGGCCAATTCATACTCGCCCTCGCAAATCCCTTCAACAGAACACAGCCAACAGCAACAACAGGAATAATCACTAACCCAGACGCATCACTGCGCCCTTGGCGCGGTACCGCAATGGAAAATGTAATCGCCACAGACGCCAAGCTTAACCCCGGATTTTCCGGTGGACCACTGGTTGATGTCTCGGGAAAGGCAATTGGAATGAATACGGCCTATGTCTGGTCCAGAGGAATCGCTATACCCTCAAACAAAATCAAAGCGATCACTGACCGGCTTATCCTGGGAGGCGAATTGAAACGTGCATATCTGGGCATAGTCTCCAACACAGTCATGATACCTCAAGAGCTCGCCGAACAGACAGAAATAGACCAAGAGACAGGAGTAATGGTCTTCTCGGTTGAACGCGACTCGCCCGCGAGAAAAGCAGGACTCACAATGGGTGACGTAATCGTAGAATTCAACAACAAACCAGTAACCAACTTCTATGATCTTCCCGATCTGCTGACGGATGAAGTCATAGGGAAAGCGACAAAAATCAAAATTCTCCGCGGAGAACAATTGGCTGCGCTTACTATTGTGCCTACAGAGGCAGAAGTTGAAAGAAATGAATAATCAGATCTTGGTCCTACTAGACCCACCTTCGCCGCTTCCAACGCCAAATCCGATGCCCCTTCGCCCATTTCCATCGCCAATTCCTCAAATCAAGAATTGGCAGAGCCCAAGAGATCTTCAGAAGACAGACTACATCGTTTAGGCGCGTATGTTCTAGCGTCTCTTGACAGAAGCTGCAGACCTTTTCAACAATAGGGCGGCTGCCTCCTGTGAGGGCCAGCTTCCTAGCCCACAATCGGGACCTGTAAACGCTAGCCTATCTCCATACTTTTCTTTCACGATGGCGAATCGTCTCCTCATTGTGTCTTCGCTCTCAACTAGTTGCTCTGCAGATGGAGAAGCCACACCTTTTTCATGCAGTTCAGCCATAACAGCGTCGACGTCAGTTCTGGCTATTCCGACTCGAATCCGTTTGTCCGCGCGTTCCAACATTTTTCGCGTGATCATTTCAACGTTTCTTGGCGATGCTGCATACTCGAAAGACAAAACATCAATATTCTTAACATCTAGTAGATCAGCCACGCGCGAGGCGGAGTGCAGGTGTATCTGTCTGACGACGCCCGCAAAATCAAAAGCTTTCTCCAAAACACTGCAGACAGTCGCTTTTTCGATTCCCAAGTCTACAAAGCCAAAGCTAGGTTCATCAATTGATACCACTTCGGTCTTAACGTGTTCCAGATTCAAGATTGCATTCTTGGCGAAGCGCTTGATTGTCTCTGAATATGCTTCCAACACGTCGCCATAAACAACTGTACCCATTTCTTTTAGGTACTGCTCCATTGGACCGAAGATGGATACGCGTAGCCTAATCTTTCTTCCAAGTTCTTCGCTCAAACGCTTTGCCTCTTCTTTGATCAGGCAAACCTCAGGCAGAATTGCCGCCTTGCTTTCTACCACGAAAGTGCCTTTTTCCATTGCCGAATGAATGCAGTCACTAACTTGTTTTATGCCGTCATACTGCTGAGGGTAGTTTGCAACGTCCAAACCGCTCAAAATCTTCTGTTTGAAGGCATCCATCGTTACGTCACAGAAGTTGTCACACGCAAATTGATCCTTTCGAGGGTCTTTTTCGTCAATGAAAGCCGCCCTCGCAGTACGATATGCTCTGCTAAAGGTGTCTCTGTCGACTCCCCGTGGCAGAGGATAGCTTCCAACATCGTCAACTTGCGTAGACATAATAGAACAATTGCCCAGAGTTCTTTTAAACATAATTGTAGCTGTTAGGCTACTAGGTTGCAGAATAGTCAGAGATTTTGATCTCAGAGAGGCATTTGGTGGATGGTGACAACATGTTCAAGTTCATGTTTGGCTCTTGGTCTGAAGGCACACGTATAAAAGGAACGAAATCAATCACCATAACTCGCTAGAAGCTTGACGAGAAATGACCGAAGAACCAGGCAAACCGGAACAGCCTCCAATAGAAAAGCTCCAGCTTGATGACCCAATGAATTTTCCTTTTCATGCCGCATATCTTGTGTATTCTGATCTTTTCGACCAGGCTGGAAACCAAGAAGCCAAAAAGGAACTAAACAACAACATATATGCCCTTAAGCAGGGTCAGATAGACTGCGAGACATTTTACAGGAACATTGCCCACCACAGAAAGATGTCCCCGATGCCGCGGCAGGAAAGGTTCAGCCTTCAGACGCAAAGGAAGAGAGACTGGCGCCAAAAAGAGCAGCGATCAGATAGGATTCGAAGACACAAGAAATAGGCAAGCATGGTCATAGATCCACAGTCTAACAGCGATTTTTTCGCAAATTTAAACCCTTGAATGAAGAACGTTTATCTGCAGAGTCATTACTTGAAAAGAATAAGATAGACTTCATTGGAGTTAAGGAGGATATGCGACTGAGACCTGTAGATGTAGCTGCCCTAGCCTTGAATGCAGCACTATATGCAGTGTTGGGATACATACTCTCTGCAGTCCTGCCGCTCACTACCCCCGGATTGGGCTTAGTTAGATTTTGGCCGCAAGTCATAATCCCCGCTGTTTTCGCCGTGGTCTTTGGGCCGTGGGTTGGGGGTTTAGGAGCAGGATTGGGAATCTTCATAGCGGATATGCTCGTTCACGGCAATGCTCTCCTGAGCTTAACGGCAGGCGTAACGTCCAATTTTGCCATGTTCACAATCATCGGCTATTTCTCAGATAAGAAGATTAGTTGGAAACTGTCGGCGGCGGGTTTGGGAGCTGTAACAGCACTTCTAGTTTGGATGTCTTTCTCGATTTTGTCGCCGCCTGATTATGGCGTTGGATACCAGTTGCTTGCGTCAGGAATTATCATCGCATCCTATTTGTTCTACGTTGCAGTTCTTTTCTTAGCTCCGAAGTGGAGGAGCTATGCAACTGGATGCATGCTAGGCTTACTGACTGGCAGCACAATAATCGGAATTGTCGTACCTCTCGTTATTCAGATTCCTCTTGTTCCAGCAAGCCTTGTATATCTCCTATGGACTTTCGTTACGGAGATTCCGTTCTTGCTCATTCTTGGACCTCCGCTCATAAAAGCGGTTAATGTTGCATTCCCCTCTCTGGCGCGAAACCCGAAAGAAAAGGAAGATTGAAAGTGATCTCCAGTTCCAGAGCTTTCTGCCCAGCCGGTGTTTCAAGCTTTTTTGAAATCTGTGATTAAACACCCGCCGGCGAGCCTGTTAAAGATCTGGAGAAAGTGGGGTCAAGAGGAGGCGGTTTCGTCATCAAAAAAGGTGTTGAAACCAGAGTGGAGGTCACCCGGTCTGAACAGAACTCTATCAGTGTGTTCATCAACGGAGAATTGACGCCTGAAGCGCATACATCTCTGACTGTTGCCAAAGCGCTCTTGGTGAGGAAGTTGGAAAGATATCGAGTCACCATTTATCATGGTGTAGAAATACCTATTGGCGCAGGTTTTGGCTCAAGCGCAGGAGGCGCACTAGGCACTGCACTTGCTTTATCCGAGGCTTTGGATCTAAAGCTGACTTTCAATCAGCTCGGAAAAATCGCGCATGTTGCGGAAGTTCAGTGCAAGACTGGATTGGGGACTGTCGGTCCAATAATGCTGGGGGGCTGCATATTGACAGTGGAGCCAGGTGCTCCCGGAGTTGGAATCATAGATCGCTTGCCTTTGTCACCTGACCACGTAGTAGTTGCAGGAACTTTCGAACCGATACCTACTAACAAATTCCTGTTGTCTTCCCCCGAAAGGAGGGAGAAAGTAAGTCGTTGCGGCCGCAGCACACTGAACGCAATTCTGGAAGAACCGTCAATCGAAAACTTCTTGGCGCAATGTCTCAAGTTTTCTGAAGAGACAGGATTGATAACTGAACGAGCAAGGAAGCTGGTGAAGGTTGCTGAGAAAGCAGGCGCCATAGGGGCAGCGCAAAACATGATTGGCGAAGCCGTACACGCTTTGACTCGATCAAAAAATGCGTGCAATTTGGCAGAAGCTTTTAAGCAAGTCCTCCCAGAGGAAAGGGTAATCTGCGCTGAAATCGATTTTCAAGGCGCCAGGCTGTTGAACACATGAGGAAGTTCAAGAAAGTAGCAGTCGGCGGAACTTTCGACGAGCTTCACAAAGGACACAGAGTCTTGCTGCAGAAGGCCTTTGAGATTGGAGACCGCGTGCTAGTCGGACTGTGTGCTGACGAATTTGTCAAGCAACTTGACAAGCCTCATGTGACAGCATCTTACGAAGAGCGGTTGGAGGAACTGAAAGCTCTTATCGCCAATCTTAACAATTCAGGCAGAGCAGAAATAATACCATTAAACGACCCGTATGGGCCAACTGTCACGGATAAGTGCATTCAAGCCCTAGTTGTAAGCGAAGAAACAAGACTTATTGCAGACAAAATAAACAAATTAAGAATCGGAAAGAGTCTAGAACCGCTGAGTATTGTCGTCGTAAAGATGGTGCCCTCGGAGAATTGTGCGCCAATTTCAACGACTAAAATCCGTCGGGGCGAGATTGACCGTGAAGGCCGCCTAACTAGGAAACAAGGAAACTAGCAGGTCCTTCAAGTTCTCTTTTCATCGTGGAGTTTGTATGCCAGCCCGGTGAATGTTGCCATAAGCTTGTCTTGTTTGGAGACTGTTACATTGTACAATGCAAAGGCTTTGCTTTCAGATACTTTCAATGCCTCAGCCACAAGGGTGTCGCCTTCCGAGCTCGGCTTTAGGTAGTTTATACTCACCTGAACCGCGACTGCCTTGTTGTCTCCGAAGTTGCATGCTTCTGCAAAGGCGCAATCGGCCAAGGCAAAAATTGCTCCGCCATGCGTGTAACCAACGAAGTTCAGGTGGTCTGCGGTTATTCGCATGGAAAGCCTCGCAAAGCCCTCCTTGACTTCGTGGACTTCAATTCCCATACGTTCTCGGAATCGGTCATGTTTCTTCATCGAGTTTCACCTTTTTAGAAGCAGATGGGTCTTCGCGGAGGTAGTCGTATCCCTTGCGTAGCAACGAGGTGATTCCTTTCGGGAGGAAGATAACCACGATAATCAGAAAGAAGCCCAAGCCGACTAGGCGCAAGGAGGGCCCCACATTGCTAACTCCGGGGAAAAACGGGTTGAGTGGTTGCAGGTACGGGTATGAAAGGGGCATGAATGAGTCGATAGAGACTATTATTATCGAGCCTATCATTGGCCCTTCGATTGTGCCTAAGCCTCCAATGACGGACATTATGAGTGGGAGGAACGAATAGTAAGGCTCAAAGATGGATATCTGTATGAACTGATTTGATTCTGCAAAAAGCCCTCCTGCTAAACCTGCGAAGAAAGTGCTGATGACGAAGGCAAGCAGCCTGTATTTTCCCGTGTTGATGCCAGTCATTTTTGCTTCTGGCTCGTTTTCACGAATAGCTTTGAAGGCTAGTCCCCATTTGGACTTCATCACAATCAGGATAGTAACAATAGACATCGTCACTATGGCCAACGTGGCGTAGTAAAAGGATAATCCATAGGGAGCGATTGTCGGCGTGGCAAATCCGATCATGCCTCCGAAAATATTGTCAAACTGACTAACTGTTGTGACTGCGATCACAGCAAAACCGAATGTTACCATCCCCAAGAACCATGCTTTCAGTCTGACGCACGCGAGACCGATGAGGAAGCCTATTGCTGCTGAAAACAATCCTCCTATGAAGAGCCCCAGGATTGGAGGCAGGCCAATCTTGGTTGCAAGCAATGCCGAGGCGAAACCGCCTATGCCTAAAAACGCTGCGTGCCCAAGAGAACCTTGACCTGAATAAGCGAGGAGATTCCAGCTAGAGGCATAGAGCGCGAAAACAACCATGAGCGTGAGTACCTGACCTACCAGATACTCGCTTCGAATGAAAACCGGTAGAACAGCAGCTATGGTAACGATGGCGAGAGCGTAGTACAGCTTTCTCGACCGAAGTAGAGTCTCAAGCATCGATCTGATTTTCATCTATTCTCCTTTTTCGCCGAAAAGTCCAGTCGGTTTGATTATGAGCACTATGATCAGCAAAGCGAAGGCGACGGCGTCCTGCCATATGCCATTTGTTAAATAGCCTGTTGCGTTTTCAGCGATGCCATAAAGCAAACCGCCTGCTACTGCGCCTGGTATGCTGCCTAAGCCGCCGAGTATGATTATTGCGAAGGCTTTGATTGTCGGCAGCGCCCCAATTGCCGGGTTAAATGAGAAGACGATTCCGTAGAGTGCTCCCGCGGCGCCCGCCAACGCTGCACCGACAGCGAAGGTGAACATGTACACCCTGTTGATATTTATGCCCATTAACATTGCCGTGTCGCTTCTTTGACTGGTTGCCCTCATGGCCAAGCCAATTTTGGTTTTCTTGGTCAGGAGTACTAATCCAACGAGCACTACAATCACAACAGCTATCGCAAGCATTCGATCATAGCCTAGCAATACTTCGCCCAGAGAGTAACTGAGTCCTCTTAGAGGACTGGGGATTTGAATATTGTAGTTCTCGTTCCAGAAGAGAGTAGCAAGGTTTTGAAACACATAGATTAACCCGAGGCTTATGAAAATCTCGTTCAGTTTCTCGGTGCCACGCACTCTGCGGAATGCGAATCTCTCAAGTGCAATTCCGATCAAAGCTACCGCGCCCATTGCCGGGAATATGGACAGGTACGGGTTTATGCCAGCTATCGTGGTTATTTCGTAAGCTATGAATGCCCCAACCATCAAAAGCTGACCATGGGCAAAATTGACCAGCTTCATAACCCCGAAGATTAGGTTAAGTCCGGTCGCCAAGAGAATGTAAATGCAACCGTTGGCGATTCCCCAAAGCAAAGCCTCGGTGAGTCCAGCTGTAGTGATCATTCGAAGTCAGCTTCAGGTATTGTCTCATATTTACTATTTAAAACATGTGCGATGAATCACGAAGGAAAGAAAAAGGGCTGAACTGTGGAGCTTACGGGCTTCCAGGCTCATAGTCTGTGGGCAATGCGAAATCTCGTTGGTAGAACGGTACAATGCCAGGCATCGACGCAGGATAAACTACGAATGGTTTTAAGGCGTTTGCCTCTGAGTTCCAGACGAGTTGTTCAATGAAAGTTTTTGGCATTATCTCGTGGTAGTTAGTGCCTGTGCTAAAGGTTATTTTTTGGTTTTCCATGATAAGCAGGCTCTGAGGCATGTCGGTGGCTTCTATGGCGTCTCTAATGTTGGTCTTGTTTAGTGTCCCTGATTGCTCAACGGCGTTCTTGTAGATATAAACGGCATCGTAGGTGTCAGCTCCCAACATGCCGGGGATTTTTCCATCAAATTTGTTCTTGTAATCCTCGACATAGGTTCCAACCTTTGGCAGGTACCATGTGTCTCCTTGCCATTGTGTTGCAATTTTCGACTCGAGAATTTGCTTGTCGCCTGTTTGTGCTAGGAGCGTGTAGAATTGTGGGTCTTCGCAAATCTCCACGGCAATGTACAAGGATTTCAAGCCAACGTCGTTTATTCCCTCTTTGACTATTTCGGCTGTGTCCGCTGTGAACCCTGCTATGTAGACTGCGTCGGGGTTGCTCTCTTTGACTGAGATGAGTTGTGACTGGTAGGTGGTGGCCGTGGGGGCATATGACACGTTTGCAACGACTTCGATCGGTAGGCTGTCTTGCTTTATTATGGTTGAAGTGACATCTCTAACCCCTCTTCCGTACCCATCGTCACGGTAGAGAATGGCAAGCCTTAGTTTCCTGCTAGAATCGAAGCTGTAGGCTGAATCGAGCTTTGCCTTCACGCTGTCTGCCAAGAAGTGGGCAACAGTGTAGGAGTAATCAGAAATCGTCGTGCAATAGTGGAACATGTAACTCATTCCGACTGTGTCGTTTATCCTGAGGGGGTTTCCTTCAGGCAGGCTGCCTCTTCGGGTAACGAGGTTCAACGATGCACCAGTTATGATGAACGGAACGCGGTTGGTTATTGCTGGAATCTGACCATTCAATGTTCCTCCGGTGGTAGCTCCGCCGATAAGAATATCGACTTGTTGATCTGTGATTGCTCGAGTCACCGGTGCAGCTGTGCTTCCTGCAGCATCGTCTACTGTGTCGACCAGCACCAGTTCAACTTGCACTTTTGTGTGCCATTCATCAACCCATATTCCTCCTTGGGCGTTGATTTCGTCAATTGCTAGTTTTGCGGCGCGCTCAATGTCCTGTCCCTCTACGGTGTTCATGCCAGCGACAATTCCCACCCGGATGCTTCGAGCTTCTGCGGATGGTATTTGTGAGAACTGCCAAGCTGCAATAGATGCTACTGCGACTATGACTACTACTACAATGGCGATTAGCATTCTTTTGTTCATTCGAATATTTTCTCCCTTTTTCTTTACAGATGTAACTGAACTGTTTATAAGACTATCCTAGAATCACAGATTCTCTGCCTAGTTCAAAAGCTTGCAAATTAATCTTGATGAATTTTTCTTTGAACCTCTTTGAGATAGCTTCCTCAAACGATTCCTTCTTAATAGGGTTCTCAGGCAGTGCAGAGAGCGCTCCGAGGAGAATTGTGTTTACTACCAGAAGATGGCCTAGTTTTTCAGCCATATTCATCGCGTTAATCTCGTAGACTCTGGCTGCTCTATTGCGTATCATGTCAAGAAGTTGTGCTTGATTCACAGGTTTTGCAGATTTGAACCCGGTGTTTGGAGGCATGTATTTTGTATTCAACACAACTTTGCCCTCCTGCTTAAGCATGTATAGTGCACGAGCAGTCTCGAGAATCTCGAATCCAAGCAAAATATCAGCCATCCCGCGCTCGATCAAAGGAGATTGAACCTTGTCACCAATACGTGCATGGGCGACTATTGACCCTCCTCTCTGGGCCATCCCGTGAACTTCAGCCTTGGCAACGTCAAATCCGCTTATCAGCGCTGCCTCGCAAAAAATGTCACTCAGGACTACGACTCCTTGTCCTCCGACGCCGGAGAAGACCACGTCAAGTTTCAGCTATTCCTTCCTCCTAATTGCATCAAAGGGGCACACTTGTTCACATACGCCGCACCCATAACAGAGTGCCGGGTCGATGTCGGCGCGGTCAGGTGCGAGAGAAATCGCTGGGCAACCAAAAGCTTCTACACATAGCCCACATTTGTTGCATTCTTTTTGGACTTCTCGTATTGGACCCTTTTCTTGTCTCAGTGGGCACGCACGCTCAGCGATTATTACTGATGGCCCATGGTACTCTGTCATCTCCCGGATTACTTCTCGGGTCCTGGCAAGGTCGTAGGGATCTACAACCTCGACCTTCTCAATACCGAGGCTCCTAACAATGTCTTCAAGTTTCACCGATTTTGTTTGTTCGCCGAAAAGGTTCTTTCCCGAACCTGGTGTCGGCTGATGCCCAGTCATGGCTACAACGTGATTGTCAAGGATAATGACGCAAACGTTTGCCTTGTTGTATGCGATGTTCAGCAGCCCAGGCATTCCTGCGTGGAAGAAGGTGGAGTCTCCGATTACTGAGAATACCTTGTCCTTTACGCCTGCATGGATCAAACCTGCTGCTTGGGATATTCCTGCCCCCATGCATAAGCAAGTATGGACCGTGTTTATGGGATCTAGGAAGCCGAGGGTGTAGCAACCGATGTCTCCTGTGACTGCCTTATCGGTTGTTTTTCCTCTGAAACTCAAAGCGCCTTCGGGGCACCATTGAATGCACTTGGGCTCACCATTGCATGTGTCGCAGACTATCGCTTTTCCGGTTTCTGAGTGTATTGTCATGGCACCGTATTCGCAGGCGCCGATACACCAGCCGCATCCATCGCATTCGTTTGAGTCAACAGTCACTATGCCAGTTTCCGAGGACTGCTTGAGGGCATCTTTCGGGCAGGCAGTTACACAGGGTGCTTCTTTGCATGTTCTGCATGTCACTGCCACGTTAGATAAGGTGTCGAGTCTTGTTGCTCGGATGCGAGATTTTACGGGGTTGAAGGTTTTTTCTTTTTCTTCAGAGCAGACATACTCGCAAATAT
>Ga0102851_10001149_pt1 | contig 14714 bp, 9 predicted proteins | sample Mud3Dept3metaG_FD_79558 | JGI IMG/M metagenome (GOLD analysis project Ga0102851, IMG submission 79558) | Freshwater wetland microbial communities from Ohio, USA, analyzing the effect of biotic and abiotic controls - Mud 3 Core 4 Depth 3... | ecosystem: Environmental > Aquatic > Freshwater >... | reverse complement strand
GATCCTCATGAGCAGGACCGACTCAAACAGGAAATAACCGCTCTCTGTAATAAGGCGATCGTGGCAGAGGCGATCGACCTTTCTAATATTGCCGCCATGGAGAGGGTGGTCAAAAAGGTCTACCACACGCTCAATCTCGGCCTGCAATATTTGAGCAAGGACGATGAAATCAAAGCCTTCGAGATCCTTCGATCTCAACCCGTGCAAAGACTATTTCGATATGGTGTGAGCACCACCCTGCTTCTGAGAAGAAAGGCAGAGTCCATTTTAAAGGGGCCATGGTTTTCAAATGATCCGGAGAATCTGGTATTGTTGGACCCCCCTCATTTCGAAAAGTTTGAGGGGATGTTGAGAAGAAGGCCCGCTCTTTATCGAGACTGGAATTATGAGGATTTCAAGAGCCCTCAGGATCTAAAAGAGGCGGATGATTTCTTGGAATCCATCGAGACGGTGGTCCATTTTCTGGGAAACGAATTGAAGGTCTCTCCTCTTTATCTGAAGGAAATGGATTTGAGCAGCTGCACTCCTGAGGATTGGCGGGAGATCACCCTGTCCACGATCTTTCTCACCTCCGTGTCGAATCAAATTCTCCATGGGACTTTTCAATTTGAAGCGATCGGGCAGGGTCAGGTGAAAGATTATCTCACTCGGGTTTTTGAAAGAAATGCCCAAGGGAAAGGGGTGATCAAGATGGAGGTCAAGAACGGATTGAGAGACTGGTCATATTCGATCGAAGGCGAAGAGCTGAAGCGACAACATCTTCTCGCCTTTCGGGATTTCTGCTTCGATCTATTTGAAGTACAATATGGAAAGATCCCTCCGGGCGAAGAGGTGGACCCCCGATTCGTGAAAGGACTGCTGATCAGAAAATAATGTTGAACCGAAGGTGCCGGAATAGGGGCACGTCTCTTTCGCTCGTGTCTTTTAAAAGTAAGACGTGTCCCTGTGGACACGTTGCGGAGCCAGAATAAATTCGACAAGATCCGCCAACTCTCTCTTGCCGATAAGAGGCCATGGAAGTCGTTCGTCCTTTCCGGCGCCCATGATTTCTAACGTGTGATTCCAGATGCTGGCGACAAGGTCGGCTTTGGATGTGTCCTGATATTTGGAAGGATCGATGTATAACAATTTGCCGCGTGTCCGGTCTCGCCCATGACACTCTCCGCACCTCATTTCTGAAAATAATTTTTTTCCGTTCATGACACTCCCCGGCTCGTCGGTGAACGGGAGGAAGTAAAGATAAGCGAAAAGGTCAACCGTCTCTTTCGATGTCAGCGCGGGAATGCCCGATTGCGCCCGAGCCATCTTGGCTAAAATCGTAGGCCCCTTATTCCACATACTCGATGCGATCTCGGTGAAGGAGGTACGGAACGTATGTGCCTCTTTGCCGAGATCAACTCCCTCTCCCCCCTCGCCCCGGATGGAATGGCACTGATCACATCCCTTCGAATGGAAGACCCGTTTTCCTTCCTTCGGACTGCCGGGCTTAAAGAAGGCCGGATCGTCTGCCCCCTTTGCGTTGGCCTTGATATATTCGAAGAGATCGAGCATCTCTGTTTCCCTAAACTTAGGCCACTTCATTCCGATTTGAGCCATGCGGGCGACCATGTCTAAACTGTGGTTCCAGATCCCCTTGCTCAAGAAAATTGGAGAAATATTCCGTGGAAATTCAACGAAGCCCAGTTGATCTTGTTTCCCTTTGCCTGCAAGAGGGTGACACAAATAACAACCTTTTTCGGTAAACACGGATCTTCCTCGAACGGCGTTTCCCCGCCCGTCAGAGAATCTGAGGAAGTAAAGGTAAACTGAAAGGTCGTTAAGTTCCTGCCCTGTCAAAGCAGGTTTGACCCTTCTTGTCTGGTCCATGCCCGAGACGACGGAAGGCATATGGTTCCAAAGCTTTACAGCCAGATCCAGCGGAGTGTCACCCATATCCTTCGTGACCACCTCAAGGGCGATTTTACCCCGTTCCCCGGTCACGCCATGACATTTCACACATCCTTTGTTTACAAAAAGCTTCTCCCCTCTGGTGGGATCTTCAGGGAGGATGTCTGCGATGGCAAATGAACCTGACAAGAGGAAAAGAATGATAACCCACCCTCTTATGATCACGCTCTTTCTTTCCATAACGAGTTCCCTCCCGCTGATTGGCCGGAGCGTGCCCCATCCCGCAAGGCGGGACTTGACGGAGGCAGGCGTTACGGCGAGGCGTCCGTACTTTTTCCAGTGGGAGAGTCCGCTGCACGTTTCATACCAACGTTTTTTCTTAGGTCTAATGAATTGAAATCATTCAAGAGGAGAAGTTTCGACACTCCGATCAGTGTAAGGTTTTCCCTACAGGGTTTGAGGGTTTTCCCTGCGCTCTTGAGAAACTTACGTTTTCGAGGGTTTTCTTGTAGGCTGCAGCTGTCTGAAGGAATGTCGGACCCATTCGGCGGCACCAGGCTTCGGCGCGAGATCAGGCTATTGCCCTACGCTCCAGGAAGTGTATAAAGCGCCGCTCAGGATAAACTCTAATCTTCGGCATTTGTCATGAGGCTTGTCGTTTTCACTTCTTCCAGCTCCAGGGCGAGGAATTCCCAGAGCTGGGTAAGTTCTCTCACCTGTTCCTTGACCTGCTTATGAGTCTGAACGGTCTCGTAAGTCTCCTGCTGATTCAAATAGAGTTTGGGGTCAGAAAGTCTTTGATTCAGATGATCCAGTTTCTGGGTGGCTTCATGTAAAGATTTTTCTACCTCCTGGACTCTCTTTTCAAGACCGGAGAGTTGTCTCTTAAATTGGTCCATCTCCTGAGCTCTTTTTCGCCTTTCTTCTTTTGTTTTGTTTGAGGATTTCTTTTTTTGTGGGGGCAGTCCATGAGTCGGTACGACCGTCGTTCCGACCCTTGCCCCTGAACCATCTTCCGATTGAATCTGCTGCTTTTTATAAAGATAATAGTCGTAGTTTCCCGGATAGACATGGGGGGTGCCTTGATCGATTTCGATGACTTTATTGGCGATCTCATTGATCAGGTGGCGGTCGTGAGTGATGAGGCAGATCGTTCCTTGAAACTGCTTCAGGGCCATCTCCAATACATTTCGAGAGGAAATGTCGAGATGACTCGTAGGTTCGTCAAGGAGAAGAAAATTGGCAGGCTTAAGAAGCATCTTTGCCAAAACCAGACGGCTCTTCTCTCCGCCGCTCAGCACAGAGACTCTCTTCTCAATGTCATCTCCACTAAAAAGAAAAGTTCCCAGGATCGTCCGCAGCTCCGTCTGACTTTCGTCGGTGGCAACGGAGAGGAGTTCTTCAAAAACTGTATTTTCCGGCCGGAGGCTATCGAACTGGTGCTGGGCAAAGTAGGCACGGGTCACGTCCTTTCCTAAAATAACCTCCCCTTTTTCAAAATCGAGCACTCCGGCCAGAATCTTGAGGAGGGTAGATTTTCCCGCTCCATTGGGGCCCACCAAGGCCACTTTATCTCCCCGGTAGAGATGGAGACCGATTCCTTGGTACACCACTGTTCCGCCGTAGCTTTTGTGAAGGTTTTTAACCTCCGCAACCTTGTGGCCGCTCCGGTTGGGAGCAGGAAAGTGGAATCGAATCTCCTTCTTTTTGTCCGGAAGTTCAATCCGCTCAATTTTTTCGAGCATCTTGATTCGACTTTGAACCTGGCTCGATTTGGTGTTTTTGGCCCGGAATCGCTCGATAAATCTTTCGGTCTGCTCAATTTTTCTCTGCTGCGTTTTATAAGTCGCCTCGAGGACTTGCCCCCGGGCTTCCTTCTCCTCCAAATAGTGGTCATAGTCGCCGTAATAGAGGTCGATCTTTTGAGCCTCAATCTCCGCTATCCAATCGATCAGATGATTGAGAAAGACCCGATCGTGGGAGACGATGACCATGGCACCCGGATAATTGATCAAGAATTCCTCCAACCAGATCAAGGAACCCAGATCCAAGTGGTTGGTGGGCTCATCGAGAAGAAGAAGGTCGGGGGATTGAAGAAGGATTTTGGCCAAGGCAATTCGCATCCGCCAGCCACCGCTCAGTTCATCGGTGAGCCGGTTGAAATCCCTTTCTTTAAACCCGAGACCCTGGAGGATGCGCTTTGCCTCAGCCTCCAGGCCATATCCTCCGAGGAGGGTATACCGCTCCTGAAGTTTTCCATATTCCTTTGCCAGCCTCTCCTGTTCTTTGGGATCCTCGATGGATGAAAGTTCCTCTTCCAGAATCTTCATCTTATCCTGGAGGGAGGTGATGCTTGTCAGGCTTTTTAAAACCTCATCCAGAACCGTATTGCCCTTGAAGGAGATGACCTCTTGGGGGAGATAGCCCATCTTTACCCCCTTGGCGATGAGGATCTCTCCTTCGTCAATGGACTCCTCTCCCAGGATCATTCTAAAGAGGGATGTCTTCCCGGCGCCGTTCGGACCGATCAGGCCAACCCGATCCCTCACCCCGATCTGGAGGGAGCAGTCCCTAAACAGAACCTTGCTTCCAAACTGTTTCTGAATGTGGTTAAGTGTGATCATTTCATTACCGAATACGTCAAATCCAGATGACAACGTTCAAATTCAAATGGCAAATGAAAAAGCTGATGGAAGGACGGTCTTGAACCTTGCCATTCCGTCGAGGCGGGGTCTAAGTATCGTACTTATCAAAATTATAACCCGCTTTTTTGTAATCCTCCAAGGCGCGGGTCTTCAGATCTTCTCGCTTCGTTTTTTCAGCTTCCTTATCCGCTAATTCAGCCGCATGGCTCCATTTCCCTTCTTTTTCGTATTCCTTGATCTTCCGATCGGTTTCTGCGGGCGGACGTCCTCTGATGACCACAGTGGGGGCGAAGAGGACCCGGGAGATGGGATTCTTACATTGGGGGCAGACGGCTAAGGCAGATTCGGTCATCCTCTGGATGACTTCAAACCCTCGCCTGCAATAAGAGCAGCTTTTTTCCGAGTCATTAGCTCTGTACGCGTAGGTTGGCATGATTAAAACCGTGTCTCCTGTCCGTGTCTGAGCGAAGCCCGCCTTGCGGGACGAAGGCAGGGCGCCTAGGCGAGCTCCGTATTCGGACTTAAAATATAGGTTAATATTTCCTTCCAAATTGTCAAGAGAGAAAAGCTTATGCTATAAATAAAAATGATGATTCCTTACCAGAATCTTTATATTTACGAAATTTCCAGGGCGATCTCGGAATCGAGAAGATTTTTTAAGGAAGACTTCATCGGCTGCTGGAACGAAGGGGAGACCTCCTTCCTGTTCTTTTCTCAACCTCACGATGAGGAGGTGAAATCGTTTACGGAAAAGAAGGGAGTCCCGCTGGTCTCAAGAAATGTACTGGACTACAAGGCATGGCAGGCCGGTGAAGAATTGAAGCCTTTTAAGGTGGGTAATCTGGTCATTTCTCCACCCTGGGAAGCTGCGAAGGTCGAGGAAGGGGAAATCCTGGTCCATTTAGACCCTAACGTCGTCTTTGGTACGGGTTATCACGCAACTACCCGAGCCTGCCTGAAAGCCCTCTGGGAGATTTACCAGAAAGAGAGGGTGAGAAAAGTCCTGGACCTTGGAACAGGCTCGGGGATCCTTGCCCTGGCGGCTGCGAAATGGGGAGCTGAAAAGGTGCTTGCCGTTGACTGTAATGAACTGGCCGCAGAGACGGCATTGCGAAATGTCTTGTCCAACGGGGAATCTGACCGGATTGCGGTGAAATTAGGAAAAGCGGAGGATTTTATTGAAGAGGACGCCAGTTTGATTTGTGCGAACATTCATCTTCAAGTCATCGAAGCCCTCCTCAAGAAAAGGACCTTCTTTGAAAAAAGATGGTTCATCCTTTCAGGGATCTTTGAAAAAGATGCGGAAGAGATGGAGAGGCGGCTGACCCGAAAGCCTGTCGAGATTGTTCAGAGGTTGCGAGAGAAAAACTGGTTGACCCTCGTGGGTTTCAATCAAAAAGGCAAGTAAAGGTAATGCTTCACTGCGACGTGCGGCAATCCGGCGGCCCGTCAGGGATGCTCCGAAAACCTTAGGAAGCTCCCCCGGCCTGTGCCGGGGGGCTTCCTAAGGTACAGGTTTAGTTAAAATGTTGTTGACTTCAATTTTTCATTGTGTTAAAAACATCACGTTTTATCCTCACTTAAAATCCCAAGAATTTAAATTTTATTCAGGTTTTGGCACAGAATAACCCTCATCTTTACTCGAAGGGTAAGGTCAATCGACTTTCCGGTTTTGGGGGGGGCATGGAATCCAAATTCAAGAAATCAATCCTTTTTTGTCTCATCATTTCTGTCTCGCTCTCTTGGGGCTCGGGGGTGGCGTGGGCGGCAACGCCTGTCCCCGAAAAAGAGAGTCTCAAGCCCGCAGAGGCAACCCAACCCCCTGAACCGGCTAAAAAGGCGGAGAAGTTTAGTGTTAAGGGTCGGGAATATTGCTACGAGTGTATTGACAATTCTGAATGTCTGGGTTGCCACACTAAAATCAGCGAGAGGAAATTTGCCCAGTCCGTTCATGGGGCGAACTCCTGCAACGGTTGCCACTATGATATCACAGATATCAAAACCCATACCAAATCCAAGGGCGCAAGAATCCATGCAGAACCGGTCACGTGCCATCGATGTCATAAGAGAGAAGGGGCGGAGCATTATGCAAGCGCCCATTTCATCAATGACATTCAATGTAAAGACTGTCATCAGGATATCCACGAGATCACTCCGTGGAAGGGGGACAAAGTTCGAGTGATCCAGAAATGTACGACCTGCCACTCGGATGATGGTTATTCTGAAAGCCTTCACGGCAAATCCGTCATCGATGGAAATCCGGATTCAGCCACCTGCAGCGATTGCCACGGCCTCCATAAGATTCCTTTGTTAAAGGGGGATGAACCCAAAGCGGTGGAGTTCCGAAAGGAGTTCCACACAGAAGTTTGCCAGAAATGTCATGCAGACAAAGAGATGATGGGGAGAAACAGTGTTTTCCTCATCGCCACTCAAACTTATTATGAAAGTTATCATGGGAAGGTAGAGCATCTGGGCTACCCGAAATTGGTGGCGGGGTGCGCAGACTGCCACGGGTTCCACAACATTCTGCCTCCCGATAATCCAAAGTCCCTCATCTCGGAGAAGCGGTTAGTGGAGACCTGTGGCAAGTGCCACACAGGGGCCAATACCAACTTCGTGCAATGGATTGCTCATGCGACCCATAATGATCCAGAAAGAGAACCGGTCCTCTACGGAACCTTCGTTCTGATGACCGGCCTTCTCGTTTCCGTCTTTGGAGTTTTCTGGTTTCACACCTTTCTCTGGTGGCGGAAAGACTTCTGGGAAAAGAGGGAGTTGAGGGCCAAGGGAGTCTTCTTCCCGCTCCATCTGAGACCGGATGAAGCAGGCCATATCTATCGGCGATTCAGCTTTTTTGACATCGTCCTCCATTTTACAATGATGGTGACCTTCCTTGGCCTTGTCCTGACCGGGCTTCCGCTAAAATTTTCTCATGCCCCTTGGGCCAGTGGTCTGATGCACTTTCTGGGAGGGGCAAGGATGGCGGGCTTGATTCATCGCATTTGTGCTGTCATCACTTTTGCCTACTTCGGAACGACCATCGCTTACATCTTTTATTTCCTTTTCTTTAAAAAGATCCGCGGAAACCCCAACCCTTTGCAGAGGCTTTTCGGGCCGGATTCGCTCTGTCCCCGGTGGAAAGACATTCAGGATATCGTCGGAATGATCCAGTGGTTCTTTAACAAAGGGCCGAAACCCCGGTTTGACCGATGGACCTATTGGGAGAAATTCGATTTTCTTGCTGTCTTTTGGGGGATGTTTGCCATTGGGTTCTCAGGATTGATGCTCTGGTTTCCGGAATTCTTCACCATCTTTTTACCCGGGTGGATTCTCAACATTGCCACGATCGTTCACTCGGATGAGGCGCTCCTGGCTTCCGGCTTCATCTTCACCGTCCATTTCTTCAATACCCATTTTCGACCATCGAAGTTCCCGATCGATACCGTGATCTTCACAGGGAGGTTTCCAAAATACGAACTGGTGGAGGAAAGGCAGGAACAGTATGAGCGTCTGCTGGCGGAGAAGACTTTGGAGACCCATCGGGATAAATACCCCAGCGTGGGAACAGACCTCTTCTCAACGGCGATTGGATTTGCCATGCTGGCCATCGGGCTTCTTTGTGTCTTCCTGATTGCGTGGGAGTTTTTGGTTTAGTTCAGTTCGGAGTAATGAGTTCGTAGTTCGAAGCATTATATTAAAAGACTCCGAACTAAAAACCCCGAACTCCGAACTTCAGTTGGAGTTCTGCAGCGATATCGTCCTCGTCACCGAAACCTTTTTTCCCCGGCCCGGATCACGAGGTTCATCCAATTCTCCTCCGGGGCATAAGGGCAGGTATATTTTTCATTGAACTGGCAGAACGGATTGTAGGCTCGATTGAAATCGATCAGCACTTTCCCTCCGGCCATGGGTTCGATCGAGAGATAGCGCCCCTTTGGATAGGTCTCTGTCTCTGAAGACTTGTCCTTAAAGGGAAGAAAAAGCTCCCCGCCCCCCAAAGGCCGATAAATCTGGAGGGTAACCGTTTTCTCCTCCCATTTAAATTTAAAGCGGCCATATTTCACATATTTTCTTCCCGTCTCCTTATTCGTGGGAAGAATGACGTACTGGGGTTTGCGCTCAGTCGGATATCTTTCAATGACCCCGACCATGGCATATTTGAGGTCGATCGGGTAATAAGAAAGGCCTTTGAATTTCTTCCGGTCACCCTCCTTCAAAGGTGATTGAGAGGCTTCCTTAAAGAACCGATCCCTCTTTTCTCGAAAATCCTTTAGCTTCTGGTCCCTCTGTTCTAAGGGATTTTCTCCTACTTGAGCGAGAAGGGAGTCGAGTTTTCCGGCCAGGAGAAGGAAATATAAAAAGGCGATTGTGAAGAAGATCCATTTTCGGTTAACCGTGCGAAATCTATGCATGCAGCCGCTTCCCAATTTCAGAGAGAATGGCGAAGGTCAGATGAGTGAGATCCGTCTGGTCATTGTTGTCCTTCAGGCAACCTGACCCGCTTCTCTCGGTCCCCCCCTTTCTCCTCGATCACGGCCTGAAGACGGGGGGAGTGACCCTTGAAATAATTTCAAAAGGTTTGTAGAATTAGGCTTTGAGTGGAGGCCTTACGATGGGAACTATAAAGAATCTTTATGATTTGGTCAAGAACTTTTGGATCGATTTTTTCAATGAGGCGAAAAGGGGAACTCAAGCTCACCTCAAAGCAATCAAGATTCTCCTCGTTTCCTGCATCGTTGTTTTTATTGTCGTCGTTGCAGGTCTTCTGAGGTTTACAGAGTCCTCCACGTTTTGTGGACTCTGTCACCAGATGAATGCCTATATGGAGTCATGGAGGACTTCCAGCCACAAGCACGTCAGTTGCACGAGATGCCATTATGAGCCTGGATTCATCAATCATATGAAAGGGAAGTGGGTCGATGGCCAGGTCTCCTTGGCCTATTTTCTTTCGGGGAAAAGGCCGAGTACGCCTCACGCCCAGATCAGTGACGCAAGCTGCCTTCAGAAGGGTTGCCATCAGATTGAAGATCTGAAGGGAAATATGGTTTACAAAAACGTGGCCTTCTCACACGGAAAACATTTGGGTGAATTGAGAAGGGAAATGAAGCTACGCTGCACCAGTTGTCACGCTCAACTCGTTCAAGGAAAGCATCTCACGGTTCATGAAGTCAACTGCTTCATCTGTCACTATTACAAGGCGGGCCCCGAAGGAGAGGGGGAGTGCGTTTCATGCGCCATCGGAGGATGTACCTCCTGTCACGTGGAGCCCAAAGGAGATATCAAGGTCAAGGGCTGGAGCTTCAATCATAAGAAGTATATTGCCAGAGGGGTCGCCTGCGAGAAATGCCATCTCAGCGTCGTACAGGGGGATGGCCATGTCCCTGAGGGGAAGTGCGTAGAGTGTCATAATGAACCTGTCCTTCTGACTACGAAATATACCTCTCAACTCATGCACAAAAAACATGTCACCGACCACAAGATCGAATGCTCCAATTGCCACACGCCTTTGCGGCATGAGATTGGCCAGATCCCTACCCTCACCCACGTTTCGTCCAATTGTGATCGGTGCCACAGCAAAGAAATGCATTTTGGACCCAGGGATTTTTACCGGGGGACCGGAGGAATCGGCGTTCCAAACTCTCCAAGCCTCATGTTCACAGCCAATGTCGACTGTATCGCCTGCCATCGAAGAGCTGAAGAAAGTCAGGCGGCGCTCCACACCACTCGATTTTCAGAAAAGGTGATCAACGAAGCCTGTGTAGACTGCCATGGAGAGGGATTTGATGATACCCTGAAACAATGGAAGGCCCTCCTTTCCAAGGCGGAAAATGAAACGAATCAAAGAATTCTCAATGTTCAGAACACGTTAAATGAGTTTCAAAAGACCGGTGGAAGCGGGGGCCCGTTTAAAAAGGCCCAAAGCATGCTCAATGAAGCCCGCCATGATTACAGCTATGTTCTCTTGGGGAAGGGCGTTCACAATATTGAATATGCTTTTAAGCTTCTGAACGCAGCGAGCAATAAGACGGAGCGGGCTTTAGCGATGATCGATAAAGGCTATACGCCCCAGGAGTTCAAGACCCGCATCACCTGTACCACGCTGTGCCATGTTGGGATCGAGAGGCGTACCGTTCCTTTTGACGACGTCAAATTCTCCCACGAAACCCACATTGCAGGTACGGGACAGAAGTGTTCGGATTGCCATTCTCCCCGGGAAAATCACGGAAAGACGTTCATGAAAGACTGTGCAAGATGTCATCACGGGAAAGAAATTAAGAAAGTAAAGTGTGATGATTGTCATGCCGTGGTCAAAAAGCTCGTTCAAGGAAAAGGAGGCATTGGCGTTAAAGAAAGACCGAGTAACAAGCTGAATGTGGTCGAATGTGTTGATTGTCATCGGGGCATCCTGGCGAAGAAGAAAGATACCTTTGAGGCCATCAAGAAACGTTGCATCGAATGCCATGACCAAAGTTATGGCGAGATGGCGATCCGATGGAAAGCGACATCTCAAGAGTTGTTAAAAAAATTGGAACCTAAAATGGCCAACGTCAAGGAAGAGATCGATCGGATCGATCTCAGTGGAGGCCATACGTTTGTTTTTCGAAAGTTGTATGGAGAGGCAGAATTTAACTACAATTTGGCAAAGAATGGGAAAGGAGTTCACAATCCGGAGTATACGGAAGAATTACTGGACGTTGCTAATCAGAGACTGGATGAAGCCATCAAGCAGATAGCCAGAAGGAAGGGAGAAATAGCGAAAGGGAAAACGTAACGCAAAAGAGATCGGCCTGGAAATATGGGGCAAAGCGCGACATGAAGATATACTTGACAAAAAAATGAGAATTTAATATTTTTTTGTCAAAACTTGTGAAAGGAGTCACAAAATTGAAGTACAAAAAAATACCCGAGGCGACCATCAGGAGGTTATCGAGGTATTCGAGGCGCTTGGAGGAGATGGATGAAAAAGGAGAAAAGGTTGTTTCCTCTGCTCAACTGGCCAATCAGTGCATGGTAAATGCCGCTCAAGTGAGGAAGGACTTGGCCTATTTCGGCGAGTTCGGGATTCGGGGAGTCGGTTACTATGTGAAAGATTTGCTAAATAATATTAAGAAGATATTGGGATCGAACAAGGAATGGAGGATGGGACTGGTTGGCGTAGGAAATTTGGGCACCGCCCTCCTCTCTTATAAGGATTTTCTGAAGCAGAATTACAAGATCGTTGCTGCCTTTGATATTGATCCTACCAGGGTGATTGGAAGGGTCTCGGAAAAATTGGGAAAGCCAGTGGAGGTTTTTCCTATCAACCGGATCAAGGACGTTGCGAGGGAAAGGAAGATTGAGATTGGAATTATCGCTACGCCACCTTCCGAGGCTCAGAGCGTTGCTGATATGCTGGTGGAGGCGGAAGTGAAGGGAATTCTTAATTTTGCACCAGCCCAGGTTAACGTTCCTGAAGGTTTTGTGGTGAAGGACGTCTTTTTCACCACGATCTTGGACAATTTGGCTTACCTTTTATCAAACTAAGACAGGTTACTCCTTAGACAGAAAATAGAATTCTCCCTTTCTCCATCCTTCGTATCCATTCTGCCGTTCCCGCCTGCCTGCGGCAGACAGGTGGAAACGGAAGCCAAGACATAGGTATTCAAAAACGATTCGGATTCTGGCTTTCGCAGGAATGGGAAATAGAGTAGAATAACTAGAGAAGAACGATGATTCATTGGTAAAAATATCGATTGAGGAGGAGAGTTATGAAGAAAAAGCTAGGGTTTATCGGATTGGGAATTATGGGGAAGCCCATGGCTAAGAATCTCTTGAAGGCTGGGTTCTCTATCGTCGCCTATGACCTGAACAAAGATGCCGTTGAAGACGTGGTCAAAGCAGGGGCACTGGCCGCATCTTCCTCCAAAGAAGCGGCAGGGAAGGCAGAGGTGATCATCACCATGCTGCCAGATTCACCCGATGTGAAGGAGGTCATTCTGGGAAAAGACGGGGTACTGGAGGGAATCAAGCCAGGGTCGATTGTCATAGATATGAGTTCCATCAATCCCCTCGTGAGTCAGGAGATTGAGAAAGAATTAAGGAAGAAAGGAGTGCAGATGCTGGATGCACCGGTCAGCGGAGGGGAAACCGGTGCGATCCAAGGGACCCTGGCCATCATGGTGGGAGGAGAGGAGAAGATTTTCAAAGAGTCCATGGAAATTTTCAAAGCGATCGGGAAAAACATTGTTCACGTCGGGGGGATTGGCGCTGGCGGATTCGTTAAGCTGGTGAACCAGATCATCGTCGCCGTGAATATCGCTGCTGTCGGAGAGGCCTTTACCCTCGGAACAAAGGCAGGTCTTGATCCTCAGGTGATCCACCAGGCCATCCGGGGAGGGTTGGCGGGTAGTTCGGTTTTAGAGACAAAGGCGCCGATGATGTTCGCAAGGAATTTTAAGCCGGGCTTCAAGATCAGACTCCACCACAAAGACCTTCAGAACGCTCTTTCCACGGCAAAGGACCTGGGTGTTCCGTTGCCACTTTCCAGTTTCGTTCAGCAGATCATTCTTTCTCTGATGACCGAAGGAAGAGGGGAAGAGGACCATTCGGCATTGGCCACCTTTTTCGAAAAGATGGCAAAAGTGGAAATCAAATCCAAATAATCCTTCCTTCCCTCTCCGAGACTGTGTTGCAACGGAACGTCTGAGGAGGGGAGAAACGGGACAAACAACCGGGTTCCGAAGCTTTCGAATGCGCACGTTTAAGGGAATAGGTCAGTCTGACACAGTCTCGGTGGGAAGAGGGGAGACGCAACGAGATCCGGGGCATCACATGGAGAGTCCTATGGACAGGAAAAGATTCTCATCTCCTTCGATCATAACGAAACTCCCGGGGCCTGAGGCCAAGAAGATCCTGAGGAAAGATCAGAGATTTGTCTCTCAATCCTACACCCGCGTCTATCCCCTTGTCGTCAAAAAGGCGAGAGGAATGTGGGTGGAGGATGAGGATGGGAACCGGTTCCTCGATTTTACTTCCGGAATTGCTGTGTGCAATACGGGTCATTGTCATCCGAGAGTGGTGAAGGCAATTCATCGCCAGGCAGAAAAACTCATCCATATGTCCGGCAGCGATTTCTATTATGATCTCCAGTCGAGTCTTGCTGCCAAGCTTTCTGAGATCACCCCGGGGTCAAGAAAAAAGAGGGTCTTCTTCGGTAATTCAGGCGCTGAAGCCATTGAGGCCGCTCTCAAGCTGGCCCGCTATCATACCAGACGGCCTCAAACTTTGGCTTTCCTGGGTGCCTTTCACGGGCGGACCATGGGCGCCCTCTCTTTAACCGCCAGCAAAGCGATTCATGAAAAGGGGTTCTCCCCCCTTGTCCCTGGGGTGACCCATGTCCCTTACGCCTATTGTTACCGCTGTCCTTATCATCACCGGCAATACCCGGGTTGCAGCACTGCCTGTGTCGATTGGATTCGTGAAGACCTTTTTAAACGGTGCATCCCGCCCGAGGAAGTGGCAGCCATATTTGTTGAACCCATTCAGGGCGAAGGGGGCTACATCGTCCCGCCGCCGGAATTTCATCAAAAACTTTATGAGCTGGCAAAGGAATTTGGAATCCTCTTTGTGGACGATGAAGTTCAGAGTGGAATGGGAAGGACAGGAAAGATGATGGCGATTGAACACTGGGGAATCATCCCGGATATCATCGCTTTGGCAAAGGGAATTGCTTCCGGGATGCCCTTGGGAGCGACCGTCTCACAGAGCGAGGTCATGGATTGGGTCCCGGGTTCTCATGCCAGCACCTTTGGCGGAAATCCCATCAGTTGCCGAGCTGCCCTGACCACCATTGAGCTTCTTGAGGAAGGACTCATCCAGAATGCTGCACACCTTGGGGGATACATCCTCGAAAAACTGAAGGAACTCCAGAAGCGTTTTCATCTGATCGGCGATGTGAGAGGAAAAGGCTTGATGATCGGGATAGAACTGGTGAAAGATCGGCAGACCAAGGAGAAGGCGATCGAAGAGAGGAGCAAGATCATTCGAGCTTGTTTTGAGAAAGGGCTTCTCATTTTGGGGGCGGGGGAAAACGTGATTCGCTTCAGTCCTCCTCTGATCATCGCGAAGAAAGAGGCGGACACTGCCCTCACGATCTTCGAGGAAGTGTTGCAGAAGGTTGAGAAGACATCAAAAAATCGGGTC
>Ga0102851_10001148_pt1 | contig 14728 bp, 9 predicted proteins | sample Mud3Dept3metaG_FD_79558 | JGI IMG/M metagenome (GOLD analysis project Ga0102851, IMG submission 79558) | Freshwater wetland microbial communities from Ohio, USA, analyzing the effect of biotic and abiotic controls - Mud 3 Core 4 Depth 3... | ecosystem: Environmental > Aquatic > Freshwater >... | reverse complement strand
GTTGATCAAGCCGGGATTTGAACTAAATCTGGACCGGTTGCGGGATCTGGCCACCAAAGGCAAGAAGTGGATTATGGAATTGGAAAGCCGGGAGCGGCTGGCCACCGGAATCTCGTCGCTCAAGGTCCGTTACAATCGGGTTTTCGGATATTATTTCGAGGTTACCAAGCCCAACCTGCCTTCGGTCCCCGCCCGTTATCTGCGCAAGCAGACGCTGGCGAATGCCGAGCGGTTCATCACCCAGGAGCTTCAGGAATACGAAACCCAGGTCCTCACGGCGGAGGATCAGCGGGACGCCCTGGAGTACGAAATCTTCCAGCGCATCCTTCGGGAGACGGGGGCCTGGGTTTCGCGGATCCAAGGCCGGGCCGCCGCGCTGGCAGAGATCGACGTCCTGAGCTCGCTCGCCGAAGCGGCCGAGCAGAACGGGTACTGCCGCCCGGCTTTAAGTGCCGAAAATGCCCTGGAGATCCGCGAGGGAAGGCACCCGGTCCTCGAACGGCTGCCGCTGGACGAGCGGTTCGTTCCCAACGACTTGCAGATGGACGGGGAAGAGAGGCAGATCCTGATCATCACGGGGCCGAACATGGCGGGCAAATCCACGATCATGCGCCAGGCGGCGCTGATCGTCATCATGGCCCAGATGGGGAGTTTCGTTCCGGCCCGGGAGGCGCACCTCGGGCTCGTAGACCGGGTCTTCACGCGCGTGGGGGCAACGGATGATTTAAGCCGGGGGCGAAGTACCTTCATGGTCGAAATGGAGGAGATGGCCCACATCCTTCGCCACATGGCTCCGCGCAGCCTGATTCTTTTGGACGAAATCGGGCGGGGGACGAGCACTTTCGACGGCCTTTCCATCGCCTGGGCCGTGACCGAGTTTCTCCACGACATCTCCCCCTTTCGTCCGCGCACGCTCTTTGCCACGCATTACCACGAGCTGACCGAGCTGGCCCTCACGCGGGTGCGGATCAAGAACTTTCACGTGGCCGTGAAAGAGTGGAACGACCGGGTGATTTTTCTCCGGAAGCTCGTGGAGGGGGCCACGAGCCGCAGCTATGGGATCCAGGTGGCCCGTCTGGCCGGTCTGCCGGCAGAGGTCATCGACCGGGCGAAAGAGGTCCTGAACAACCTGGAGCAAGGGGAATTCACCGACGGCGGAATCCCCAAGCTCGCGCTCTCGCGGAAGAAAAAAATCTCCTGGGACTCCCGCCAGATGAACCTCTTCCAGACCCCGCCCGATCCTCTGCGGGAAGCCCTGAGAAAAGTGGACCCGGACCATCTCACGCCGTTGGACGCCCTGAATATCCTGAGCGATCTCAAAACCCGGTTCGGTTCGGAAAAGGAGTAGCCGTCCCTCCCCCTTACCTTCGCCCTGACGCTTATATTGCCTGACCTTCCTTGCTCCCCCTTCACTTTTTGAAAAATAGAAAGGGTTCAAGCAGTTCTAAGCGCCCGCCGGGGCGCGGGATTCGCGAAACCACAAGGCCGTGGTATTTCCTTGGGACCAGGCGGAGGCCGCAGGCCTTCCGCCTCTCTTTGGGGAAAGCCGTTTGGGAGCGTTGAGAAAGGTTAAAGTCCCAACCGGAGCTTTCGCGAATCGCGCCGCCGCCCGAACCCCCAGGCCCCAACAAAACTTGTTCCTGCCACCCGTGACTGAATGGTTAGGGCGAGCTTGACCTTCCCCTTGACATAAAATTTCTTATCTCATATAGTTTGGGAAACTTCGGCTCTTTTTGCCATCAATTTTCAGAAAAAGGCCGGATGGCGTCATTGCGAACGAAGCAATCCAATTTTGATGGTCTCGTAAAAAGTCCATCTGTCCCGCTCGGCGCGGGATTGCGCCTCAACTTCGATGGACCGCAGTGAGAAGCCCGGGCTGACCCAGGAAAAGGTCGACCAGTTTTTTGCGGAGGCCAGGCTTATTCCGATTGGTGGAAACCGGCGGAGGCTGAGCCGGCGATCAGGCCTCTGGGCGATTCAACCGAAGATGCGGCCGACGCGTTTGAAAACCGCCATAAATCGGTTCTTTGCGATGAAGGAAGATATCTTTTGGCCCCGGTGCGTTAAATTCATTTGCATGAGGGAGAGGAAGAGAAGGGAAATAGTTAATTTTAATGCAACTTAAACAACAGCCTCGCCGAATCCGTCCTTAAGTCTGAAAGAACGTTGGAGGCTACTTGTCCGTCGCGCTGCTCATCATCGGCGTTTCGATTGTCTTGGTAGGAATCGCGATCCTCAATCGCTGCCATAAGATATTTTCTTGCCTCGAATGGCTCCAGAGGCGATTCATGGGCGAATCACCTCACATTATCATAGATCAACATCCCACCCTCGCCCTGGATTTCTTTACGATTCAAGAGAAACTGGCCCCCCTTTTTTTCATGCCCCTGGCATCCACAGCAATGGAAATCAAACGAATGTATGAAGAGGTGAAGAAACCGTTTGAAGAAACGTTGGAAGCATGGAGGGAGTTTGAACGGAAAGAGATGGAGGCTTTTGAGGGCATGAGCCCTCCGGAGGGGAAAGGATTCGCCCCAAGCGATGATCTTAGGAAATCTCTCAAAGCTTGGTCAGGGGCAAGGTATCGGGCTAACGTTATCGAAAAATGGACGTATCTATTCACCGAGACCTATGTAGCGCTGTTGTCCGGAAAAATTACTCTCAGCGAGGCCGAAGGAAGGCTGAAGCGCGTGAATTCGATCCACTTAGCAGTTAGGGATCATTTTGCGGAAGCGAAGATTTTCAATTCCTGGGCCGCAAATTGGGAAGCCGGGAATTGGCGAAAGCGGTTGCAGCAGTTGCGCGAAATCGAAAGAGGGAAGCCTTAAAAATAAAGGAGAGAAAGCGGGGGTGAATCGTCAAATTGCCCCCCAGTTCCCTGCCAAACCTCCGTTGACTTTTTCCTTCCGCTTCGAGTAAGTTAAAGCCAGCCGGGAAACTTTGTTTGCTCCTCGGAAGAATATCAAATCGCGAAAGATTAAAAAATCATGGAAAAAGTGATCATCAGCGCGGCGCCGGCCGGGGCGGCGACGCGGAAGGAACAAAACCCCGCCGTTCCCGCAGGAGAAAAAGGTCTAAAAAACGCAGGGAGCAGGGAGCGCGGAGCAAAAGAAAGAAAAGGTAAGAGATATTAAGGTGAACAAGGCAAAGAAGTCTTATAAAATTGCCGCGTCGCTTTGCCCCCCGCAAGGACTGCCTTTGCGGGCTTCCATATAATTATAATTCTTGATCTTTTCTCCCTGCTCCTGGCTCCCTGCCGTTTCTATTGATTCACTATGGCCACTGGCCTGACCCAGCCGGCGCTGGCGGCCGCTATTTTCACGGGAAAGCAGGCCAGGGTGAAACCCTTTGGCGGCAGTTTATTCAGGTTGGCCATTTTTTCGAGGTGCAGATATTCTTTCTCGATTCCCGCGAAATGGGCTGCCCAGAGGATGGTGGTATCCCCTTTTTCCAGAAACTCCTTCTTTAAATAGGGCAGGGGGCGGTCCCAACTCCAGGCATCGATCCCCACAACCTTGACTCCTTTGTCGAGCAACCAAAGGGTCGACTCCCGTCCCATCCCGCAGCCTTTCACCAGGTATTCCGGTTTTCCCCAGAATTTATCGGCGCCGGTCATGATCAAGACGATATCCCGGGGCTTAATTTTGTAGTTGATCTTTTTCAGCGCCTTTTCGAGATCCTCCACCGTGATCAGGGTCCCGTCTTTTTTCCGGCGGAAATCGAGAACGATACCATCGCCGTAACACCATTCCAGGGGGATCTCGTCGATCTTCTTGGCCCTCTTCCCTTCGGAAATAGGGGCGTAGTGCCAGGGAGCGTCCAGGTGGGTTCCCGAATGGGTGCTGAGGGTGACCCTTTCCACGGCCCACCCAAGCCCGAGAGGCAGGTCTTCGGGCTTGCAGCCCAGGAGGTCCTGGGCCGAAGCGAGGCCCAACCGGTGGTCGATGTACTCCACCTTGGGAATCATGAACTCCGGGTCGCTAGGAAGAGCCTCGATGGAGATGCTGAGGTCGATGAACTTCATTCCTTTTTTAGCCATTTGTTTTCCTTTCAATTTTTCACCACAGAGCGCACAGAGACCATAGGGTAAAATAATTCCATTTTAAAATACGGAAAACGCCGCCGAAATAAAATAAAATAAAAATCCTTTATCGAAACTCCTTTGGTTTCTTCGTTTCCAATTCAATTATCCTTTTTTTCTCGGTGATCTCTGTGGTCTCCGTGGTGAAATAATATTCTTCATCGAAGAAATCGTTTGGCCATAATCCGGAGTTCCGAAAATGCCCGATCCGCTCACAAAAACATCCGCCCCGGCCCCGGCCACGGCGCCGATGTTATTGACCTTGATTCCTCCGTCCACCTCCAGTTCCGCGGCCCGTCCTTTTTGGATAATCAATCCGCGGATCTCCGCAATTTTGGGAAGGACTTCCGGGATCAATTCCTGGCCCCCGAACCCGGGGTTTACGCTCATGACCAAAACCAGATCCGCATAATCGAGAGCCGGCTCAACCAGACAGACCGGCGTGGAGGGGTTCAGAGAAACCCCGGCGCGCAGCCCGAGCCTGCGGATTTCGGTCAGGGTCCGGTGGAGGTGGACGACCGCTTCCACGTGCACCGTGAGAATATCGGCCCCGGCCGCCGCGAATTCCGCGAGAAAATCATCGGGGCCTTCCATCATCAGGTGGACGTCCAGAGGAAGGCCGGTGCAGCGGCGAATCGCTTTGACGACAGGAGGGCCGATGGTTAAATTGGGAACGAAATGGCCGTCCATGACATCCACATGAATGTAATCGGCGCCGGCCTTCTCGACGGCCTGGACTTCCTCGGCGAGGCGGGCAAAATCGGCGGAAAGAATGGATGGAGATATTTTCATAACCTGAAATTTACCGCAGAGCGCACAGAGAGCGCGGAGATTTTCGGGGGTTAGAAACAAAAAATCGGGAATCCATTTCCTGCAAATATTATAATTTTATTTACTCTGCGTTCTCTGTGATCTCTGCGGTGAATGATTTATTTTTTCCGCAGACGAGCCGCAAAAAAACCGTCCATCCGGTATCCTGCGTCGCGGATCATCGCCTCCGGATAGGTGCGGTAGAATCCTTTTTCGTCGACGAGTTCGTTCCAGGAGGAGGGGAAAACGGAGTGCAAATCCTCCCGGACAAAACCGGCATTTTCCTCGAGGAAACGCTCGACGACCTGGTCGTTTTCCTCCTCGGTCAGAGTACAGGTACTATAAACCAAAACTCCCTCCGGTTTCAAGTGGGAACAGACATTCCGGAGAAGGGCAAACTGCAGTTCCTGCATCCGCCGGGGGTCTTCTTCCTTCCGGATCCATTTTGCCTCCGGGTTGCGATGGAGCGTCCCGAGGCCGGTGCAGGGGGCATCCACTAAGATTCGATCAAAGGGAGCGGCGGGGTCGAAAGGAAGCGGGCGGGCGGCGTCCAGGGCCACCCCCTTGACAATCGAGGTTCCCAGTCGCCCAGCATTCTCGGCAATCAGGCGAATTTTCTCTTCCTGGCGGTCGATCGCGAAAACCTCGCCTCGGTTTTCCATGAGCTGGGCCATATGGGTCGCCTTGCCGCCCGGGGCAGCGCACGCATCCAGGATCCTTTCGCCGGGTTGCGGCTGAAGGGCATGAGAGACGATCTGTGAGGCCTCGTCCTGGAGGAAGAACAGCCCTTTTTGAAAGAGATCTCCGGCCTCGGCAAGGGGGTTTTGCCCGGCAATCAAGCCCTCGGGCGAGAACGGGGCGAGGCGGGTGGGGATCTCGCGGTTTTTTACCTCCGCGGAAAGGATCTGGCGGGTTGTTTTGAGGGTGTTCGTCCGCAGGGTCCAGGGGGGAGGAAAATTGTCGGCAAGACAGATTCGGGCCGCTGCCTCCGCCCCGAACTCCTTCAGCCACCGACCGGCCAGCCAGGAAGGATGGGAGAGGAAGGACGTCAGATATTCCAGGGGTTCCTTCTCCAGCACGGGAAAGGCGATCTCCTCCTGCCGGCGCAAGATCGAGCGCAGAGCCGCGTTCACGAATCCCGCGATCTTCTGCTGCCCGAGGATTGCCTTGGCGAGGCGCACGGATTCGTTGACGGCCGCGCTCGCCGGGACCCGGTCCAAATGATAGATCTGGTAAACGCCGAGACGCAGGATCTCCAGCAGGCGGGGATCAAGCTTCTTTGCCGGGAATTTCAGGACCCCGCGGATAATCCAGTCAAGCCGGCCGCGCCACCTGAGGACGCCCATAACGAGTTCATGGATGAAAGCCCGGTCCAGGGGAGAAAGCTCCGGGTCGGCGCGAAAAGCACGGTCCAGAACATCATCGGCGAATCTGTGGGAAAGCTCGATCTTTCGCAGAACCTCGAAGGCGGTCAGGCGGGCTTTATCGCAGGATCCCGGGAGGGGTTTGGCCATCCGGTCTATTCCCCTAAGCGACAGCCGGGTTTCAAGCGGGCCCCCCGCAGGAATTGTTCGGCGGACATACGGGGGCGGCTTTCCAGCTGCAGCTCCCGGAACAGGAGATGACCTTGCGCCGCGGCAACGGCGAGCCCCTGGGCGCCAGCTGCAAGCAGCGTTCCCGGGACTTCTTGGACGGGGCTTTCAATGACGAGAGGGCGGAAAAGCTTCAGGGTTTTTCCTTCGCAGGTCGAATAAGCGCCCGGCCAGGGGTCAAAAGCTCGAACCAGATTGCCGATTTCCCGGGCCGGGGAACGCCAGTTTATCCTTGCTTCTTCCCTGGCGACCTTCGGGGCGTAAGTGGCCTGCAAGTGGTTCTGGGCAACCGGCTTGACCGACCCCCTTTCAAGCCCCTTCAGGGTTTTCAAGAGCAGATCGGCCGCCATGAGGGCCAAGCGGTCATGAAGGCTTTCCAGGTTGTCCTCGGGGGTGATTTCAGTTTCCGCCGTCAGAAGGATCGGCCCCGTGTCCATTCCCTCGTCCATCAGCATGGTGGTAACGCCGGTTTTGCTTTCACCCATCTGGATCGCCCGGGCGACGGGGGCGGCCCCGCGATATTTCGGCAGGAGAGAACCATGGACATTTACGCACCCCCGCGGGGGGATGGCCAGAACCGCCGGGGAGAGAATCTGGCCGTAGGCGGCCACGACGATAAGGTCGGGACTCAGAGATCTAAGGTGGGCGACAGCCGAGGGGTCACGAAGTTTCTCCGGTTGAAAAACCGGCAGTTGCCGGGAAATGGCCAGGGTTTTGACCGGGGGCGGGGTCAGCTTCTGCCCCCGGCCCTTCGGGCGGTCCGGTTGAGTCACTACGGCGACGACCGGGTAGCCGCGGTCCGCCAACGCTTTCAAAGAGGGGCAGGCAAAATCAGACGTGCCGAGGAAAAGGACCCTCAAGGCTTCTTTCCTTCCTTTTCTTTCTCTTTTTTTTCCTTCTGAAGTTTTCGGCGATAGAGGGCCCGTTTGAGGGAGCTGATTCGGTCAAGGAAAAGGATCCCGTCGAGATGGTCGAGTTCGTGCTGGAGGGCGATGGCCAGGAGGCCTTCGGCCCCGATTTCGCAGGCTCTTCCCTCCGGGTCCTGGTAGCGGACGACGACTTTCTCTTTGCGCTTCACGTCTTCGTTGTAATCGGGGACGCTGAGACAGCCTTCATCCCACGTACACTCCCCCTCGGCGGAGACGATTTCCGGGTTGATCAGCACAAGCAGTTTCTTCTCTTCCGGGGCGCGGGTGACGTCGATTACGGCCAGACGGAGGGAGTGCCCGACCTGAGGCGCGGCCAGGCCGACCCCCGGGGCGGCGTACATGGTCTCCGCCATGTCGACGATCAGACGCCGCAGGTCGTCGTCGACCTTTTCCACAGGAATCGACTTTTTTTTCAGCTTCGGATCTGGATATTTCAGAATTTCTAAAACGGCCATAGAACCGTGTCAGTGGAAAACAGGGGCCTAGGGTCCCGCTGAGTAAAAACAGGATCGCCGCGTCTAATAGCCCGGGGAAAAAACCTCCTGCCTTGATCTTTCAGGTCACTCAAATCCTGGGCCCCTTGACCTCCTGAACCTAATTTTTTATAACATATTCACCGGATCCACATCAATGATCAATTTGACTCCCGGGAGAGGATGATTCCGTTCCATTTGGAGCAGGACCTTTCCCGTGAATTCGTGGAGCAGCCGCCACTTTTTTCCTTTGAGGAGCATCTGGAAACGGTGCTTGCCTTTGAGCCGGGAGAGAGGAGCGGCGGCCGGGCCCAGGGCCTCGATCTTTTCGGAATACCTCTCTTCCCTGAGAACACGTTCTACGGTTTTCCCCAGGTTTCCAGCCTGCCGTCCGACCCTCGCCTCAACGTTCCCTTCGAGGCGAAGGTTGATGAGGCGGGTGAACGGGGGGTAGCCCATCTCCCTGCGGAATTTCAACTCCTGTTCGTAAAACGGGACGAAGGCCTGGCTTTGGGCCGTCTGAATGCTGTAATGCTGGGGATTGTAGGTTTGAATGATGACTTTTCCGGGTAGGGAGCCCCTTCCCGCACGGCCGGCGACCTGGGTCAGGAGCTGGCAGGTGCGCTCCCCCGCTCGAAAATCCGGGAGGTTGAGGGACAGGTCGGCCGCCAGCACCCCCACCAGGGTCACCCGGGGAAGGTCATGGCCTTTGGTAATCATCTGAGTGCCGATGAGAAGGTTGACTTCTCCCCGGCGGACCTGGCCCAGGATTTTCTGGTAGGCGGACCCCCGGGTCATCGTGTCCCGGTCCATCCGCCCCACTGCCACCTGCGAGAATTTTCTCTTGATTTCCTCTTCCAGGCGCTGGGTGCCGATCCCGAAGAGCTGGAGCCGGGTGGAGGAACACTGCGGGCATCGTTCCCCGCCCTTCAGGGAGTAGTCACAATAATGGCAGTGAAAAGCCTTGTCCGTAAGGTGATAGTTGAGGGAGACGCTGCAATTGGGGCAGCGGTAAACGTAGCCGCAGTCGCGGCAGAGGGAAAACGAGGAAAACCCGCGACGGTTCAGGAAGAGAACCGCCTGTTCGCCCCGCTCGGCATTTTGATCGAGGGCCTCTTCAAGGGCTCGCGAAAAAATGGGCCTTTCCGTCTCGCCTTGCTTTTCCCGGCGCATGTCAACAATCCGGATTTCCGGAAGGGGGCGGTCGTCGACCCGCCTCGGCAGGGAAAGGTATTGAAATTTTTTCTCCATGGCGTTGTGGAAGGATTCCATGGAAGGAGAGGCCGAGCCGAGAAGGACGACCGCTTTCTCCATTTTTCCCCGAACCAGGCTCAGGTCCCGGGCCTGATAGCGAAGCTTCTCCTCCTGTTTGTAGGAGGGGTCGTGCTCCTCGTCGACAATGATCAGCCCGGGATCGTCCAGGGGGGCGAAAATGGCGGAGCGGGCGCCGATGACCAGTTTTACGAGTCCGTTCTTGACCCTCCGCCATTCGTCGTAACGCTCGGCCGGGGAAAGTCCGCTGTGGAGAATGGCTACGGGGAAAGAGATCCGGGACTGGAAATAGGCTACGGACTGGGCGGTCAGGGCGATCTCCGGGACCAGGAGGATCGCCGACCTGCCGCGGGCGACCGTTTCTTCAATCGCCCGGAAGTAGACCTCGGTTTTTCCGCTCCCCGTGACTCCATGGAGCAGAAACGGGACAAACTTGGCGGAGGAAAGGGCCGAGGATATTTTCTCCAGGGCAGATTTCTGGTCGGCCGTGAGAAGGTCCGGGGGGCCGTCGGTCCAGTCATCCAGGCCCTCCCAGGAGGGCGTTCGAAAGGCCTTCTTTTTAAAGGAACAAACCACCTTTAAATTAAATAATTTCAAAAGAACGGAATTTGATCCTTTAAATTTGACTTTAAAATCCTGGAGGCTCAGCTCCCCGTTTTCGCAGATGATGTCGTAAGCCTCTTTCTGGCGGGCCGTGAGGGAAACAGGATTGGCGGGCTCCCGGGCCCGCAGAAAGGTTACGGATTTGTCCTTGATCTTCTGCTCGACCGCCTCGCCTTCCATGGCGATGAGGCGGGAGGAGATCATTTCGGCGATAACGTCGAGCAAGGGAGGGCCTGGAGTTTTGGAAAACGCCGCCGGAAGGGCTCCCTTCCCCCCGCGCTTTTTGAGGGCCAGCAGGATTTTCCCTGCGAGAGATCCTCTGGGAAAAGAGTCGATGCTTTCCAAACCCTGAGGGGTTGCCTGGTAAATTTCCCGGGTCTTGAGCTGCAGGCCCGCCGGGAGGGCGGTTTTGATCACTTCTCCAAGGGGTTGAAAATAATAGCGGGCCGTCCAGTCGAGGAAGGAAAGGAATTTCTCCGAGAGGGTAAACTCCTCGTCGAAAAGCCTCCGCAGAGGAAAGACCTTTTTCCCGGGGGGGGGAGCCGAGGTTATCTCGACTACGTACCCTGCCAGAAGCCGCTTGCCAAAGGGGACAAGGACCCTCCGGCCGGGACGCACCGCCCCCCTCCACGGTTCGGGTATCTCATAGGAAAAGGCCCTCCGAATGGGAAGGGGAACGGCGACCAGGGCGTATCGGGGTGCTTCGGACATAAATAGCAACCGGGTCAGATTGGGTGTCGGTGCGAGTGAACGTCGTCAGGAGGCCACGGGTAACTTAATCAGAAAAGTCGCCCCCACGCCCGGATCGTTAATCACATGGATCATTCCTTTGTGCTTGAGGATGATCTTGTGGGCGATGGACAGACCCAGGCCGGTCCCTTCGAACTTCGTGGTGAAGAAGGGGTTAAAAATATTGTCCAGAATATCGGCCTGAATCCCGCCGCCGGTGTCCGTAACTTCGACCTGGAGGAAATTCTTTTCCCCCTCCTGCTCGCGGGAGGTTTTCACGGTCAGCCGGCCATTTTGTCCCATGGCCTGAATCGCGTTGAAGAAAAGGTTGATGAAGACCTGTTTGATCTGCTGCGGCTCGCAGAAAAGGGAAGGCAGCTCCGGGCTGAGATCTTTCAGCACCAGAATCTGGCGCTCCCGGAATTCATTGTCCATGGTCAGTAGGGTCTCTTCCAGGAGGCGGTTCAAGTCGTGAAACTCCAACGGCGCGGCCGCCTCTTTGGAAAAGGAAAGCGTCTCGTCCAGGATCCTTTCGAGGCGTTGGACCTCTTTAAGGACGATGCTCATATACTTCTTTTCGCTGGAGTCCTCCGGGAATTTGCGGTCGAGGCGCCTCACAAACCCGCCGATGGAAACCAGCGGATTCTTAATTTCGTGGCTGATGGAGGCGACGACTTCGCCCAGGGAGGCCAGCTTTTCCGACTGGATGAGGCGGTTCTGGGCCTGGAGCAGCTGGCTGTTAACTTCCTGAAGATTGAGGTAAAGCCGGGAGTTCTCGATGGCCAGGGCCGCCTGGTTGGCCAGAAGGGTCAGAAAACCCATGTCCGGGTCGGTGACGGGCTTTCCCGTAAACCGGTTGTCGACCGCCAGAACGCCGATCGCCTTGTCCTTGACAATCAGCGGAACAGCGGCAAAAGCCTTACTTCCGAACCGCTTGAGGATATCAGGATTGACTTCCGGATCGTTGGCCGCGTCGCCGATGTTAAATCCTCGTTTCTCCCGGATGGTTTTGACCAGGATGGAGCGCCTTTCCTCCAGGGAAATTCGGATCGTGCCGGGCTGCAGCTCGAAAGGCGCAGTTTCCGCCTGGGGTTTGAAAACTTCCTCTGCAGAAAAGAGGGGGAATTTTTTGAATTCCTGGCGCCAGGCCTCGGCTTCCGCTTCGGTACGCGGGCCGATGCTCATCTTTGCCTCGATAACGTTTTCCTTCTCGTCGACCAGCAAAAGCGTCGCCCGGTCGAAGCCGCGGTGGGTTTTCAGAGTCACCGCAGTCAGAATAATACGCAGGAGCTGGTCGAGCTTCACCGTGGTCAGCATGGAGCGGGAGACGTGGTAAAGGAGGGACAGCTCCTCCACCATGTTTTCCTTTTCCCGGGCCAGAAGCTCCGTCCGGCGCAGCACGATCGCGTGTTCGATTGCCATGGCGATCTGGGAGCCCATGGTGAAGACGAGGTTCTCGTCCTCCGCGTCGAAGATTTTTTCCGGCTGACCCTCCTTCTGAAAGCTGAAAAGGGCCAGGGTGCCGATGGTGCGGGATTGGGCGACGAGGGGCACGCAAAGAAAGGAGAGGACCTTCTGCGGGAACCGTTCCAGGGGATAGAGGGACTTCTTAACCTCCGGGATAAGCAAGGGACGGCCGGTCAGGGCCACGGTCCCGGCGACCCTTTCCCCCAGGCTGACCGGTTTGAGAACCTCCGCTGACTCCTCAAGTCCGAACGAGGAAACGGCCTTGAGCAGGCGGCGTTCCTCGTCCAAGAGGCGCAGGATGCTCCCGTCCGCCTGCAGAATTTTGGCGCTGGTGAGCGTGATCCGATTCAGGAGTTCGTCGAGCTCCAGCGTCGAAGTGATGGCCATGCCGATGCTGTAAAGGGTGCTGAGCTCGGCGATCCTCCGTTTGGCCTGAAGGGAGAATTGTCCGCTGCGAACGGTGCCGGCGATCTGGCGGCAGATGATCGGGAGAAGGAATTTTTCCTCGGGGCTCAGGGGGCGGGGCGATCCCCCCCCCAGGGCCAGGACTCCGTAGAGGGAGATTTCATCGGCCACGGGAAAGGCCGCGAGAAAGGAGAGCACGGAAAAAGGGCCGCCTTTTCCGCGGGGAGAGGAAAAATCTTCCCCGGCCACAAAAGGGATTTTCTTTTCCACGCTGTCACGGAAGGGGATCTCGGCCAGGGATAATCCCGCTTGAGAGAGCAGAAGAGGGTGTTCGGTGTTGGCAAAACGGAGGTGCAGGCGGCCTCGCTGGGCGTCCCAGAAGAAAATTCCGCAAAAGGATACGTCGAAGATCTGGGCCGTGGTCTCAACCAGATTGGCGAGCCGGCGCTCCATCTCCACCGGGGCAGTGGTGAGATCGATGATTTTCGCGAGGATTTCCGTGCTATTCATGGGCCGAGGCGGAATTCTTCTTGCGAACAAGGTCCTGGTAAACCTGCAGGTAGATCCCGGCGGAACGGTCCCACGAGAAGTCCGCCTCCATCCCCCGAAGCATCAGCCCTTCCCAGGCCTCCGGGTCGTGGTACGTCCCCAGGGCCCGTCGGACGGTCTCCATCAGGGCGGCAGGGGTGTATTCGCTGAACTTGAACCCTGTTCCCCGGTTGGTCCCGGGCAGGTGGTCTGCGATGGTGTCGTCCAATCCGCCGACGGCGCGGACAATGGGGACGGTCCCGTATTTGAGGCTGTAGATCTGGTTTAAGCCGCAGGGTTCGAAACGCGAGGGCATGAGGAACATGTCGGCCCCTGCTTCAATCTTATGGGCCAGTCCGTTGTCGAAGGCGATTTTGAGCCCGATCTGTTCAGGATATTTTTGGGCCAGAGCGCCGAGCAGGAGGTGGTACTTCTCGTCTCCGGTGCCCAGAATGACCACCTGGAGGCCTTCTTTCATCAACTCGTCCATGACCGCCGTGATGAGGTCAAACCCCTTTTGCTCGGCCAGGCGCGAGATGATGCCGATGGTCGGATTTCTCTCGTCGACCGGGAGTCCGAATTCCCTCTGTAGGTCGGCCTTGCAGATTCTTTTTCCGGAAAGCTGCTGCGGGCCGTAAGGGGCGCGGATCAGCGGGTCGCGGTCGGGAGACCAGTCATCATAATCGACGCCGTTGAGAATGCCGTAAAGGTCGTCCCGGCGGTCCCGGAGCACCCCTTCCAGGCCCGCGCCGAATTCCGCGGATTGGATTTCCTCCATATATTTGCGGCTGACTGTGGTCACCGCATCCGCAAAGACGATTCCCCCCTTCAGGAAACTCAGCTTCCCGTAAAACTCCAGAGCCTGCGGGGTGAAAAGTTCCCAGCCCAAATTGGTCAGAGGAAGATCGTAATGCCAGAAGAGGCCCTGGTAGGCGATGTTGTGGATGGTGAAAACCGAGGGGATTTTGGACAACCCGGCATCCCGGCGGTAAAGGGTCTTCAGATACACGGGGACCAGGGCGCTTTGCCAGTCGTGGCAGTGAATGATGTCCGGTTTTATAAGCCGGGCCGCTTCCAGGACGGCGCGGCAGAAAAAAATGAACCTTTCCGCGTTGTCGTCATAATCGCCGTTCGGCCTGCCGTAAAGCTGCTCCCGATTGTAATAGGCATCCTTGCGGATCAGCAGGGCGCGGTAATTCGTCTCCATTTTCACGCTGTAAACCTGGGCCTCTTCCATATGCTGCCCCACGGGAACCACCAAGGCCATCGGTGTCTCCCGGAGGGGAAAGCGCTTCTCGTCCACCTGGCGGTATTTGGGGAGGACCAGGGTGATTTCCTGACCCAGGCGGGCCAGCGCCTTCGGCAGAGCCCCGGAAACATCAGCCAGACCGCCGGTCTTGGCGAAGGGAATGGCCTCGGACGAAACCATCATTATTTTCATCGTTTCTCTCCCGGAGGCGCCAGCTCGCGCAGAAATTTGGCCGCCTCTTCAGGAGGCGTGGGGTTGATGAAGAATCCGGATCCCCATTCGAAACCGGCAAACTTGGTGAGTTTGGGAATGATTTCAAAATGCCAGTGGTAGTATTCGAGGTGGCGTTCGTTGAAAGGCGTGGTGTGAAGGGTGAAGTTGTAGGGCGGGAAGTTCAGGGCTTTGTCAAGCCGCTTCAGGGTCTCGGCGAAAATCTGGCCGAGGGACTGGATTTCGTGGATCTGGCTGTCCTCGTAAAAGGAGATGTGGCGCTTCGGCAGGATCCAGGCCTCGAAGGGCGAAAAGGAGGCAAAGGGGGCAACGGCAATGAACTCCCGGTTTTCCAGGATCACGCGCTCGCCTTGCTGGAT
>Ga0102851_10001147_pt1 | contig 14731 bp, 11 predicted proteins | sample Mud3Dept3metaG_FD_79558 | JGI IMG/M metagenome (GOLD analysis project Ga0102851, IMG submission 79558) | Freshwater wetland microbial communities from Ohio, USA, analyzing the effect of biotic and abiotic controls - Mud 3 Core 4 Depth 3... | ecosystem: Environmental > Aquatic > Freshwater >... | reverse complement strand
TACCGCAGACGACCATCGAGTGATCGCCGCCGGCGAGTTGCTGCGGATCGACCATGAGGAACGCGTTGACGGTGTTCAGGGTCTTCACGACCTTGGTCGTGGGGAACGCACGCTGGACCTGCTCGCCGAGCGAGTCGGTGTTCGCGACGGACAGCGAGGGCGGCATGCCCTTCGAGAAGTCGAGCGGGTTCGAGATGTCGATCAGGATCTTCCCGCCGAGCGCCTCGGCGCCCGCACTCTGCAGCCCGGGCAGCGCGCCCTGACCCGAGAGGGCGCAGATCACGAGCTCGCCGTGAGCGGCCGCCTCGGCGTACGTCCCGAGCGTGACGCGCGGCTGACTCTCGAGCCACGTCCGCAGTGGCGGACCGCCGGCCATGTCGGGCTCGCTCCGCGCGAGCGTCGCCTTCACCTCCCGGGTGCCGAGCTTGACCGCGTGTCCGAGTGAGCTGAGCTTGCCAGCGATGGTCTTTGCGACGATTCCCGTGCCGAGGATTCCGATGTTCATGTGCGTCTCCTTCCTTTCGAGTCCAACGTACGGCCGGGCATCTGGGTTGACCAGAGCGTCCCATTCAACCTATCGTGAACCACAGGTTAACGATGGATCTCCGGCCGGACTTGTTCGCTGGTGTGGTGCCGTTCGTCCGGACCGCGGAGGAGCGCAGCTTCACCAAGGCGGCCACCAGCCTGGGGGTCTCGACCGCCGCCGTGAGCAAGGCCGTGCGCAAGCTCGAGGAGGAGCTCGGCGTCAAGCTCCTCGATCGCAGTTCGCGCGTCGTGGCCCTCACGAAGGAGGGCGACAGCTTCCTCGAGCGGTGCCGACAGGCCGTGCTCCACGTGCAGGGTGCGCGCGAGGCGATGCAGAGCAGCCGGCGCGAGCCGCAGGGGCAGGTCGCGGTGACCTTACCGTTCATCCTGGCCCCGTTCGTCGTCCCGAACCTGGTGCGGCTCGGCGCGCAGTATCCGCGGTTGGCGTTTCGCGTCGACCTCAGCGACCGCGTCGCGCGGCTCGTCGACGAGAGCTACGACGTCGCGATCCGCATGGGCGAGCTCCCCTCGTCGAGTCTCGTGTCGCGCGTCCTGCGCAAGACTCGCTGGGTCACCGTCGCGTCGCCGAGCTACCTCGCACGACGCTCCGCCCCGAAGAGCCCGGCCGCGCTCGCCGAGCACAACTGCCTGTGCTTCCTGGGGCCCAACGGTAAGCCGCGCGACTGGTCGTTCGTCGCGCAGTCACGCCCCGTCGCAGTTCCTGCCCGAGGAAATCTCCTCATCAACCACGGCAGCTCGATGCTGAGCGCCGCGGAGGCCGGCATGGGGCTCTGCCAGGTCCTCGACTTCATGGTGGCGGATGCGCTGCGCGCCGGGGCGCTGGTGGAGGTGCTCGAGGGGTTCGCCGCCGAGGGCCCGAGCATTCATGCGCTCACGACCTCCGGTCGCGCGGGCTCGGCCAATGTGCGTGCGTTCATGCACTTCCTGATCGACGCGTTTCGGCCGTGATGCGACGGTCCAGCGCACTGCGATATGCTCGCGACGTGGGGGGATGGCGGCTCGTACTCGTCTTGATCGCCGGATGCGGCCGCATCGGGTTCGATGCGTTCGCCGATGGTGGTACGGACGCGGGGACCATCGATGGAGCCGGCGGGGATGCCGCGCTGCTCGGGCCGTTCTCGGCGGCGGTCGAGGTCGTCGAGCTCAACCAGGGCGCCGTCAACAGCGAGGATCCGAGCCTCACAGATGACCTGCTCGAGGTGGTGTTCTCGAGCACGCGCGCGGGCGGGGTCGGAGGCGTCGATGTGTGGACCTCGACGCGTGCGTCGATCGCCGGTGGCTGGGCGGTTCCTGTCCTCGCGGCCGCGATCAACACCGCGAGCGACGACACCACGCCCGAGATCAGCGGCGACGGCCTCACCCTCGTGGTCGCGAGCAACCGTCCCGGCGGCTCGGGGCTCTACGACCTCTACATCGCCACGCGCGCGTCGCGCGTCGCTCCGTGGAGTGCTCCGGCGCGGATCACGGAGCTCGCGTCGAGCGCCGACGAGTTCACGGGATCGCTCGCCCCGGATCGAAGGAGGCTGGTGTTCGCCTCCTCGCGCACGGGGGGCGTGGGGGCCGGCGACATCTACGAGACCACACGATCGTCGTCGACGGACTCGTGGAGCGCGCCGGTCACGGTGTCGATCGATTCGACGGTCGACGACTCCGCGCCATGGCTCAGCGCCGACGGGCGAACGCTGTACTTCGGCACCACGCGAGCCGGCGGTCAGGGCATGCAGGACATCTGGATCGCGACCCGCGCGACGCCCGCGGATGCGTGGACCCCACCCAGCGTGGTGAGCGAGCTCAACAGCGCGGACAACGACAGCGATCCATGGCTCTCTCCGGATCAGCGCACGATCTTGTTCAGCCGCCAGACCGCCACGATGCGCAACATCGTCATGGCCACCCGCTGACCTCTCGAGGCTGGACGCGCCGCACGTCCGCGAGTGCTGGCCTTCTCGCAGGAATTGATGGGTGTTACGGTGTCGGCGTGTGGATGCGAGCCGTACTGGTCGTCGTCGCGGTGTCGGCGGTGGCGCACGCCAACCCGGCCGCGGAGAAGGTGTTTCAGGATGGCAAGGCGCTGCTCGCCGAAGGCAAGACCGCCGAGGCCTGCGAAGCGTTCCGGCGCAGCCAGGAGCTCGAAGCACGCGTCGGCACGCTGCTCAACCTCGCCGATTGTGAAGAGCGGCGCGGCCGGATCGCCACCGCGTGGGTCGCATTCGTCGACGCGCGCGCCCTCGCGACGCGCCTGAACGATGCGCGCGCGACCCTGGCGGACCAGCGCGCCGCGGCGCTCGCGCCGAAGCTGTCCTACTTGACGACGAAGGTCGCCCCCGCGGGGCGTCCGGAGGGTCTCGTCGTGCGCCGCAACGGCACGAACGTCCCGGCCGCGGAGCTCGACCTCGAGGTGCCCCTCGATCCGGGTCGCTACGAGATCGAGGCGTCGGCGCCAGGCGCCGTCGCGTGGAAGCAATCGATCGATCTCGCGCTCGGTCAGCGCGCGACGATCGAGATTCCCGCGCTGGCGGTCGACCCGGCTGCACCCGGACCCAGGCCGACGGTGACCGCCGAGCTGCCGCGGGCGAGGATCAGCTCGCATCGCATCGGACTCGGTGCAGCCATCGGGGCGTCGACCGACAACGACCTGATCTTCGGCGTGCGCGTCCCGCTCCACCTCGCGGCCGTGGGCACCGGCACGATCCGTGCGGTGCCGACGATGTTCTATTCGCACATCGAGGATGACGCCGACGTCTATCACGACGAGAAGCAGTATGCGGTTGGCCTCGCCGTCGAGTACGTCGCCCCGCTGGGGCCGCAGGTCATCCTCGCGGCGGGCCTCGGCGTCGGCATCCACTTCGTCCGTGACAGCTACGAGGAAGAGCTGGTCAAGGACGGGTGGGGCGCTGCGCGCCTGAGCCCGACCGTGCGCCTCGGGCGGTGGCTGGACATCGGCATCCACCTGCAGGTCGTGGCCACCAAGGACGAGATCGCGGGCCTTGGAGCGGTCGGAGTCGACTACTTCTTCTGGTGAGGTTACCGTGCCGGCCATGATCGGCGATGTGCTCGGCAGCTACCGCGTCGTGTCGCGGCTCGGCGCCGGCGGCATGGGGACGGTGTGGCTGTCCGAACATCAGCTGCTCGGCAGTCACGCCGCGATCAAGGTGCTGCTACCCGAGATGTCGCTGCACCCGAAGATCGTCCAGCGGTTCTTCGACGAAGCACGCGCCGCATCTAGGATCCAGGATCCTGGCATCGTCCGGGTGCTCGATTTCGGCTGGCACGAGGGGCGCGCGTACCTCGTCATGGAGCACCTCTCCGGGGAGACCCTGGCCGAGCGGATCGCGCGCGTCCACTTGATGGCGCCGCTGCACGCGGTGCGGCTGCTCCAGCAGTGCGCGATCGCGATGGCCGCCGCCCACGCACGCGGCATCGTTCACCGCGATCTCAAGCCGGACAACATCTTCCTCGTGCCGGATGCGGCGGTGACCGGCGGCGAGCGGATCAAGATCCTCGATTTCGGGATCGCGAAGCTGGTCGACGGTTCCGAGCCGGGCATCTCGCGCACGCAGACGGGCGTCATCATGGGGACGCCCGCGTTCATGTCGCCCGAGCAGTGTCGCGGCGCGGGCGGCGTCGATCACCGCACCGATATCTACGCACTCGGGTGCGTGCTGTTCACGATGCTGTGCGGTCGGCCGCCGTTCGATGCACCGACCGCCGGCGACATGATCGCGAGCCACCTGCTGCAGGCCCCACCGGTCCCGAGCTCGCTCGTGCCGACCTTGACGCCCGACCTCGATGCGCTCGTGTTGCGCTGTCTCGAGAAGGCGGCCGACCAGCGCTTCCAGTCGATGACCGAGCTGGCGCGTGCGGGGGCGCAGCTCACCGGCGAGAACCTCTCGATCGCGACGATCGCGCCGATGCGTGCGAGCGATCGCAGCTCGACTCCCGAGGTGCCTCCCGCCGTTGGCCCGGTGGCGACCGGTGAGACCGTCCTGACGGCGGCGTCGCCGATGGCCGTGCCGGCCGCGAACACGACGCTGGGGAACAGCAGCGGCGAGTCCGTGCCGTCCGATCGACGGTGGCGTGGCGGGCTCGTCGTCGTCGGCGCGGCGCTCGCGGTCATCGGCGTGCTCGCGCTCGTGGTGACGCGCGACGGGTCGCAGCGTGCGGCCGGCGTTCCGTCGGCCGCCGATGCCGCTCCGGTCGTCACGATCCCGATCGATGCGAGCGTCGCGAGCGTGCCCGATGCGAGCGAGCCGACGTCGACCGTCAAGACCGCGCCGCCGCCGGCCCGCGTCCCTCCGGTCCGGCCGGGCTCGGGGCGCAAGCCATCGCCCCCGCCGACGCACACGCCACCTCGCGCGGGCTCGGGCTCCGCGGGTTCCGGTTCCGCCAAGCCGTACGATCCATTCGCGGATCGCTAGCCCGACGCACTTCACGCCCGGGCGCGGCCGGCCCGGGTAGGATGAGCCCGATGGACGAACAGGTGAGGGCCCTGGAAGCAGAGTGCGCGGAGCTCCGTCGTCAGCTCGCGGCGGTCCAGCGACCACCGTTGACCGATGCGGCGGCGTTCCTCGAGTCGCTGCTCGTTGCCGTACCCGCGTTCATCATCCGGACCGACGCCGACATGCGCATGCTTTACGTCAACCGGTATCAGGGCGGGCTGCGCGTGGAAGACGTGATCGGCCGGGAGCTCTGGGACTTCCTCCACCCGGACTCGGTCTTGCCGGCGCGGGCGTGTATCCAGAGCGTGCTCGCCACCGGGATCCCCGGCGCCTACGAGGCGATCTCGACGGGAGCCGAAGGGAGCCCCGCGCACTACGAGACCTTCGTGAGTCCGCTCGCCGATCCGTCGGGGCGCCTCGGCGTGTGCCTCGTGTCCGTGGACGTCACGCGCCTCCACCTGCGCGATCTGGCGTTGCGACGGAGTGAGGAGGAGCTGCGGGTCGCGGTCGAGGCCACCGGCATCGGGCTGTGGAGCTGGACCCCCGCAACCAACGCGGTCCACTGGTATCCGCGAACCCACGAGGTCTACGGTCGGGCACGCCCCGTCGATCTGATGGACTACATCGAAGTCCTCGTTCACCCCGATGATCGCGAGCTCGTTCGCGCGAACACCGCGAGCTCGATCGCGGGCGGCCCGTTCGCCGGTCCGATCCATCGGATCATTCGCGAGGACGGTGGCATTCGCTGGATCCTGTCGCGCGGTCACACCGAGCTCGACGCCAATGGTCATCCGGCACGCATGATTGGCGGCAGCCTCGACGTGACCCAGCAACACGAGCTCGAGGAGCAACTCCGCCACGCTCAGCGCCTCGATGCCGTCGGCCACCTCACCGCCGGCGTCGCACACAACTTCAACAACATGCTCACCGTCGTGATCGGCACGCTCGAGGTCCTGGCCCGGCGGATCTCCGGTGACAATCGCAGCCTGGTCGACGCCGCCCTCGACTCCGCCCTGCGCGGCGCCGAGATGGTGCGCCAGCTGATGACCTTCACCGGCCAGCGCACGCAGCTCGATCGCCGTCCCCACCACGTCGGTCCGGTGATCGACCAGGTCGTCGCGATGTGCCGGAACACGTTCGAGCGCCACATCGGCCTGTCGTGCGCGATCTCCGCCGACCTGCCCGCGGTCCATTGCACCCCGAGCGAGATCGAGCAGGTGCTGATGAACCTGCTCGTCAACGCCCGCGACGCCGTCATCGACGGCGGGCGATCGACGCACCTCATCACCATCACCGTCGACGCCATCGCCGATCCCCGTGGCTCGGAGAGCCGCGGGGTGCGCATCACCATCACCGATGATGGGATCGGGATGACCGACGACATCGTCCGCCGTGCCTTCGACCCGTTCTTCTCGACGAAGGATGTCGGACGCGGCACCGGCCTCGGGCTCACCACCAGCTACGCGATCGTGCGCGAGCTCGAGGGCACGATGACCTGCACGTCCACGCCCGGCGCCGGCACCACCCTGGTCGTCTGCCTGCCGGGCGCCGCCGGGGCGCCGCCGTCGCTCGCACCCGCCGCGCGCCCGACGCCCGCGCGCCGCCGCGTCCTGCTCGTCGACGACGATGCCTCCGTCCGGATCGCCGTCAGCACCTTGCTCGCGACCGAGGGCTTCGACGTCGCCGCGGTCGCGAGCGGGGAGGCCGCGCTCGCGCACCTCGCGACGCGCGCGCCGCTCGACATCATCCTCCTCGATCGCTCGATGCCCGGCGCCCCAGGCGAGACCTACGTGCACCGCCTTCGCGCGCTCGCGCCGAGCCTCCCGATCCTGATGTTCACGGGCCAGGCCGTCGGCCCCGCCGTCGCCGGTCTGGTCGATTGCGTTCTGCTCAAGCCCGTCACCGGGCCTGCGCTGGTCGACGCCATCGAGGCCCTGGTCCGGAAGCAGGCGAGCGGCGGCGCGGCCTGACCGAGCGGCCGGCGACTCGCTCCTAGTCGGCTTCGTCCGCCTTGTCGTCGTCTTCGTCGGCGTTCTCGCCGAGGTACGCGAGGATGGCCGCCAGCGGAACCCGGCCGCTGCTCGAGCTGCGCGGGGGGACGGTGCCGCGCGCCATCCGTGTGCCCATCAGGCAGAACGCCTCGAGCCCCGGATCGACGATCACCCTCGGCTCGTCGGCCTCGCCCTCGAGATTCCGCAACGCGACCTCGAGGCTCCGCAACACGGTGTCGATGTCTGCAGACATGCTCGAGAGTCCTGCAACGCGCGTTCCCGGCGGATCCAGCGCGAAGTCCTCGGAATCTGGTGGGACGTGTACGTTCCTTGCACGGTCGAGTACCGTCCGCGTGCGCTCGCCTGCGGCTACTTCTTGGCGCACGCCGTCGCCACGCGCTCGCGCAGCTTGACGACCTCGGGATCGCTCCCGGCCCCAGCCGTCGTGATCATCTTCTCGTAGACCGAGATGCTCGAGCACTCGAAGGTGTCCTTCTCGGCGCGCTCGACGGCGACGGTCATCGACCTCACCGCGAGGTCGCGTCCGCACCGGCGCTCGATCGTCTCGGCGAGCTTCGCATCCGCCTTCTTGATCTTCGCCATGTCGGGCTTGATCACGGCGCAGGTCGACGACGCCGAGCCCGGGTCGGCGCTCGCGAGCTTGGTGTCCAGCTCGCCGATCTGCTTGCGCGCCCAGTCGACCGACGCCTCGTCCTTCATGTCGTCGAGGCTGCCGCTGGAGGCCTTGGCCTTGTCCTCCTTCGAGGAACCACAGGCGGTGAGCGAAACGAGCGCGAACGCCATCATCCACTTCATGTCCGCGTTGTATCGCAGATCGTCTAGCGGTCCCTGTGGACAGGGCACCGGCATCGGGCACGACCCGTCGAGGTTGCGCGGTCGCGCCCGCCTGCGCCCCGGATGCCTGGGAACGCGATCGGAAGATCGGGACGGGCGCACCGTCCCACGCGCACGCGGGAGTCGACTACCATGGCCCCGGGTAAGGCCGTGAGTCCGGACAAGAGCCTGGCGGAGATCCTCGCGCATCGGATGCGGGCGGGTGAGCCGATTCCCGTCCCGCTCACGCTCGCGATCCTGCGCCAGGTCTGCGACGCGCTCGACTACGCGCACAACCTCCGCGACCCCGCGGGGATGCCGCTCGGGATCATTCACCGCGATGTCTCGCCCGCGCACATCTACGTCGGCGAGGGTGGCCGCGTGACGCTGGTGGGGAGCACCTCGGAGCACGGCACGTTCGCGTACATGGCCCCCGAGTACGTCATGACGGGGATGCTCGACTGGCGTGCGGATCTGTTCGCGCTCGGCGTGGTCGCGCACGAGATGCTGGCGAACCGTCCGCTGTTCGCGACCGGCGACGATCGCGAGACGCTCGACCGCGTGTGCGCGCTCGCGATCCCTCCGCCTTCGGCCTTCAACCCGCAAGTGGCACCCGATATCGACGGCATCGTGCTGATCGCGCTCGCGCGCGATCCCGCGTATCGCTGGCAGCATGCGGCGATGATGCGCGACGGGCTCATGGCGGTCGCGCAGCGGCTCGGCCTCGACGTCGCGCCGACGCAGCACGCGGCGTGGGTCGATGTCCTCGCCGAGCCGGTCGCGTCCGCGCCGGTGCTGGCGCCGGCGCCGGTGCTTCCGCCGGTGCGTCCGTCGGCGCCGATGCGTCCGCCGGTGTCGGCGCCGCCCCCGGGGGATCCGGATCTGTGGGCCGATGACACCAACAACGCGACCCGCATCGAGCCGCTCGATCTCGCGAAGTTCGAAGCTGCGATGGCGCCGGCCCCCGTTGCAGCCGTCGCGATCGAAGCGGCCTCGGTCGCGCCGGCTCCAGTCGCGCCAGCGCCGGCCGACGCGGCTCCGGTCGACGCGGCCCCGGTCGCGCGAGCGCCGGTCGCGCGGACGCGAGCGCCGGTCACGCGTGCTCCGGCCGCGCGTGCCCCGGTCGCGCCGGCCCCGATCGCGCCGGCCCCGCTCGAACTGATCCCGCTCGAACTGGCCGCAGCCGAACCGGCTCCGGTCGAGCCGGTCAAGCCCGTACACGCGTTCGACCCCGAGCTCGGCCCCGAACCCACGCAGATCGGCGCCATGCCGCTGATCGAGTTCGGCGACGTGCCGCTGGTCGCCAAGATCGGCGGGCAAGAGAAGCGGGCCCCCGCGCGCACGCTGCCGCCGCCCTCCGCGACGTTCATTCCGGAACCCGCCGAGGATCCGTCGCCCGCCCGCAACAAGCGCATCGCGATCCTCGTGATCCTCGTCGCGGTCGCGCTCGTCGTGATCTTGCTCGCCGTGCGCTGAGAGACATTCTCTCCGCTGCCCATGCGGCGGCCGGCCGAGAAGGAGTACACCGGTGGTCCCCATGCCCGAGCCGTCTCCGGAAGAGCCACCCCACGGGCGCACCTTCAAGCCCTACATCCCCGCGAGCTCGAGCCTCCGCGAGCTGACGATCGCCCCGCTGATCGTCGGGACGCTCCTGGGCATGGTGTTCGGGGCGTCCTCGCTCTACCTGGTGCTGAAGGTCGGGCTCACCGTGAGCGCCTCGATCCCGGTCGCGGTGATCTCGATCGCCTTGTTCCGGACGCTGTCGAAGTTCGGGTTTCGCAACCGGACGATCCTCGAGAACAACATCGTGCAGACCGCGGGCTCCGCCGGCGAGTCGATCGCCTTCGGGGTCGGGGTCACGATGCCGGCGATCATGATCCTCGGCTTCGAGCTCGAGCTCACGCGCGTCGCGCTCGTGGCGGTGCTCGGCGGGCTGCTGGGCATCCTGATGATGATCCCACTGCGCCGCGCGCTGATCGTCGAGCAGCACGGCATCCTCAAGTACCCCGAGGGGACCGCGTGTGCCGAAGTGCTCAAGGCCGGCGCTTCCGACGAGTCCCGCGCGGCCGCCGCGGAGGGCGACCCGAGCGCCGTCGAGGTCAGCGGGGGAAAGACGATCTTCGCCGGTTTCGCGATCGGCCTCTTCTACAAGACGGCGATGGTGGCGTTCAAGCTGTGGAAGGAGGTGCCCGAGAAGATCTTCGGCGCTCCGCTCAAGAGCGCCTCGGTCGCCTCCGAGATCTCGCCCGAGCTGCTGGGCGTCGGCTACATCATCGGACCGCGGATCGCGTCCGTGATGTGCGCGGGCGGTGTGCTCGCCTACCTCGTCCTGATCCCGGCGATCTCGTTCTTCGGTGAGATCAACGTGCTGCCGGTCGCCCCCGGCACCATCCCGATCGGCCAGATGGGGCCGGACGAGATCCGCGGCGCGTACGTGCTCTACATCGGCGCGGGCGCGGTCGCGGCCGGCGGCATCATCAGCCTCCTCCGCGCGCTGCCGACGATCTGGCACGGCCTCCGAGGCAGCCTGGTCGATCTGGGACTGATCGGGAAGAAGTCGGCGGCCCCCACCGCGCACCACGGCCTGCGCACCGACCGCGACCTTTCGATCAAGGCGGTGGGCATCGGCCTGGTTCTCCTGCTGGTCGCGATCGTGCTCGCCACCCCGCTGCACATGAACATCGGCGGCGCGCTGCTGATCGTGATCTTCGGCTTCATCTTCGTCACGGTCAGCTCGCGCCTCACGGGTGAGATCGGTTCGTCCTCGAACCCGATCTCGGGGATGACGGTGGCCACCCTCCTCTTGACCTGCGCGATCTTCGTGATCATCGGGTGGACGGGGCCCAGCTACTACGTGACCGCGCTGTCGGTCGGCGCGATCGTCTGCATCGCCGCCTCGAACGGTGGCACCACCTCGCAGGATCTCAAGACCGGCTTCCTGATCGGCGCCACGCCGCGTCACCAGCAGGTCGCGATCCTCGTCGGCGCGCTGGCCTCGGCGCTGGTGCTCGGGCCGATCCTGCTCAAGCTCAACGATTCGGCCACGCTCTACGTGACCCCGGTCAGCTTCGAGCACGTCGGCGATCCGGTGGCGCTGTCCGCCGAGCGGTTCGAGGCCCTCCCGACCTACGCGGGTGACATGCCGCGGGAGAAGGCGGCGTACCGCCTGCTGTCGCTCACCGCGCAGGAGGGAGACCTGCTGCCCGGCGAGTACCTCGTCGATCCCACGACGAAGTCGGCGACGCTGGTGATTCGCAAGACGTTCGCCGCCGATCTGCGGACCGATCCGGCGAAGCTGAACCGCACGGAAACCCTGCAGGGGCCGCAAGCCACCGACGACGCGCGCGAGCTCCTCGTCTGGCAGAAGGCCGACGACGTCGGGGGGCCGGCCGGCAAGTACCTCGTCGATCAGACCGGCCTGGCCGTCTACCTGATCGATCCGGGGATCAACGGTCTCCATAGCGAGCGCCCCGACGGCTCGCGAGTCACCAAGTTCGACGCGCCGAAGGCGACCCTGATGTCGTACATCATCAAGGGGATCCTCGATCGCAAGCTGCCGTGGGGGCTGGTGCTGCTGGGGGTGATGATCGCGCTCACCCTCGAGCTGGCCGGGATCCCATCCCTGGCGTTCGCGGTGGGCGTCTACCTGCCGCTGTCGTCGTCGACCCCGATCTTCGCCGGCGGCCTGGTGCGATGGCTGGTCGATCGCTACGTGCGCAAGAAGCACCACGGCAAGAAGCTGACCGAGGACGAGCTGACGGCCGAGGGCGACAAGAGCCCCGGCGTGCTCCTCGCCTCGGGCTACATCGCAGGCGGCGCGATCGCAGGCATCGTGATCGCGTTCATGGCCGGCGTGCTCGGCGACACGAACCGCAGCCTCGAAGAATGGGCACACGCGCACAACCCGTTCTTCCACGGCGGCAACGCCGACCTGCTGTCGATGATCCCGTTTCTCGTGATCATGGGCGTGCTGCTCGCGGTCGGTCGCGACCTGCTGCTCAAGCCGAGCAGCGCGTCGAAGAAGTAGGAACCTCGCGGCGGAGGACCGAGCTCGTGCCGTCCCGGGGCCGCGTCACGGGGCTCCGCGTAGCGCGACGAGCGCCGCATCCCAGCTGCTGCCTGTCTGCGTGACGATCGGTGCGAAGGTGCCGGGTGTCGGGACCACGCGGTACCACGCTGCCTGGGAGACCCCGGCCGAGACACCGGTCATCTGGGTCCACGGCCCGCCGGTCGGCACGCCCCACGTCGGCGACGAGAAGGCTGCGACGCCGAACAGCACCAGCGCGGGCGCGCCGGTGGTCGTGATCGAACCGGCGCTCGCGGGGCCGGTGGTGCCCGTGGCCTTGTTGGTCGCGTCGACCAGGTTGGTGAGGTTCGCCCACTCGCTGACCGCCAGGGTGAACTGCGAGGTGTTCCCCGCGAGCGAGATGGTCACGGTCGCGCTCGAGCCGTTGGTCACACCGACCCAGATCTCGACATTGGCCTCGGTCGTCGAGCGGGTGGCGAGCGTCCAGGTCGCACCGCCTCCCGACACGCTGTCGAGCGAGGACAGCGGATCTCCCCCGATCGCGACGAGCACGTGGCCGGCGATCGGCGCGGACGGCAGCGTCAGCGACAGACTGTTGCCAGCCGACGAGAAGGTCGCCGCTTGCTGCACGAGCACGGGCACGGTCGGGGCGGCGTCGACAGGCGCGTCCGGGCTCGCGTCCGTGCGCGCGTCGACCGCCGCGTCGCCGGGGGACGTATCGGCAGGGCCGCCATCGATCGCGCGGAGCTCGCAGGTCACCGTGGCCGGCGAGCAGACGAGGCCGTCGGGGCACGCGCCGCTTGCCGAGCACGGTGCGCCCGCCGGCGGATGCGGTGCGTAGCAGGCCGCTGCCACCAGCGTGAGCAACAGCAGCTTTGACACCTCGTCCATGATCGCGAACAACGAGCGGCGAGACAAGACCAAACCGGGTTCGTGTCAGGCACCGGCTTCGGGACGACGTCAACGCCTTGGTAGTTCCGCGAGGAGCCGCACGAGCGCGCCGAGATCGGGCGGCTTGGCGATGTGGGTCTCGAATCCGGCGTTCCGTGCTCTCTCCTGATCTTCGGGCTGGGCGTAGCCGCTCAGCGCGATGCGATACGCGTTCGCCAGCACGGCATCCTGCTGCAAGGTGCGAGCGACTGCGTAGCCGTCGATCGCCCCGGGAAGCCCGATGTCGCACAGGATCACGTCCGGATCGAGCTCTCGCGCTTTCGCCAGCCCCGAGGCACCGTCGAAGGCGACCGAGACTTCGTGGCCCGAGAACCTGAGGGCCTCGGCCAGCCATTCGGCCGCGTCGTTGTTGTCTTCGATGACGAGCACCTTGCGTCGGGTGCTGGCTGCCTCGCGCGGCGATGGTGCTCCGGTTGCTACCGTTCGCGGCTCGTCGAGCGGGATCTGGATGGTGAAGCGCGCGCCATGCCCCAGGCCTTCGCTGCGGGCGGTCACGTCGCCGTCGTGCAGCTCGACCAGCTTCTTCACGAGCGCCAGGCCCAGCCCGAGCCCACCGCGGTTCCTGTCGAGGCTGCGATCCGCCTGCACGAAAGGCACGAACAGCCGGCCGAGCGACTCGGGGTCGATGCCCACCCCGGTATCCGCGACCTCCAGGACCGCTCTCCCCCCAGCACAGGCGAGCGACACGGCGACCTTGCCGCCCTCCTGGGTGAACTTCGCCGCGTTGCTCAGGACGTTTCCGAACGCCTGAGCCAGGCGCGTGGCGTCGCCGTGGATCCAGACCTCTGCGTCCGGGAGGTCCGTCGTCAGCTCACGGGATGCGAGCGACGCGCGGTGGTCTTCGATGGTGCAGCGGACCAGATCGACGAGGTTCAGGCTCTCGCGCTCGACGCGAATCTTGCCGGAGCTGATCCGGGTCATGTCGAGGAGGTCATCGACAAGTCGGGTCAGGTGCGTCGTCTGCCGATCGGCAGCCGCGAGAGCCCGACAAGCTTGCTCGCTACCGGGTGCGGCGCGCTCGAGGACGTACAGGCTGCTGCGGATGGCGGCGAGGGGATTGCGCAGCTCGTGGGACAGGAAGCCGAGAAACTCGCTCTTTCGCCGATCCATCTCACGCAGCTCCTCCTCGGCCTGTCTGCGCGCGGTGACGTCGACGACCGTACCGAGCATCCGCAGGGCTCTCCCGTGCTCGTCGCGGATCACCTCGCCCTGCGCGTGGACGTGGATCACCTCGCCGTCTGCACGAACCATGCGGTGATCGATGTCGTAGTCGGCGGTGCCGAGGATCACCGCCTCGAGCTGTTCCTGCACGAAGGCGCGGTCCTCGGCAGGGACCATGCCCACCGTCGCCTCGATCGACGGGGTGAACGAACCGCCATGAACGTGTCCAAACAGCCGATAGGTCTCGGGCGACCACCGGATCTCGTTCGTCACCAGATCCCAGTCGATGTACCCCATGCGCCCGACCCGCAGGGCCTCTCGAAGTCTCCGCTCGCTCTCGCGCAGAGCTTCTTCGGTCCGTCTGCGTTCGGTGAGATCGATGTTGAATCCGAGAATGCCCTGGACCTGCCCATGGGCGCGGATGGGAACGACGACGCACTGGTAGTAGCGCTTCTCGCCATCCAGGAGGCACTCGACCTCGTTCTGCACGAGCTCGCCCGCGTACGCGCGCTGGTTGTTCGCCTGCCAGGCCGCCCGGATCTCGGGAGACGCGGGCGACTCCTCGATCTGCAGGCCACGCAAGTCGCCCCACCTGCGCGCGGCGGCGTTCTGCACGATGCACCGTCCGCTCGCGTCGCGAACCCAGAACTCGAAGGGCGCGTCCTCGAAAGCGTCGCGGAGGACCGCGCCTTCCCCCTCGCTCATCGCACTCGTCGGCTGCTCGCGATCTCCCAACAGATCCTCCCGGATGCGACTCATCGTAGTTCAATCGCGGTGCTCCG
>Ga0102851_10001146_pt1 | contig 14737 bp, 9 predicted proteins | sample Mud3Dept3metaG_FD_79558 | JGI IMG/M metagenome (GOLD analysis project Ga0102851, IMG submission 79558) | Freshwater wetland microbial communities from Ohio, USA, analyzing the effect of biotic and abiotic controls - Mud 3 Core 4 Depth 3... | ecosystem: Environmental > Aquatic > Freshwater >... | reverse complement strand
TCACCTCGTTGGATGCGATAAGGATCAAGCGAAAGGCGCGGGGCAGGTCCAAGGGGAGAGAGAAGACCTGCCACGCGCTATCGCTGTTCTCGCCGGATATATAGCAAGCCTCGTGCCAGTGCGAAAAGGGCAGGAAATCGGGCTTTTCCCATTGACAGGGCAGTCCTTGTGGTTTATATCTATACAAGTTGTTTATTAAATATACAGAGGTGTCCTTATGCAGACCGTGCTGCTCGTAACGTCGGACCACATTCTCGCCAGGGAATTCCCGCTGCTGCTTCCAAAGGGCCACAAGGTCGTCATTGCCAAGCCCGGGCCGGCAGCCACGGATGACAACGGATCGTTCGTGTTCGTCGACATCGATACCGCCGGAACAGAGCAGGTACGGGAATATGCCGGCAAGACCTTCGTCATCGCGCTTACGGAGCAGGAGCGGACCGGGCCGGTCATGGAGGCCGCGACCTTCGGGGCCTACGAGATCATGCGGCGCCCGCTCCACAAGGAGCGGATCGACCGGGTCCTGACCGAGCTCAAGGACCTGCGGGCGGAAATGGCGCATGTGGTCCTGATCGATAAGGACCTTATCGCGCCTGCGGCGACATGTGTCATCGTGGGTCGATCGACGCTGGTCATGAGCCTCTGCGAGAAGGTGGCGCGCATCGCCCAGGTGGAGGTGCCCGTGCTGGTCACCGGAGAGACGGGAACCGGGAAGGAGCTGGTGGCCGAGGCCATCGCCCAGCTGTCGTCCCGGTTCGGTAAGCCCTTCGTGGTGATCAACTCGGCGGCCGTGCCCGAGGCGCTGCTCGAATCCGAGCTCTTCGGCTACGAGCGCGGCGCCTTTACCGGCGCCGTGGCGTCGAAGGAGGGCATGCTCAGGACCGCCGACAACGGATGCGTGTTCTTCGACGAGGTGGGGGAGCTGCCGCTGCCGCTCCAGGGGAAGCTCCTCCGGTTCCTGCAAACGCAGTCCTTCTATCCCGTGGGGAGCACGAAGGAGGTGCAGGTGAACGTCCGGGTGATCTCGGCGACGAACCGGGACCTGGCCGCCATGGTGCGGGAGGGGAAGTTCCGGGAGGACCTGTACCATCGCCTGCGCGTCGCGTCGATCCACGTCCCGCCGCTCCGGGAACGGAAGAAGGACATCGTACCCTTGGTGCAGTGCCTGTTCTACCGGCACGCCCACACGGCGCAGAAGGCGATCAAGGGCGTGACCAAGGCGTTCCTCGACGGCCTGCTCGCCTATGACTGGCCGGGGAACATCCGCGAGCTCGAGAACACGCTTCGCTCCGCCATTGCGCTGTGCAAGACCGAGTATCTCACCACGCACGAGCTCAGCGACCTTGGTGCCCATTCACTCGCGAGGCCGGAGCAGGGGCATGCGGGCGCGCTTGCGGCGGCGGTGATCCCCTTTGTGAAGGATGCACTGGAACGGAAGGAGAAGAACCTTTATGAAAAGGTGCATGCCGAGGTCGACCGGCATCTCCTGGAATACGCGCTCGCGCATACGCGGGAGAATCAGTCCGAGGCGGCGCGGCTGCTCGGCATCAACCGGCTGACACTGCGGAAGAAGCTGGGATTGTCGAAATAGGGGGGAAGCGGTTACGGCAATGAAGTCATGCACTGCGCAACAGGGCGAATCGGGCCGCAGAAAAAGGCTTCCTTATGGGCAGCCCGGTGCTCCGCCGTGCCAAGCATGCAGGGTGCGGTTGGGTGTTCCCGTCATGATTTGGCAGACTCCGGCAGCGCTTTCCCTGCGGACGCGCTGCTTTCAGGTCGGTTCTTATTCGGTGCTGGAAAGGGCATGCATACGCACAGTCGTCGACCGGGCAGCCCGGGGTTTGGGAAAAACATAGAATCTATGTCCAGATCCCCGCAGTTCCAAAAGCCCCTGCGGTCCCTGAGCGCTGCTGCGTCGCCTGCTACGGCTCGTCATCCGGGACCGTGCAGTTGCATTCCCCAACGGCAGCGCCCTTGCCTATGACCACGATGCCTGAGGGCGTGACATGGAACCGTTTGCGGTCTGCATCGAGATCATAGCCGATCTCGCTTCCCGGGGGGACAACCACGTCCTTGTCGATGATGGCGCGCCGGATCCTGCAGTGCCTGCCGACGTCCACGTTCTCCATCAGGATGGCGTCGTGCACCTCAGCGTAGGAGTTGACGCGCACGTTCGGCGAGAGGACCGAGTTCTGGACCCGGCCGCCGGACAGGATACAGCCGTGGGCAACGATGGAGTCAAGGGCCATCCCGAGCCTGCCGCCTTTCTTCTCCTGGGCGAAGACGAACTTGGCCGGCGGGTTCTGTGCCTGATAGGTGCGGATAGGCCAGGTGTTGTCATACAGGTTCAGGAGCGGGTCCACGCTCACCAGGTCCCTGTTCGCCTCCCAGTAGGCATCGAGTGTTCCCACGTCCCGCCAATACTTGGCCGCCTTCCGGTTCTCGTCGATGAAGTTGTAGGCACAGACGTTCGCGGTCTTCATCATTTCGGGGATGATGTTCTTGCCGAAGTCATGCGAGGTGTCCTGCAGGGCGTCGAACCGCAGGTGTTCCAGGATCTTTTTCGTGTTGAAGAGGTAGACGCCCATGGAGGCGAAGGCCATGTCGGGCCTTCCGGGGATCGATTTCGGGTGTTTCGGTTTTTCCTCGAACCCGGTGATGCGGCAGTCGCCGTCCACCGCAATGACGCCGAAGTCAGACGCCTGGCTGATGGGCACCTCGATGGCCGCCACGGTGGCATCGGCCTTTTCCTGCCGGTGGAACCGCAGCATCTCGGCGTAGTCCATCTTGTAGATGTGGTCGCCGGCGAGGATGAGCAGGTGGTCGGGCGCGTCCTTCTCGATCATGTAGATGTTCTGGTAAATGGCGTCGGCCGTGCCCTGGTACCACTTGTCGCCGACCCGCTGCTGGGGCGGCACGGAGATGATGAACTCGTTCAATTCGCCTGAAAAGAAGTTCCAGCCGAGCCGCAGATGCTTGTCCAGGGAGAGGGACTTGTACTGGGTCAGGACCGCGATCTTCCGGATGCCGGAGTTGATGCAGTTCGAGAGGGTGAAGTCGATGATGCGGTAGATGCCGCCGAAGGGCACGGCAGGTTTTGCCCGGTGCAGGGTGAGGGGGTGGAGGCGTTCTCCCTTGCCGCCCGCCAGGATCATTGCGAGGATGCCCATGTTTTTCCTTAACCGAAGAGGGGAAGATCAGGAAGTAACGAAAAAATGATAGCAGGAGATGCGGCGACTGTCAAATGAGGGGGCTCTGAAAGCCGAAAGGAAATGCAGATGCCATGAACGGTGAAACAGACAAATAAAAAAGGCGTTGCCACCGAACCGATTGGTTAACGTTCCGTAGAGTTCCGGCTGGACGGGATCGACCACTTCCACTTCGGTGGTCCTGCCCAGCAGGACCGGTGAAGCTTGCTGCTTACTTCCCGCCACGCCAGGACTTCGGGGCCGTCGGCTAATACGTTCTCTCGGACCCGATGGATCATAGACCGGTAGTCTGACCGCTCGAATTGCTGCCCGCTTTCCGGTTCCGGCGTCCGTTCGTCCGCTGCCTTATACCCCTTTTAACGGGTTACCTATATACACGCTAGGGTGTGGGTTCGGCAACGCCTCTTTCATTTGCCTATTTCAAAGACCGGGATGCTGTTATGCTCTTCTCTAACTGTAGTATACCACAGCGTGTCAAGTTCATTAGAATAATTATTAGATAATTTTTTCTTGACCCTCCCGGTAAATGCGTCTACACTTTTTTCTCACTTATTCGCGCACAGAACTGCTGCGCAGAGCATGTTGAGAACGCACTTGATCTTATGAATACGATCACGCCGACGCGGGGCGAGTTCCTTGCCGCCGCAGAGAACAACAGGATCATCCCGCTCCATGCAGAGCTGGACGCGGCAGCGGTCACGCCCCTTTCCGCCTTGCACGCCCTGCGTCCGCTCGGCCACCCGGTGCTCCTGGAGAGCGCGCGCGTGAATGGGAGGACCGGACGGTACTCCTTCGTGACCGCAGACCCCTATCTCATCTTCCGGTCACACGGTGATACCGTGGACCTGGACTGGATGGCCGCACCACAGGGCAAGTACGGCAAGCGCGCCTCGCTGAAACGAAAGCCGCTCCCGAAGCTCCGCGAACTCATGGCGAACTACCGCACCGAGCGTGTTGGAGGACTGCCGCCCTTCACGGGAGGAGCCGTGGGCTACTTCTCCTACGAGTTCGTTCACCAGTTCGAAAAACTGCCCCGGACCGCGCTGGACGACCTCGGCATCCCCGAGGCCTGCTTTCTGTTCGTGGACCTCGTGGTCGCCTTCGACCATATCGCGGACAAGGGGTGGGTGATCGTGAATCCCGGGGCGCGGGAGCAGGAGATGGGCTTCCGGAAACCCGAGCCGGACCAGTGGGGGAGGCTGTACGACGAGGCAGCGGAGCGGATCAAGGCGGTCAGCGGCCGGCTGTCTGCGTTCAGCGTCGATCGCATTGACCGTCATCGATCAGGATCCGGGAACAGCGGCATCCGTCTCGAGCCCTTCCTGACGCAGCAGCGCTTCGAGACCATGGTGCGGCAATGCAAGGAGTACATCGCAGCCGGCGACATCTACCAGGCGAACCTGTCCCAGCGGTTCTCGGCGAAGATCGGGGACCGCGACCCGCTCCGCCTCTACGAGGTCCTGCGCGGGATCAATCCGTCTCCCTTCGCGGCCTACGCCGAGTTCGGCGGCCTCACGGTCGTCAGTTCTTCGCCGGAGCGGCTGGTGCGGCTGTCGGGGCGCGTCGCCGACACCCGGCCCATCGCCGGAACGCGCCGGAGGGGGAAGAACGTCGACGAGACGCGGGAGCTCACGGCAGAACTGCTGACGAACGAGAAGGAGCGGGCCGAGCACATCATGCTGCTGGACCTCGAGCGGAACGACCTCGGCAAGGTCTGCGCCTACGGGACCGTGGCCGTGGACGAGCTGATGGTCGTGGAGGACTACTCTCACGTGATCCACATTGTTTCGAACGTGCGGGGCGAGCTGGCGCCGGGAAGGGACTGCTTCGACCTCATCCGCGCCGCGTTCCCGGGCGGGACCATCACGGGCGTGCCCAAGGTGCGGTGCATGGAGATCATCGACGAGCTGGAACCCGTGGCGCGCGGGCTCTACACCGGGTCGCTGGGGTATGTCGCGAATACCGGGGACCTGGACCTGAACATCATCATCAGAAGCTTCGTCGTCAGGGACGGCGTCGCCTACACCCAGACCGGCGCAGGGATCGTGGCCGACTCCGACCCGGCTCGGGAGTATGCCGAGACCCTGGAAAAGGCAGAGGCGCTGGCGAAAGCACTTGAAAAATTGTGATATAACTAATTTACCCTGTTGCACATTTCCCCCACTTGCGCTATAGTTGTCAATCAAGTGTGCATGAGGAAAGGAGCGCGAGACTATGTTCCTGGTGGAACTGGTGTTGCAGGGAATACGCGGCTTTCAACAGCTTGCGCGGGTGAGGTTCCAGGGAGGATTCAACTTCGTCGCCGCCGGCAACGAGGCGGGAAAGACGACAGCTGTCGACACCATCATCCGCCTTCTCAATCCGGTCAACCAGCCGGGCAAGATGGAATCGCTGGTGTCGAACGTCACACCCGACGCATCCCGCGGCGCCCTGGTGGTCTTTACCGATGACAGCTCCTACTACCGCGTGATCCAGGACTTCTCGAAGCGGGCCGTCAACCTTTCCAAGTACAATCCCGGAACGAAGGAATTCACCCTCATGCACAAGGACTGGGACACGACCGCCCAGTTCATGGCCGGCCTGCTGCCCGGCGTTTCCGAGGACGATTACGCGCGGCTGTTCGTGTTCCGGCGCGAATCGTGCTCCGGTCAGCCTTCACAGGGAATGCCGGGGTCCCCGTCCGCCGCCGTTCCGCAGGCCAAGGCAAGGTCCTCAGCCGCTGCCGGGAGGTCGTCCAGCCACGAAGCGCGCCTCGCCGAGCTCCGTGAGACCATGCGGAAGGCCGAGGAGGCGGCCGATGCGGAGTACAAGCTGGAGGCGGCGAAGATCCGGATGGGCGAGCTCGCGAAGAAGCTGGAGAGGATGACGGACGCCAGGCAGCACCTGGAGAGACTCGAGGCGGAGATCGAGAAGCTCAAGGTCTGCGAAATGCTTCCCGAGAACCTTCCCGACCTCATCAGCGACCACGAACGCGAACAGGGCGATAAGATGGTGAAGACCGACGAACTAGCGCAGGACATCGAGTCGCTCACGATACAGCGCGACACGATCCCCACGGCAAACCTGGTCACGGACAAGCTCTTCATCGCCGGCGCGGCGGTTCTCGGCCTGGCGCTCCTGTCCGGCCTGTTCCCGCTCGAAGGTTCGGAAATTTACTTTCCCCTCGGCATCCTCGCGGCGCTCCTGCTGATCACCGCCGGCTGGTATAACAGCTCCCGCAAGAACGCGCAGCGGACGGCGATCCAGAAGGAAATCGACGAGCTCGTGACAGAGCGCGCCGAGATCGAGAAGAAGTTCCAGGACAGCGGAGCGACCATCATGAAGTTCATGAAGGCCACGGATTCGAATTCCGCGGCGGAGCTCAAGGAGAAGGCGGATAACTATCGTCATTTCCTGGCCGCGTACCATGATCTTAAGGAACAGCAGCAGCTGATGACGAGCGGCGTAAACGTCGCAGACCTGCAGGCGGAGCAGGCAAAGCAGCAGGAGGAGATTGCGGCGCTTGATAAGGCGGCGAAGGCCCTCGCGCACAACGCCGTTGACATCTACAGCGTGAGGCAGGAGATCGAGCGGCTCGAAGCGGAGCAGGCCGCGGCATCGCCGGACCTGGGGTTCCCGGGCATGGGCCTGGACGCCGGGTTCGCGTCGCCACCGCCCGCAGGGGGGGGCTTGAACGTCCTCGCCGAGATCGCCGTGGCGAGCCGCGTGAGCGGCGTCGAAATGGAGACACTTGTCCCTGCCGTGGAGAGCGCCGCGCAGCGGAACCTGCTAACCGTGAGCGTCGGGAAGTACGTCAAGATCGAAGTGGGCCCCGACGGACTGCCCATCGTCCACGACAAGCACGGCGCGAAGATCGCCTACGGCGCGCTGAGCCACGGCACGCGGAAGATGGTGTGCTTCTGCCTGCGTGCGGGGCTGGTCGAGGCCATTGCGGGCAAGCGACGGATCCCCTTCGTTCTCGACGATCCTTTCACCGGTCTTGACCCTGCCCGGCAGCAGGCCGCCTGCCAGCTCCTCCGGGTTCTAGGAACAAAGACCCAGGTGATCCTGTTCACGTCAAATCCCGCGCTCAAGACCGCGAACGACGTTGTCCTGGAGCTCAAGTAGCATGCCGGGAGTGTTCATTACCTTCGAGGGCATCGAGGGCTCCGGCAAGTCGACGCAGATATCCCGCCTGCTGTACCATCTCACGGAACAACGACGGCCGGCAACGCTCACCCGCGAGCCGGGCGGTACGCCGATCGGCGATCAGGTGCGGAAGGTCCTGCTGGACCCGGCGAACCGGAGGCTGGACCCCACGGCAGAGCTTCTCCTGTACGCAGCGAGCCGGGCGCAGCATCTTCGCGAGGTGATCCTTCCCGCGCTCGCAGAAGGCAGGATCGTCCTGTGCGACCGCTTCTCCGACGCGACGCTCGCGTACCAGGGGTACGGGAGGGGGTTGTCGGTCCCGGTCATCCGGGAGCTTGACCGGATCGTGACGGCAGGGCTCCGGCCGCAGCTCACGGTCCTGCTCGATCTTCCGGCGGAAGCAGGGCTCGGGCGCGCCCGGGGCAGGAACACGAGCCTGGGCCTGCAGGGGGAGGCGCGGTTCGAGAATGAGGACATCGCGTTCCACAGCCGGGTGCGCGACGGCTACCTCCAACTGGCGAAGGAGGAGCCCGGCCGCATCCGCGTGGTGAACGCGGCCCGGTCGCCCGAGGAGGTCCAGGCGGATGTCCGCAAGATCGTGGACGAGGTGCTGGGTCAAATAAATAGCATATAGCAACGTGTACCTTGTACCTGTTAAGAAACGACATTCCGGCCTCAATTGCTCATTGCCATTTCCACTGAATTTTTCAATATGAACTTTTCCTCCATTATCGGTCATGACCGACCGGTCGACATCCTCAAGCGGGCCCTGGCGAACGATGCCCTGGCGCACGCCTACCTGTTCTCGGGAGAACCGGGGATCGGCAAGCGGCTGACGGCGTACGCGCTGGCAGCGGCGCTGAACTGCGAGGCCCCCGGCCCTGGCGGCGGGTGCGGCGTCTGCCCGGCCTGCCGCAGGATCGCGGGCGGCATCCACCCCGATGTGCGCATCGTGATGCCCGAGAGCAGGGACGAACAGCTGCTCGCCACCCTGAGCGGCAAAGAGATCGAGAAGGCCAGCGACGAGATCAAGATCGATCAGATCCGGCGGGCGCAGGACAGCATCTCGCTGAAGCCCTCCGAAGGCCGCAAGAAAGTCCTGATCGTGGACGGCGCCGAGACGATGAACGAGTCGGCGCAGAACGCCTTCCTGAAGACCCTTGAGGAACCGCCGGGCGATTCGCTCATCATCCTGATCACCTCCATGCCCCAGAGCCTCCTGCCTACCATCCGGTCCCGTTGCCAGGCGCTTGCGTTCCAGCCGCTGCCGCGGCACACTCTGGCGGAAGTAATCGGTGAGAAGCGGGGGCTGTCCGGAGACGACGCCTGGTTCGCCGCTGCGCTCTCCCGGGGAAGCCTCGGCCGCGCGCTCGCGATGGACGTGCAGAAGGAGAAGGCGGACCGGGAGCAGTTCCTGGCCCTTCGTGAGGGCCTCTCCGGCATGCGGTATGACGAGATCCTCGCCCTTGCCGACGGTATCGCCAGGGACCGGAATGGTTTTGACCGGCTTCTCGACATCGGCATCGAGCGGCTCCGGGACCGCCTGGTGTTCCAGGAGACCGGGGATGAGCGCCTGCTGGTCTTTGCCGGCGGCGCGGACCGCGTTGAGGGCCCCGCGGGACGCTGTGCCCGTGAGAAGGTCCTGCAGGACATGGAGCTGTTCATCCAGAGCAGGACCCGGCTGGAGCGGCGGGTCAACGCCCAACTGGTGGCCGAAAACCTCTTCCTGAAGCTCGCCCGGCCCTGAATCCAGGAGCAAGCGCAATCCCCGCGGTTTCCTGCGGGGTTAGCGAGCGACTAGAATGAGTATTTTCCTTGAGGATCGAAGCTCCATGCCGTAATCTTCAGGGAGCTTAAATCCGAGGAGCGAGTGCATTCCCCGCAGCGGCTCGACTGAGCGCCTCGACTGAGCTCGTCGAAGTCTTGCCAAAGTCTTGCCCAGGAACCGTCAATCGCCGGCGGGCGCCTCCCGCCGATCCCCCGAAAAAAGATTGTGCCACGCGCGGGAAAAGGGTATTATTGTGCTTGCCGCTGACCGGGAACGCACGCCCGGAGCGGGACAAAGAAGAATAAAAATGAAAGCGCCAGGCCTTCTTTGACGCGGTGTGCACTGATCAGCCCGGTGAAGGGTCATGCTGTTTACCGGGCGGTAACCGTGTCATAATTTCAGGTTTTGGTCCATGCGTTCCGGTTTGTCCGGGTTAGGGTATCTATGAAGATCGCTGGCGTACGGTTCCGTGACAATTCAAGGATCTACGATTTCGACGCGACGGGCATCGAGCTTTCCGTCGGCGACCCGGTGATCGTCGAGTCTGACCGGGGGCTGGGCTTTGCCCGTGTGGTGCGTCTCCGCGACGCCGACGAGCTCCCTCTTGCGCCGCAGGCAACCCAGGAGAAACAGCAGCAGGACCGGAATGGAAAGCAGGGCAGGCCGGCAGAGGCCGAGTCCGAGGAAGAAGAGATCGAGATAGACGTTGAGACGCCCGGCGATGTTGCCGCTGCAGCAGCCGCGGCCGCTGCCGGTACGGCCGCGCCCGATGCGACAGCCGAGCCCGGAGCAACGGCGATCCAGCCGGCCGCCACGGAACGGCCGAAGCAGCAGCCCAAGGGCCACCGGAAGGTGGTCCGGAAGGCCACGGAAGAAGACCTCCGGAAGGAGGACAAGAACCGCGCCCGCGAGGCCGAGGCCTTCAAGGTCTGCCAGGACATGGTCGCCGAGCGGGAGCTCCCGATGAAGCTGATCCGCTCCGAGTTCTCCTTCGACGCCACCCGCGTGACCTTCTACTTCTTCTCCGAGAACCGCATCGATTTCCGCGAACTGGTAAAGGACCTCGCCCACAAGCTCCGGAGCAGGATCGAGATGCGCCAGGTGGGCGTGCGGGACGTCGCGCGGATCATCGGCGGCTTCGGTCCCTGCGGACGGGAGCTGTGCTGCTCCTCGTACCTGCGCGGGTTCGAGCCTGTCTCGATCCGGATGGCCAAGAAACAGGACATGGTGCTGAACCCGGCGAAGATCTCGGGGGTCTGCGGAAGGCTGCTCTGCTGCCTCTCCTACGAGTTCCCCGTGTACGACGCGATCAAGAAGGACATTGCCGAGATGAAGGAAGCTTCGGTCCGGGAAAAGCGAGAGGCGGAGGAGACCCGGCTTGCGGAGCAGCGGCAGGAGGCGGAGGAACGCCGGCAGGCCGAGGAGCTTTCCCGCCGCGACGACGAGCGCCGGAGGCAGGAGCAGAAGCGCGAGCAGCAGCAGCGCGAAGGCCGGAAGCCCGAGAAGAAAAAAGAGGGCGGCCAGGACCAGAAGCAGAGGCCTCCGCAGGAGCCGCAGCGCGAGAAGCAGAAACAGCGGCAGAAACAGCAGCCGCAGCAACAGCAGCAGCAACAGCCGCAGCAAAAGCAGCAAAAGCAGAAGCAGCAGCAGAAACCGCAGCAACAACAGCAACCAAAACCGCCGGCAGCCGGACCGGCCGTCGAAGGCCAGGAGCCGCAGCCTCAGGAGGGCCAGACCCCCCAGCAGACCGAGAAGTCCGGCGGCGGGAAGCGGAGGCGGCGGTTCTGGAGGGATAAGAAGAAGAAACAGGGCGGAGGAGAAGGGCCGCAGACGACGCCGGGCGGACCAGCCGGCGGAGGGGCGTAAGGCAAGGTACAGAGTACAGGGTACAGAGTACAGGAACAACGCCGCTCTATGTCGCGGCCTCGATCATTGCGAACATCCATGTCAGGGAAATTCTACATCACCACCCCTATCTACTACGTAAACGACGTGCCGCATATCGGGCACGCCTACACGACCATCGCCGCCGACGTGATGGCGCGCTACCACCGCCTCCTGGGAGATTCCGTGTTCTTTCTGACCGGGACGGACGAGCACGGCCAGAAGGTGGAGAAGGCGGCCGTGGAAAAGGGCCGTACGCCGAAGGAGCACGCAGATCTTTTATCTCTGAACTTCAAGCGGCTCTGGGAGAAGCTCGAGATCACGAACGACGCCTTCATCCGCACCACGGACCGGGAGCATGTCAGCGTGGTGCAGGAGCTGCTCCAGAAGCTTTACGACAAGGGCGAGATCGAGCGCCGCACCTACGAGGGCTGGTACTGCACGCCTGACGAGCGGTTCTGGACCGAGAAGGACATCGTCGACGGCAAGTGCCCGGACTGCGGCAGGCCGGTGGAGCAGATCAAGGAAGACAACTATTTCTTCCTGATGAGCAAGTATCAGGACCGTCTTGTCAAGCATATCATCGATCATCCGGACTACATACGGCCGGAGAGCAGGCGAAATGAGGTGCTCGGGTTCTTGAAGAGCCAGGTCCTCGGCGACCTCTGCATCTCCCGGCCCAAGGCGCGCCTTGCCTGGGGTATCGAACTCCCCTTCGACCGGGATTTCGTTACCTATGTGTGGTTCGACGCCCTGACGAACTATTACTCGGCCACGCGGTACCTGAGCCCGGAGGCGGAAGGCTCGTCCGACCCGGCGGCCCGCGAGCGGTTCTGGTGGCCGGCCGACCATCACCTGGTAGGCAAGGACATCCTGACCACGCACAGCGTGTACTGGTCCACCATGCTCATGGGGCTTAACCTGCCGCTGCCGGGCAACATCTTCGCCCACGGCTGGTGGACGCGCGACGGCAAGAAGATGTCCAAGTCCATCGGCAATGTCGTGGACCCGAACGAGATGGTGGACACGTACGGCGCCGACGCATTCCGGTACTTCGTGCTGCGCGAGGTGCCCTTCGGCCTGGACGGTGATTTCTCGACCGAGACCTTCGTCACCCGCTTCAACACCGAATTGGCGAACGACCTGGGGAACCTGCTTTCCCGCGTCATGACCATGGTGGGGAAGTACTTCGACGGGAAGGTGCCGCCGGCGGGGCCGGAACAGGCGAACGACAGGGAGCTCCGGGAGATCGCGTCAGGCCTCCCCGCGCAGATCGGCGCGGACCTTTCGGCGCTTGCCTTCAACAAGTATCTCCAGACCGCCTGGCAGCTCGTGACGCGTGCGAACCGGTACGTGGAGGAGAACGCGCCCTGGTCACTCGCCAAGAAGAATGACATGGAGCGGCTCGCGAGCGTGTTGTACAACCTCGCCGAGTCGCTCAGGATCATCGGCCTCGCGCTCTATCCGGTCATCCCGGGAACGAGCCGGAAGATATGGAAGAGCATCGGCGTGGGGAAGGAGATCCAAGCCTGCCGCATGGCCGACGAACAGGCCTGGGGCGGGCTGAAGCCGGGAACGGCGATCCAGCCCGGGGAGCAGCTGTTCCCGAGGATAGAAACGAAAAAAGATATCGGACGCGGGTCAAATCTGATGAACGCGGATAAAAGCAACAAAGGGGAAAAACAAATGGAACCAGGAACAGCGGCGCCTCTGGCGGAAGCGAAAGCGGCGGAGCCCGAGCTCATCGGCATCGAGGACTTCGCGAAGGTGCAGCTCCGGGTCGGGAAGATCGTGGCCGCAGAGCGCGTGGAGAAGTCCGAGAAGCTGGTGAAGCTCCAGGTGGACATCGGCACGGAGACGCGCCAGGTCGTGGCCGGGATCGGCAAGAGCTACGCGCCTGAGCAATTGATCGACAAGTCCATCGTGATCGTCGTGAATTTGAAACCCGCGAAGCTCATGGGAGTCGAGTCCCAGGGCATGCTGCTCGCCGCGAGCAGCGGCGACCTGCTCTCGGTCGTCACGCCGGACCGGGAGATCAAACCGGGCGCAAAGGTAAAGTAATACAATTAGATTTCAAAGCATATTTCACCACAGAGACACAGAGATCACGGAGAAAAGATGCGAGCTCAACAGGTCTTCTCCGGGTTACCGTGCCTCCGTGGTAATTTTTTTCGTCCTCTTGTCATTTCATTGATGTGAAGGATAGGGCCATGCTGATCGACACCCACGCGCATCTCGAGATGCGCGAGTTCAACGGCGACCGCGACGAGGTCATCAAGCGCGCGAAGGAAGCGGGCGTCGAATACATCGTCACCATCGGCACCACGGTGGAATCGAGCCGCGACGCGGTCCTGCTCGCGGACAAGTATGATTTCATCTACGCCGCCATCGGCATCCATCCCCACGAGACCAAGGACATCCTGCACCCCGCCTACGAGGTCCTGCGCCATTTCGCCCAGCACAAGAAGGTCGTGGCCTACGGCGAGATCGGGCTCGACTACTACCACGAGCACACCCAGCGGTCGGTGCAGCAGCGGAAGTTCCGCGACATGCTGCACGAGGCAAAGGAGCTGAAGCTCCCGATCATCGTGCACGACCGCGAGGCCCATGAGGACACGCTCCGGATATTAAAAGAGGATTGGGACCCGGCTCTCGGCGGGGTGATGCACTGTTTCTCCGGCGATATCGAGTACGCGAAGCAGGTGATGGACCTGGGCTTCCACATCTCCATTGCCGGGCCGGTGACCTTCCCGAAGGCGCAGGCGCTCCGGGATGTGGTGAAGCAGGTCCCCATCGAACAGCTCCTGATCGAGACCGACGCACCGTACCTGGCTCCCCAGCAGTATCGCGGCAAGCGGAACGAGCCCGCCTATGTGCGCTACGCCGCCGAGGAGATCGCGAAGGTGAAGGGGTTGACCTTCGACGACGTGGCCAGGATCACGAGCTTCAACGCCATGCAGCTCTTCGGTATCGGCGAGACGCCGAAGAAGGGGATGATCACTTATCCCATCAGGAACTCGCTCTACCTCAATGTGACCAACCGCTGCACCTCCGCCTGCACCTTCTGCGTCCGCTACTTCACCGACTACGTGAAGGGCCACAACCTGCGGCTTGCCGACGAACCGACAGCGGGGGACCTGATCAGGGAGATCGGCGACCCGAAGAAGTACGACGAGATCGTGTTCTGCGGCTACGGCGAACCCACGCTCAGGCTCGACGTCATCAAGGCGGTGGCAGCGGAAGTGAAGAAAAAAGGCGGAAAGGTCCGCATCGACACGAACGGCCACGGGAGCCTCATCCACAAGCGGAACATCCTGCCCGAGCTTGCCGGGCTCGTGGACGCGGTCAGCGTCAGCCTGAACGCCCAGAACGCCGAGTTGTATGAGAAAATATCCCAGCCCAAGTTCGGCCTTGCCGCGTACGACGCGGTAAAGGAGTTCATCCGCGAAGCGACAAAGTATATCCCCGACGTGACCGCCACGGTCGTCACGGTCCCCGGCGTGGACGTCGAGGCCTGCCGGAAGATCACCGACAGTCTCGGCGCGAAGTTGCGCGTGCGGGAATATAATGTAGTAGGTTAGAAGGCTGCAGCAGCAGTCTGCTGCAGAACCATCCCCCAGGAATACCCTTCTTTTCTTCTTTATCTAATTCGCGGCATTCGCTATACTTTCCATGGTTTCCAACTCTCCCGGTTCAGGCCTGTCCATTGCGGACGCAGGCCAGGGCTGCAGGAAAAAGGTGGAATCCCGAG
>Ga0102851_10001144_pt1 | contig 14749 bp, 10 predicted proteins | sample Mud3Dept3metaG_FD_79558 | JGI IMG/M metagenome (GOLD analysis project Ga0102851, IMG submission 79558) | Freshwater wetland microbial communities from Ohio, USA, analyzing the effect of biotic and abiotic controls - Mud 3 Core 4 Depth 3... | ecosystem: Environmental > Aquatic > Freshwater >... | reverse complement strand
GCGCAGCGCTCGTTCGCGGCCTCGACCGACTTGGTCGCGCGGAAGCAGGCGAGGGCGATCGCGCGCTGGGCGTTGGGCTCGGGGTTGGCCTTGCGGCCGGCCGCGAAGTCCTTGTTCGCGTGAGCGATCCAGTCGTTGAGGTCCTGCCGGTCGTCGTCCTCGAGGTTCGGGCAGCGCCGGTACGCGGTGAGGGTGGCGATCAGGCCCTCGCATTCGACGACCATGTCGCGCAGGGCGATCTCGGGATCGGCCGGGATCGACGGCCCGGGCGGGGGCGCGGGCGGCAGCTTGGGCCCGCACGCGGCGAGCGCCATCAGAACCACGCCGAGGGCACGCCGAAGGTCACATTTGTTCAGACCAAGCCTCGGGAGTGTCGGGCGCATGAGCTAGATCAAGGGGTCTGTACCATGGCCGGGTTCACGCATCTTCATCTGCACACGCAGTACAGCCTGCTCGACGGGGCGATCCGGGTCAAGGACCTCTACCCGCAGGTCCAGAAGCTCGGGATGGACGCGGTCGCGGTCACCGATCACGGCAACATGTTCGGCGCGATCGACCTCTACACCGAGGCCAAGGCGACCGGCACCAAGCTGATCTTCGGGTGCGAGACCTACGTCGCCGCGACCGATCGCACCGATCGAACGAACCGCCGCAACTACCACCTGATCCTGCTCGCGAAGAACGAGGTCGGCTACAAGAACCTCAGCTACCTCAACTCGAAGGGGTACCTCGAAGGCTTCTACTACAACCCGCGTATCGACAAGACGATCCTGCGCGAGCGCAGTGAGGGGCTGATCGGGCTGTCCGCGTGCCTCGGCGGCGAGATCGCACAGACGCTCGAGAAGAACGGCGTCGCCGCGGCCGAGGAGACCGCCAAGGAGTACGCGAGCATGTTCGCGGACGGCGACTTCTACCTCGAGCTGATGCCGACGCCGACGTCGGAGCAGGACACGCTCAACGGCGAGCTCGTGAGGATGAGCAAGAAGCTCGGCATCCCACTCGTCGCGACCAACGACTGTCACTACGTCAATCGCACGGACTCCGTCGCGCACGACGTGCTGATGGCAATCCAGACCGGCAAGAGCCTCAAGGACGAGAAGCGACTCAAGCACCAGGTCGACAGCTACTACATGAAGTCGCCGTCGGAGATGGACGCGCACTTCAAGGATGTCTCCGAGGCGATCGCGAACACCGAGAAGATCGCGGCGATGTGCAACGTCTCGCTCAAGCTCGATCAGACGTTCCTGCCGACCTACAAGGTCCCGCCCGACGAGACCCTCGACACCTACATCACCAAGCTGATCGAGAAGGGCCTCGAGCGCCGGTTCCGCGAGATGGCCGAGCGCGGCTTCGCGTTCGATCCGGATCAGTATCGCGAGCGGTGCCGGACCGAGCTCCTGGTGATCCAGAAGATGGGCTTCTCGGGCTACTTCCTGATCGTCTGGGACTTCATCAACTGGGCGAAGGAGCACGGCATCCCCGTCGGGCCTGGCCGCGGCTCGGGCGCGGGCTCCGCTGTCGCGTGGGCGCTGCGGATCACCGACATCGACCCGCTGGAGTTCAAGCTCCTGTTCGAGCGGTTCCTGAACCCCGAGCGCGTGTCGATGCCCGACTTCGACGTCGACTTCTGCATGAATCGGCGCGGCGAGGTGATCACCTACGTCCAGGAGAAGTACGGCAAGGACCAGGTCGGTCAGATCGCGACGTTCCATCAGCTCAAGGCGCGCGGCGTGATCCGCGACATCGCGCGCGCGATGGAGATCCCGTTCGGCGAGGCGGACAAGCTCGCCAAGCTCGTCCCCGAGCCGGTGGCAGGCAAGTCGCCGCCCGTGCGCGAGGCGATCGAGCAGACGCCCGAGCTCAAGCAGCTCTACAACGAGAGTCCGCTGCACCGCGAGCTGCTCGACCTCGCGGCCTCACTCGAGGGCCTCAACCGCAACGCCGGCATGCACGCCGCCGGCATCGTGATCTCCGACAAGCCGCTGTGGGAGTACGTGCCGTGCTTCCGCGGCCAGAACGACGAGATCGTCACGCAGTTCGCGATGAAGGAGGTCGAGAAGGCCGGCCTCGTCAAGTTCGACTTCCTCGGCCTCAAGACGCTGACGGTGATCCAGACCGCGGTGAAGCTGATCAACCAGCAGCGCCCGCCGGGGGACGAGTTCGACATCGACCTGATCACGAAGACCGACGCCGAGACGTTCAAGATGATCTCGCGCGCGGACACGACCGGCGTGTTCCAGCTCGAGTCGAGCGGCTTCCGCGAGATGCTGAAGAAGCTCAAGCCGGACTGCCTCGAGGACATCATCGCGGCGGTCGCGCTGTATCGCCCGGGTCCGCTCGAGGGCGGCATGGTCGACGACTTCATCGACCGCAAGCATGGCCGCAAGAAGGTCGAGTACCCGCACCCGCTGCTCGCGGAGATGCTCGCCGATACCTACGGCGTCATCGTCTACCAGGAGCAGGTGATGCAGATCGCCCAGATCATGGGCGGCTATTCACTCGGCGGCGCCGATCTGCTGCGCCGCGCGATGGGCAAGAAGAAGCCCGAGGAGATGGAGAAGCAGAAGCAGACCTTCCTCGACGGAGCGAAGCTCAAGGGCATCGATCCCAAGATCGGCGATCACGTTTTCGAGCTGATGGCGTTCTTCGCCGGTTACGGCTTCAACCGGTCGCACTCGGCCGCGTACGGCTGGATCACGTACCAGACCGCGTACCTCAAGGCGCACTTCCCGCACGAGTTCATGGCGGGGCTGATGTCGTGCGATGCGGACAACATCGACAACATCGTCAAGTTCATCGCCGAGGCGCGCGCGATGGGCCTCGTCGTCGAGCGGCCCGACGTCAACGAGTCACTGCAAGACTTCTCGATCTCCGCTCCCACGGGCGGCGGCGAGGGCAAGGTGATCCGGTTCGGGATGGGCGCGGTCAAGGGCGTCGGCGCGAACGCGGTCGAGGCGATCCTCGAGGCGCGCGGGATCGACGGCAAGTTCGAGTCGATCTTCGATCTGTGCCGGCGCGTCGATACCCAGAAGTGCAATCGCCGGGTGCTCGAGCAGCTCGTCAAGAGCGGTGCGCTCGACAGCCTCCCGGGGAGCCACCATCGCGCCAAGCTGCTGGCGGCGCTCGACGGTGCCCTCGAGCGCGGTGCCTCGGAGCAGCGCGATCGCCGCAGCGGCCAGACGTCGCTGTTCGGCCTCCTCGCGCCGGAGCCCGTGAAGGGCAGCGACGCACCGAAGCTGGGGGAGACCTATCCCGAGATCGAGGAGTGGAGTCACAAGCAGCTCCTCGCGTTCGAGAAGGAGGCGCTCGGCTTCTACGTCTCGGGCCATCCGCTCGATCGCTACCGCGGTGATCTGCAGCGCTACGCGAGCGCGACGACGAGTGACTTCCTCGCCGGGCGGCGCGGCGTCGGCACCCACTCGATCGGCGGCATCGTCAGCCAGTACCGCGAGATGATCACGAAGAAGGGCGACAAGATGGCGCGCTTCATGCTCGAGGATGCCGAGGGCACCCTCGAGGTGATCGCGTTCCCCAAGACGTTCGAGAAGGTCCGCCACGTGCTCGTTAGCGACGAGCCGATCCTGTGCTCCGGCGACGTCAAGAACGAGGGGAACAGCGAGGCACCCGAGTGGAAGATGTTCCTCGAGACCGCCGCGCCGCTGTCCGAGCTGCGCCAGGCGAAGACCTCGCGCGTCGACATCCACCTCAACGCCGACACGCTGACCCTCGACGAGATCGACGAGCTCAAGACGATCCTCGCCAACGCGACCCGCGGCAACTGTGCCGCCGTCCTGCGCCTCAAGATCCCGCAGCGGTCCGAGACCGTGGTGCTCCTGCCCGACGCCTGGGCCCTGTCCCCGACCGAGGACCTGCTGACCCGCCTCGAGCGGCTGTTCGGCGACCGGGTCGCGACGCTGGCCTGACCCGGGCCGCGAAGCCGCACCGGGATCGCGGATCTGACGCCCCGCGGCACGGGCGGGCAGCCCGCGCGGGGCATTCTCGACCCCGGGGCGAGAAAACCGTTGCGGCCCGGATCGCCCCGGATAGGATGCGCCGGGGGGCATCGATGTCAGTTGCGCAAAGTCTTTCGTTCGCGCTGCTCGCCTGCGGGTGCGCGACCGGCGGTAAGGACGGCGGGGATGGCCCGGTCGACGCGCCCAAGGCGGTCGACGGCAGTCCGGTGACGATCGATGCGCCGCGGGGGATCGACGCGCCGGCGATGCTGATCGATGCGCCCGCGACGATGATCGACGCGCCGAGCGGGCCGTTCTGCACGGCCAACAACCAGTGCACGGTGTCGGGGGAGTGCTGCGTGACGCTCGGTGGTCCGCAGGGGTTCTGCGCCCCGGGCACGGTCGTGCTCGGCAGCTGCGTCCCTCTCTAGTCGAGCCCGAGCTCCTCGAGGTCGTCCTCGTCGAGCCCGAAGTAGTGCGCCGTCTCGTGGAGCACGGTGATCCGGATCTCGGAGGCGAGGTGATCCTCGTCGGACGCGAACCGCTCGAGGCTGCGCTTGTAGAGCAGGATCGTCGTGACCGCGGGTAGCGCCGTGCCGTCGTCGGGCATCGGCGTGCCCTGGAACAGGCCGAGCGATCGCGGATCGAAGCCGTCGGCGACGATGTGCTCCGACGCGGCGTCATCGATCAGGATCGGGACCTTCTCGAGCCGCGCGCGGATCTCCGGTGGGAGCTCGGCGAGCGTCGTGAGCGCGATCTGCTCGATTTCCTCCTCGGTGATCGAGAGCGGACCGGGCGGTGCGGCGAGATCGAGGACCCGGACCTGCTGCCATGCCGCGATCATCTTCGCGCGGTCGCCGGTGGCCTCGTGGACGCGGCCGATCACGTGGAGCGCGTCGGCCTCGAACGCCTGCTTCTCGTCCTCGGGGGCGTCGCTGTCGCGCATCGTCGTCCGGGCGGCCTCTGTCCAGGTCAGTGCGCGCACCGGATCCTCCACCGACAGCGCGAGCTCTCCGAGGTCGAGCGCGAGATCGGGATCGTCGATCACCGAGGTCGCGAGCTCGGCGAGCGTGGCGCGGGCCGTGGCGGGCTCCCCGCGCGCGAGCAGCGCCTCGGTCTTGATGTAGATCGCCTCGATCAGGTCGGCTTCCTCGTCGATGAAGTCGAACACGCTCTCGATGGTGTCGAGGGCGGCGTCGGGATCCTCCTCGTCCTTGAGCTGGAGGCGCGCGATGCAGATCCGCGGCATCGGGTCGTCGGGGTGCAGCTCGGCCAGCTCGCGGTACTGCGCGAGCGCCAGGGCGGTGTCCCCGGACGCGTCGGCGACGGCGGCGGCGAGGGTGATGACGTCGGGGTGCTTGCGGTCGATCCGCTTGCAGCGGTCGAGGATGGCCGTGGCGTCCTCGATCCGTCCTTCTTCGAGGGCCTGGAAGCCGCGCTCGAGGTCCGCGGCCATGCGTTCTATGCGGGACATGGGAATAGTTGCCCGTTGATACTCCGATTTGGTGGCGCGCGCTCGCCGCGCTATCGTCGAGCCGTGCCGTTCCTTCTGCGTGCGCTGACCTTGTTGACCCTGGTGGTCGCGCTCGTGGCGTGTCCACGTGGGACCCGCAAGACCCTGGTCCCCGATGTCCCGCAGAACGGGGACGCCCAGGCGCGCGCACGGTTCGCCGAAGCGCGCGCGAAGTTCCTGCGCGATGGCACGAACGGCGCCGAGTTCCGGCAGATCGCCGAGGACTTCCCGGACGACCCGATCGTCCCGTGGGCAGAGCTCTACGGCGGCATCGCCGCGATCAAGGAGCGCAAGTTCGACGTCGCGCTCAAGTCCCTGGGGGGCGTGATCGAGGCGGACACCGATCCGGGCCTCACGCTGCGTGCGGAGCTGTTCCTCGGCATCGCGAAGAACTACGCCGGCGATCCGGCGGGTGCGGTCCGGTTGCTCAGGAAGGCCGAGAAGGCGGTCGAGAACGATGACGAGCGCACCGAGTTCCTCGCGGCGCTCGCATACGCGACGGCGCAGGGCGAGCGGCCCCTGGCGTCGCTCGCGGTGTTCGACGAGCTATACCGGCGCGTGACACCGACCGAGAAGGCGCTGATCGTCGCGCGGGTCGAGGAGGTCGTCGCCGCGGCGGAGCCCGCGACGCTCGGTCGATTGTTCGACGAGCTCGCCGATCGCAAGGGGCCGACCTTCGCGGCGCTTGCGAGCCGGCTCGCGCTGGTCGCGGACGCGGCCGGGAACGCGGCCGAGGCGGCGCGCCTGCGCGAGGCCGCCGGGCCCGCGCGGGTCGCAGTCGGGCTGCCGCGCACGATCGGTCCGGCGGCGACCGGCGGTGGCACGTCCGGGGATCCGACCCTGGTCGGCGCCGTGCTCCCGCTCGGCGGCAAGCAGCAGCGCGTCGCCGACGCAGCGGTCGCGGGGCTCGGCCTCGCGGCCGGCGTCCCGGACGCCCAGGGGATCGCGCCGATCGAGGTCCGCGCGGCCAACGACGCCGGTGCCGCGGAGATCGCGGTCGAGGATCTCGCCCGCGCCAACGTGATCGCGGTGATCGGCCCGATCGACTCGGCGTCGGTCGATGCAGCCGGTGTGCGGGCCGAGGGGCTCGGCGTGCCGCTGCTCAGCTTGTCGACGGCGGCCGAGAAGAACCAGACGAGCCGGTTCGTGTTCCACATCGTGCACTCCGGGGAGGCCCGCAGCCGGGCCCTCGCGCAGCGCGCGCTCGCCAAGGGCGTGAAGAAGTTTGCGGTGCTCGCGCCGGAGAACGGCTACGGCCGCGCGATGACCGCGGCGTTCACCGCAGAGCTCGTGAAGGGCGGCGGCAGCGTGGTCACGACGGTGACGTACAAGGCCGACACCAAGTCGTTTGCCGGGCTCACCGGGAAGCTGGTGGGCGACTGGAGCGCGGTGTTCGTACCCGCGCAGGCCGACGTGCTCGGCCTGATCGCGCCGGCGCTCGCGGCGACCGGCAAGATCCCAAAGCCGCTCGGAACGAAGAAGGTGATCGGCGGGCGTCCGATCCTCCTCCTGTCGACGGCGGAGAATCTGACCGCGGCGTACCTGACCGATGCGGGGCGCCACTCGGAGGGCGCGCTGTTCGCGCCGGGCTATTACCCCGACGATCACGATCCGGCGAGCCGGGCGTTCCTCGACCGGTTCATCGCCTCCTATGGCCGCGCGCCGGGGTTCATCGAGGCCTACGCCTACGATGCCGCCCAGATCGCCGTCGCCGCCGGTGGCAGCGGACGGGCCGGGCTCGCGGCGACGCTCGCGCGCGGAGAGCTCGCGGGACTGACGGGCACGATCCGGTTCGATGCCGACCACCGCCGCGCCGATGCGGGGGTCCTGTACACCGTCGTCGAGGAGACCGGTGCCGTGTTCGCGATCCGCATCTCGAAGTAGTGGTACACCCGCCGCGTGGCGGCACCCGTCTCGTTCGTCGGCAACCGACTGATCGCAGCAATCGACGCTCCCGATCGGGTGGAGGCCGAGCGCATGATCACGCGTCTCGGCGACGTCCCGAGCTGGATCAAGATCGGGCTCGAGCTGTTCTGCGCGGAGGGGCCCTCGATCGTCAGCGCGCACGTCGGGCGCGGCTACGCCGTGATGCTCGATCTCAAGCTCCACGACATCCCGGAGACCGTGGCCCGGGCGACCGCGGTGGTCGCCTCCCTCGGCGCGGGCCTGATCACGGTGCACGCCGGCGGTGGCCGCGCGATGCTCGAGGCGGCGGTCAAGGCCGCAGGCACCCGGACCCGGGTGCTCGCCGTCACCGTGCTCACCTCGCTCGATGATGCGGACCTCGCGACGATCGGCGCGATCGGGCCGGTCGGCGAGCTCGTGAAGCAGCGCGCCCAGCTCGCGATCGCGGCGGGGTGCGCCGGCGTGGTCGCATCGCCGCACGAGGTCGCCGCGATCCGCGCGGTCGCCCCGCGCGACTTTCTGATCGTGACACCGGGCGTGCGGCCTGCCGGCGCGGAGCTCGGAGATCAGAAGCGGGTGATGACGCCGAGGCAGGCGCGCGCCGCGGGTGCCGACCTCGTGGTCGTCGGGCGCCCGCTGCGCGATGCCGCGGATCCGGCGGAGGCTGCGCGCGCCATCGTCGCCGAGCTGTCATGAGTGGACCGCGCCGCAACGACGGTCCCCGCCGCGGTGGTGGTCCCCGCCCGGGTGGTCCCCGCACCGGCGGTCCACGCGGCGAGGGTCCGCGCACCGACAGCACGCGGCGCGGTGACGGCCCCCTGACGGGCCGCGTCGAGGGTCCGCGCCCCGACGGCCCGCGCGTCGAAGGTTCGCGCCCCGACGGCCGGCGCGCCGATGGGTCGCGGAGCGATCGGCCGCGCGGTGGCGGTCCCTCGCACGCCGGTGGCCCGCGCCCCGGCGACCCGGGGGAGCGCATGGTCTACGGTGCCGGGCCGGTCGCGGAGCTGATCGCGCGGCGCCCGAAATCGGTGCGTGCGGTCTGGGTCGATCCGCGGCGCGCGGATCGCACGACCAGCGATCCGGTCGCCGCGATCGTGATCGCGGCGCGCCTCGCCGGGATTACGCTCGAGGATCGCGATCGTCCCACGCTCGATCGGATCGCAGGGGAGGGCGCGCGCCACCAGGGCGTGATCGCGTGGCTCGGCCCGTTCAGCTACGCGCACCTCGAGACGCTTGTCGAGCCGGGCGACGAGCCGCCGCTGCTGGTCGCGCTCGACGGTGTCGAGGATCCGCGCAACCTCGGCGCGATCCTGCGCTCCGCGTATCTGCTCGGCGCAGGCGGCGTGATCATCCCCGACCATCGCGCCGCGCAGGTCACGTCGCTCGTCGCGAAGGCGTCGGCGGGTGCGAGCGAGCTGTTGCCGATCGCGCAGGTCGGCAACCTGGTGCGTGCGCTCGATCAGCTGCGCGAGCATGGTCTGTGGCGGGTCGCCGTCCACGCGACCGAGGACGCGCAGGACATCTCCACGATCGACGGGGCGCTCGGCCTGTGCATCGTCCTCGGCGGCGAGGGGGCCGGCGTGCGGCCGCTCGTCGCGCAGAGCTGCGACTTCCACGCGATCATCCCGATGGCGCGCACCGCCGTCGGCTCGTTCAACGTCTCGGTCGCTGCATCGCTCGCGCTCTACGAGATTCGCCGGCAGCGAACGCGCAGGGCTCCGTAGCTATTTCGCGAAGATCGCAGGATCATCGCGGCCGCCCGGTCTCGTACAAAGGAAGCCATGGAGAGGTCACGCTGAATGTCGACTCATGAAGACGTCCTCGGCACACTCGAGGCGCGCGCGCCGCGGAGGTTGCTCGAAGACCTGTCCGTGATCGCGCGAGCGCTCGCGGCCAATGATCGCCAGCGCCCGGAGATCGAGCTGTCGCTGACCAGTGGCACGGTGATCCGCGGGCGGATCGTCAGCATCACCGAGGATCGCGCGGGCGCGGTCGCGATGCTCTACGTCGGTGGCCAGCCGCGATCCCCGTCGGTGTCGTTCGTCCGGGTCGACCAGATCGCCGCGGTCACCGTGATCGATGCGAGTCTGCTCGTGCGCTCGCTGGTCTCCGACACACCGGCACCGAGCCGGCTCGAGCTGCAACGTCAGCTCGCGGCGCGCGGGGATAGCCTCGCCTCGGTGTTCGGTCGCGCGGTCGCGCTGGAGCTCGCCGGCGAGCTCGACGACGATGATCGCCGCGCGATCGCGGTCGTCCTCTCGGTGCTCGTCGACGTCCTGATCGCGATCGGAGCCGACGAGGTGGGCAAGGCGGCGCTGGCGGCCGTCGACGGCATCGAGCTGTCGGCCGCCCCGCACGCAGAGGTCCGCAGGGACGGGGGGAAGCTGATGATCCGCGCCCCGGAGCTGCTCACCGACGCCTTCACACCGGGTTCGCTGCGCGCCGCGATCGAGAAGGTCCTGTAGCCCCGAGCGGCTAGTTGTCGATCTTCTCGAGGAAGCTGGTCTTGAGCAGCTTCTCGCCGTGGACCGGGAAGAACGTGTAGACGCTGTCGCCGACGACGCGCACGACCTCTCCGTCACCCCAGCTCGCGTGGCGCACGATGTCGCCCTTCTCGAGCGGCCCGAACACGGGGCGCTTCACGCGCTCGATCTTGAGTGCACGGCCACGACCGCCGCGGCCCCGGCGCAGGGCCTCCTCGAGCAGCGCCTGGCGCGCGTCGGGATCCGTGCCGCCGCGCCGCGCCGCGAGTGCGGCGGCGACGGTCTCGACCTCGCGTCCCGCGGTCGTGCTCGCCTTGGCAGAGCGCACGCAGTTGTCACAGGTGCCGCACGGTGCCGCGTCGGTGTAGCCGAAGTACGTGACGAGCAACCGCGTCCGGCACAGGTGCGATTGCGCGTAGCGCAGCATCGACGCGAGGCGAGCACGATCCTGCGCGCGCTTCTGCTCGTAGCGATTCGCGGCACGCGCGAGGTTCTCGATGCTCGGCGGCTCGATCGCGAGGGGCGCGAACCGGGCGCCGGGCGCCTCGGCCGCGAACCCGACCTCCTTGAGGAACGACAGCACGACGCGCGCCTTCTTCGCAGGCGCATCCGCGCGCTCGGCGATGTCCTTGACCGGCTTGAACACGTCGTCGGAGTCCTCGGTGTCGGGCCCGGCGACCTTGCCACCGGTGGCACCGACCAGCGCCTCCGCGACCGCGCGCGTCTGCTCCGGCGTCGGGTAGCGACCACCGAGGAAGAAGCTCTGGATCCGTTTGTCCTCGGGCTGGTAGAGGAGGACGCAGTCGGCGGGGCGGCCATCGCGGCCCGCGCGACCGGCCTCCTGGTAGTAGCTCTCGAGCGAGCCCGGGAAGTTGTAGTGGACGACGAACCGCAGGTCCTGCTTGTCGACCCCGAGGCCGAACGCGTTGGTCGCGACCATCAGGCGCGGCTCGGAGCGCTCCATGAACGCCGTCTGCACGCGCTCGCGATCCTTGGCGCGCATCCGGCCGTGATAGCGCCCGCACTCGACGCCTTGCGACCACAGGAAGTCGGCGAGCGCGTCGACGGTCTTCACGGTCGCGGCGTAGATGATCCCGTTGCCCTGCTGCTTCTCGATCAGGCGGAGCAACAGCGCCTGCTTCTTGCGCTCGCTCGACGCCTTGATCACGTGATACCGGAGGTTCGGTCGATCGAGGCCGATGTCGATCACCGACGCTTCGTTGTCGGGACCGTTGAGCCGGAGCTGGGCGAGGATGTCGTCCTTGACCTTGGGCGGCGCCGTCGCGGTCAGCGCGAGCACCGGCGGCTTGCCGAGCGCGGTGACCGCTTCGCCGAGGCCGAGGTACGCGGGACGGAAGTCATGCCCCCACTGCGAGATGCAGTGCGCCTCGTCAACGACGAACAGCGAGACGTTGACGGTCGCGAGGCGCTCGCGGAACTTCGAATCCCCGAGGCGCTCCGGCGTGACGTAGGCGATGCACGGGCGGTTGTCCGACAGGCGGGCGAGGGCGGTCTGCTCGTCTCGCGGCGACAGCGTCGAGTCGAGCCGCAGCACCTCCATGTGGAGGTGGTCGAGCTTGTCGGTCTGATCCTTCATCAGCGCGATCAGCGGGGACACGACGAGCGTGACCCCCGGCAACTCGAGCGCGGGGAGCTGGTAGCACAGCGACTTGCCGGCGCCGGTCGGCATGATCGCGAGCGTGTCGATGCCTGCCATCACGTTGCGGATCGCGAGCGCCTGGCCGGGGCGGAACGCGGCGATCCCGAACCGCCGCTGGGCAATCTCGAGCATCCGGGCGTCCATCGACGCGGCCTCGAGGGTCACGTGCGCGTCCGCGTCGGTAGCCTCGGAGACGTCCGCGATCTCGGTCGGATCGACCACGAGCTCGTCGGCCTCGTCGAGCTGCATCGGCTCGATCGAGTCACGCGTGCCGCGGGCGAGGTTCGCCTTCGCCGTTGGGATCGGCGTCGCCGGCGGCTCGACGGTGGCCCGCCGCGTACGGCGCCGCTCAGGTGGCAGGCTCTTGGCCATCAAACGGTACGGTCGCCTGGAACCTGCCTTCAGGCAAGCGGTACCTCGCGAGGCGGCCGTGAGAAACCGGTGTGCGCTGGCGCTCGGGGGGGCAGATCTCAGGTGCCCGTCCACCGAGGGCAACTCACCAGAATCCTGGGAACTCCCGCGCTATTTGGCGACGAGGTAGCCGTCGCTCTTGAGCAGCTCGGCGGTCAAGACTGCACCACCCGCGGCGCCGCGTACCGTGTTGTGGGACAGCGAAACGAACCGCCAGTCGAACATCGCGTCGGGCCGAAGGCGGCCGATCGAGATCGCCTGGCCGTTGCCGGCGTCGCGGTCGAGCTTGGTCTGGGGGCGCGTGTCGTCCTCGAAGTACTGGAGGAATGGGGAGGGGGCGCTCGGCAACTTCAGCTGCTGCGGCCGGCCGCCGAACTCCTTCCACGCGGACAGGATCTGCTCCCTCGACGGCTTTCGCTCGAACGCGACGAACACCGCGGCCATGTGGCCGTCGGAGACCGGGACGCGGAGGCACTGCGCGGTGATCATCGGCGTGGTCGCCGTGACGATCTTGCCGTTCTCGAGCGCGCCCCAGATCTTCAGCGGCTCCTGCTCGCTCTTCTCTTCCTCGCCCTTGATGAACGGGATCACGTTGTCGACCATCTCGGGCCAGCTCTCGAATGTCTTGCCGGCGCCGGAGATCGCCTGGTACGTGCACACGGCGATCTTCGTCGGTCCGAACGCGCGCAGCGGGTGGATCGCCGGGACGTAGCTCTGGATCGAGCAGTTCGGCTTGACCGCGACGAAGCCATGCCTGGAGCCGAGCCGCCGCCGCTGCGCCTCGATGACGCCTGCGTGATCCGCGTTGATCTCCGGGATCATCATCGGCACGTCGGGCGTCCACCGGTGCGCGGAGTTGTTGGAGACGACCGGGGTCTCGGCCCTCGCATAGTCGTCCTCGAGCTTGGCGGTCGCCGCCTTGTCCATGTCGACCGCGCAGAACACGAAGTCGCACTGGCCGGAGACCTTGGCGACGTCGGCGGCGTCGACCACCGTCAGCTTCGCGGCCCTGGTGGGCACGGCGCCGGGGAGCGTCCACCGGCCGGCGACGGCCGCCTCGTAGGGCTTGCCGGCGGAGCTCGGGCTCGCGGCGACGACCGTTACCTCGAACCATGGGTGGTCTGCGAGCAGCGAGACGAACCTCTGACCGACCATGCCGGTCGCGCCGAGGACGCCAACCTTCAGCTTGTTTGCCATGTCGGATGTGAATCTAACAAATCTGGTGATAGATACGGCACCGATGCCGTTGCTCGATGGTCTGCGTGTCGTGTTCTCGAAGATTCATGGCTACGGCGTCATCACGACGCGGCCGTTCAGGGCCGGTGACATCGTGGTCTACGGCGACGGCGTCCTCTACCAGGCCGACGCCGAGTTCGACGATACCTACGCCCTGATCCTCCCCGGCGAGGACTCGGGCAAGGGCGATCCGCTGTTCTGGGACCTCGCCGATCAGACGCGCTGGTTCAATCACTCGTGCGAGCCCAACACCGACGTGCGCTCGAAGTGGGACCACGAAGCCGACACGATGCGAGCGTGGTGGGTCGCCCTCCGCGACATCCCGGTGGGCGAGGAGATCACGTACGACTACGCGTTCACCGCCGAGGTCGCCGAGGCGTGCGCGTGCGGAGCGCCGACCTGCCGCGGCCTGATCGTGGACGACGACCCCGAGAACCTCGCGAAGTTGCCCGAGCACCTGCGCCCGCTGCTGCGCCTCCCGTCGCGCGCGGCGTCCTGAGCTTCATGCTAGTTTTGCGCGGCTCATGAGCACGCGCATCGGGATCCTGACCGGCGGTGGAGACTGCCCTGGCCTCAACGGCGTCATCCGCGCGGTGACCCTCCATGCGCGACAGACCTACGGCTGGGAGGTCGTCGGCATCCGCAACGGCTTCGAGGGACTCTACGAGGAGGAGTACCTCGATCTCAACGCGACGGTCGTCCAGCACATCCTGCCGCGCGGCGGGACGATGCTCGGCTCGAGCAATCGCGCGAACCCGTTCGCGTACCCGGTCAAGCTCCCCGACGGCCGCGTCGAGATCCATGACGTCTCGACGCGCTGCCTCGCCAACCTCGCGAAGCTCGATCTCCACGGCCTGATCGTCGTGGGTGGCGACGGCACGATGTCGTTCGCGCAGAAGTTCATCCAGCGCGGCGCAACCCGGATCGTCGGCGTGCCCAAGACGATCGACAACGACCTCGAGGCGACCGACTACACCGTCGGGTTCCAGACCGCGGTCGAGGTCGTCGTCGAAGCGATCGAGCGCCTGCAGACCACCGCCGAGAGCCACGAGCGGATCATGATCGTCGAGGTCATGGGCCGCTACGCCGGCTGGATCGCGCTGACCTCGGCGCTCGCGGGCGGTGCGCACGTCTGCCTGATTCCCGAGATCGACTACGACCCGGAGCGTGTGATCGACGCGTTCCACCGCCGCCACGGCCGCGGCGTTAGCTACTCGATCGTCGTCGTCGCCGAGGGCGCGAAGCAGAAGGGTGGCGGCCTGTCTGTCGTCACCGCGGCCGATCCGACCAAGCAGGAGAAGCTCGGTGGCGCCGGCCAGCGGCTCGCGGACATGATCTCGTCGAAGACCGAGTACGAGGTCCGCACGACGGTCCTCGGCCACATCCAGCGTGGTGGCTCGCCGTGCGCGTTCGATCGCGAGCTCGCGACCCGGTTCGGGGTCAAGGCGGTCGAGCTCATCGCCGAGGGCAAGTTCGGTCACGTCGCGGCGGTCGAGTCCGGCCACATCGTCGGCAAGCCGATCGACAAGGCCGTCAAGAAGCTCAAGCTGGTCGATCCCTCCGGCGAGCTCGTGCGCACGGCGAAGGG